>Ga0335085_10003776_pt1 | contig 25745 bp, 15 predicted proteins | sample Lox_Sample_45_FD_206712 | JGI IMG/M metagenome (GOLD analysis project Ga0335085, IMG submission 206712) | Soil microbial communities from Loxahatchee National Wildlife Refuge, Florida, United States - Lox_Sample_4.5 | ecosystem: Environmental > Terrestrial > Soil > Wetlands | place: USA...
CGCTATTGGCGAATACCTGCAAGCCAACTGAACCCACTGCGGCAGCGTGAGCCAACGGACGGCCAACTCGATGCCCTGCCCCGCGGACCCGATGGAACACGAGCGCCTGCCTCCGCTCACCTTGGGATCGGCTGCATCAGTTGGCCGACGGTGGCAAATCGTGAGCAAGCCGCTCAGCCCGGCGGACGCGGCGGCCCGGCTTCCTCAAACTCTCTCGTCGCCCGGCCGGGCGCGGCAACACGGACAGGCACGGCGACGGCACCCAACCGGGACGCCGCCCCTCACGCGCTTCGATCTCCCTGCCCGCGCGGGACCGTCGGGCGACCCCCAGCGGCCGCTTCGCCGCGGTGGGTGCAGGCCCTCGGTGCGGCGCGGGGCGAGCAGGGCAGACGAGACGCGGTGAAATGGCAGGCACCGTTTGACACGGCGCCAGGGGACGCCTGTCGCGCCGAGCCCTGGAGGTGATGGCGATGACGCCTGGCCAGTGGTCGAGCGCTACCGGCGAGCCTGGGAGACCGCCGACGCCGACGAGGTCTTGGACCTGTTCACGCCGGATGCCTCCTACCGGTCCAGCGTCTTTCCGCGAGCCGTTCCTGGGCAGCGACGCGATCCGCTCCTACTGGCAGCGCGGCGCCGACACCCAGCGCGAGGTCACCGTCTGCATGGGACGGCCCTTCATCACCGGCGACCCGTCACCGTGGAGTCGTGGACAACGATGATCGATCCCGATGGCGGCGAGATCACCCTGCCAGACTGTATCCTCCTGAGCTCCGCCCTGACGGCCGCCGCCAGGACCTGTGGGAGAACTGTCAGGTCCAGCCGGGAAGGCAAGACCCGCCCGACGGCTGGGACACGTAGCCCGCAAGCCCTCCGCTTCACACCCCGCAGCGCCGCTGCGCCAGCGGTCTGCGAACCGCACACGTACTGGCGACCCCGGACTCATACCCTTGGTCTATCTCCCGTTTTTGGGCACATCCACCCAGGAATTGTCCGAGGGGCAGTCAGCGAACCCGCCGGGGCCGCTGCCACCAGCGACGAAGCTCGACTGTCCCAAGCCTTGGAGCCCAGGTCATTCGGTTAGACAAATTCACCCTGCCAGCAATGCTTGCATACCAGGCGATGGTTCCAGGCCAAGCTCGTTTCGCAGTAGGCGGCGGCAACTCTGGTACTGGCGGGTTGCCTCGTAGCGGTTGCCCTCAGCGAGATGCGCCTTGACGAGGGCCTGATGCGCGCTTTCGCGCAGCGGCTCGGCCCGGACGGCAGCTAGGCCGGCCTCGACAGCCTCGCCGTACCGCCGGGTGGCGGTGAGCCGCTCGCACATCGCCTCGAGGGCATGGAGCCGCAGATGGTGGTACCGCTCCCGATGCACTACCACCCAGTCGTCCCCATACCAATCTGGCAGCAGGTCCGATGACAGAACCGAGAGCGTCTCCACGTTTAGGATGTCTTCGCACCCATCAGAGCTGTCGAGCATGCGGTATGCGGTCAGAACGGCTTCTTGCAGGTCGACGACCACCCCGGGCGCCAAATAGAGCCGCTGGGAGGAGGAGACAACAAGCTTTCCGCAGGCCTGCTGTACCCGCCACAGCGAGGAACGCAAGTTGGCGTTGGCGCGGGTATCGGTTGTCTCTGGCCACAGTGTTCCGGCCACGTACGCACGGCTCGGCGGCTGCTCCCTCAGCGCCAAGAGGGCCACGAGGCGCTGCGAACTCCACATCAGAGGAACGGATCGCCAGCCAACCTTCAAGGTGAAGCCGTGCAGCAGATGGAGCATCACGTTCGATATCACCTCGGCGTGCATTGCTACCTCCGAGCAGAGGCCCCCCCGGGCCGGGTGTGCAACGATGCAGGAAAGCTCCCCTCAATACCAACCTTGAGGCATTGCCACGGCAAGGTCAAGAGATAATCTCGGTTAGTTAAACAGCGGCACATCACTCAGATGTCACGCGCGCGTCACCGGAGGCGGCTGCGAGGGTGGCGTGCCGGTCCTCAGTAGGTCACTCAGCCACTTTTCCACGATGTCGCATGCCGCCTCTATGGTCCTGGCGCTCATAGTCGTGGTCTCACCCGAAGGCCGGATTCGAATGACCCGCAGACGAAGACCGTGTGACGAATCTCCCTCCACCCAAGCACGAAGCAACAGCGCCTCTGACGGCTGAGCGACGTTTGGCATCATAAGCCGAGTCTCTACGCCGGTCGTCACGGCCGCATCACTCGTTAACGAAGATCGCAGATTGCCAACCCCTTTCGCCCGGAGCAGATCACCGGGTGCGTGGCGTGCGCCCCCGGCGGGGGTCGACCAGGCAGCGAAGGCGTGCTCACGCTGGACACCACGCCGCTGGCCTGGTCACACGATCTTGCCTTCCTTGACTAGTTCGCGGACGATCGCCGACTCCAGGAACGCGCGGTCGACGGCCTGTGTGCTGTTAGCGAGGGCTTCGATGGCGCAGAAGTGCGCGACGTTGACGATTCCCGCTCCGGTCAACTCGAAGCGGCCGGCTATCTCTGCCCAGTCGACATCGTCGGCGACCGCGATCTGAGGCGGGAATGCGCGGATCCAAATGCCATATCGGTCTTCGGACCGAGGCATCGGGAAATTGACAGCCGTCTGGAAGCGACGCAAGAACGCCTCGTCGATGTGGCCACGCTGGTTGGTAGCGAGGATCACCAGTCCAGAGTGACTCTCGATCCGCTGGAGCAAATACGCGACCTCTTGGTTGGCGTACTTGTCGTGTGCGTCACGCACGTCGGTGCGCTTGCCGAACAGGGCGTCGGCTTCGTCGAAAAAGAGGATCCAGTCCTTGTGCTCAGCCCTGTCGAACAGCCGAGCCAGGTTTTTCTCGGTCTCGCCGATGTACTTCGAGACGACCCGCGACAGGTCGATTCGGAACACCGGTCGCCCCGTGGCCTTGCCGACCAGCGTGGCGGTGAGTGTCTTCCCCGTCCCCGGGGGCCCATGGAACAGTGCGCGGTAGCCGGGCTTGACCCGTTTACGCATGCCCCACTCGCCGGTGATCAACTCGTTGAAGCGGATCCAGTTCTCGATCTCGTGGACCCGGCGGAGCGTGTCGGCGTGGAGCACGACGTCTTCCCACTCCATCTCGGTCTCGATGTGCTCGGCTGGGAAGTCCGTGCTGAACCGCGGCAGGCTTACCGTGCCAGTGGTGATGCGCTCGACGACCTCGGGGTCGAGGATCAGCCGCCCGCTCATCACCGGTTCACCCTCGCGCACCGTGTCCAGCCACAGCACGTGGCGACGGGCAAACCAGTGCTCCCCTGACAGCAACCGCTGGACCCGCAAGCGCCCGGCGAGGTCGTCCCCGGCGAGCACGAACTGCGCCGTTTCTCCAGTCGGCAGTATGCCGCGATGGTGTTCGGCGCGGACCCCGCCGAACTCCGGCAGGTCGCCGCCCTCAGGCAGGAACTGGCCGATGAGCCGCCCGAAGAAGTCGGGCCGGACGTGCGGGACTAGTGCGAGCAGGACGAGCACATGCTCCGCCGGGGAGAGTTCGCGCCCTTCGTTGAGGTCGGCGAACTGCGACGTGTCGAACCCATGCCCGTCCAGCGTCTGCGCCGGCTGGCCGGACGGGTCCAAATGTTCGCCGAGTCGCTCGGCGATGACCGCCCCGATCAGTACCAAGTTTCGCGAGACGGTCGTGGGGTCCACGCTCAATCATCCTTCTTACTCGGCGTGAACGAGTCATCGAGCGCGAACGAACGCTTGATCCTCGCCACGTGTTCGTCCAACTTGGCCCCTGCCATCTCGGGGTGTCCCTTGTCGAGGTATTCCTGGATCGAACTGTTCTCCCGGCTGTCACCAAGGAAGATGTTCTTGGCGTAGCCGAAGAACTTGTTGTAGCGGGTGATCGCCGCCTCCTTGATCGCCTCGATAGTGGCCGGCATCCGGACAGGTGTACGTGCCTCGGGAAGGGATCCGCGCTGCTCGAGCAGCAACTTCCCCCCTGATACCTTCAGCTTCTTGGAGTTGAGGACGTCCATATAGTGCTTGCCAATGTCGTATGCCGAAACGACGTGACGTCTGGCTATCCCCGGGACGACGTTGATCTTGCGGCCCTCAGAGTCCTCCCGCAGGAGCTTCGTCTTCGGGTCGATCCGCCGCGCCTCATCGGCGATATTCGTCTTCTGCTCGACCGTGAACTTGCCGCGTGAGATCGACACGCCAGAGATCTCCGGGTCGCTCACATTCCAGGTGACGAGGGTGCCGCCGATGTGCGTACCGAGCTCGGTCATCTCGCCGTCGAGGGCTTTGGCGGCGGCGTCGGCCTCCTTTGCTTGCTCGCCGCTCGCGGCGGCCTGGGGGTTGTCGTCATACTTCTGCAACTCTCCCTGCAAGATCGTGATCTTCTTGGTGTGAACACCGGTCTTGGCAATCGGTGGCGCACTTTCCTCCGTCTTCACTCCGGCGTGCTTGGCCGTATCCGTCATGAACACCACCGGATCGGTGGGGTCGGACTGAACGACGAGACTCACCGACCTGCGCTCCCCCCGAAACGTCAGCGTGTGGAGCTTGTCGCCGCCGGTGATGGGCACCTTCTTGCGCCACCACTCGACCAACTTCTTGGCCGTGTCCTTGGCCTTGGCGACGAGCTTGTCGAGCATCGCCCCGAGCCAGGCGACGATCTTGTCAAGACCGCGGTCGATCGGCTCGCGGATCCGCTTCACGATCCCAACAAGCTTGTCGGGAATCCCACCGAGGCCGGCGAACTTGGCGAGGAAGGCGATCACCAACGTCAGGGTGTTGGCGAGCGTCTGCTCAACCCGGTTCGCGGCACCTTCGACCTGGCCGACCGCGATCGCTGCGATCGAGTCGATGAACGAGGCGACGACCTGGCCGATCTGGCGGGCCTTCTCGACGAAGAACATCACCGTGTTGTAGGTGGCGATGATCGCCTGGATCACCGCCCCGGCCGGGTTGAGCATGCTGACGAGCTTCTTGACGGCGGCCTTGACGACCTCGGTCGTGATCATCTGAGTGACCTGGCCGATGAGCTGGTCCTTCAGCTCGGTCAGCTCGGCCTTGATCTGTTCCCAGGCGGCGGCCGGGCCCTGGGTCACGAGCGTGACGAGGATCGAAGCCGTCTTCTCCAGCGCGGCTAGCACAGGTTCGGGGATGATCTTGAGCAGCTTGGCCCGGATGTTCTGCCACGTCAGTCCGAGCACGGAGAGGACCAGCTTGATGATCTCGACCAGGCTGAACGAGGTGGGGATGTAGACGCCGGCCTCGCCGAGCGGGCCGGTGATCCACTTGATGAGTGCGGTCTTCAGGTGGTTGACGATGTTGTCGGCGAACCTCTGGAACCCGAGCTTTCCTGCCCGCACTAGGTTCCCGATGAACCGCACCGGATCTCTGATGATCGTGTGGAACGCGGCCTTGGCCTTGGCGATGTACGGCATGACCCCGGGCGCGACGACCGAGACAAGGATCTCGAGGAGGCTGAGCACCTGGTTGAGAGCCCACGACCCGAACTCGACAGCCATGCCGAGGAAGGCCGAGCCGACCTTCCGGAAGGCGCCGACGACCGTGATGACGTCCTCGAACGTTAGCGACATGATGGTCTGCACGATCCGCTGCGGGATCGAGCGGACGAAGCCCATGAGGCCGGCGAGCGCACCCTGGAACCAAGCGAACGCCCGGCCGACCGCGTTGCCCCGCTTGATGTTCTGCCAGACCTCCTCCTGCCCGATCAGCTTCATGAAGCCGCCGATCAGGGCGTCGGCAGTGCGCGGCACGGGGTCTCCGGTGATCGGGTCCCGGCCGAGGATCGCCTTGAGGAGGTCGTAGCCGGCCGTGCCCCGCGCGAGCGCGGCCAGCGGGCGAAGGATCGCTTCCTTGACCAAGGACAGCAGCTCACCGAGCACGCTCACGCCGAACGAGACCAGCCGGCCGATCGGGTCGGTGAAGATCCGTTTCGCGCGATCCCAGACGCTGCCGAGGTGGAAGATGTCAGTCCAGCTCAGCGAGTCGATGAAGCGCTTGAGCCCGTCGATGATCTGGGAACCGATGTCGCCGAGCACGGCGACCTTCTGTTCGACCCACGCGGCCGCCTTGTTGATGACTCCGTGGTTGTCGAGCACCCGGGTGATAACCGGGCCACCTGGCACCAGCTCGATCAGCGCTCGCAGGAAGTTCGCCGCCGAGCGATCGGTGCTGCGCATGTTGATCGGGTTGAACCCGAGCACCAAGGTCAGCATCCGGAAGCCGGGGATGTAGTTCGCCTTGTCGGCGAAGTAGTCGAGAGCATCCTGTATGCCGAGCCGCTGAACCGCCGGTGTCGCCGCCGACGTGCCCACGACGGGGACGCGCCCGACCTCGCCGGTGGTCCGTGCGTCAGGTTGCTCAGCCCGCTGCACCTCGGGCTGAGCCGCGCGTTGGACGGTAGCACCCTGCTGGATTGTGTGCGTCAGCTCGTGTGCGAGCAGCTGACGTCCCGCATCGCTGCCAGGCTGGTACTGATCGCGCCCGAAGAAGATGTGGTTGCGGTAGGTGAAAGCCCGGGCGCTGAGGTGGTTGCTCAGGCTGTGTGCGCTCTCGTCGGCGTGGACGCGCACGTCGCCCAGATCGGCGCCGAGGCGCGGCTCCATGAACGCGCGCATTTGCGGCGTGAGCGCTTGCCCGCCCGTGGTCGCGTGCTGAATCTCGGAACGCGCGTCGGCGGCGACCGTCGGCGTGCCCTCGCCGAACCGAAGCAGCTGCCGCCCGGCGTCAGCCGCGCGCAGCACTTCAGGACGGCCGGCCCCTGCCGTCGCGGCCGCCGGCCGCTGCACCTGGTCGGCCGGCATACGCGTGACCCGCTCGGCGGTGCGATCGGCCTCTTTCTCGAGCGGGTCGGCGGGCTTGCTGACCGAGAGCTTGGTCTGGATGATCGGGTCCGACCTCGCCTTGCGCTGCACCGGGCCGAAGAAACCGGCGCTGCCGGTGGCCTTGAAGAAGCTGCCCTTCGCGCTGCCCGCCCGGGTGACGGACGCCGAGTGCGCCTTCTTCGTGGTCTTCGCGGCCCTGCGCATCGCTCTAACGCCATTCCACTCGCATCATGCGGGCCATCCAGGGCAGCTTGAGCATCGAGATGCCCCACGGCAGTTGGTCGAGCAGGATGTCGGCGGCCCGCCCCTCGACCCGCAACAGCCACCCATCGTCGATATCGGTCGTGAGCATCCCCGGCCGCATCAGGAACTCACCGCGCAGCGCGTCCGGCGAGGTGGCGCGCAGCGCTTCCCAGTGGTGGATCGCCGCCTCCAGCAAGGCCTTTGCCTCTGCGGTCTCAGCCTCCGTGAGCCCGACATCAGCCTCCACAGGCTCGTCGAGGGGCACGTCGCACAGCACCTTGGCCAGCGTGAGCTGGTGCTCAGGGGCAGTCAGCTCTCCTGTGGCCACGTGGTGGAGCAGGCTCAGAGCTCGACCCGGCTCGACCAGTTCGTCACCGTCGGCGATCTCCAGACTGTTGAAGAAGCGCGGCACGAAGGGGTGGAGGAGAACGAGCCCGGCGTTGTCCACGAGGAGCCCGCCGGCATCCTCGTCAGGGACTGCGATCGGTAGCGTCGCCCGCGACCTTTCCGGCACGACCTCGGCACCGGCGGGCGGGGCATCGGATGTCTCGGTGACGCCTGGCCAGTGTGCCTCGAGGAGCACGGCAAGACTGGCGAGACTGGGAGGGCTGGCGAGACTGCGGTCCTTGCCGCCAACGGCGGTGAGGCTCTCCCACGCCGTGCGGGCGAGATCGGCCGGCCCGGGTCGCTGGCCCGCGGCGGCTGCAGCGAGCGCGGCATCCCACACCGCGCGCGCGAATGCCGCACCGGTGAGGGCGGATGCGTGCGGCTCGTCGAGTGCTGCCAGGGCCTCCTCGGCGCTGGTCGTCAGTCGCGGCGACCAGGTACGTAGCAGCCTGTTGACGAAGGCATCGGTGAACTGCAGCAGGAGGCGCGTTCGAGCAGCCCTGGAGGCCAGCAGCTCGGCAAGCCGGGCCAGGGTCGCCGGCGGTATGGCGCCTTCAGGCGTGGTCGCGTTCCATGCGTCGAGCACGAGCTGCTCGAGCCGGGTGCCGGGTGGCACCCGGAACGACCATGGCAGCCGCCCGCTCCGGAGGAACACGACCAGCGCCTCGCCGACCGTCCAGGCCGCGGTGCGAAGCTCCACATCGCTCGTCGCCGGTGTTCGATCCGTTCCGGATGGCACCGGGGGATGCCGGCGGAAGTAGTCCGCGACCTCCTTGCGTACCGCGTCGACCAGCTCGGATTCCAGCCGGTCACGGGCGATGCCCGAGAGGCTGATCTCCAGTCGCTCGACATACAGAATCGCATCGCCCGGGTCCACCCGAGCTAGCTCCGCCGCCAAGGCGGGCGACAGCACGTCAGCGCACGCTGCACACAGGCGCCGCTGGAGGGCAAGCCCGTCAGCCTGTGTTCCTTCCACCTCGACGTCGAGGACCTGGCGCCGGATCATTATCACCGCGGACTCAGCCATTGCTTCAGTTGTTGCGGTCCGGGATGTTGATCACCTTTTCGAATGTCACGGCGCAGCCCTTCTTCGTGAATCCCGTGAGGCGGACAAGCTTCTCGGTGGACCCGGTCCGCTCGAACCTGACGGCGACGTTCCCGCCACCGGCTACGGACGGTATGCCGTCCTGTACCTCCCACAGGAAGGCGACCGCTTCGTCGTTCCCTGAGGCTTCCGCCTTCAGGGTGACCACATCCGGGACACTCAAGTCGGGCTCGAAAGCCAGCCCGAGGTCGGTGTCTTCGCACAGCAGCACCGCCCGCTCACCGGGCCGGCACTTGTTCGACGTCGATGCCCGGAACGGCGGGATCCGGAACTTCGAGCCCCCATTGCGCTCAACGACCACGGTGCCGCGTGAGTTGTAGGTGAACTCGAACGCGAACTTTCTTTGTCCCTGTACGAAGCTGACCGCAAGATCGAAGGAGAACTCGATGCACGTGAGCCGGTCGACGAACAGGACGCCGGTGGTCCCTGTCTCGGGTGCTGCTTCGTACTCCAGACGGAACCACTTGTCGGACCCGACCGCGCCGGCCACGAGATTGTTGATCTCATCCAGCCACCGCTCTGCCACACCGGCGAAGTCGGCAGTCCGGATCGGGCTCGGCGACTGCTGCAGGATGTTGCTGACCCCAGCTGTCAGGTCTGGCTGGTCGCCGTCGGGCTCGGTGATCGTGAATCTGCTGACCTCGACCTTGTATTCGTTGATCGGGAACCGCTCGCGCGCTTCAGGGAGCCAGAACCGGAAGCCCTGCCGCACCGCCGCGCCATCACAGGGCAGGTCGCACGGATCCACGCCCGACTTGAAGGTGCCCTCGACGGTGCAGCCTGCGGCATCCTTGACCACGACCGTCAACACATCGGCCACCGGCACAGCCTGGCTGGTGTAGGTCGCATCAACGACGGTGCCAGCATCTGTTGCGTATGGCGGAGTGCCGCCCTGTAGTGAGGCCACGACCTGGTAGGTACCGGCGGCGCGGTCGACATTCGTCTGGGCATCGCTGATCACGAGCTGCGGTGGGACCGAAATCTGCAGCGGCGACGACTCATTACCGGCCGCATCGCGTACCACGACCGTGTGGTCGCCAGCGCGGAGAAGCAGCGAACCAGCCAGTTCCTCGAAGGAACCGCTGTCGACCTGCACCGAGAGCGACCCGCTTGCTCCTTCGGTAGTGAGCGCGACTTCCGCGGAACCGTCGGCGTTGGTGCACGCCTTCGTTGCGCTCACCCGGAGGCGCGCTGGCGGGAGCTGGTACTGGATCGGTGGACAGTTGGAGCAGCATTCGTACGGCAGGAAGAAGTCGGCTATGACAGCGCGGTCCGGCAGGCTGGCGACCGCGTCGAGGTAGACCTGGTCGGCGAACCCGGAGACGGGCGGCCTCGGCACGAGCACGTTGCCGGTTACGACCTTGTAGAGGAGCTGGAGGTCTGGGTCTTCGGCCAGCTTCTCCTTGTACTGCAGGCGGGCGAGGGCACTGCTGAGCAGCTTCGCATTACTCTCGTCGAGCTGGAACGTGTTCTTCAGCCCAACGCGGATGCCGCTGCCGAGGTCCCCGATAGAGATGTCGCCCGTGTCGACCGCCGGAGGGGTGGGCGGCGCCACCTCCGTGGCAAGCTCGTGGTAGACGAGGATGAAGGTTCCGCCGAGCGGCACCCCCGCCTTGTGCTGCACGCCCGGGTGGTGCTCTAGGAAGTTGCCGAGGAATCCCGCCTGCTTGGCATCCCGGACGCGCCGCTTGTACTCATCGGCGAGGGCCTTGAACGGGTCGAGCCGGCATCGGAACACGATGTCGTCGAGCCTGCTGCCAAGGCCGGGCTCGTCGAACGCCCCGCCCAGCCGCAGCTCGTCCATCTGACGGGCGATCTCGACGAGCGTCCGGTAGCGGTCCTCGATGGTGGGGAAGTCGACCTGGCGGAGGTCGTCGGTCAACCGGACGGCAAGGTCGGACATCGCCCCGACCAGCGCGAACACCTGGCTCAGCAGAGTAGGTGCTCTGAAGGGGACGAACATCAAGGGTCGCCCCGGCCGCCACGTGAGGACGCTCTCGATCGTGCGTCCGAGGGTCCCTGGCTCGGCAACGAAGTCCGGTGCGAACGTCTTCAGTAGCCCGAGTGTGGGGGCGACCGATCCCTCCCCGACACCATCGGGCATGGGGAGGGCATAAAAGTACTGCACCTGCTTGACCAGGAAGCAGGTCAACTCGGCCCTGAGCGTCTCGTAGAGCGTTTCGAGATCTTGGAAGCGGCATTTCTCCTTGCTCAGGTCGATGTCCATATTCTCGTCGAACGCCCCCGTGCGCAGGGCGACCACCTCGATCGGCAGGCGGTAGCTGTTCTTGAGAGAAAGCAACGACTCGAGCACGCTCTGGACGTTCTTGCCGAGGTGCCCCTCGATCCGCAGGAAGTTGTTCGGCTCGAGGTCGAAACGGAGCGGATCGGTCACGAACGCCGGCGGAGCCGGCGAGTAGTCATCGGCCCGATAGCTGAGGTTTTGGGTGGCCCGCCCGCGGGCGGTCTTGGCCGGATCCCAGAGCTCGAGGACCGGCGGGGTCCCGGACTGGTCGAAGTAGTAGGGGATCGCCTTCGCCGACAGGGGCACGTCGCCCCACCGACTCGGGGTCGCCCTGATCCCTTTGTCGGGAGGTGTCTCGGTGAAGCTCTCCACGATGGCCACGAGCCGGCCAAATAGCGAGCGCACGTAGCGGGTGCGGTCCACGCAGTCGCCCACCGCGGGTGAGGGGATGAACCGGTGACGGTAGTCGGCGGCGTCGTAGTTCTCCGGGTCGAGGACGCCCGCCATGAGGTGGCGAGGGAACAATCCCTCGGGAGGGCAGCATGCGCACATCAGGTCGAGGCCCGTCCAGCGGACTTCGTCGTACGCCGCGATCAGATCGTCGAACAGGTCCCAGTAGTACTGCATGAAGCGCACTTGCGCGGTCGTCGCCGGAACGGCATCGAGGAATCCGAAGCGGTTTGTGAACCCGGTGAACGGATTGGCCGGGAACACGTCGATGACCAGGGGCTTGAACGCCTCGTACAAAGCGGTTAGCGCCGCGGCGGTGCGGGCCGCCAGCCTGTTCTGCCGGAAGGTGTCCTGGAACGCAAAGAGCACGGCTTCGGGCGTCACCCGGCCGGTGCTGGGCACGTCGACCCGCGGCATCCGGATGTCGGGCAACTGCAGCCGCTCGGTGAGGTCCGCTCCGAGGTAGGTCGGGGCGAGTGCGCTGGTCGCCGCGATCACCTTGTCAAGGTCCGCGACGTCGACCAAAAGACGTCGGACGGTCGACGTCACCTCCGTACCGCGGTCGTCGCAGTTGTTCGGGCTGCAGTTGCGCAGCCGGTCGTTGCTCAGTTCGAGGAACAACACGACGGCCTTGTCCTCCAGCACCAGGCCGCTCGTGTCGAGCGGCTGGGCCCCGGGCTCGTCGTCGTCGGGGAAGAGCTCCCACAGGTCGAACTGCTCCGCCGGGCTGGTGCCCGGCTCGGTGAACGGTGGGTACCCGGGCTCGATCGGCAGCTTGTACGAGCGCACGTGGGCGAGGGCCAGGTCGGTGGGCTCGACGATGAGGTAGCCCTGCGACGTGACGCCGCACCCCTTCGACAGGTGCACGGTCCCGGGCGCCTCGAACCTCACCTCCAGCCCGCAGGCGATGCCGATGCCGATGAGGTTGGCTCGGGTGAGTCGCGTCTGCTCATCGAGGTACTCGAACAGCTCGTTGAGGTGCGAACTGCTGAGCACCTGGTTGGCCTCGAAAACCGGGTAGGTGAGTTCCTTGGCGCCCATGTCAGTTGCTCCCAAGTGCCGTCTGTCCAAGCCGGACGGGGTTGAAGTCGGAGCCCTCGTCGCAGTCGTGGAGGGTCGCGCGTGGGTAGGTGTTGCGCAGGTCGGCGAGCGCGCGCACGAGCACGGAGAGGCGGTACGACACCTCGGTGTAGCCAGCGTACCGCTCGGCGAGCAGGTCACGGATCGCCTCGGCCGTCCCCGGCTTGAGGGCGATCCCACGGCAGGGGGTCGGACCCGGAGGGTCGAACGCGGCGAGCCCGTCGAGCGGCGTTCCCGCGGCGAGGTTCGTGTCCATCCACTCGCGGAAGTGCGTGCCGAGCTCAGCGAGGATCGTGGTCGCACACTCGCACAGCGCGTCGTGGGCCACGGTCTCGGCGGTCGAGTCCAGGCCGGAGCGGAGGAGGTCGAGCACGGTGTCGTGGAGGCGTTCCTCGCTCCAGTCGATCGCCGCGTCAGCTGACGCCCAGGCGCACCAGGCGTCCTCGAACCGCTCGAACTGGTACCCACGGCGGGCGATCTCGGCGAACCGCGGGACGAGCAGGTCGTCGAGCACGGCGTGCACGCCGGCGTCGATGGCCGCCGCACACGACGTGGCCGAGAGGTCGACGTCGGCCGCGAACATCGTCCTGAGCGTGGCCTCGAGCACGTCGGACGGCAGCACGGCCAGCGCGTGGTCCGTGAACCACGCCTCGAACGCCGCACCGTATGCCGCGTACACCTCGGCAGCGCACGTGCACGCGGCATCGCTTGACGCGATGTGTGGTCTGAGGGCGGACGCCACCTCGTCGACTGCGGGGTCGCACGGGTCCGGCACGTAGCCGTCGTCGCCCACCCAGCAGGTCTTGACGACGAGATGGGAGGGGGTCTCCGCTTGGATCGTCCTATCGGCGTAGCCCCGCAGGTTCAGGTTCGTGCTGAACGGTGCGGTCCATCCAGGCATGACGTAGGTGAGACGGAAGGAGTACGGGTCCTCGTCGCCGCACAGGCAACTGGGTCCGTCCGTGCATGCGGGGTAGAGCGCATCGCCGGGGAACTTCGGCCGCAGCAGCAGGTGCTCGACGACGATCGCCCGTTTATGTGCCGCCCAGGTGGCCGCCTGGGCGGCGAACCCCTCCGCGGCGCGCCGGGTCGGGAAGTCCTGGCTGCTGGTGCCGATGGCGGCGCCGTTCGCGTCGAGGACGGTCACCTTCCAGCGAGCTGCGGAGGAGATGACGGCATACCGCTCGGGGAGGATGAGCCCTCGGACGATGTCCCGACGCGCGCCGGCGAGCGCCCGCTCCAGCTCGGCCGGGTCGCCGCCGGCGGCCGCGGCTTCCACGTCCGGCAGCGGTGTGAAGGACAGCACCGGGTCCCCGAGCTCTTCCAGCGTCAGGGTGTGCTGAGGGTCTGCCGGGGGCATCCGGTGGACGAACGTCCAGTCGGGGAGGCCGAGCAGCAGGTGCACCCGTTCCTTCAGGCCCGAGCTGTTGTCGGGGTCGCATGCGGCGACCGTCCGGTCGAAAGCCTTGCCACGATCGTGGCCGAGTCGGGGGACCGCTCGCAGAAAGGCGAGCTTGTCCCGGACGAGAGCCTCACGCGCCTTGGCCTGGCCTTCGAGGTCGGTCAGTAGCATCGCGAACTCGCCGAAGCCCTCGCCAAACCGCGACAACAGGTGGTCGAGGAACCGGTTGCGCCGTTCGAGGAACTCCTCCCGCGTCTCGACCAGCGCACGGAGCGCCGCATCGGTGAGCGCGGGCATGACGACCTCGCCGTAGCCGGTGATCTCGCCCGGCGCGAACACCCCAGCGAAGTACGTGTGCCCGATCGACGGGTCCAGGGAGAACAGCTCCCCCGCGTGGGCGACCTGGGCGTAGGCGTTGCGCAACAACTGCTCGTACACCATCAGGTATGCCTTCAGCTGCTTGGCCTGGGCGCGGCGCTGGTCGGTGGCGGTCGATGGCAGGCCAGCGGGACCGATGCCGTACGTGAGCGGGAAGCTGTGCTGCACGGGCTGGTACGCCTCGAGCTGTCGGCTGCGACCGACGGGCGCGGCGAGGTCGAGGTCGGTGGCGCGCAGCTTCGGCCGCGCCGCCTGCCCGTGGAGCTGTACGAGCGTGTCCTCGGCCTCGTCGAGGCGCGGGACGAACGGCAAGCCGCTGCTCATATAGAGGAAGCGCGACAGCGCGTGGTGCAGCCGCGGCCGATGGTCCGCGCGCAGCACCAGCAGCCACGACGCGCTGACCCGGTTCGGGTCGAAGTGCGGCGTGCCGTCCGACCAGTCCGGGTCGGCGGCCCCGGTGATCGGGACCCCCATGACGTCGTAGCCGGTGAGGAGCAGGTTGTCAACGCTGACGACACCGTCGATGTCGATCAGACTGTTGAGGATGTCCGAGACGCGCAGCTCGGTGCGCAGGTCGGTGTCGCGAAGTCCCTGCTCTGTTAGGAACCCGTTGCCCAGTTCGGGCCCGTTGAAGATGGCATCCGTCGCCTCGCCCCGCGATGCGAGCTCGTCCAGCGAGGCGAACTCGACGGGCGGCTCGAAATACCGCTCGATCTCGTACCAGATCCTGGCCTGGACGAGGTCGATGTCGGCGCCCGGCTCGACCTGGACGTCCGCGCAGACGGCGACCTCCTCGATTTCGACAAGGTCCGTGCGGCAGTAGTCCTCGTCGAGGTCCCGGTGTGACTCGAAGACGGCCTTGGCTGCCTCGACCGCTGCGTCCGTGGCGGCGAGCTTGCGGCGGTAGGGGTCGACGAAGCCTTCCTCTGTCGCGTCGCCCACCCACTCGAGCAGCTGGGCGACCGTCATCTGGCGGCGGGAGGTGCCGTCACCGAACACGCGCAACGAGGCGTTCTCGATGACGATCGTGGAGTGGTCGGCCAGCTCGACCTCGTAGTCGAGGTAGAAGACGTCGATCCAGTGGCTGCGCAGTTCCTCGTCGGTGACCGGGGTGGTGCCGGTCGTGGTCCGGTTCGGCCCCGCTACGGACACGTGGAGTGGACCGGGGTCGTCCGTCAGCCGCCGGCGCTCGTCGCGGCGGGCCACGCCCCAGGGCGGGAAGCGCACCTCGAGTGTGACCACGTGGCGGCGGTCGTCAGGGCCGACGACCACGCGGCGGCGGACGATCTTGCGGTCGTTGAGGTCGCCAAACGTCGGGTCGGACTCGAGCTCGAGCAGCACCCGGTAGAGCCCTCGGGGGTCGACGCGCACGTAGTCCGTCTTCGGGTCGCTGCGCTTCCTCGGGTCGTAGCCGAGCACCAGCTCGCCGTCCTCGCACCAGGCGAAGAAGGGAGCGTCGCAGGGACAACCGTCGCAGCGGACCCAGGCGTTGCGCACCGGGTCGACGTCGATGAGCAGCCGCCGGATGTCCTCCGCCGTGGTCGGGTTGACGGTGAGGATCCTGCGCGCCGAGTAGAGCGCCTGGTCCGGGTAGGGGTCGTCCGGTGAGGCGCCGGTTGCGGTCGAGGCGATGAGGTCCGCGATGGGGAAGCCGGTGCGGTACGCCAGGTCAGTGATCGCATACGCGAGCACCTCGAGGATCGAGATGCCGGGGTCGTGTGTGTTGTAGTCCGTCCACGCGGCGCTTCCGGTCTGTTCGATGTACCCGATCCCCTCGCGTCGCAGGCGATAGAAGTCCTGCGCCGCCGGAAGCTCGGGAGGCGATGACGCAGCTGGCGGCACGGGTGGCATCAGGCACCCACCGTCGAGCAGGAGCAGCCGTCTGGGGCAACGTCGTCGTGGGAGTGGATCACCTGGACGCTGTGCTGGTGGGATGGCACCGATACGAGGATCGAGATCGCACGTGAGCCGGCCACCTCTTCGAGGTCCGGCCCGTCGAGGGTGGCTCCGGGCAGCCGGTGGAACAGGCGAACGTCCGTAACGTAGTCGACGTAGGGGCGCTCCTCGATGAAGTTGACGAGTACCGACTTGTAGACCTTGCCGTTGAACGTAGGACGCGCTTCACTGCGGTAGGCCCACGGCGACAGGAACTGGGTGATCTCACGCCTCAGCTCGTTGACGTAGAAGGTCTCGTCCACGCCGTCGCGAAGCCGTACGCGCAGGTCTGCGCGCACCTCCTCGAACTGCGGGTTGCGCACGTGCAGTCGGGCGAAGCACGACATCCGGCCTGCGAGAAACCGCTCGATCTCGTCGAGCAGACGCAGGCTCGTGAACGGACGCAGCGGGTCGCGCGGGTCGGGCAGCGCGAGATCCGGGATCGTGACGACGGTGACGTGCCCCGGCGCCAGCTCGCGGTAGATGCCCGCGCCGTTCGCGCTGGGCTCGTACTGGGTGTGGTTGAGACACCGCGCTTGGTAGATCGACGGGAACGCCTCGAGGACGAGGTGCTCGTAGTCCCAGAGGGCGATCGCGCGATCCTTGTGTCGCAGCCGTTCACTGACGCGCGTGGCGAACGCGGGCGCACTCTCCACGGGGCGGCCGCCGAACGTCGGGAACCGCTGCTCTACCCCCTTGACCGCGGCATCCGGCAGATCGAGCTTGCTTATCGTGCCCGGAGGGAGTTCCCCGGCCTGCGCATCCGTACCCGGATCGGCTACGCCATACGTGGCACGCAGCGCCTGCGCCGCGACTGTGAGCAAGCGGCATACCGCGTCGCTCCTGGACGCCACGGCGAGGCGGATCCAGCGAATGCCCGGGGGGAGCAACGTATGGTCGGTCGTCGCGTCGGCAGGGACGGCGATCGTGACAATTCCGGAGGCGACCAGCCCGTCGGTGCCGTCCGCGACCTGATCGGCGGCAAGCTGCACCCATTCGTTGCCGCGCAGGTAGGTCCAGATGATGTGATTCTCGGGCTTGACCACGAGCGGGTTGGCCGTGCCATCGACCACCTGGAACAGCAGGGTCAAGTTCTGCGGCGGCACAAGGTCCTTGACGCCGATGTACAGCTCCCCCTCGGCCGGCTCGGACCCGGCAAGGAACTGGGGCAGCAGGGGAACGCTCCCCTTGCCCGGCCCCGTGGCCTGCTCGGCATGACCGAACGGTGTCACGTGGAAGAACCGGCCGCCACTCTCGGACGGCGTGGTCAGGTCGAGGTGCTGCTCGGCCGTGTAGTCCAGGGTGAGCGACCCGAGCATCGGCAACACCGGCCTAGTCGGCTCGTTCTGCCGTCTGCCCGCAATCCACTTCGCGAGCTCGAGGGGATACGAGTCCGTGCCGAAGCCGCCACTGATGCTGAGCCGGATGAAGCCGGTGCGGGACGCTGTCGAGAAGGGCTCCTCCGGCGTGAGGTCCGGCGCGTCGAACTCCGGCGGCTCGATCTCACCGAACGCGTAGGTGTCCTGGTTGACTTCCGCACCGCTCGGCCCGGCCTGCGTCCACGTTCCCCCCGAGAGGCGGTAGCCGGTGACCTTCGGCAGGTCGCCGAGTGCGGCCACGGTGACCATCCGGGTCGCCCCGACCGTCAGGCTGGTCAGCGACTTCTGGAACACCTCCCTGGAGCCGATCACGAGCGAGCTGTTCGTCGTGGGCGTCGAGCCGTAGGCGAGGAACGGTTTCGAGCCATCGACGGGACCTTGGTCGTTGGACAGCACGAGCGTCTTCACCCCATTCACGGCGACGCCGACGGTGATGTCCTTGATAGAGATGCCCTCGAGCGTCGGGTAGTCCCAGGTCACGCCGTCCTGGTGCACGAGCTGCACGAGGAGAACGGGAAGGTGGGTTGCGAAGGAGTACCCGTGCGTGACTGGGTCGTAGGGCGTGATCGGGGGGTCGTCGCCACCGAGCCTGATCCTGAGGCGGAAGTTTCCCGAGGTCTCGGCACCACGTCGTCCGCGGCCAGTTCCGGCCACGGTCAGCAAGGTGACCGGCTTGTCGATCCAGCCTTTCGCGGTCGTCAGCCGACACAGCAGGTTGACCCGCAGGCCTTTTCGGCTCGCCTGGACCGCCAGGTCATCCGTCGAGAACCCGACGTCCAGCACTCGCGCCCCCTCGGCCATCCAGAGGTGATGCGAGGCGATGGCGAAGCCGACCTCCGCCCGCGGCATGGCGATTGCCTTCAGCTGCCCGTCCTCGAACACCTCCTCGGCGAACGGCTGGAACGACTCGCCGGACTCTGTGTCGGCCGCGGGCCGAGCGAAGATCCTGCCGCGGTCCTGGGGCAGCGCGCCGTTCACAGGATGGCGATAGACGCTCTTCAGCTCGGCGACAGTGCCCTTGTTCGCGACGAGGTCGCGATCGACGGCGAAGTGGACGTCGGCGCCGGCAGCGTCCTTGCCGGCCCGCAGCAGGGTCCCTTGGGCGATCAGATGGGTATCGACATGCTTGGCAAGCTGCACGAGCACGTGGGCGTGGCTTGGCTCGGCCGGGCGTTCGCGGAGTCGCAGGACCTCGCGGTAGTAGAAGTCGAGGTGTCGGCCTGTGAGGGTGTTCGCGTCGGTGCGGGCGTACTCCAGCAGCTTGAGGAACGCCATGAAGAGCGCGTAGTGCGGTTCGTGGCGGTTGTCGGTGAAGCTCGCCTCGACAGCCGCCTTGGCCTCGCCGACCACCCGGGCGTAGATGCCGAGGAACGTCTCGGTCGCCGCCGTGAATAGATTGTGCGTCGCCAGGTGGTTGATCCGCTCGACCGCCGTCGTTCCGGATCCGTAGGCCTCGGTGTAGTCGTTCGGTTGCACACCCACGTAAGTTGCCCAGTTCACCAGGTCAACGCCGAGCGGCCACTCGGCAGCTGAGAGGCCCGGGCCGGTCATCAGGGCGTGGAAGGATTGCGCGCTCTGCCCGAGGATCATCACGTCACCCGGAGGCGACGCCGCGGTGTCGACGACATTGAGCGCCTGCCCGGCCGAGTAGTAGCCGAAGAGACGCCGGAGCATCGGGCTCAGCTGTGATCGGATCAGGTTGCCCAGCGTCGCCCTGAGTTGGTGGTCGGCCGGCAGCGACGTCAGGAGCGCGTCGAGCCCCACCGCGAGTGTCCCGATGCAGTCGAACACCGCCGCGAGCGCCGCGACCATCTGGGGCCTGGACGGCGGGAGCTCAGGGTCCTCGAGTTCGCGCAGCAGCGCCTTCACCGTCGTGCGATACACCGCGACGTCCTCGATGGCGGGCACCGAGAGCCGCGCCGACAGATCGGCCTCGAAGAACTCGTGCCAGTCCTTGTCGGCGTTGTCGTTGATGTCGACATAGCGCAGGTACCTCGCGTATGCCGCGGCGAAGACCATGGCGTTCTCCGGTCGACGCTCGTCGACCGGTACAAGTGCCGGAAGCGGGGCAGCGCGGGAACGCTCGACCTTGCTTGTGCCTTGCCGGACCAGCCCCGCGGGGTCGGTTGTTTCTGGGCAGTCGCCATGGGGACCGGTCATGGCTTGTCCGGGAGCAGTTGGACCGTGGTGGTGAGATTTATGTCGGTTCCTTCGTCGCGGTAGTAGGGGAAGACGAAGTTGAACCGCGAGTTGGTCGACTTGACCCGGTAGGTGACGCCGATGAGCACGCGCCCTTCGAGCATGGCAACGGGGTCGTCCACGACTTCAACACGCTCGAGCGTGATGCGCGGCTCGTGGTAGAGGATGGCCGACTCGATCTTGTCCGCCATCAGGGTGCGCATCCGGGTGTCGATGTTCTCGAACGCGAGTTCGTCGAGGTTGCAGCCGTACTGCGGGACCATGATCCGTTCACCCGCCGCGGTCGTAAGAAGGATCACCAGGCTCGAGGCGATGTCAGCCTCGTGCTCGAGCATCTGGACTCCTCCGACGACCCGGTCGAAGGTCGGCGGGAACGACCACCCGCGGCCGAGGAACGCAAGGTCGTCGGTGCGGGAGGTGGGGACGTCAGCGCTGGTCATCCTCAGCCCCCGATGAGCACGGTCGGTTCGCCGGGCGGAAGCACAACCCCGCCGCCCGCGGTGGAGTCGGTAACGCGGGCGGCGGGCTTGCTGCCAACCAGCACGGTCGCGGAGCCCATGACAATCGCGTCGGGCCCGCAGGTGTCGCCCACCGTTGCGGCGGGCAGCCCACCGATGAGTACGGTGGGAGTTCCGGGGGGAAGGATCGGGATGGGCGCGCCCTGGGTGGCAGTGCTCACGATCTGGTCAGTCGTTCGTGCGGCTGGCATCACCTGGGCCTCCTTCAGTTGATCCGGACGAGCGAGCCCTTGAGGGTCAGGGTTCCGCTGGAGTTGATCTCCGCGCTCGACTGCGCCTTCGCCGTGAGGCCCATGTCCGCCGTGAGCTTGAGGTTGTTACCCTGGAGCACCACGTCGCCGGACGCCTTGAGGGTCAGGTCCTTGGCGCTCTTCAGGGTGATCCCGTCCTGGTCGAGCGTGACCGAGCTGCCGTTCTGGTCGGCCAGGGCGACCGATTTCTCGTCCTCGGAGAGCGTGAGCTTGTTGCCCGCCGGGGTCTCCAGGACGACGGCCTTCTTGTCGTCGTCGAATGTCAGCTTGAGCTTCGAGCGGCTGACGTACCCCTTGAGGTTGTTGTCGTCCTTGGCCTTCTCGGGCGCCGCCTTGGCGCTGCTGTGGAGCTGCCCCAGCACCACGGGGTAGCGCGGGTCTGCGTCGAGGAACCCGACCACGACCTCGTCGTCGACCTCGGGACGGAAGTAGGTTCCCCGCTCATCTCCTGCGTCGAGAGTGCCGAGGCGCGCCCACACGCCGTCGTCGGAGTCGCTCACAAGGGGCAGGCGTACCCGGATGCGGTCCTCGCCTTCAGGGTCGTTCTCGAGGGCGGTCACGACACCGACCTGGAGTCCGTTGACCGCAGGGAGCAGTCCGCCCGCTGCCGTCGCTGCGACGGTATAGGCCGCGGCGTGCGTGTCGGGACCGAGGCCGAACGCGACGTCGGTCTCCCAGTTGCCGTTGGCGAAGGTATGGCGCACGCCCGAGACGTACTGGGCTCCCGCGAATCGCTTGCCGATGCCGGTCACCTCAACCACGTCGCCGGGGGCCACCCCGCTGAACCCCTGGAAGCGCGCCCGACCGCGGACCTTGGCCAGGCGGTCCTTCAGCAGCCGCCCGTCAGCCCAGGCCTGAAGCTCGGGCTCGCCGAGCTTGCCGCCGTGGCGCAGGAGGTGGGGGTCGCCGCCGATCACGTCCGACAGCTCGGACGACGAAAGATTGCCACTGTCGGTGACCGGCGGCTCGGATGCGTCGGCAGTGACGAGCGCTTGGTCGGTGGCATTCCAGGCGGTGGCCTTGATCCCCTTGACCTGCCATCGCGCGTCGATCTCCGCGTCGAGCTCGAGCAGCGTGGCCCCGAACTGTACGGTGACGACGGGCTGGGCGTCGACCGACGGCGGGCTGATCGTCACCTTCCCGTCGCGCACGGCGACAACATGCCCGTTGGCCTCTGCGCGGCATACGAGGAAGTCCCAGTCGGTCGAGTCGTACTGAACGAGCTCCTTGTGGGACAACTGGGTGGTCTCGACCGACCGTTCGAGCCCGTAGGAACCGATCAGCTCGTCGATAACGTCGCTGTCCGTGCTGTCGATGTAGAAGCGGCTCTTGTGCCCGCTGGTCATCCGCACCGCCTTGTCGCGGCACTCGAGCGAGAGCATGGTGCCGTTCCTGCGAACCCGCACGCGGTTCTTCACGATGATGCCGGTGAAGACGGTCTCGGTCTCGCCGCGGTACCCGAGCCTGACCTCGATCTCCTTGCCCGGGGTGAAGTGGTCGGTATCGGATGCCTCGAACGTCTGCTTGGACGCTTCACCGTCGCGCAGCTGCACCGATGCCGATGGGATGCGGTTGAGCTCGGTGGACACCGACGCCGACAGCACGTGGAACTCGTCGGACACGGCGTCGCCGTCGATCAGGACGATGACCGAGCAGACGTCGGGGGTGGCCGGAGTCGGGATGACCGAGGTGTCGCTCATCGGCTGGCCGTCCCGGACGGCAATGGGGGAAACAAGATCTGGTCGCCGACGGCAAGGGTACGGAAGTCGTCGAACTGATTGGCGTCGGCGACGAACAGGTAGTGCCGCGGGTCGCCGTATACCTCGAAGCACAAGAAGGGCAGGGTATCGCCGGGCTTGACGGTGCGCAGATGGGTGAGGTCAGGTGATTGACGATCTTCGAGTGAGATGCGCTTCTTCTCCTCGATCGACCCCTTGAACTTTACCCGCACCACCGCCCGGATCGGTTGGCCGTCGGGGTTGAACAACTTGTACGTGATGCCGACCTCGATCGCCCTGCCCTTGAAGATGAGGTTGCCCCAGACGAGTTTGAGGTGGTAGGGCTCGTGCGATTTCCCCTGGTACTCGGTGAGCAGCTTGCGGAACGCGTCAACGTCGTCGAACACCCCGTCCGGCTTGGGCGTCCCGTCGATCAGACCGGTGTTGTCGAAGAGAAAGTCGAAGGTCAGCTCCTCGGGGAGCGTGTACTCGAACTTGATCTGCGCGCCGCTGGTCCCCTGTCCCTGCCCGTCGGCTGTCTTGATCTTGTACTCGAGCACGTAGGTCTCGGGATTGATCAACGCCTCGAAGGATGCCTTGGCCTCAATCGCGCCGCCGCGCTCGGCGGCCTCGGCCGTATCGAAGGCCAGGATCAGCATCTTCTCGAGTTTTCCGCCGGTGGCCATCAGCGCTCCTTGCGGTCGCGGAGTACCTCGAGCACCCGCTCGGCGCACTCGGCGACGAGGGCTTCTCGCGCCTCGCCTTCCGCGCCCGGCGCGGGTCCGGGCGCGCCGGCGGGCTTCGATGCCACGGGCGCGTTCACCGACACACGGATGTGAAGCTCCTTGATTTCGATAGGCACGATCGGTCCCCTCGCCGGCCCTGGCCGTCACTCGATGCTGAAGTAGCGGTAGGTCATTTCAAGCGTCTCGACGACGAGCCCGTTCTCGTTCGCGTTGAGGTCGCTGACCGACCACTTCTTGGGCACGGCGTGGGCGACGTTCCAGGTGCGCAGCGGCTCGCTTTTTTCGTTCATCAGGATCACGCTGACCGTCTTGGCCTGGAACTTCCGCTCGCGGAACGCCTCGAGAAACCACGTAATGGTCTCGGAGCCGGTGAGCATCCCGCGCTTGAGGACGAGGTCGCTGTACTTGGTGCGCACGGGGAGCTTATGAGTGAAGCGGTTCTCGCCGCCTTCCTTGTACTCCTCGGTGTCGTACTCCACGCTGAGCCCAGAAACGGTCTGGAACCGCGCCTCATTAGGCTCACGGCTGCCCTCGAACTCCACTTTGTAGTAGAAGCCCCAAGGCGGGTAGTAGACGCTCATCGTCGCCACTCGCCTAGATCTTCATGAGCTTCAGGCCCTCATGGGCGATCTCCAGGCTTTCGATGGCGGCCTCGTTGGCGTCGGATTTGAGGTCGGGCGCCGTGACTTTGACCGGGAAACAGCGCGCGGCGGTCCATGCTGCGACCGGCTCGTGCTTCTCGTTGAGCAGCGTGATGGTGACGTCACGGCGTCCCTCCACCCGTTCGTTGGCCACCGACTCCAGCCAGATGTTGAATTCGAAGTCGCGCTCGAACTTGCCACGCTTGAGCGTGATGTTGCCGTTCTTCACCAGGCCGGGCATCGCGATCTTGGTGAATAGCTTCTCGTCGCTGTGGCGATACTCGATCTTCTCCCGCTCCATAACGAGCCCGGTGACCTCGGTGAAGCTGATCTTCGAGCCGCCCCACTCCACTTGGAAGTGGAAGCGGGGGATGGGGTAGTCCTGTGGCATGTCAGGCTCCGTTCACTGTCGTCCGTGCCGCGGCCTTGTCAGCTCTCGGCCATCTTGTGGGAGAAGCGCAGAATGATGAACTCGGCCGGCCGCACGACAGCGAGGCCGATCTCCACGATCATCCGGCCCTCGAGGATGTCGAGCGATGTCATCGTCGTGCCGAGTCCGACGGCGACGTAGAACGCATGCTCGGGCTTGATGCCCTGCAGCGCCCCCGCCCGCCATTGGACGGTGAGGAAGTTCTCGATCATCGCCTGGACTTTGACCCACGTGTTGGCGTCGTTCGGCTCGAACGTGAACTGCTCGGTGGCCTTCTTGATCGACTCCTCGGCGAAGATGAAGAACCGCCGGACGTTGACATAGCGCCACTCGTTGTCGTTGCCCGCCAACGTGCGCGCGCCCCAGACGAGCGTGCCCTTGCCGACGAACGCGCGGATCGCGTTGACCGACTTGCCGGCAGTGGGATCGACGTTCATGTCGTCCTGCTCGGTGTTCGAGAAGTCGATCGTCGGCTTTGTCACGGCGTTGACCGAAACATTGGCGGGCGCCTTCCAGACGCCGCGCGTCGCGTCCACTTGGGCGTAGATCCCAGCCATCGCCCCGCTCGGCGGAAGGACCAGTGGATAGTCGGTGATCGCCGCCTTGGCCCGCTCGTACAGTTGGCTGTTCAGCGTCTTGGCCTCGCTGAGCTTCTTGTTGTCCAGCGCGCCGGCTGCGCCGTCGATCTTGTGCGTCACCACGATCTTGGTCTCGTCGTACTGGTAGTCGAGTACGGTCTCGAGGTAGGGGGCGTATGCGGCGCCGTAGTTGAGGTTGTTGGTGCCGACCCCCTCGTTGCGGAAGTTGGCGATCGCGTCCTTGAGCTTCGTCGACGAATCCCCGAGCGGTTTGTCCTTGCCATGAGCGTCGACGATCACGAATCGGTCCCCGAGGGCTTTGCACTGCTGCAGTGCGGCATCGATGAGCGTCTTGAAGTCTCCGATGCCGAGTGAGGTCGCCTCTGGTATGACGATCAGCGTCGGTTCGTCCGCCGTGCGCACGGGTTCGAGCCCTGGCTGCAAGTCGGCGAGCGTGGGCCCCGCAGTGATCGCTTTGTACGCTCCGGCCGAGACCACGAAAGCCGTGTTGCCGCCGTTCGCATAGAACAACTGGAGGGCGTAGTACAGCACGTGCTTGGAGCGCTTGGACGGGTCGAGGTTCGCTGTCACGACCGACGTGGCGGGCCTACCGCCCGCGGCGGCCGTCTCGTTGATCGATACGGTGATCTCGGTCTCGGGCTGCGGTCCACCGAAAAGCTGCTCGAACTCCACCAGCGACTCGATGCGGGTCGCTTTGAGCTTGAGATCGTCTTTTTCGGTGTAGCCGATAAAAGCCGGGATCGCGGTGGCGACCGGCGCCACGCTGGGTGGGAACTTGGGGATCTCCTCGACGTAGACGCCGGGCGTCAGGTATGTGGTCATGGGCTTCCTTCCTTCGACCGGCTAGATGTAGATGTCCGAGACCAGACGGGCGATCTTGGCCGGGTTCCCGGGGTCGAACTCGATGCCGACGGCGGTCATCGACGGCTTCTGTTTCGTGCCGGCGTTGCCGAAGTACGTGAGCGGCAGCGGGTCGGCCTCGGTGGCCTTGACCGTGCCGTCGCCCTTGTCTCGATACCGCCAGGTGGTCCAGCGGTTCCGGAAGTGCACCTCGAAGACCCGGCTCGGTGTGCGCGGCGTGCCGTTGGCCTTGGTGTAACTGAAGGCGCTGTCGTCGGCGCGGCGGGGAGTGAGGCGGATGACGGCCGCGACCGCCGGGGGTGTGTCGGCGGCCAACTCGATGCCGCCCGCCGGCGCGCCGGACGTCCCGGCCGGGG
>Ga0335085_10003777_pt1 | contig 25743 bp, 20 predicted proteins | sample Lox_Sample_45_FD_206712 | JGI IMG/M metagenome (GOLD analysis project Ga0335085, IMG submission 206712) | Soil microbial communities from Loxahatchee National Wildlife Refuge, Florida, United States - Lox_Sample_4.5 | ecosystem: Environmental > Terrestrial > Soil > Wetlands | place: USA...
GGCATCTGAACCGACCGATAGCCGAGCTGCTTGATCTTCTGCATCTGATCGCGCGCCAATTCGGGCTTCAGGAACGCGGGGAGCATCGCCACGCCCACCAGCCGGTTCGCAGCCGGGCGCAAGAATTCGATCAACCAGTCGTTGTAGACGTCCATGCACGCTGCATAGAGCTCGGGATCTTCGCCGATGATCGCGTTCAATGCCTGCAATTGACCGTGGTACAGCACCGAGCCCTCGATGCCCTCCGAGTCCATGCAACGCAATCTCTCGTCGCGGTCCCAAAAGCCGGGGCATTCATGGCCGATCGTGCCGATGCCGGGAGGATCGAAGGCACGGCCCCTGTATTCCATGTGCACCAGGCCGGTCTGGCGATCGCGCCAGAATTTCGGCGCGCGATCCTGGAATTTGGCGGGAAGACGCTCCTCGAACAGGTGATCCATTTCGAGATTGTGATCATCCGCCGAAATCATCCGCACATCGGCCGGCGGGCGCCAGCTGTCTGCGGGAACCTTGCGCTGCAGCGGCACCGGGATCAGGTCAAATTCAAGAGCATCCATGAAACATTCCTTCGCGAGCGGCCTGGCAGGGCATCATTGTAAGCGGCCTGTCGTGCAGATGCAGTCTCGGCAGAGGAGCCGGTTGCGCGGCCTTCCACTATGCGGAACCCCGTGGTTCGGGTGCGCCGGTCGGTTCAGGCAATCGGCTCTTCGCCCTCGAGCACCGTGCGATGCATCAGCCGGCCGCTGTCCAGCGGATATGGAAGCACGCGGTGCATAGTTCCGGTGTTATCCCATATGACGAGATCCCCAGGTGTCCATTCGTGACGATACACAAATTGCGGCTGGGTCGCCCATTCGCGCAGCCGACACAACAGAAGATTGCCTTCCTCGATGTTCATGCTGTCCACGCGGGCGGTAGTCGACCCCAGGATCAGAGATTTGCGCCCGGACCTGTGAGTCCACACCAGGGGATGCGTCTTCGGTTTGTAGCGCTCCTGCCAGCCTTTCAGTTCCGCATAGCCCGGTTCCGGATTCACATAGCGTTGTGAAGCCTCGATCGTATGCACGATTTTGAGGTTGGCGAGTGCATGCTTTTCGGCGTCCGGCAGATCTTCCCATGCCGCGTAGGTGTTCGCAAACTCGGTCTGTCCCCCTGTCTGCGACAAACGGCGGGCCGTCAGCAGCGACGCGAGGCTCGGAACATCGGCGACGGACTTGTCGATGTGCCAATAGAATGCGCCCTTCAGATACTCGGCAAGGTAGGCCTTGTCCGGGCCCATTTCGCTCTTGTCGAGCGTGACCTTCATCATTTTTGCGCCGTTCTGATCGGCCAGTTCGCCAAGCGTGCTCGTAAGCGCCAGCTGCTCCGCATCCGTCAGATGGAGCTGGCGGAACACCAAGACGCCTCGCTCTTCGAGGAGTTTGCGAATTTCCCCGGCCTTTGAACCGTTCAGCAGCGCACAGCGATCGAGCCGAATCTCCGTGCCGATCCGCGGCGTGAGATGTACCGTCGTCAACATAACTTTCGTCTCGCTCGATGCCGATGACCGCCCGTAGCGCGGCGGCTTTTCAAAGCGGCCCTCATTCAGGTTGCGAAGACGGCATCGAGACGTTTTCAAAAAGTAGAGCGCGACCGTGACCGGAAGGCAATCCAGAGCGGGCCGTGTGCCCGGCGCGGTTCCACAATGTGAGACTCATCTCTGCCCACGGCGCCGGCTGCGCTGGCCGCGACCATTTTGCCACCTAGACTGCACGTGGTGCCAACGCGTGCAATCGATGCATTTGGCGTTTCATCGGGCTAAATGTGAATTCCCGCGAGGAGGCAAGTCATCATGAGCGTCGATCTGAGCGTCAACGGTACCGTGGCAATCATTCTGTTCAATCGGCCGGACAAGCTGAATGCGCTCACCAACGACATGTGGGGCCAGCTTGCAGAGCATCTCGAACGCTGCGAGCGCGACAGTACGATACGCGCGGTCGTGATCACGGGCGCCGGGCGTGCATTCTGCGCCGGTGCCGATATCAGCAAACCGGCCAGTGCGAAGCCCGACAAGAGTCTTGCAAGCGCGATCGACGCGATGAACGCATACAACGCGGTGATTCGCCGGCTCTACCATTTGAGCAAGCCCACTGTAGCGGCAGTGCGCGGCGCCGCTGTCGGCATTGCATGGACCATGGTCTTGTGCTGCGACTGGGTCCTCGTCACCGAAAGCGCCAAATTCCGACCAGCCTTCCTGAACCTTGCGAAGGTGCCGGAAGGAGGGATCATGTGTCTGATGTCCCGACTCATCGGGCAATTGAAGGCGCGCGACATCATCTATCGCGCGCGTTTCGTATCCGGCCGCGAAGCTGTCGATCTGGGACTTGCCACGCAGCTCGTCGGCGAGGAAACCCTCACGGAGGAGGCCGAGGTTCTTGCGCGCGAAATGGCCTTGGCCGCCCCTCTTGCCTTTGCGCTCACCAAGCGCTTGTTCAATTCCGACATGGCGGATTTCGATCGGTTCGTCGGCATGGAGCTCAATGCGATCGCGATCGCAGCAAACACGTCCGACGCCGTGGAGGGAATGGCGGCGTTCAAGGAAAAGCGCCCGGCGCAGTTCACCGGACATTGATGGCCACCTTCCGGAAACCTCAGACCCATGACATCAACGGTGATCGATGCAGGCGACGGGTTGCCACTGACGCTGCCGCGCTTATGGCGACGGCAGGTGCAAGCACATGCAGACAGGATTCTGTTTGTCTGCGACGAGAGCAGGCTAAGCTACGCAGAGGCGGATGTGCGCTCTCGTCGGCTCGCGCGCGGACTGCTGGCGGCCGGTGCAAGCAAGGGCTCGCACATAGCCCTTCTCTACCCGAGCGGGCCCGACTTCGTCGTCGCGATGCTGGCAGCGGCAAGAATCGGCGCGGTCGTTCTCCCGTTGAGCACCTTGTCCACCGCCGACGAGCTGCGCTGGCTGCTCGCCCATTGCGATGCCGAATATCTGTTTGCCGCCACGGAATTCCGGTCCCGCCGTTACGACGAGCTGCTGTGTGCGGCCATTCCGGAGCTGGATTTCTCCCGGCCTCCTCTGGTGCGTTCGCTTACTGCGCCGTGGCTGAAACGCGTCTGGTTCAGCGGAGTCCGCGTCGGGGATCGACACGAAGCCTGGTCTGTCGAGGCACTCGAGGAAATGGCAACTTCGATCGACGACGACTTTCTCGATGCGATCGAAGCGCGCGTGTCGCCCGCGGATCGTTTTGTCATCATCCATACTTCAGGATCAACGGCCAATCCGAAGGGTGTGATTCATACGCACGGCGCCCTGATCCGGCACATTGATAACGGCAACAGAATCCGCCAATACACTCCCGACGACGTGCTGTTCAGCACGGCGCCCTTGTTCTGGGTGGCGGGTTTTGCGTTTGCATTTCTCGGCACGATCGTCGGCGGTTTGAAGCTGCTGTGTTCCAATGCCGTCGCGCCGGGTGACGTTCTCGATTTTTTGGAGCGCGAGCGGCCAACCATCACCAACGGCTATGCATCCACGATCGCCAAACTGGTGGCGGACCCTAGCTTTGCCAAGCGGGATCTGTCGTCAATTCGCCGCGGAACTCTCTATCCGATCCTCGCGCCCGATGTGCGGCCGCGCGATCCCGAGCTTCGCCACAACATCTATGGCATGACCGAAGCCGGCGGCGCATTGACGATGAGCGCCGACGAAAGCGACCTGCCGGAGAGGATGCGGGGTTCGTGCGGCAAGTTCCTGCCGGGCTTCGAAGCGAAGATCGTCGATCCCGAAACCCTTCGCGAGCGAGCGAGGGGGCATGTCGGCGAACTGTGGGTTCGCGGACCATTCCTGATGGAAGGCTATTACGGCAAGGCGCGCAGCCAGGTGTTCGAGCCCGACGGTTGGTGGCGAACCGGCGATCTCGGTGTGATCGATGCCGAGGGCTACTTCTACGTAAAGGGCCGGCTCGGCGAATTGATCAAGACGTCGGGCGCCAATGTTTCGCCGCGCGAGGTCGAAGCTGCGCTGCGTGATTTGATCGGAAGCATGGAGTGTTTCGTGGTCGGCGTTCCGGATGCACAGCGCGGACAGGCGGTGGTTGCCATCATCGTGGCCGACGACGATCGAGAGTTCGACGAAGCGGCTCTGAAGCAGCGTCTTGCCGCAAGGCTTTCGCGTTACAAAGTGCCGCGTCGCATTCTCAGAATTGCCCGCTCGGACCTGCCGTTCCAATCAAGCGGCAAACTCGACACGCGCAGGCTCTCCGCGCTAGCGCAGCAGCGCCTCCAACATCGAGGGTAGCTGGCCACCAACATGCAGCTCATGGCAGCGAAGGGTAGTCGTAAAGGACGCCGCGGGCAGCAAATACCGTTGGGCGATTGACGAAGCGATTCCACAATGCGGGAAGAGAAATGCTCCGCCTCGGTTCGAACGCTTTCGAGCGCGGCACGGTCCGGATATCCAATTCTTCGCCCGTGCGTAGCGGGCTGCTCTCGGGGTATCTTGAGCTGAACGGCCGGCTTTAACCGCTGAAGGTTGGCATGGATTTGCGCTTTACCAGTGAAGAGATCGCGTTTCGCGATGAAGTACGCAAGTTTTTTCAGGGCGCCCCGCCCCAGGACATTCGCCGCAAATGTTTCTTTGGCCAGCGCCTGTCGCGCGAAGATATCGTCCGCTGGCAACATATTCTCTACGAACAGGGATGGGCCACACCTCGCTGGCCCAGCGAATGGGGCGGTACAGGCTGGAGCGCCGTCAAGCAATACATCTTCCAAGAGGAAACGTTCCTTGCGCCCGCGCCCGAGCCATTGACGTTCAACGTCAACATGATCGGTCCCGTACTCATTGCGTTCGGCACGGAGGAGCAGAAGAAGCACTTTCTGCCAAGGATCGCGTGCCTGGATTACTGGTTTTGCCAAGGCTTTTCCGAATCGGAAGCGGGCTCCGACCTAGCGTCCTTGCGCACGCAGGCGCACCGCGAGGGTGACCAATACATCATCAACGGTCAGAAACTCTGGACGACCATGGGTCACCACGCCAACTGGTGTTTTCTCCTCGTCCGCACCGATCCTACGGCCAAGAAACAACAGGGCATCACTTATTTGCTGATGGACATGACGAGCCCCGGAGTTACCGTGCGGCCCATCGTTTCCATCGACGGCAATCACGAATTCAATCAACTATTCATGGACAATGTGCGCGTTCCGGTGGCCAACCGTATTGGCGATGAGAATAGAGGCTGGGATTATGCCAAATACCTCCTCAGCCACGAGCGCACGGGCGTTGCGCGCGTTGGCCTGTGCAAGTTCCGCGTCGAGCGGGCCAAAGCGCTTGCTCGAAACATCGCTGTCGGCGATAGGCCGCTGAGCGAGGACACACATTTTCGCGAGAGAATTGCACTGCTCGAGGTCGAATTGAAGGCACTCGAAATTCTGCAGCTGCGGGCTATTGCCGACAACACGCATGTCGAAGCGGGCAAGCCCGATCCCATGGCACCTATCCTCAAGATCAGAGGTTCCGAGCTTCAGCAGGCGACGACCGAACTGCTCCTTGAACTCGCCGGCTACGAAGCGATGGAATTCGACGTCGATTTCCTGCGCGGGGGGGCTCGTGCATCCGACGACAAGGATTGGGCGCTGACTATTGCGCCCAACCATTACTGGCTGCGCCACACCACGATCTCCGCCGGAACCAACGAGATTCAGCGCAATATTCTCGCGAAGACGGTGTTGGGGCTTTAGGTAGAAACTCAGGCATGGATTTCACGCTAAGCGAGGACCAGCGAATACTGAAGGACAGCATCGATCGAATGCTGTGCGAACACTACGATTTCGAACGGCGCAAAACCCATACAAGGGAACCCCACGGCTGGAGCCGTGCGCTGTGGGAACGGTACGCGGCGATGGGGCTGCTGGCCATGCCATTTGCGGCCGCAGACGGAGGGGTCGGCGGTGGCGCGGTCGAGACATTGCTCGTCATGGAAGCATTCGGCCGTGCGCTTGTTCTCGAGCCCTATCTTGCGACCATCCTGCTCGGAGGCGGCCTGGTTCAATTTGGTGGCTCCCCGGCGTTACGTGCCAATCTAATTTCAAACATCTGCAAAGGAGACCTGCTCCTGGCATTCGCCCAGGCGGAAAGCCAATCGCGTTACGACTTGGCCGATGTCGCCACGTCGGCGCGGCGAGACGGCCGGGGATGGATCATCGACGGTCAAAAGCGTCATGTTTTACACGGGGATTGCGCCCACAAGGTGATCGTCAGCGCGCGTATTGAAGGAAATCGCCGCGACCCGAGGGGCATTGGCCTCTTCCTTGTCGACACGGGTTCGCCGGGTGTTTCGCGCCGCGCCTATCTCTTGCAGGATCGTTTGCGCGGCGCCGATGTCACCTTTGAGAATGTCCGGATTGGAGCGGATTGTGTGATCGGGGATCCGGGTGGAGCTCTGCCCCTAATGGAAAAGGTCGTCGATCTGAGCGTTGCCGCTCTCTGCGCGGAAGCCGTGGGCACGATGGCACGCGCTCACGAAATCACCGTTGACTATCTCAAGCTCCGTAAACAGTTCGGTACGAGTATCGGATCGTTTCAGGCCTTGCAGCATCGTGCCGTCGACATGCTCGTCATGATCGAACAGGCTCGCAGCATGGCGATTTACGCCGCCATGATGAGCGAGGCAGAACCTGCGGAACGACGCCGGGCGGTATCGGCCGCGAAGGTGCAGATCGGCCGATCCGCCAAATTCGTCGGCGCGCAAGCAATTCAGCTTCATGGCGGCATTGGCATGACTGAGGAATGCCAAGTCGGCCACTTCTATCGCCGACTTACCATGATTGATCTGATGTTCGGTGACACGCGGCATCACCTAGGGCTATTGGCAACAACGCCGGAAGAACGCGGAATCAGCTCTGGCGCTTCTCCATGAAAGCCTGTACCGCTTTGGCGAAATCCTCAGAACCTTGCAGTACTGACTGATAATTGATCTCCGTCGTAATTGCCTGATCGACGGTGTCGTTGCCGGTATTCAGCGCAGACTTCAACAACGCCATCGCGACGGGCGGATTCTTCGCAAAACGTGCAGCAGCCTCGAGTGCCGCGGCTAGCGCCTGCCCGGGCTCGCAGACCCGATTAATCAGCTGCATGTCCAGAGCTTGCTCCGCCCCGAAGGTTTCCGCAAAGGCGCACAACTCCATGGCTTTGCGGTGTCCGACCCTGCGCGCGATCGACCAGATACCGCCAAAATCCGGCATGAGCCCGACCCTTATAAAGGCGCAGCCGAACCGCGCATTCGAGGCAGCCAAGGCGTAGTCGCTCGCCGCAATGAACGAGACGCCGCAGCCAAGGGCGCTCCCTTCCACTGCACAAATGAACGGCTTTGGACCACTGACGATGAGCTTGAACAGCCTGGTGGGCATGTCCATGCGCATTCGCGCTTCAAGGGTCTCACGTTGCCGCATTTCGGAGATGTCGCCTCCGGCGCAGAAATTGTCGCCGGCGCCCGTCAGAACGATGGCGCGGCATGCTTCGTCCGCCTCGAGCTCTAGCAGGCGCTGATACATCGCCGTGCGCATGGCCATACTGAAGGCGTTCATGCGTCTTGGGTTGTTAAGCGTGATGACGGCAACACTGCCCTCGTAACGGACGCGCACGATGTCGGCATTGGGCTCATTCATGTCGGCGCGCAGCCCTCCAAATATTCGCGGAAGCTATTTGAATGCCCAATGAAGCTTGACCATGCCATCTCCAAAGGGCTCGTCACGGTTCTTGAGCGCTTGCTTCAGCCCTTGTGCGGCCATATCGGCCCTGAATTGCTTGCGGCGCGGGCCCTGCGAGAGGTGCGCGCGCGCATCGAACTCCGCTGCCATGCGCTGCAGTGTGCGCGCGCCGCCAAGCTCTAGGGCGATGTTGATCACACGCTTGTGCGCGGCCAGCAGTTCGGCGTCGACACATGCGACCCGGCGCGCGAGCTCATCGACTGCCGCATCCAATTCTCCGGCGGGAACGGCATCCAGGACCAATCCGATGCGGGCCGCATCGCGTCCCCAAAGACAATCTCCGGTCATCAGGATGCGCTTCGCCCATTGCGGTCCAACGTGATAGACCCACATATTGCTCGGCGGCGTGCCGTTAGCGCGTGCTGCGGGAAAGCCGATCTTCGCATCTTCGGCCACCATCACCATGTCGCACATCAGCGCAAGGTCGGTTCCGGCCGCCAGACAATTGCCGTGCACCTTGCCAATAACGGGCTTATGTAGATCGAACATGATCGAAATTCTGCGCTGTGTCTGTTCGGTCTGCCAGGAGTCGTCGTCCAGCGTGCTTGCGAAACTGCGGTATTGCGGCTCCTCGGCACGGGCGCCGTGCGTCTCTTCATCGACCTTGCGGTCCGCGTAGTGACCCGCAAGATCGTAGCCCGTGCAAAAATCTTTGCCAGCTCCCGCGAGCACGATCACATTCACGTCGGCGAGTGCGTCCGCTTCGATGAGCGCATCGTGCAGTTCCGTCACCATTTCCGGGTTGAGCGCGTTGCGTTTGTCAGGGCGATTCAGGGTGACCCGGGCTACGCGATCACGAACCGCGAAGTCGATGAAGTCCGTGGATTTCAGATATTTTCTCATCTTCGTTGCCTCCGGACCCAGTCATCGTCGAGATGTCTCAGACGCTAGTCCTAGCGAAGTCCACGCTCAGGTACCAGCCGACGTGTCCGCGTATAGGTAATCGCAAATTGCTCGATGGAAGTTGTACACTGTCGATTCCTGCAGGGGATTGGTGCGCGCGCCGGAGAATCCTCTCGATTTCATTCCGCGCTGCACCTCGCCCATGTTGTCGAAATCCTGCTGAAGAATGAGGCTGACAGATTTGATGTTACGCCAGTCATTTTCGGCATGCAGGTATTTTCGTTGCAGGGCGGGTTCGGCACCCTGCGCATAACGCTGCAGCGCATAGACTTCGAAAATGCACATGTCGGGATTGCTTGCGTCCGGCAATGCCCGATAGGCGAGTGCACCGTCGGGATAGGGCAGCATGATCAGGTTCGGAAAGACATGCCAATCGGTTCCCGCCTCGAAGAGCTGTTGCATCGTAATGCTGGGCCAGCCAGCCCCCGAAGCGATCGCCGCTTCGCGCTGGAATTCCAGCAGCTTCGTCATGATTTCGGCAGCCGAAGCGGCGGGATCGACCTCCGTCATCAGGCGCCGCGCCGCTTCAGTGTCACGATCGCTGAAGATGGCGTTCAGAGTGGTGCTGATCATATCGTAATATTCGACGATCTTCGGACGAAGGTCTTTGGGAACCGGAAGGCCCAAACGGGGCGCCGGGGCGCCGACAGGGTAGTCCGGATTTCCCGGATAACCAAAATTTCCATGCCGCCCGAATGTCCTGCTACGCGTAACGTCGTCGCCGTATATCGGAAGCATTTGTGGGTGCGTTCCGGTGACGTGATATGCTTCGTTGAAGGCTTCGAGCCCGGTTTTCCAGTTGCACGGAACCTTGACGGATAAATACCAGCGGTACCGCATCTTCTCGATCTCGAAAGGATCGAGGTATCGCGGGACGGGCGCGAGAAACTCGGCGAGCGGCTTGGTGTTAGGATCGGTATTGACAAAGACCCAGCCTGCCCACTTATCGACGCGCACCTCCTTGAGGTGCAAATCCTTGTCTTCGAAATTCGGGCAGCCGGCCCAGTCCTCCCGCTCGATCACCCGCGCAATCGAACCATCGAGATCGTATTGCCAGCCGTGAAAGGCGCAATGAAATCTGCTCATCTGGCCGCAGCCTTGCGTCAGGCGACGGCCTCGATGCTGGCAAACATTGAAAAAGGCTTTGAGCTGCTTCTCAGCGGCCCGGACGACCACGAAGCTTTCGTCCATGTTGTCGTAGGTGACGTAGGAGCCAACCCACGGCAGCTCCTCTTCGCGGCAAGCAACCTGCCATACCTGCGGCCACAGACGTTCCTTTTCAAGACGAAGGAATTCGGGCGAAATGTAGTGCGCCGCAGGTACAAAATCGGCGCGCAAGTCCGGTCCAGGTGAATTGTGTATCTCGTGGACGTTCACGGCGTCGTTCCTCCGCGTGGTTGTGAGCCCTCCGAGGGCCATTCCTTGCCCGCGGCAGCCAGACGCTCGAGAAGTGGCGCCGGGCGATAACGCGGGCCGAGGCGCTCCGCCAGCGCCTTCATAGTGACAACAATCCGGTCCAGCCCATGCCGCTCGGCCCAGAACATCGGCCCGCCCAGGTGCTTGGGGAAGCCATAGCCGTGACAGTATACGACATCGATATCGCTGGCGCGCAATGCGATGCCTTCCGTCAGGATCTTCGCGCCCTCGTTGACGAGCGGCGAGAGCATGCGCGACATGATCTCTTCGTCCGCAACCGTTCGGCGCCGGACACCGAATTCGGCAGCGACCTGCTCGATCAGCTTTATGACCTCGGGATCGTTGACGGCCTTGCGTCCGTCGTAGCGGTAGAAGCCGGCACCGACTTTTTGCCCAAACCGACCGACAGCAACGAGGCGCTCAATGAGCGGCGAAATCCGTTCCTCTTTGGGCAAACTCGGCGCGCGCGCCTTGCGCACCAGTGCGGCGACATCCAGACCTGCCAGATCGCGCACCGCGACGGGACCCATAGCCATGCCGAAATCCAGTGCCACACGGTCGATCTGTTCGGGCGTCGCGCCTTCTTCGAGCAGATATTCCCAGGCATTGTTGTAGTACTGGAACATACGATTGCCGATGAAGCCGTCGCAATTTCCGGCCAACACGACCACCTTGTCGATGGCCTTCCCCAGCGCCATTACAGTTGCGATGGCCTCGGGAGAGCTCTTTGCGCCACGGACGCATTCCAGGAGCTTCATGACATTCGCCGGGCTGAAGAAATGCGTTCCAACGACCTTTGCGGGACGACTTGTCGCGGCGGCGATCTTGTCGATGTCGAGGCTCGAGGTGTTCGAGGCCAATATCGCGTGTGCAGGCGCAAGGCGATCAATCTTTTCGAACACTTCCTTCTTGAGCGCTATGTTTTCGGGTACGGCTTCGATCACGATGTCCGCATCGGTTACGCCCGCATAATCCGTCACCGCAGTGATGCGCGCGAGCGCGGCGAGCATCTGCACGGATGTCGTGCTGCCACGCTCGACCGAGGTTACGTAATTCTTCTCGATGACTGCCATGCCCTTGCGTAGCGCCTCCTCGGACACGTCGATCAGAGTGACGGCAATGCCGGCATTGGCAAAACACATCGCGATCCCGCCGCCCATCGTACCGGCGCCGACGATGGCCACCTTGCGCACAGGCAAAGGCTCGGCGTCGCCGAGATCAGGTATTTTCCGGGCCTTGCGCTCGGCCTTGAAGAGATGCGTCAGCGCGGCGCGCTGAGGGCTCTTCAGGCATTCTTGAAAGGCTTCCTGCTCGAAGCGGTCACCGACCTCGAAGGGCTCATGGCAGGCGATTTCGACCCCTTCGACGCATTTCCACGGTGCCAGCAGACCGCGTGCGCGCCGCTCGATCTTCTTTCGAAAGTTCTCGAAAATTTTCGGGTCAACATTACGCACGCGCTCGTCCGCTCGGCTCGTCACGCGCGGGCGCCGGCCTGCCACGCGGCGCGCAAAGGCGATCGCTTCTTGGCGCAGATCGCCATCCACCAGCTCATCAATGAGGCCATGCTCAAGACCGAACCTCGCATCGAAGTGCTTGCCGGACGTCGTCATTTCCATTGCGATCTCCGGACCTACAAGACGCGGCAGGCGTTGCGTTCCGCCTGCACCCGGCATGACGCCGATATTGACTTCCGGCAAGCCAACTTTCGCATCCCGGCTGGCAATGCGCCAATGACAGGCCATCGCAAGCTCGAGGCCTCCGCCAAGAGCCGTTCCGTGCATGGCCGCGACTACCGGCTTGCTGCCGGTCTCGATGGCGTGCTGGACATGCCGCAATCTGGGATCTTTTAGTGGCGCGGCGAATTCGCTGATATCAGCGCCCGCTACAAATGTTCGGCCGGCGCAAACGAGAATGATGGCCTCTATTCGCGGATCGGCATTTGCACGCATGATTCCGTGATTGAGGCCGGTACGCACGGCGTGACTGAGGACATTCACGGGCGGGTTGTCGATCGTCACGATTGCAACGTCACCATCCGTCGCGTAGTTCACCACGGCCATTCTGGGTTCCTTCCGAACACGCTCTCAATCACGCGCTCTCCGCCGACGCGTGGGACGCGGCGATATAGCCGAATGTCATGGACGGGCCAATGGTGGCGCCGGCTCCGGGATAGCAGCGTCCCATGACCGATGCGGTGCTGTTTCCCGTGGCGTAAAGCCCGCGGATAACGGAGCGGTCAGATCTGAGAACACGCGCATACTCGTCCGTCAGAATACCGCCACAGGTGCCGACATCGCCGGGCCAGAGTGCAATTGCATAGAATGGCGCCCTTTCAATCGCACCAAGATTGGGATTTGGCCGCACTGTCGGATCGCCGTAGTAGTGATTGTAGGCGCTCTGACCGCGGCCAAAATCCTTGTCGTTGCCGGCTCGCGCAAAATCGTTGAATCGCGCCACGGTCCGGGCGAGTCCTGAAGGGTCAATTCCGCATGCCAGTGCCAACTCCGGCAAGTTGTTCGACTTCTTGATATAGCCGCATTCGATCATTGCCGCCGGCGTAACGCCCGGCAACAACATTCCCCATGGATAATAACTACGATGGCGGCTGTCCAAGATCGCCCAGGCGGGCACCGCACCAGCCGCGTACATGCGCTGTCCAAATTCCATGTAAGAACAGGATTCATTGGCAAAGCGGCGGCCTTTGGAGTCGACGACGATGCAATAGGGCTTGCCAATATCGTTGGGCGAATGAAAGGCCGAGAATGTGCCGTCAGGCATGTAAGAGCTTGCCAGCCAGACGGCCTCGTTCATAAGCTCGAGCTTCGCGCCGAACGCTTCTGCCGCCCTGATCATCTCGCCTGTATCGCCGGGATTGGCGACGGTCCAATTCACGGATGTTGGCTTCGGCTGATATGTCTCGCGCATGGCCAGGTTGCGGGAAAATCCGCCGGCATTGATGAGCACGCCCAATCGCGATTTGACGTTGATCGTGGCTCCATCACGCTCGGCAACAACGCCGACCACTTCGCCTTTTTGAACCAGAAAGTCCTTGACTTTTGTCTCGGTCCAGATCGGTATGCCCTTGCCCAGCGCGATCTGTAGGAGACGGCCTTGCAATGCATTTCCTGCGCCGCGGATTTCTTTGCCGGTGAGCTTCTTCTCCAGCATTCTCAGCGCAAGCTTAGCGACCATCCACTTGCCTCGCCACGTACGCTTGGCCGTGAAGATTACCACGACATCCCGGCTGGTGATCGGCATACTGCTGGTTAGCGGGAAGTGACCCAGCTTCGTCGCCCACTCCCCAAGCTCCTTCACGTTAAACAAAGGCGCGCACAAAGAGCGGCCTTCGGGCGAGCCGCCAGGACGATTATCGTAATAATCGGGCCAATGCGCATGGAGGAATTTCATTCCGTGGCGCTCGAGAAATCGGACCATTTCGGTGCCATAGCGAATAAAGGCATCGCGTCGCTCCACGGACGATGCAGCCCCGGCGTCGCCGACCAATCCATCGAGATAGGTGCGCGCACGCATAGGTGAATCATTCCCGCCGTCGGCGTTCAAATGGTCGTTGTTGGGGATCCAGATCACGCCGCCGGAAAACGCCGTAGATCCACCGATCACGGCCTGCTTTTCGATGATCAGCGCACGCTGGCCGCGTTCATGAAGGACCAGCGCTGCGGGAACCGAGCCTGCCCCGCTACCCACGATGACGAAATCGAAATTTTCCTCCTGCTCAGCCATGTCCCGTTCTATTGAAATGGTGGCGCTACGCCAGACGGTCGCAATTTAAGCTGGCCGGTACGGCCATGGAGGTTGACGGCAAACCTTCCTCTCACAATGTGGGACAGGTCGGTCGTCAGCCCGCAAATTCGGCAGCGACGCGAAGTGCGCAGTCCCGCCAATGCGAGGCGCGTTCAGATTCAAGCGGATTCGGGCCGCAAGCGCGCCGCGTCGTGCGCAGCCCAATCGGCCGAGCCACCATTGAGCAGGCTCTCGGTTCCGATGTGGCGCAGGCCACCATCGACATTGATATTCTCCCCCGTCAGATAAGCGGCGTCCGGCCCCAAGACAAAGGCAACCACTCCGGCAACGTCCTCGGGATAACCGATTCGCCGCAGCGGAATCTGTGCGCCGGTACGCTCCTGTTCCTTCGGATCGTTCAACACGCTCTCGGTCGAACGCGACAGGGTGAGACCCGGAGAAACGCAGTTGACCCGGATGCCGTGTGGCCCCCATTCATAGGCCATCTGCTGCACCAGCATTTTGAGCGCCGCTTTGGCTGGCGCGTAAGCATTCAAATACGGTTGCACCGTTTCCGCGGCGCTTGATCCGATGGCGCACAGCACGCCTTTCGATTGGCGCAGCGGGCGATGCGCGGCTACACCAAGCAAAAAGAACGCCCGGCAATTGACGGCAAAAACCGTGTCCCAATCCTGCACCTTCGTCTTCAGCAGCGAACCTGCGATCGCTCCGCCCGCATTGTGAACGACTGCGTCGAGGCCGCCACAAAACTCGCCAGCCTGGGCCACCAGCCGCGCCGGGAAACTAGGGTCGTTGAGGTCTCCGGGTGCGGCCGTGGCCTCTGCGCCCAGTTCCCGCAACGCGGCGACAACGTCTTGCAGGTCGGATGAAGCACCCGTCGCGGTTACGACGATCTTAGGCAACGTCCCGCGCGCGAGAGCGTCCGTCGCGATGCGCAGGCAAATCGCCCGGCCGATTCCGCGGCTTCCGCCGGTAACGAGGACTCTGGACATGGGCTCACCTGGTGCTGTGGATTGCGCCACAGCGCGATACGTGAGCTTTCTCTCCTTCGTGGGGTAATTCAAGAGGACGCTGCCGCTCCACTTTGACGATTTGCTTGTATTTGGTAGCATCGGCAGGCTGTCGGGATGGTGATTATCGGCACCGCCATTCTACAATGTGGAAAACTCGATCCGGCGCCTTGTTTGTTTTCCCGCACACGGGGCGCAGGTTCGCGCTATCGGTCAACAATGCCGACAAGGAATCGCTTATTCACATTGGTACCGTGGCTATGTACCAGGGAGACACATGATAGAGCCGCGGGACAAGGATTGGCGCGAAAATGCCGATTGGAGCGCGCTGCCCCGCATTGAGCCGCGCATTCCATCGCTGCTCGCACATTGCAAGGCGCACTGGCCAGAGAAGGAAGTGCTCGTTTTCGACGAGCGTAGGTTTACCTATGGCGAAATGGAAGCAAAATCCGCCCTGCTCGCCCGTCAGTTGCTTGCGTTCGGGATCGGCAAAGGAACGCGCATAGGATTGATTCTGCCAAGCGACGAGACGTTCCTCGTCACATGGATGGCGATCACGCGGGTTGGTGGCATCGCGGTGACCATCTCGTCGTTGTCCACGCCGGCCGAGATCAAGCGCATTGCCGCACACTCCGACCTGCACGTGCTCTTCGCGGCGCCCCACTACTTGCACCATGATTATGTCGCGCGCATTCAAGAGGCTTTTCCGGCGATCACCCGGCAGCGCATTCCCTATCGCATGACCGATGCGCCAGCACTTCGGGCGGTATGGCTTTGGAGCGATCCGGCGGAGCCTCATCCCTCATGGGTGCATCGGGTGGATCTGTGCATCGAGCCCGACGTGGACGAAGCGCTGCTTGCCGGGGTGGAAGCGCAAATCCACAGCAGTGATCCGGCTGGAATTATCTACACGTCCGGCTCGACGGCCGAGCCCAAGGGCGTCATCCACTCTCAGGGAAACTTCATCCGCCAGGGCATGAGCATGGCGGCATCCTTCAGATATCGGCACGACGAACGCGCCTACGCTTCCATGCCCTTCTTCTGGATCGGAGGACTTGTCACCACGGCAATGTGCGTCATGTCAGTCGGTGCAACAATGCTCACCAGCGCCACGATGGGGACCGCGCTGCTCGATTTCCTGGAGCGTGAGCGCACGACCGCGGTGGTCACCTGGCCGCACATCCTGCGCGCGCTTGCAGCCGACCCGACCTTTCTGGGGCGCGATTGGAGCGCAATGCGCAACGGGTTGCTCTACGAAGCGCTACCTGCGGGCAAGCGGCCAAAAGACCCGACTCTGATGTCCGCTCCACTTGGCATGACCGAGACCTGTGGGCCGTATGCTGTAATGCAGCGCCATCTCCCCGAAGACCAACGCGGCTCGGTCGGACCTCTGATGCGCGGCGTCGAGGCCCGACTTCTCGATCCCGATACAGGCCACGTTCTTGCAGTTTGGCCGGATGGGGATACGGCCGCGGATTCTGGAGGCCAAATCGGCGTGATGCACCTGCGCAACGACACGATGATGCTCGGTATAGTCAAGCTCGAACGTGCCGATGTCTTCACTGCGGACGGCTGGTATGACACGGGCGATCTGTGTTCCTTTCGGCATGGGCATCTGCACTATCACGGTCGCGCGGACGATCTCATCAAGGCTTCGGGCGCCAATGTTTCACCTCGCGAGGTCGAGACCGCACTCATGCAAATTGCGGGCGTGGCTTCAGCGAACGTCGCGGCAGTGCCCGATCGCGCGCGGGGCAACATTGTGGGTGCCGTCATCGTTCCCGACCCGGGTACCACACTGGAGCCGGACGTGCTCCGCCGCGAGGCGGCAAAATCGCTCTCCAGCTACAAGGTGCCGCGCGTAATTGTCGTCATGGAGGCAGCCAGGGTGCCGATGTTGTCCAGCTCCAAGGTCGACCGGCGGGCCATTGCTCAAATCTTGCGGGAGGCTCACGAGGGCTGACCAGGCCTTGGCCCGGACGGCGGCCCTTCCCTTGTGGCAGGCCCTTGTTTTACAATGCGGAACAAGTGGTTGAGCCCGTGAAGAGGAGCATCAAAACAACATGAAGGAGGAAAGCCGCAGCGGTACGCAAACCATCGAACGCGCCGCCGCCTTGCTGCGAGAAGTCTCCGAGCGAGGATACGTGGGCTGGCAGCTCTCCGACCTCGCCGCACGATGCGATCTGAGGAAGAGCACTGCGCACCGCATCCTTACGTGCCTGGTTCGGGAGCGCCTTATCAAACAGCGGGAAGGCGATCGGCACTACGTCCCAGGCCCGATGCTGTTCGAGCTCGGGCTGTCCTCACATCCCGAGCGCGGCGAACTGCAGTACGCGGCCAGGACCAGGCTTACGGCGCTCGCAAAGCAAACCTCCGGCGTCGCGTTCCTATTCTTCCGCAGCGGTGACGACTTCGTCTGTGCCGCGCGCATTGGGCCGGCGAAATGTCAAGCAAAGCAGCTCTCCATTTTTGCCGGAACGCGTAGGCCGCTGGTGCTTGCCGCTGGGGGGGCCGCAATGCTCTTGGCCCTGCCGGAAGCCGAAGCCACGGCAACGATCCGCCGTAACTTCGAACAATTGGACACGTACAACGAAGCTCCCATCCCGGGCGTCCGACGCATGGTGCAACGTTCGTTTGACGAGGGTTTCGGCATAAACGTGGGCGACATCACGCCAGGCGTAAATGCCTTCGGCTTGGCGTTGCGCGACCGATACGGCGCACCATTCGCCTCCATTGCACTCGCGGGCCCGGAGCGGCTATTTCCGTCAGAGCGGAGTGACGAAATACGCGGCATGTTGGAGGAGATCGGGAACGGCCTGCAGGCCGCACCTGCTGCAGCGTGACTACTATCTTCCGGTGAAGACCGGCTTGCGTTTCTCGAGGAACGCATGAACAGCCTCGGCGTGATCCTGCGAATACACCGTCAGGATTTCGTAGGCAACGCTCGCGTCCATGACAGCAGTGGCGACATGCTTGAGGCCCAGATTAACTGTCTGCTTGGTGGCACAGATGGCGCGCAGCGCCCCTTTCGCCAGTTTTTGCACAAAAGCATCCACTGCAGCGTCCAGCTCTTCCAGCGGCAACGCGTAATTGATAAGCCCGATTTCAACCGCCTTGGGAGCCGGTATTAATTCGCCCGTCATAAGATATTCCCTGGCCCTTGCATATCCGATCAACTGGGGCCAGATGATAGCACCACCATCACCGGCGCTCAGCCCCACGGTGACATGCGGATCGCCAATCTTCGCCTTATCGGATGCGAAGATAACGTCGCAGTAGAGGGCGACGGTTGCACCCAGGCCGACTGCGTGACCATTCAGTTTCGCAATAATGGGCTTGGGAAAATCGAGCATTGCGAACACCACACGCTTGGTCAATCCCGCATTTACATCACCCGGATTCCTCACATTACACAGCATCCACCCTTCAACGTCGCCCCCCGCACTGAACGCGCGACCGGCGCCCGTGATAACAACGATGTCAAAATCCTTGTCGAACGCACCATCCACCAGAAACTGTGTGAGCTCCTGTTCCATCTCCTCCGTAAAAACATTCAATTTCTCAGGTCGATTGAGCGTAACGGTGAGAATCCGCTCCTTCAAACTGAACGCAATCGTCTTGTAATGGTCGTACTTCGTCATGGATCACTCGTAACAGTTGGCCTAGCAGCCCTGTCAGCATTCGCGATATGGCTGGCCGGCACTATGATGGACGTCTTTGCTCAGACTAGTTGCGACGATGCCGGACATGCAATCGGCTACCCGGGTTAATTCCACAATGTGAAACGACGGGTCCGAGATCGCCTTGATCGGAATCGCTCATCTGATGCACTACACTTGCCCATCTTGGAGCAGCTCATGCCCCGGTCGGGCTACGAAGCGCAAATCCGAAAAAGTCTGCAGCAGCACCCTGGGCAAACAGCCATCGACTTCGATGGCGTTTTGGTCACATGGAGCGAGGTGAATGCCGTCGCTTCTGCTGTCGAACGGATCCTTGACGAGGCAGGGTTAGCGGAATTTGAGAAAGTCGGCCTGATGGGACGCAACCGGCCGGCGCATTTTGCGGCCTTGTGGGGTGTGTTTGTTTCCGGCCGATGCCTCTCTATGATTCATGCCTTTCAGCCGCCCGCGGCACTGGCCTCAGACATTGCCACAATCCGCTTGCCCATTGTGCTGGGCGAGCGCCGCGATTGGACAACCGGCGTCGTCGCGGCGGCTGATGCCGTTGGTACGATCGGCTATGCGTTTACTGACGACAGGATGAGACCGCTTGCCCTCGTCACCCGCGCCAACACGCCCGGTGCGCAAACCGACCGCACCACCGGCGATCAGATTGCGCTGCAACTGCTCAGCAGCGGCACTACTGGAAAACCCAAGCGCATCTCACTGAGCAGGCTAGCCGTCGACGAGATGATCGAACGCACCGTCTCGCAGTTCGAGCTCGTCGGACAAGCTGCGCAAACGCCGCAAATTTTGCCCTGGCCGCTCTCCTCGCTAGGCGGCAGTAACGGCGCATTACCGGGAATAGTCCTTGGACAGAAGCTGGTAATTCAGGAGAAGTTCGACGCGGCCAGAATGATCGAACTGATCCGACGCTACCGCCCCGCATTCTTCAGTTGTGCGCCCACCGCGATCGGCATGATGCTGCACCTGAACCCCGCCCGCGAAGACTTCTCCAGTATCAAGCTGTTCTTTTCGGGTTCTGCACCGCTCGCCCAGACTATTCGTAGCACGCTTGAGGAGAAATATGGCGTCCCCGTCGTGGAATTCTATGGCGCAACGGAGTTCGCGGGTATCGTCACGGGTTGGACACCCAACGATTTGAGCCTGCTGACGAAAAAGCGCGGGAGCGTTGGGCGCGCATTGCCGGGAATGCAAGTTCGCATTGTTTCTTCGGACACCGGAAATGCGGTGCGTCCCGGCGAGACCGGCATTGTCGAAGCGCTGGTGCCACGAATAGGTCCGGAATGGACGCGCACCAATGACTTGGGGCATGTAGACGAGGACGGCTTTCTGTACCTCCACGGTCGCTCCGACGACACGATCTTGCGCGGCGGACTGAAGGTATCTCCTACAGAAGTCGCCGATATTCTGAGAACGCATCCAGACGTCGGCGACGCGGCCCTTATCGGGATACCTGACGAGCGACTGGGTCAGGTGCCTGCGGCCGCAATCGAGAAATGTGCGGGCCGTCCGGCGCCAACGCCGCAAGAATTGGAGGACTTTCTCCGCACCAAGCTGCCCGCCTACAAGATTCCCGCACGGTTTGCGATTGTCGATGAAATTCCGCGCACAGAGAGCATGAAGCCGCGTCGTGAAGGTGTGCTGGCGCTGTTCAGCCAGAAGGAATAACGAGGCGCTGCGCCCGCATCCATACATTCTTCGTCAATGGAGAGATATAGCGCGTCTCGCCCATCAGGCCGGCTTCTGCCAAAGTTCGATTCGTATACCGTCCGGATCGGTGCAAAACATCATTTCTCCATTCCGGCTGTTAACTTTCGTATGTGCAAAAACATGCCCACCGTACTTTCCTATCAGCTCTGTCACTGTCGCCATGTCCGCGACAGTAAAGCTCAAGTGGGTAAGGCCAAGCTGGTTCATTGGGCGGCGCTCTGCCGATCCGGTGGCAGTCGGTCTTTCATGATGTAGAAGTTCAATCATAACTCCGTCGCGCACCATAAAGGTTGCACGAACCCTGAGTTCCGGTAGCTCCGTCATGATATCGAATGGCGGTCCTGCATCGAGAGAATGGCTGATAGCGAAACCCAATGCTTGAGTGTAAAACCGCATGGAGCGCTCCATGTCGGAAACGCAAATACCGACGTGAGAGAATGCGATGTGCGCGGCTTGAGTCATGCACCATCCTCCCTACTAAGGAGAGCGCCCCGTGTTCAAAGCGGAACCTCAACTTCGGCCGTTCCATCTACCAGCACTGTGGCGTCCTGGTTCGTCATCTGGAGTTTGATGACCACGAGAGGCACGCCCCACGCAGAGTCGGTCTGCTTTCCGATGACTTCGCCGTCGATATAAGTGATGTCACCCTCGAAATATGGGGCGCGGAACGAAACCTTGGAATGCCGCACCATACCGTCATTACCCGCCCAGTAGGCGAGATAGTCAGTCGCCCATGCGCCCATTGTCGCGCCATAGCCATAGACGCGAGGCAAACCCAATTCCGCGCCCTTTGAGGTATTGACGTGACCAGAAGCCGGACCGGAGTACAAGCCATCGGCCGCGCGCGGATCGATCGCGGCCTCTTCATAATCCACAGGGATTGTGAAACCGGAGTCCTGGTTAATCCACGGATCTGGCACACCCGGCACACCAACCCAACGATACGAACCCCACGTGGTGAATGCGAAAGAGCGCCACTCGGTAGCAATGGATGCCATAGAATGAGGGCCAAGCGCACGACGCGGCAACTTGTGACCGACATCCACCTCCTCAAAATGTGGCGAAATACCCTTCCGATTGGACAGTATCCAGTCACGCCGGATCTTGGCAATCTTCTTTACTTCCTCCGAGGTCCAAACAGGATTTTTGGTGTTTGCTTCGAACAGCTTGCGCTTCTCCGCCTCTGCCACAAGATAACGCAGCGATGTTCCGCGTTCCTTAGCAACCAGCGTACCGTTCTGTGTTCGGTGGACAGTGTCGCCACGGGTAATAAGTGTAGGACCCGCAAATTTGGTTTCCACGAGCTTGTAGTCGTGGAACCAACGTTCCTGAAAAAGCTGGTCACCAGGACGAATCGTGTGTCCATAGAACCACCATTCTTCGCCACCGAAAAGCATGTGCGAATTGGGAATCCGGCCCACGAGGCTAGGCCCGATGCCATCACCAAAGTCCATGCCAACGGCCATCGATTGCGGTGCTACAATTCCGCCAAATTTAGAATTGCACGCGAACTCCTCGTCCCAGTGCAGCGGGTTCGGGTAGTCCATCCCCATCACCCAACGGCGGATGTCCAAGGCCGAGCACGGCCCGAGCAACTGGCCTCCGCCGACGGGTTTACCGACCCTGTGCTCGACATCGCTGAGGTCAAGCATCACCTGGCCCCGTTCAGCCTCGACCTTTGGCATGACTTACCTCTCCTGTGGGTTAAAGCGGACGATCAGCGCTCCTAGTGCCTGCATTTGTGTAGGACCATCTTATTCCAGTCGGGCAATCGCATAAGGTTTTCGCTGCGTTCCGAATCCAAGCTCAGCCCATAAATCACACCGAAGACGACGGGCTTACCAGCGTCTTTGAGTCATGCTCACCCGAAGTTCGGAGGATTATGCCCACATTGTGGAAGGACGCTGCCCGACTGCGACAACCTTGCGCTGCCGTCGTCGGCCAGAGGTTCAGTTCATATAATTTCCGCCATTGACGCTTAGCGTGTGGCCATTGATGTGCTTCGCTTCAATGGAACGCAAATAAGAGATTGCCGTAGCTACATCTTCGGGTTGTCCGGGGTGCCCCATGACGGAAATCTTGGACCTTTTCTCAATGTATTCCGAACTTGTATTTTGGCGCAGCATCGGCCTGTCGATGAAGTTCGGTGCCACGCTGTTCGTCGTAATCCCGTGACGGGCGAATTCACACAAAACGTCCTCGCGGACGCGCGCACCCTGGGCTCCCAGGCCCTCACGCGCGCGCCGAAGCGCAGGCGCCATGCAGTGAGTGTCTTACAGTCTCGGTGCACTAGAAAACTGGCAATCGTCCACGCGCCTGTGTTCCGGCCGGAACGAAGTGTTCTTTTGCGCGAATCAACCGCAACGTGTCGTTCTCGTTCCGAGATCGTCGAGGCAGGACACCATCGCCCGCCAACGCCCGCAACCATCCCTCCACGAACGTCTTGGTTTCGGCGTGACCGAACGAGACGCCAATCGCGGCCTCGAACGCCATCGATCGCGCAACGGATTGCAATACGAAAGCGGTCACGACCGGCGGTAATTGCGACTGAATTCCGCACACTTCCAAATACCGCGAAAGCGCATCGGATTCGAGCGCGCGCAGCTTGACCAGGTCGCGCTTCAATTCGTCGCGAATGACCTTGCTATGCAACGCCAGCGCCGCGAACTCCCCTGCCATGGTTGTGACGCTGGTCGAGACCTCCAACATCGCGCGAACGGGTTCGCTTGACGTTATGGCCTTCTCCAGCAGGTTTTGAAGTCGGTCAAATTCGTAGTGGGCGACGGCAACGAGCAAGTCCTCAATGGTGCGAAAGTAATAGTGCACGATCTGACGCTTCAGGCCGATCTTTTCTGCAAGGCGTCGGGCGCTGATCGTGGCGTAACCTTCGCTGCGGCCCATTTGGACCGCCGCCTCGATCAGCGCGGCACGCGTCTTGGCTGTTTCCAAGCCCACTCGCTGTGACGATGGCATGGCTCACTCCTCTCGCCAGCATTCTGCACGCCACTGCAGCGGACCCGGTGCGTGGATCGCATCCAGGTCCGCCAGCGCGAGCTTTCGCCTCAGTCCTCGCCGAAGTGGATCTTCACCCTTACGCCGTAGAAAGTCGGCTCCCCGACCGAAGCAGTTTCGAGACTGGCCAGCGTCGCGAGACCTGGAACCCACGTGAAATACTTGTCGCCAGTGACGTTGGTCGCAAACACTGACAGGTCGAACGGATGGCCCATGACCTGTTCCCAGTTTAGGTTGAAGTCGAGCAAGTTCGTCGGCTGGATGCGGCCCAAACCCCTGATATACGCACTTATCTGGGGGTTGGCGGGATCGTTGTAGCTCGCATCTTCATAATTCGTGAGCTGACTGGCCGTGTGCGTGAACGTGCTGCTGACGGTGATTTTCCCGATGCTGTCGTCGAGCGGCAATACATACGAGGCCGTAGCCGTTACCTTGTTCCTCGGTGACAGGGCGATGCCATCGGTCGGATGTATCGCGCCGGCCACTGTGAAGAGCCCTCCCGGGGGCGCACTGATGTTATGCACCGACAGGATCGACGCATCCAGATAGGTGTAACCAACCTGGAACGACAGACCTTCATAGGGAACAACCGTGGTGTCCACTTCCACGCCATCGAGCCGCGACTTGCCGGCGTTGATCGGTGCCGCGGTCGGGGACACGGGTGCGCCGCACGCAGGTTGTGCTGCAGTACACGGATTGCCCGGCGTGCTAAAATAAGTCGGATTCGGATCGAAGCCGATGAGCAATTGCTGGTTGCGGAAGTCGTTGTAGAAGCCGTCGATATCGAACGTACCCGAGATCCCGCCGTAGTCGAAGCTCGTCTTAGCGCCGACTTCGTAGTCATCCACCTTTTCGGGGCCGGTGACGTTGTAGGGCGACGAAATGTTGGCATTGACGATTCCCTGGCGATAGCCCCGCGCCCATTTGGCGTAGACGAGGATATCGTCTGTCGGCTTATAGTCGAGATCAAGCAGCCAAGTCGGAGCATTGGAACGTTCATAGAAGCTGAGGGTGCAATTTCCCAGAGGTCCCGGATATGGAACTCCGCCGGAGGGATTGCCCGGGCTTGGCTTGACATACCCCGCAGCGTCCGGATTTGTGCAGTTCCTGATGGCAATCCCGGCCGGTCCCGGATTCGGGCCCAATGCCGGAAAGTTTACCTGATTGGTGATCTGCGTGCTCGTATTGGTCTCGCGATCCCACGTATAGCGCAAACCGCCAGTGAGACTGAGTTCGTCCGTTATCTTGTAGGTCCCTTGGGAATATATGGCATAGTCGTTATCCCAGGTTTCGCCCACCGTGTAATTGACCGAGCCGTGATGGACCCCGCCCAGAGCTCCAAGTGGATCCCAACATTGGAATGTGTTGACATTGATGCAGCTGGACGCAGCGGCTGACTGAGCCCCACCGAGGGAGAGCGGAACGTCACCTTGGAGATAGCCGCCAGCCTGCCACGTCAGCCGATTGTCGAGAGCGTTGCCTTGCAGTTGCACCTCTTCGGTATAGCTCGCCTGGTCCGCGAACGGTAAGCCCGGAGCCGGAGTGATGGCTGCAAAGTCGAACGGCGGAATAGTCGGGAAAAAACCCTTGACTATAGTGTTGCTAAAATTTGTGCCGAAAAGCGGATTGGCGGCATCGTAACTGACCTGCGAGTAGCTGGCGATGTTCTTGATCGTCAAATAATCGCTTTCCCGCCACGTCGTATTGTTGATCACCCGCCATTGCTCCAGCTTTGAGTGCGGGTCCGTCAGGGTTTGCGCGCCATCATAAAAATTGCCGCCCTGAAAGTTCGGGCTTGTAGGCTTCAACTGGTTGCAACCGCCCGTCAGGCCCAGATTGAAGTCAGGATCGCAGACAATAGATTTCTGAAAATCGCCATGCGTATCGGAATTACTGTAGCTGGCGATGGTGTAGTTTTCGAGATCGGGCGTGATATCGATGTCGACGCTGCCGCGCAGAGCGGTGTAATTAACATCGTCGAAATCGCTGGGGCCGATCCCGGTGGTGTTGTGCAGATAGCCGTCGCGGCTTTCGTGATCGACGCCCAGACGGATACGGATGTCATCGTTGACAGGAATATTGATGACGCCCTGCCCGCCCCTTAAATTGTAATTTCCAAAGGTTCCTTGCACATAACCGCCGAACTCGTCGGTCGGCTTTTGCGGCACCAGAAGAATGTCGCCGCCCGTGGTGTTGCGGCCGAACAATGTGCCTTGCGGGCCTTTCAAGACCTGCACGTTCTGCAAGTCGAAAAATTCACCCGGACCCGCACCATCACCGGCCTGGATACCTTGGCTTGGAGCGTGCGGCTCCAGGACATCGGCGAAATACACACCCACCGAGGGTGCGGTGCCGATATCCTGCACAAAACCCCGGATCGCGAAGGTTGAAGACTGGCTGCCGAAGTCGGTGTTGACGGAGAGAGACGGCGTATAGATTGCCAGATCCTGCGCGTTGATCACGTTGTGGTTCTGCAGCTGCTGCTGGTTGAA
>Ga0335085_10003778_pt1 | contig 25742 bp, 17 predicted proteins | sample Lox_Sample_45_FD_206712 | JGI IMG/M metagenome (GOLD analysis project Ga0335085, IMG submission 206712) | Soil microbial communities from Loxahatchee National Wildlife Refuge, Florida, United States - Lox_Sample_4.5 | ecosystem: Environmental > Terrestrial > Soil > Wetlands | place: USA...
TATTACGCCGACGTGCTCAGGGCCGAAGCCGTCGGCGAGCGCAGGGTGAAATTCACGTTTCGCGGCAACGAGAATCGCGAGTTGCCGCAAATCGTGGGCGAGCTCCCGGTCCTGTCGAAGGCGTATTGGTCGACGCGCGATTTCGAGAAAACCACCCTCGAGGCGCCGCTCGGGAGCGGCCCCTACAAGATCGAGACCATCGACGCCGGCCGCTCCATCACCTATCGCCGCGTCGCCAACTATTGGGGCGCCGACCTCCCCGTCAATCGCGGCCGCTACAACTTCGATGCGATCCGCTACGACTACTACCGCGACGCGACGGTGGCGCTCGAGGCCTTCAAGGCCGGCGCCTACGACATCCGCTCGGAGAACGTCGCCAAGAGCTGGGCGATCGGATACGACAGCCCCGCGCTTCGGGCCGGCCTCATCAAGAAAATCGAGGTTCCGAACGGGCTGCCCTCGGGCATGCAGGGCTTCGGTCTCAACACGAGGCGAGCGATCTTTGCCGACCGCCGCGTGCGCGAGGCGCTGGCTTACGCCTTCGACTTCGAGTGGACTAACAAGAACCTGTTCTACGGCGCCTACACGCGCACGCGCAGCTATTTCGACAATTCCGAGCTGGCCTCGACGGGATTGCCGAGCCCGGAGGAGATAAAGCTCCTGGATGCCTTCCGCGACGAGCTCCCGCCGGAGGTCTTCACCAAGGCCTACGAGCCTCCGCGCACGGACGGCTCCGGCAATATCCGCGACAATCTTCGCGCCGCGTTGAGACTCCTGGAATCGGCGGGATACTCGGTCAAGGACGAGAAACTCGTCGACAGCAAGACCGGCCAGCAGATGCAGTTCGAGATCCTTCTGGAGCAGCCGGAGTTCGAGCGCATCGTGCTTCCCTTCACGGCCAACCTGCGGCGTCTCGGGATCGCCGCGCGGGTGCGGACGGTGGACCCCGCGCAGTACGAGGAGAGGATGCGCAGCTTCGATTTTGACATGGCGGTCGTGTCGATCCCGGAGTCGATGTCGCCCGGAAACGAACAACGCGATTTCTGGAGCTCCGAGAGCGCCGATATACGCGGCGGGCGCAATCTCATGGGCGTGAAGAGCAAGGCGGTCGATCGTCTGGTCGGCCTCATCATTTCCGCGCCGGATCGCGCGAGCCTGATCACCCGCGCGCACGCGCTCGACCGCGTGCTGCTCTGGGGCTTTTACGTGATTCCCAATTGGCACATCAGCGCTTTCCGGATCGCCTACTGGGACAAGTTCGGCATGCCCGAGGTCGCGCCGAAATACGGGATCAATCTCTCGAGCTGGTGGCTGGACGAGAGCAAGGCCGCCGCGGTCGAGGCGAAGCGGCCCGGTCTCGGGAAATAGCGGGGCGAGCCGCAGAAGCGAAGCCGGCCCTTCCGCCATGCTCGCATACATCATCCGCCGCCTGCTGCTGATAATCCCGACGCTGTTCGCGATCATGGTCGTGAACTTCGTGGTGATACAGGCGGCCCCCGGCGGGCCGGTGGATCAGCTGATCGCGCAGCTCGAGGGCCGGGCGCCCGGCGCCACCGCGCGCATCACGACGTCGGGCGGCGAGAGCGTCTCGTCGGCGAGCAGCGCCGGAGGCGAGAAATCCCGGGCCGCGCGCGGTCTCGACCCCGATCTCATCAAGCAGATCGAGAAGCTCTACGGCTTCGACAAGCCGCCGGTCGAGCGCTTCCTCATGATGATGCGCAGCTACGTCACCTTCGACTTCGGGCAAAGCTTCTTCCGCGATCGCAGCGTCATCGGCCTCATCCGCGACAAGCTGCCGGTCTCGATCTCGCTCGGCCTCTGGACCACGCTCGTGACCTATCTGGTCTCGATCCCCCTGGGCATCCGCAAAGCCGTCAGGGACGGCAGCAGCTTCGACGTCTGGAGCAGCGCCGCCATCATCACGGGCTATTCGATTCCGGGCTTTCTCTTCGCGGTGCTCCTCGTCGTGCTCTTCGCCGGCGGCAGCTATTGGAGCGTCTTTCCGCTGCGCGGTCTCACCTCCGAGAATTGGACGAGCCTGGACTGGCCGCACCGGATACTCGACTATTTCTGGCACATCGCGCTGCCGATCGTCTCGCTCCTGATCGGGAGCTTCGCCAGTCTCACGATGCTCACCAAGAATTCGTTCCTGGAGGAGATCAACAAGCACTACGTCGTGACGGCCCGCGCCAAGGGCCTGTCGGAAAAGCGCGTGCTCTACGGACACGTCTTCCGCAATGCCATGCTCATCGTCATCGCGGGGTTCCCGGCCGCCTTCGTGGGGATCCTCTTCACGGGCGCCCTGCTCGTCGAGGTCATCTTCTCGCTGGATGGGCTCGGCCTCCTCGGATTCGAGTCCGCGCTCAACCGCGACTATCCCGTGATGTTCGCGACGCTCTATGTCTACACGCTGCTCGGCCTCGTGATGAAGCTCGTCAGCGACCTCACTTACACGCTGGTCGATCCGCGGATCGATTTCGAGGGACGTGCGACATGAGCGTCGCCCACCGTGCCGCCGAGCCCGACAGGGTCCTGGGCATCCGGCTGACGCCTCTCACGCGGCGCCGCCTCGCGAATTTCCGGGCAAATCGCCGGGGCATCTGGTCGCTCTGGATCTTTCTCGCGCTGTTTCTCGCGACCCTCGGCGCGGAATTCGTCGCCAACGACCGGCCGCTGGTCCTGCGCTACGACGGCGCCTTCTACTTTCCCGTGCTGGCGACTTATCCCGAGACGGCCTTCGGCGGCGATCTGCCCACGGCCGCGGACTATCGCGATCCCGTCGTGCAGCAGCACATCGAGGCCAAGGGCTGGATGGTCTGGCCGCTGATCCCCTTCAGCTACCGCACGATCAACTACGACCTACCGAGCCCCGCGCCGTCGCCGCCGAGCGCCGTGAACTGGCTCGGCACGGACGACCAGGGCCGCGACGTCCTGGCGCGGCTCGTCTACGGGTTCCGCATCTCCGTGCTGTTCGGCCTCGCGCTGACGCTGTTCTCCTCGGTGGTCGGCGTCGCCGCAGGAGCGGTTCAGGGATTTTTCGGGGGCCTCACGGACCTGCTGTTCCAGCGCTTCATCGAGATCTGGTCCGGGCTTCCCATCCTCTACCTCCTCATCATTCTCTCCAGCATCGTGCAGCCGAATTTCTGGTGGCTGCTCGGCCTCATGCTCCTGTTCTCCTGGATGAGCCTCGTCGACGTCGTGCGCGCGGAATTCCTGCGCGCGCGGAATTTCGACTACGTTCGGGCCGCTCGCGCGCTCGGCGTCTCCAATCCCGTGATCATCGTGCGCCACGTGCTGCCGAACGCCATGGTCGCGACGATCACCTTCCTCCCCTTCATCCTCAACGGGTCCATCACCACCCTGACCTCCCTCGACTTCCTCGGTTTCGGCCTGCCGCCGGGCTCGGCCTCGCTGGGCGAGCTCCTGGCGCAGGGCAAGGCGAACCTGCAGGCGCCATGGCTCGGCATCACCGCCTTCCTCACCCTCGGCGTCATGTTGAGCCTACTGGTCTTCATCGGCGAAGCCTTCCGCGACGCCTTCGATCCCAGGAAGACGCTGAGATGAACAGGTCTCGTATTGTCCGGTTGGAAATGCCCCCGGCGTCATGGCCGGGCTTGTCCCACGAGTGTCCGGTTCAGGGTTTCGGGTTGCGCAGCATCCGCATCACCGCAAAAACGAATCGTCATGGCCGGGCTTGTCCCGGCCATCCACGCGCTTATGGCGTAAGCGGGACTTCGTGGATGGCCGGGACAGGCCCGGCCATGACGACAAAAGAGGGCGGCGCGAGCAGCGACGACTCTCATGCGCTGTATCGAAAGCCGAACCGGACACTCGTGGGCTTGTCCAGGCCATCCACGCCTGGCGGCGCGAGCCCTAAGCGCGTGGATGCCCGGCACAAGGCCGGGCATGACGAGAATGCGACGGGCTTAAACGAATGCCGGCTCGCCTCCGAGCCGATAGCCGAAAGCTGACGGCTGATGGCTGCTTCCGCCCCCCTTCTCTCCGTCCGGAACCTCAGCGTCACCTTCGAGACGCCGGGGCAACTTGTCGAGGCCGTTCGGGGGCTCTCCTTCGATCTCGACCGGGGGCAGACGCTGGCGCTCGTGGGCGAGAGCGGGTCCGGGAAATCGGTGACGGCGCTCTCGGTGCTGCAGCTCCTGCCCTATCCGATTGCGCGGCACGGGAAGGAAAGCCGGATCCTGTTCGAGGGGCGCGACATCATCGGAGCGCCGCCCGATCTCCTGCAGCAAATCCGCGGCGACCGCATCGCCATGGTGTTCCAGGAGCCGATGACCTCGCTCAATCCCCTCCATACCGTCGAGAAGCAGATCGCCGAGACGCTCTACCTCCACAAGGGCATGCGGGGTCCCGCCGCGCGGGCGCGGGTGATCGAGCTCTTGCGCCTCGTGGGTCTCGCCGATGCCGAGGAGCGGCTCGCGTCGTATCCGCATCAGCTCTCGGGCGGACAGCGCCAGCGCGTCATGATCGCGATGGCGCTCGCCAACGAGCCCGACATCCTCATTGCGGACGAGCCCACCACCGCGCTCGACGTCACGATCCAGGCGCAGATCCTGAAGCTCCTCAAGGAGCTGCAGCGGCGCTTCGGCATGGCGCTGCTGCTGATCACGCACGACCTCAACATCGTGCGCCGCGTCGCCGACCGCGTCGCCGTCATGACCAAGGGCGAGATCGTCGAGCACGGACCCACCGCGGAGGTCTTCGCCAACCCCCAGCACGACTACACCCGGCATCTCCTCGCGGCCGAGCCCAAGGGCGAGCCGGTGCGCCGGGTCCCGCCGCCGCCGATGCTGATGACGGCAACGGGGCTCAAGGTGTGGTTCCCGATCCGCACCGGCGTGCTCCGCCGCGTCACCGGCTACATCAAGGCCGTCGACGGCATCGACGTCGCCGTGCGCGCGGGCGAGACGCTCGGCGTCGTCGGCGAATCCGGCTCGGGCAAGACCACGCTCGGGCTCGGCCTGCTGCGTCTCCTGAGCAGCGAGGGACCCATCGAATACGAAGGCAGGCGCCTCGACGCGCTGGGGTCGCGCGCCATGCGGCCGCTCCGGCGCGAGTTGCAGATCGTGTTCCAGGATCCCTTCTCGAGCCTCTCGCCGCGGCTCTCGATCGCGCAGATCGTCGAGGAGGGGCTGCGCGTCCACCGCATCGGCGCCACGCCCGAGGAGCGCCGCGCGCTCATCGAGGCGGCGCTGCGCGACGTCGACCTCGACCCCGAGGCCGCCGACCGCTACCCCCACGAATTCTCCGGCGGCCAGCGCCAGCGCGTGGCGATCGCGCGGGCGCTGGTGCTGAAGCCGCGGCTCCTCGTCCTCGACGAGCCCACCTCGGCGCTCGACATGTCGGTCCAGGCGCAGATCGTCGATCTCCTGCGGCGCCTGCAGCGGGAGCACGATCTCGCCTATCTCTTCATCAGCCACGATCTCCGCGTGGTACGCGCGCTCGCGAGCACGGTCCTCGTGATGAAGGACGGGAGGATCGTGGAGTCCGGCGCCGCCGCCGACATCTTCGACCGGCCGCAGCATCCCTATACCCGCGCCCTCATGGCCGCCGCCTTCGAGCTGCGCGCCGAGGAGGGCGGCATCGTGCGGACCTGAGCTCGCCTTCGTTGCGCTGAGGCGCGGCCCGCGGCTAGAGTGCCGCATGATCCTCTTGTTCCGCTCCAGCTCCGATTCCGCCGCCCTCTGGCGATCGGAGCTCCAGAAATATCTGCCCGACCTCGAGATGCGGGTCTTTCCGGAGATCGGCGAGCCCGCGGAGATCGACGCGGCGCTGGTCTGGAGGCCGAAGCACGGACTCCTCGCCTCGCTCCCCAAGCTCAGGCTCATCATCTCGCTCGGCGCCGGCGTCGATCATCTCTTCCTCGATCCGAGCCTGCCCAAGCACGTGCCGATCGCGCGCCTCGTCGATCCCTACATGACGGAGGCGATGAGCGAGTACGTGCTGACGCAGGTGCTGCGCCTCCACCGCCGCGACCTCGACTACCGCGCCCAGCAGAGCGAGCACGCCTGGCGGGAGCTCCCGCAGTCCAATGCCTCCGAGCGCCGCGTGGGCGTGCTGGGCCTGGGCGAGCTCGGAGCGGACGCCGCGCGCAAGCTCGCCGTGCTGGGCTTCGAGGTAGCGGGCTGGAGCCGGCGCGAGCGGCGCATCCCCGGCATCGAGAGCTTCTCCGGCGCCGACGGCCTTCTCGCCCTCGCGCGGCGCAGCGACATCCTCGTCTGTCTCCTCCCGCTGACGCCGGAGACCGAGGGCATCCTCGACGCCGCGCTCTTCGCGGCGATGCCGAAGGGAGCGACGGTCGTCAATGCCGCGCGGGGCGCCCATCTCGTCGAGGCAGATTTGCTGGCCGCGCTCGAGAGCGGGCAGCTCTCGGCGGCGGTCCTCGACGTCTTCCGGGAGGAGCCGCTGCCGCCGGAGCATCCCTTCTGGGCGCATCCCCGCATCGTCGTGACGCCGCACGTCGCGGCCGCGACGCATGCGCCGACCGCGGCGGCCGGGGTCGCCGACAATCTGAAGCGTCTCGCGGAGGGAAAGCCGCTCCGCAATCTCGTCGATCCCGAGCAGCGCTACTGAGCGCTCAAGCCACGGCGGAATAGGGCCTGCGATTGAGGAGGGATTGATCGCGGTCTAGCGCAGGAAGCGGCGCTTGATCGCGGCATAGAGCGCGCGGAGCGCCAGGGCCTCGCCGCCCTCGGGCCGCCCGGGCCGCGTCGCGTGGTTCCAGGCGAAGGTGTCGATGTGCGCCCAGGGAGTCGTGGGCGTTACGAACTCCGCCATGAAGAGCGCCGCGATGATGGCGCCCGCGAAGCCCGATTCAGAGACGTTGTTGAGATCGCCGACCTTGCTGTCGAGGAGCTTCCGATAGGGCTTCCAGAGCGGAAGACGCCAGAGCGGATCGCTCTCGGCCGCGCCCGCCGCGAGCAGCTCCTCCGCGAGCGCGTCGTCGTTGGCGAAGAGCGCGGGAAGCTCGGGCCCCAGCGCCACGCGTGCGGCACCCGTCAAGGTCGCGGCATCGACGATGAGCTGCGGCTTCTCGCTGTCGGCCTCCGCGAGCGCGTCGCAGAGGATGAGGCGGCCTTCGGCGTCGGTATTGCCGATCTCGACCGCGAGCCCGTTGCGCGTGCGGATGACGTCGAGCGGACGGACCGAGGTGCCGGAGACGAAATTCTCGACCGCGGGCACGAGGACGCGGAGCCGCACCGGAAGCCGCGCGTCCATGATCGCGGCGGCGAGGCCCAGGAGCGTCGCGGCACCGCCCATGTCCTTCTTCATCATCCGCATGCCCTGCGAGGTCTTGAGGTCGAGCCCGCCGCTGTCGAAGCAGACGCCCTTCCCCACGAGCGTCACCTTCGGCGCCTTGGGATCGCCCCAGAGGATGTCGATGAGCCTCGGCGCCCGCGCGCTGCCGCGGCCGACCGCATGGATCATGGGGTAATTGGCTTTAAGGAGCTGATCGCCCGTGAGCACGGCGCAGCGCGCGCCATGCTCGCCCGCGAGCATCTCGGCGGCAGCCGCGAGCTCCGCCGGGCCCATCTCCTCCGCGGGCGTGTTGATGAGGTCGCGGGCGAGGCAGATGCCCTTGGCGAGGCGCTCGACCTCCGCACGGTCAGCCTCGGCGGGCCAGATGAGCTCCGCCGGCACCCGGGAGCGCGGACGGTAGCGGGTGAAGGCATAGGCGCCGAGCGCCCAGCCCAGCGCCATCCTCGTGGCCGCCGCGGGGCCGGGTTTGGCATCGAGGGCATAGCTCCCGGCCGGAAGTGCCTCCGGGAGGCCGCCCAGCGCCCAGATGGGCTCCTCGGTCTTGTGCCCCACGAGGACCCGCCCCAAGCTCCCATCGGCGCCTGGAACGAGCGCGAAAGCGCCGGCCTCCGCCTTGAAGCCCAGGCCCTCGACCCAGCGCCTCTCGCTCTCAGAGAGCCTCATGAGCGCCTCCGAGAGGCTCGCCGGCGCGACCGGCGTCAGAGGCACCGCGGAGGCCGCGTTCTCGACCAGGGCGAAGGGCATGGGAGCGGGTTCCTTTGGGAGGGATCGGGCGGGGATTCTAGGCACTTAGAATGCGTCGGCCGACACGCCCTTGCAAAGCCGCAGCGATGCCCCGCATAGGTGGGTTGCGGCCCGCCGCCATTCCCGCCAGAGTGGGGTCGCTTACTACCTTACTGGGAGCGCTAAATGGCTGATTTTACACTGGTAATCGGGAATAAGAACTACTCGTCCTGGTCGCTGCGGGGCTGGCTCGCGATGAAGGCGACGGGGGCGGCCTTCGACGAGGTGCTGGTGCGCCTCAGCCTGCCGACCACCCGCTCCGAGATCCTGAAGCATGCGCCCTCGGCCCGGGTGCCCGTACTGAAGCACGGCACGCTCGTGGTCTGGGAGACGCTTGCGATCGGCGAGTATCTGGCCGAGCTCTTCCCGAAAGCGCGTCTTTGGCCCGAGGACCCGTCGGCGCGGGCCGTCGCGCGCGCGGTGAGCGCGGAGATGCATGCGGGCTTCGCGGCGCTCCGCAAGCACTTCCCCATGAACATCCGCTCGAGCTTCCCCAATCGCGGCTCGACGCCGGAGGTGCAGGCCGACATCGACCGCATCACCGCGCTCTGGCACGACTGCCGCTCGCGTTTTGCCAAGGACGGGCCTTTCCTCTTCGGCGGATTTACCGTCGCCGACGCCATGTACGCCCCCGTCGTCACGCGCTTTCGCACCTACAAGGCGCAGATCCCGCAGGAAGCGCAGGCCTATTGCGACGCCGTCTGGGCGCTCCCGGCGATGCAGGAATGGGCCGCCGACGCCCGCAAAGAGCCCTGGATCCTCGAGGACTCGGAATTCTGAGCGCGGCGGCGCCCCCTCCGCTCCATCTCCATCGCCGCCCTATCGTCATCGGCAAAGGTCGAAAGAATCGGCATGTCAGCATCGTCTTCAGTGAAGCCCCCCGGACTCGAGATCGCCGGGCGGATACGGCCCGGCTATGACCGGATCCTGAGCCCCGAGGCGCTCGCCTTCGCGGTCGAGCTCGAGCGCAAGTTCCGCGGGGAGCGCAAGCGCCTGATGGCGCGCCGCGCGGAGCTCCAGGCACGGCTCGACGCCGGCTGGAAGCCGGACTTCCTCCCGGAGACGCAGGACGTCCGCGACTCCGATTGGACCGTGGCGCCGCTCCCCAGGGACCTTCAGGACCGGCGCGTCGAGATCACGGGACCCACCGACCGCAAGATGGTGATCAACGCGCTCAACTCGGGCGCCAGCGTCTTCATGGCGGATTTCGAGGACGCGACCACGCCCAGCTGGGACAACCTCATCGCAGGCCAGATCAATCTCATGGAGGCGACCCGAGGCACCATCGCCTTCGAGGATCCCGCGACCGGCCGCGCCTACCGCCTCGGCGAGAGGACCGCCACGCTGATGGTGCGGCCGCGCGGCTGGCACCTGCCGGAAGCGCACGTCGCCGTCGACGGCGAGCCCATCTCCGGCGCGCTCTTCGATTTCGCTCTCTACCTCTTCCACAACGCGAGGCCGCTCCTCGCCAAGGGAAGCGGCCCCTATTTCTACCTGCCGAAGCTCGAGAGCCATCTGGAGGCGCGGCTCTGGAACGAGGTGTTCCGGCACAGCGAGTCGCGCCTCGCCCTCCCCGGCGGCTCGATCAAGGCGACGGTTCTGATCGAGACCATCATGGCGGCTTTCGAGATGGACGAGATCCTGCACGAGCTCCGCGAGCATTCCGCCGGGCTCAACTGCGGCCGCTGGGACTACATCTACAGCTTCATCAAGAAATTCGCGGAGGATCGCGAGGCCGTGCTGCCGGACCGCGGCCAAGTGACGATGACCACGCATTTCCTGCGCTCCTACAGCCTGCTGCTGATCAAGACCTGCCACCGCCGCGGCGCGCACGCGATGGGCGGCATGGCCGCGCAAATCCCGATCCGCAACGATCCCGAGGCGAACGCCCAGGCGATGGACAAGGTGCGCGCGGACAAGCTCCGGGAATCCGGCGACGGGCACGACGGCACCTGGGTCGCGCATCCCGGCCTCGTGCCGATCGCGAAGGAAGTCTTCGACAAGGAGATGCCGGGCCCCAATCAGATCGCGCGGCAGCGTCAGGACGTGCACGTCGGGGCAGCCGACCTCCTCAAGGTGCCCGAGGGCGTCATCACGGAGGCGGGATTGCGCCTCAACGTCAGCGTCGCCATCGGCTACCTCGAGGCCTGGCTCGGCGGGCTCGGCTGCGTCCCGCTCAATCATCTCATGGAGGACGCCGCCACCGCGGAGATCAGCCGCGCCCAGGTCTGGCAATGGATCCGGCACGGCGCGCGCCTACAGGACGGGCGGACGGTCGACGCCGCGCTCGCTCACGCGGTTCTCGCGGAGGAGCTCGGCAAGATCGCCGGACGCATCGGCGAGGAGGCCTACCGCCGGGGCCGCTACGAGGCCGCCGCCGCGCTTTTCCGCGAGCTGATCGACGCGCCGAAATTCGTCGAGTTCCTGACGCTGCCGGCCTACGAGCGGGTGATAGCGGAAGGCGGCTGAGCGCCTCGTCGACCGCCGTCACTTCACGGTCACGTATCGAAGCTGGAAGCGGTTGTCGGCTTGGAGCGCGACCTGGACGTTGTCCTTGACCGCCCAGAGCAGGGTCTGCTGGTGGAGCGGAATGAAGGCGAAGTCGTCCCTCAGGATCGCGAGCGCCTTGCGGATCATCTCGGTGCGCTTCGCCTGATCGGTCTCGACCTGGATCGCATCGATGAGCGCGTCGAGATCCGGATTCGAGTAGCCGCCGACGTTGAAGCTTCCCGCGAAGGTCGTCGTGTCGCGGGTGTGTGCGAGGCTCACGAGCATGTTCGAGGCATCGTAAGTGACGGGCGTCCAGCCCAGCATGTAGAAGCTGGTATCGAAATCCGGCGCCAGCACCTTCGCGAAGAACTTGGCGCGAGGCTGAGCCAGCAGCTTCGCCTTGACGCCGATCTTCGCGAGCATGGCGACGACGGTACGGCAGATCTGCTCGTCGTTGACGTAGCGGTCGCTGGGACAATCCATCCCGGTCGCAAATCCGTCGGGATAGCCGGCCTCGGCGAGCAGCTTCCTCGCGGCCGCGGGATCGTAGGGAAAGCGCCGGTCGAGCTCGGCTGCGTAGCCGTTCACCCCCGGAGCCACCATGAGCCCCGCCGGCCGCGCCTGTCCCCGCATCACCTTCTCGGCGATCGCCTCCTCGTCGATCGCGAGGTAGAAGGCCTGGCGCACCCGCTTGTCCTTGAAGGGGTTCCTGCCCTTGACGTCGGATTCCAGGAGCTCCGGCCGGGATTGGTCGAAGCTCAGAAAGATCGTGCGCAGCTCCGGTCCTTGCACGATGCGGTAGCCTCTGGCGCTCGCGATGCGCTCCACCTCCTGCGGCGGCACGGGGTAGATCATGTCGACCTCGCCCGAAAGGAGCGCCGCGACGCGCGCCGAAGGGTTCGCAATCCGACGGTATTCCACCTTGTCGAGATCGTGCTCGGGCCTGTCCCACCAGCGGGGATTCCGCTCCAGCACCATCCTCGTATCGCCCACGCGCTCGACCGGCATGAAAGGTCCGGTGCCGTTCGCGTGGTTGGTGGCGTAGCTTTCCTCGCCCTTGGCGAGATCGGCGGGATGCGCGGCGTCGTGCATCTCGCACCAGACCCTGCTCATGATGTCCCAATTGGCGAGCTCGCCCGGGAGGATCGGGTCGGGAGCCGACGTCACGAAATCGACGGTGAAGTCGTCGATCTTCCGCACCTCCGCCACCGCCGCGACCGCGCCCTTCAGATTGGAGCTCTCGTCGCGCACGCGATCGAAGGAGAAAAGCACGTCGTCGGCGCTGAAGGGCGTGCCGTCGTGGAACTTGACGCCCTGGCGCAGCACGAAGCGCCAGACCGTGGGCGAGGTCTGCGTCCACGACAGCGCCAGTGCCGGCTCCAGCCGCAGGCCGCGATCGCGCCGCACCAAGGGCTCGTAGATGTTGCTGTCGAAGGAGAGGAGGAAAGTCTCCTGCCGGGCATAGGGATCGAGCGAGCTCAGCTCGGTGTCGCTCGCCCATCTGAGCGTCGCCGCCGGCGCCGCGCCCGCAACCGCCACCAATCCCGCGGCGGCAGCCGCGAGCACCGATCTTCGCACCGCCCGCTCTCCGTTTCGCCCCCTCTGCCGCCCGCGTGCGTGAGCGCACCGTCGCGGCCGCCGCGCGCGGGTTGGCCGGAGCCGCCCAAGGGCGGTGCCGGCCTCCCGCGTCGCTCAAGAGTTTTCAGCAAGCAGACGTCAAGTCAAGGACGGCGACGCTTCCGCGAGGTCGCCCGTGCGGGTCAATTCCGTCAGGTGCAGGTGCCGGGCGATGGCGCGCGCGACCTCGGCGGGGTGGGTCGAGATCATGAAATGAGCGGCGCCGGGGATCGTCGCGATCGAGCCCCACGGGAGCGATCGGCCGATGAGCTCGTTCGCGCGCCGCACCGCGGGATGGCTCGCCTCGCCCCAGATGAGGAGGGTCGGCAATTCCAGAGTGGCAAGAGCCTCGGGCCTGAGCGCAAAGCCGAAGGCGCTCGCCCAGTCCGCGATGTTGACCGGCGTGGTCGCGATCGCGTAGTCGCGAATTCGCTGCGGCCAGCCGGCGAAGGTTCCGGCGCCGCCGTAGAAGTCGATCATCTCCGCTATCGCGTCGCGCCTGCCCGCGCCGAATGCGCGGAAATAGCCGTCGGTCATGTCGCGGAAGGCACGGTAGTGGCCGTCCTCTCCCGCGCGGCGAAGGATCTCCGGCGCGGGCGCCTCCAGGATCGAGAGGCTCAGCAAGGGCGCCTGCTTCCTGAGCGCGACCGCGAGCGCAACGAGGCCGCCGAAGGAATGGCCGACGAGATGCACCGGTCCGCCCGCCCAGCGGATGACGGACTCGACGATCTCCGCCTCGTGACGGATGTCCGTATCGCCGGCGCTCCGGCGCTCGGTCGTCCCGCCGTATCCGAGGAGGCTCGTCGTCACGCAGCGAAAGCGGTGCTCCCACAGCGCGATGAGAGGACGCCAGGCGGCGCCGGTGCTGCAGGAGCCCGGGACGAGGACGACGGTCGGACCCCGGCCGCTCTCCTCGTAGTCGATCGAGCCGGATTCGCACTCGATCGCGGTGCCGGAGCTGCGCGCGGCCTCGCCGCCGGGCCGCGAGCTCCGCGCGATGGATTTCCCGGCATCGTCGATCATTCCGCGGGCTCCCGCACATCCGGTCGCTCGGCGAGCTTGCGGCCCGGCAGCGGCACCAGCATGCCGACCTGCTGCCGGTAGCGGCGGTAGCGATTGCCGAACAGGTGGACGAGATCGCGCTCCTCGAGCTGGATCGCGATCAGGATGTAGCCGGTCGCCGCCGCCGCGAAGAGCAGGTGCCCCGCGGTCATCGTGGGCGTCGCCCAGAACGCCAGCAGGAAGCTCAGATAGATCGGGTGCCGGACGTAGCGGTAGAGCGCCGGCGCCCGGAAGGCGGGCGGCGGCAGCTCGCGCCCGAGGAGGCGCGCGAAGACCTGGCTCAGGCCGAAGAGCTCGAAGTGGCTGATGAGGAAGGTGCTGAAGAGGAGCATGGTCCAGCCGACCCAGGGGATCATGCTCAGGACCGCCGCCGCGACGGGGTCCTCGACGGTCCAGATGGGATCGGGGATTGGCCGCCATTCCCTGAACAGCAGCAGCAGGACGAGGCTCGCGAGAAGCACGTAGGTGCTGCGCTCGATCGAGGCCGGCACGATGCGCGTCCACCAGCGCTTGAAGCCCTGCCGCGCCATGACGCTGTGCTGGATCGCGAAGAGGCCGAGCAGCAGCGTGTCCACGAGGATGCTTTGGACGAGCGGCCCGGCCGTGCCGGAGTCGATGGATTTCGAGACCTCGAAGTTTCCGACGAAGCCGATCGCGTAGAGCAGCGTAACCACAAAGAGACCATAGGCGCCGAAGCCATAGAGAACTCCGAAGAAACCTTGCATCGATTGCTCCCGGAATTATTCGAAAATTTGGTCGCGAGAGAGAGTAGACCGCGCATGGCAGGGCCTCTTATCCAGAATGCGACACGTCTATCCCCGGAGTGATATTTTTCACAACACAGCGGGGGCATTTTCATTATTTTCCCCCCACTCCAAATGCCCGCACCCGTAGAATCATCTTCGAGGCCGCCGATTCTGCCGCGCGCCGTGCGCCGCGCGCTCGATGCCATGCGCGCGGACGTCGGCCACGATTGGAGCGTGCGGGATCTCGCGACCGCCGCGGGCGTCTCCGCGCGATCGCTGCAGCGGCAGTTCCGGCTCTTTCTCGGCAAGGCTCCGCATGTGGCGCTCCGCGACGTGCGGTTCGAGAGCGCGCGGCGCGAGCTCTTGCGCAGCACATGCGACACCAAGGTCATGGACGTGGCGCTGAAGAGCGGCTTGCCGCATCTCGGCCGCTTCGCGACGGAATATCGCCGCCGCTTCGGCGAGACGCCCTCGCAGACGCTGAAGCGGCAGTCGCTCTTCGTCGACACGCTCACGTCGATACCGCCGGTCTTCGTGCCCGCCCGCGATCGTCCCACGGTAGCGCTCGACCGGATCGAGGCGTGCCCGGAGCAGGACGAGATTGCACGCGGTATCGCTGACGAGCTCGCGACCGCGCTCACGCGGGCCGGCGTTTCCGTCGCCGGCGATCCGAGATCGGCGCGCTATCGACTCCTCGGCGCGATCGGCGGCTCCGGGCGGGAATCGCGCCTCACGCTGCGGCTCACGGAGAGCGAGACCGGCCGCCACCTCTGGGCGCACCGAGCGGAGGAGTGTCTCGCCGGGAGCTGCGTGCTCGGGGAGCAGTTCGCCACCAGGATTGCCGCGGCGCTGCAGCCCTATCTGCGCCTTGCGGAGATCGACCGCGCCCAGCGCAAGCCCGAGGGCGATCTCAGCGCGCACGACCTGACGCTGCGGGCGATGCCGCACGTGCTCTCGATGGACGCCGAGGGGAACGCGCGCGCGCTCGATCTGCTCGACCGCGCGATCGAGCGCGACCCCGATCACGCGCTCGCGGCCTCGCTCGCGGCCTGGGCGCATGCGCAGCGCGTGATCTACCATTTCAGCGCGATGCAGATCGAGGAGCGTACGCGCGGCGCGGACCTCGCGCGCCGCGCCTTGGCCCTCTCCGGCGACGCCACGGCGCTCGCGATTCTCGGCAACGCGCTCACCTCGCTGCGCGACGTCGAGACCGCGGACATGGTGATCCGCAAGGCGCTCGCGACCGACGGCGGCTCGGCTTGGGCGTGGGGCCGCAGCGGATGGGTCGACGTCTACAAGGGAGAGCCGGAGTCCGCGATCGAGCGCTTCAAGATCGCGCTCGAGCTCGCGCCGCACGACGCGCTCGCCTTCAACAACCTCGTGGGGATCGGCGTGGCGCATTTCATCGCGGGACGCTTTCTCGAGGCCGCGCAGTGGCAGGAGCGCGCGCTTCTCGAGCATCCCTCGGCGGCCTGGGTGCATCGCACGATGTGCCCGGCCTATGTGCTCGCCGGCGCCCGGGACGACGCCTGCCGCAGCCTCGCCGCGCTCCGGCAGAATTATCCGGAGCTCACGGCCTACGCCGTGCAGCAGGGCCTGCCGCCGCTGCCGCCGACCTCCTTCGGGCTCGTCGTAGAGGCCCTCCGCTCCGCGGGCCTCCCCTCGGCCTGATCGCGCCGCGGCAGCGGCGAAAACATCGTGCCGGCTGCACCCCCACCCTGCCCTCCCCCTCAAGGGGGGCGGGGCGAGTACGACGGTTCGCGCCGAGCGAACCGCATTCGAGTTTGGCTAAGATGGCCCCGAACCGTCGGCCATTCGGGAGGAGGCGGGCCAAATGGCGCAGAAGCTCGTGTGGCTCGAGGCGGCACTCAACGGACCCTGGTCGCGCGCGATGCAGCCGGGTATTCCCGTGAGCGTCGAGGAGATCGTGGCGGAAGGGATCGCCTGCGCGAAGGCGGGGGCGGCGATCGTCCACGTCCACGCCTACGACGCCGCGACGGGGCGGCAGAAGGACGATCCCGAGCTCTATGCCGCCATCATCGAGGGAATTCGCGCTTCCGTCGACGCCATCGTCTATCCGACGATCCCACTTGCGGGCGGGGCCGACGCGCCCGGGCTCGGCCAAGCCGCTGCGCGGTTCGCGGCCGTCGAGGCGCTCGCCCGCCGCGGGCTCATCGAATGGGCGGTAGTCGATCCCGGCTCCGTAAATTTCGCGCTTTACGATTGGGTCGCGGCGGGGCGCGAGGGCTTCGTCTACCTCAACCCCGACGCGCACATCCGCCACGGACTCGCCCTCGCGCGGCAATACGGGTTTCACCCCGCTTATGCCTGCTACGAGCCCGGCTTCGTGCGCCTGGGAGCGGCGCTCCACCGGGGCTACGAGGGCGCGCCGCGGCCGATCTACCGCTTCATGTTCTCACAGGCCTTCACCTTCGGCTTCCCGCCGGAGCCCTTCGCGCTGCCGGCGCTGACGACGCTGCTCGAGCGCGAGGCGCCGGGATCGGCCTGGATGGTGGGCGGGCTCGGCGTCGACGTGCTGCCGCTGGTGCCGCACGCGGTGGCCATGGGCGGCCACATCCGCGTCGGGCTCGAGGACGCGCCTTTCGCGGGCAAGCGCACGAACCTCGACTGGGTCGAGGCGGCGGCGATGGCGATCGAGGCCGCCGGCGGCAGGCTCGCGAGCGCCGCCGAGATCCGGGCCGCGCTCAAGCCCGCGGGCGTGCCTCGCCCTTGATCTGCGTGCGGTGGAGGATGCGCCGCTCCTCGGCATCGAAGGGGTCGCGGCGGTGCATGGTGCAGCGGTTGTCCCAGAGCACGACGTCGCCGACGCGCCACTCGTTGTACCAGGCGAATTCCGGCCGCGTCGCATAGGACCAGAGCTCGTCGAGGAGCGCCTCCGATTCCGCGAGCGGGAGCCCGTCGATGTAGGCGTTGCGGCGCCTGCCGAGATAGAGCACGCGCCTTCCGGTCTCGGGGTGGGTGCAGATGATCGGATGGCTCGTCCCCGGAGAGCGCCGGGGATCGTCGGTCGCGATGACGCCCGCGCGGACGTAGCCGCCGCTGTTGTAGGTGCCGTCGTGCTTGAGCGTCCGCCCCTCGACCCGCCGCTTGAGCGTCTCGGGCATCGCCTCCAGGGCGCGGTACATGTTGCAGAAGCCGGTATTGCCGCCGCGCGGCGGGACTTCGATTGCGTAGAGCGTGCTCGCCTTGGGGGGATCGGCGAGATAGGACATGTCCGTGTGCCAGACGGCCTCTCCGGCGCCGAGGCTGCCGATCGCGACGCCGTTCTCGATCACGTTCGAGACCACATAGATCTCGGGATGTCCTTCTACGAAGCGCCGCCCGTTCTCCATGATCGGCGCGATATCGAGCTCACCGAGGCGGCGGCTGAAGCCGATCAGTTCCGCATCGCCGAGCCGCTGCGCCCGGAACAGCAGCACCAGATGATCGAGCCAGGCGCGATGGATCGCAGCGAAGGTGGCATCGTCGAGCCGCGCGAGATCGACGCCCCGCACCTCGGCGCCGAGCGCAGCGCCGGTCGGGATCACCTCCATCCTTCCGGGCATGCGGCGCCGCTCCGTCGCGGCTTCGGTCTCGATGCTCATGGGCCCACCCTTCTTCCGCCTTTCAAGCTTATTTCTCCTCCATCGCGATCTCCGGGCTGCGCGCGCCCGTGCGCAGGCGATCGAGATGGATCTCGACGCAGCCGTCATAGGGATTCTCGGCGAAGAGCTCCTCGAAGAGCCGGAGCGATTCCTCCGCGCCCTCCTCGAGGCGCTGATAGGCGTAGCGATAGCGGGCTATGTAGTCGCTGGCGTCGCGCTCGGGCGAAAGCGGCTCCCAGATGCCGAGCGCGGTGGTCTTGCCCTTGACGACGACGCGGCCCATCGGGCGGAAGGGGATGCCGTTGCAATGCGCGTGCGTCACCTCGCTCACGCACATGCGCGTCCCGAAATACTTGTTGAGCCCCTCGAGACGAGAGGCCGTGTTCACGGGGTCGCCGAGGGCCGTGTACTCCATCTTGTCGTGCGAGCCGAAATTGCCGACCGTCGCCGTTCCCGAATGGACGCCGATGCGGGTCACGCCGAAGGGAATGTCCTTGGCGTTCTGCGCCGCGCGGAACTGCTCGGCGAAGCGGTCGAGCTCGAGCGCGCAGCGCACCGCCCGCTCCCAATGGTCGGGCTGGTCGAGCGGCGTGTTGAAGATCGCGAAGACCGCATCGCCGATGAACTTGTCGACGAGGCCGTCGTAGCGCTGCACCACCTCGACCATGCCCTCGAGATAGGTGTTGAGGATCTGCGCGAGCTCGCCGGCACCCACCGCCTCGGACATGGTGGTGAATCCCGCGACGTCCGTGAATAGGAAGGTCATCTCCCGGCGTTCGCCGCCGAGCCTGAGCCGGTCTGGATCCTGCGCGAGCTGCGTCACCACCTTGGGCGAGACATAGCGCGAGAAGGTCTTCTGAATGTATTCCTTCTGCTTGCGCGCCTCGTAGCCGGTGATGGCGTCACTGCCCCAGAGCGTGAGCGCGAGCGAGAGCGTGGGCGTCACCAGCGCCACCATCACGCCCTCGTAGTGGAAGATCGCGGCGCCGCCCATCCACCAGGCGACGGCGATCAGCACGGCGAAGACGATGCGCCAGTGGAGCTTCACCTCGGAGATGCCGAGCATGGCGCCGATGAGCGCGAGAGCGAGCGCGGTCAGGAGGTCGCCGACCATGCCGAGCCCGGGCGGCCGGCGTCCCGTGAGGAGCTGATCCACCTCGTGCGCGTGGATGACGATCCCCGGCAGGATGCCCTGGTTCCCGGAGTAATAGGAGGCGAAGGGCGTGCGATGGCGGTCGGTGAGGCTCAGATCCGCGCCGATCAGCACGATCTTGCCGCCGAAGAGCCTCGCGAGCAGCTCGGGCTTGGCTTTGAGGACGAAGGGTGCCGCGAACTCGGCGAAGGGCTCCTTGTCCGCGCTCGGACGGCCGCGCCAGGCGATCTCGAGCGGGTCTGGAGGTATGTCGATCCCGATCTTCGCGAGCACCGCCCGCGCGAAGCCCGGCATCGACGTGCCGTCAGGGAGCGTCCTCTCCTGCACGATGAAGCGCGCGGTGCCGTCGAAGGCGTCGGTCCCGGTATCCGCGAGCATCCGATCTTTGGGCGGCACGAAGGCGTCGAGATAGGCCTTCTGCTTCTCATCCACGATCTCGTAATCGGAGACGTAGCTCACGGCGATCGGCACCGAGAGGGTCGCGATCGCCTGACGGAGATCGTCGTCCTTCGCGGACTCCGTCGGCTGATCCAGCAGCACGTCGAGCGCGATCGCCTTCGGCTTCGCGGCCTCGAGTTTGCGCAGGAGTTCCGCGAGGAATTTCCGGTCGACCGGCTCGCGGTAGGGGAAGCTCTTGAGGGTGTCCTCGGTGATGGAGACGATCTTCACGTCCGGGCTCTGCGGCTCCGGCGGCGCCAGCACCGTCGTCTCCCAGTCCCGCACGAACCTCTCGGCCTGCTTCAGGAAGCGGATGTTCTCGACCGCAACCGTGACGAGCCCGACTGAGATCACGGCGATCGCGACCGGGATGAGGACGGTCTTTAGGTTGAGCTGCTTCGTTGCCAAGCGCTCTCCTTCCGGAGCGCGATTAGAGCACTATCGGACGGTTCTGAGGAGGGCCTCGGCTTGGGCGATGCAGCCCTTCTCGATCATCCAGGCCGCCTGCATCCTGGGATTGACGGCCGAGGGCGAGACTTCGCTCAGCGTCACCGCAATGGGCTTGTCGCCGAAATCGACGAGGTAGGTCCGCCCGTCGCGGACCGGGAAATTGCTCGGCGCCGCCATGGTGGCGCTCCCGCGCGGCCACTCCGTGCTGGCGAGCCAGCTGCGGTCGGCGGGCATCACCGTGATCTTGTCGCCCCCGCCCATCTTGCCGTCGCGCCAGAAGACCGGCTGCTCGCCCCGGCGGATGCAGGCGGTGCCGGGATGGCTCACATCGACGAGCCAGGGGCCGGGCAGGCTGACGGTCGCGTCGCGCACCACGCCCGCGACGTTGCGCACGGAGTTCTGGGTGGTGAGCGCTTGCAGCGCCTCGCCCACGCCGACCCCGCCGCCGCCGCCGCTGGGCGCGCGGTCGTAGGGGCCTCGCAGCGTCAGGATGGTCCCGTCATCGGCGATGAGCGTCACCTGCTGGCCCTCCTTGAGGGTGAGCGGCTTGCTGTCGTCGACCGACGTGCCCTGCTGGAGGTCGATGTTGCGCGCCTCCACCACCACCAGCTCCGCCGCGGTGGCCGCCGTCGCCGCGAGCGACAGCAAGAGGCTCAGTGTGAACGTCCGTATCTTTCTCATGGCCCTACTCCAAGGCTCCATTGGCGGCCTGCCGGCCCGGCACGCGGCCGCCGTCGCCGAGCACCGTGAAGGCCGCCCAGTAGAAAGGATGCGCGGTCGCCGCCTGCCCCGCGAGCGCGAGCTGCGAGCCCCGCAGGGACTCCGCGATGCCGTTGCCGAGCCGGGGGCCGAGCCGGTCGAAGAACCCCGTCATCAGCGTCACCGTGGCGTTGGACGGAACCTGCCATTGGCTCACCAACAGCGTCCGCGCGCCCGCGTGGAAGAATGCGTCCGCAAGGCCCTCGAGCGCCTCGCCGCCGAGCCGCCCGCCGCCCGCTCCGGTGTTGCAGGCCGAGAGCACGACTAGGTCGGCATTGAGCTTCAGCCCCGCCACCTCGCTCGCCTCGAGAAGCCCGTCGTCGTTGGGCGAGCTCGCCGCGCCCGAGGGCGGCGAGAGCGCAAGGCCCGGCTCGCTCTGGCAGCGCAGCTCGCCCGGCAGCAGGCCGTGGGTCGCGAAATAGAGCACGTTGTAGTCGCCGAGCGCCTGGCGCCTCAGATTGGCCTCGGAGGCCGCGGCGCCGAGAAGAATGGCGTTGGGGTCGGCGTTGAGGCGCTGTCCCACGCGGCGCACCTCCTCGCCGGTCTCCGGAAGCGGCGCCAGCGCTCGGATGAGGCTCGGCGAGACCGCGCCGCCCTCGCGGCAGCTCTGCGCGAGACGGTCGAGGGCGGAGGCCTGGCCTTGCGCTGCCGCGGCGCCGGTGAAGCTGGGATTGCCGACGCCGAGGAAAGGACGCGGCGCGGGCTTCGCCGCCGCACGCTCCGTCCGGAGCGTCACGAAGGCCCGCGCCGAGGGCACCTCCGAGATCGCCATGCGCCGCAGCAGCCATTCCGCGCCGGAATAATTGCCCTGCGCCGCCGGGGCCGCGACCAAGAGGCCGAGCGGGAGGCTCGCGAGCGCGCCCGAGGGCGCCGCCACCAGATGCTTGACGCCCGCGAGGTCGGCCTCGGCGGGTCCGAGGAGCTGGCGGTAGAGCGTATTCGCAAGGCGGAGATCGAAGGGCCCGACCGTGCCAAGCCGCGGCACGAAGGCCTTGCGGAGGTCATTGACGGTCTGCGTGAGCGCGGCGTCGCTCGTCTGCAGCTTGTAGGCCTTGAGCCGGTCCGCGCGCACCAGCAGCAGATAGGCGCCCTCGCGCCCCACGAGGAAGCTCACGAAGGCCTCGTCCGCCCCGAGCTGCTTCTGCAGCTTCGCGAGATCGGCCGGCTGGGGCGAGGCGAAGCTCGCATATGCCGGGAAGCTCTGCTGCAGCTTCTGCTGCAGCGCCGCGACCTTGGCGTTCGCCTCGTCGATCTCCTTCCGGAGCTGGTCCTCGATAATCCTCCCGCGCTCCTCGAGGGGCTTCGCCTGCTCCGCCGCGAGCCGGAGCCGGGCGGCGTCTCGCGCGCGCTCGGCCTCCTGCTCCTCGCGCACCAGCGCCGCGATCGCGGGATCGCCCGCGGCGATGCGCGCAGCGGCATTTCCGATCGCCTGGTCGGCGACGCCCGCGCTCATGAGCTGGCTCGCGCGGAACATCTCCGCCTCGAGCTTCTGCCGCTGCGCGGGGTCCTTGGCGGCGACCGCGCCCGCGGCCACGAGGAAGGCGCCGACGTCGTCGGCGGTGACGAGGCTCCGCGCGGTGTCGTCGTTCCCCAGTATCTCCATGCCCGTGCGGAAGGCCGCGATCGCGGCCGGATAGTCCGCGATTCCCGTGTAGAAGCGCGCGAGCGTCAGATAAGCCTGCGCGGTCGGAGCGGTCTTGCCGAAGAGTCTCTCCTCGAGCTCGACGCCGCGCCTCAGATTGCGCTCGGCGAAGGTGAGGCGGTTCTGCGCCGCCTCGATCTGGCCGAGGAGGATGAGCGCCTGCGGCTGCCACCAGATCGGCAGGCCCCTTACCTGCGCGAGGTAATTGAGCGCCTCCGTGGCCGCGGCCTCGGCGCCGGCGATGTCGCCCAGCTTCAGCGAGAGGTCGCCCTCGATCAGAAGGCTGTGCACGAGCTCGGCCTTTGCGGCGACGTGCGGATCGGCGGCGGTGATGTCGGAGATCGCATCCGCCCCGGAGTCGATCTGCTTGCGGCGCAGCAGCGTGCTCTGCCGCGCGTATCCCAGCGCCTCCCGGTACTTCCCCTGGAGTTCCGCGTCGATCGCGAGATAGGCGAAGAAGCGCCCCTGCATCGCCTCGCCGAGCTTCTGCACGATCGGCTCGGCGCGGCGGAAGAGTGCGCCGGCCTCGTCGTAGCGCCCCTGATGGCTGACGGCGAGGCCCAGCTCCATCAGCACCTCGCCCGAGCCCGGCGAGGCGGCGCCGAAGACGCGGTTCTGCACCTCGAGCGCCTTGCGGAACGCGTCCTCCGAGGCGGGGTAGTTGCGCGTGCTGTTGTAGAGCCGGCCCAGGCGCATGAACTCGCTGTAGCGCAGGAGATCGGCGCTCCCGACCGCGCCGCCCGAGCCGAGTGCCGCCTGCCGGCGCTGGAGATCGGCCGCCGCCGCCTCCGGGAAAGCGCTCCGCCCCGCCGCGCTGTCGATCGCCTTCGCGAGCACGCCCAGCATCGAGGGCAAGCCTTCCGCCTGGTAGAGCCGGCCGCCCACGCCCACGCGCAGCACCACTTGCGGCCAATTCCCGGCCTTGAGCGTGCAGCTATAGAGGAGCGCGCCGCCGTCGCCGCCGAGCGGCTCGCCCGCGGCGCAGCTCATGCGGCGCTGGATGCTTTGGCCCTCGATGGTGCGCTTTGCCACCTCCTCGAGCGCGGCCTTGTCGCGCGGGGTCCCCGCGGGGATCGCGTCGATCCAGACCGCGCCCGCGGCCTCCTTCGCCTCGCCGCAGAAGACGTCGAGCGGCGGGGGCGAATCCGGGAGCGGCGGCAGACCCGCTCGCGGCACGGCGCGGCATTCCTCTCCTGTCGCGGTCTTGCCGAGCGGGCCTCCCGTGGCGGCGAGCGCGCCTTCCGGCGCGACCGGCGCCGCTCCGAGGAGTGCCGCGAGGAGGAGGATACGAGAAGCGCGCACGGCCCAATGCTCCATCACATCGAGGGCGGGTTGCCGACCGTCCCGCCGGTGCCGTCGGCGCCGCCCGTCCCGCCGCCGAGGCCGTTATTCGTGTGCAGGAAGAGGTTCGGCACAATCGGCTTCGCGTTGCCGCTGCTCGAGGGCGTTTCGCCGGGCGTGCCGCCGCCCTGGCTGCCGCCGACCTGGCTCCCGGCCTGGTCGGCGAGCGAGCCGGTGCCCGTGGTTCCGGTATCGGCGCCGCCTTCCGAGCCCTGCGCGGAGCCCTGGCCGAGGCCGCCCGTGCTGGTCTGGATCAGCAGGTTGAGCTCCTGGATCGTCGTGTCGTTCGGGTTGCCGCCGGCGCCGGGGATGTTGTTGCTGAGGTTCGGATTGGTCGGCGGCACCAGGACCGGCGGCGCCGTGGGCGGGACCGTGTTCGGCGGCGGGGGCGGAGGCGGCGGCGGGCTCGGGCTGAAATCGAAGCCGTCGACGGTATAGGGGCCCGGCCCCGGCTGCGGCGGCGTGATGAACTGGATCTGGCCGACGATCGAGTTGGTCGTGCCGGGATCGCCGTTGATGGTGCTGCTCGTGAGCGTCGCCGAGGCGGCCTGGAGCAGGAGCGGGCCGGTGCCGCCCGCGAGGCTCAGGGAGCCCGCGATCGCGCCCAGCGTCAGCGTGTTGTTGACGGCCTGCACCGCCTCGAGCACGAGCCCGCCGGAGGCCTTCGAGAGCGTCCCGTTGATGGTGATCGAGGCGCCGAGCAGCGTCAGCGGCGCGTCGAACTGGAAGGAATTGGCGACGATGTCCCCGCTGAGGCCACTGCCGATCAGCACCGGCGCCGTCCCGCCGCTGGCGAGGAAGGAGAGCGCGGTCTGGCTGAGCTGGAGGTCGCCGATCGCGGAGGCGCCGGCCAGGGCGATGCCGATCGGCGAGAAGGGCGAGACGATGCGGGCGCCGGTGCCGTTCCAGGCGCCGTTGAGCGAGATCTGATCCGCGATCACCGCGAACTGGTTGGCGCCCTGATTGACGACGCCGAGCGTCACGCCGTTGGTCTCGCCATCGACCGAGGTATTGCCCGCGAGGGTCAGCGTCTCGCCGGAGATGGTGAGGCCGCCCGCGAACACGAAATCGCCGCTGAAGGTGACGCCGCCGGTATTGCCGAAGACGGGGTCCGCGATCGAGCCGCCCGCGAGGAACGAGATCGAGTAGCTGCCGCTCCCGGTCGCGAGGCCGCCGAGATTGACGGGGCCGCTCACGGTGACGGAGCCCGCGGTCTTTCCCGAGAGATCGAGCGTGCCGGTGCCGAGATCGAGGCTCGAGCCGAAGCCGTCGGCGCCGCTGCCGAGAATGGCGAGGCTCGCCGTTCCCGCGACCGAGCCGGTGATGGTGAGCGTGCCGGCGCCGGGATCGATCGTGACCGGTCCCGTGAGCTGCATCGGGCCGTTGACGGTGAAGTTCCCGCCGCCGGTGACGTAGGTTCCGCCGGGCTGGAGCGTTCCGGTATAGGTCTGGTCGCCGGCGGTGCTGACGTTGCCGAGCCGGACGGTGCCGGCGGAGACCGTGACGTCGGCGAAAGGCACGCCGGCGCCGACGCTTCCCGCGAGCGAGACGGTGCCGCCGCCCGTCGCCAGCAGCTCGAGGCCCTGGCCGGAGGTCCCCGCGACGATCGGGCCGTTGACGGTGATGCTGCCCGGCGAGGTGATGCCGGTGCTGCCGCCCGCCGAGAGCAGGAGCGTGGTGCCGCTGCCGCCGAGCGGGGCGAGCGTGCCGTTGACGACGATGCTCCCGGCGGCGCCGGGCTCGGGCGAGGTGGTGAGCGGGCTCCCCGCGGCGAAGCCCGGCCGCACCGTGATGGCGGGGTTGAGCAGCGCCGGCGATGCCGGCTGGGTGAAGCTCTCGAGCGCCACCATGCCCGAGCCGCCGCTCGCGCCGAGCGAGACCGCGCCGCCGCTGCCGGAATGGGTCTGGCCCGTGGCGGAATTGCCGCCGGCGGCAAAGACGCGGGCGAGCGTCAGATCGGAGCCGCTAATATTGATCGTGCCGGCATTGCCGCCCGTGCCGGTGCCGCCCTGCGCATTGCCGCCGCCGGCGATGACGCCGGAGTTCCACGCCGCGTTCTGGTCGCCGGTGACGGTGCCGAGCGTGACGTTGCCGCCGGCGGTCACGTTGATGTTGCCGGCGTTGCCGCCCGTCCCCGCCCCCGCGGCGGCGCTCACGTTGCCGCCGCTCGCGAGGATCGCGGCGCCGGTGGTGGTCTGGCCGGAGGTCGTGCCGGTGGTGGTGCCGTTGGGCACGCCCACACCGGCGGTGATGGAGCTCGCGGCGCTCAGCGAGACGTTGGCGCCGTTGCCGCCGTGGACGGCGCCGGTGCCGTCGGTGTTCCCGCCCGCGGCGGCGATGCTGAAGTAGAAGGTCTCGGTCCCGAGCGCGGTGAGGCG
>Ga0335085_10003779_pt1 | contig 25738 bp, 25 predicted proteins | sample Lox_Sample_45_FD_206712 | JGI IMG/M metagenome (GOLD analysis project Ga0335085, IMG submission 206712) | Soil microbial communities from Loxahatchee National Wildlife Refuge, Florida, United States - Lox_Sample_4.5 | ecosystem: Environmental > Terrestrial > Soil > Wetlands | place: USA...
AGCGCGGCGAACGCGGCCTGATACCGCCCACCGACCGATCCGGCCCGGTAGACCTGCTGATCGACGATCCAGGCGAGCAGGTCGATGAGGGTCATGCCGGGGTCGTGCAGGTTGTGGTCGGTCCAGGTCGGCGCGTACCGGGGAATGGCCGCTCGGGCCTGCTCGACCAGCTGGTCGAAGGCGATGTCGTCGAGATCGGGGACGAAGTCGCTCACGGCGTGACCTCCAACGGCTCGACGACCACGGCGATGTCGGTGAGGTCGGCCCAGGCAAGGCCGCCGGGCGGCAGTTCACCCTCCAGCGCGACCTCGGCCTGGTCGATCCGGTCGATGCCGGCGACCGGATCGAGCGCGCGGAGCAGGTCGGCGCGGACCGGCCGGCGCCCGAAGGGCCATCCGGTACCGTCGGGGCCGCCGGCGACCGGATGCAGCAGCGTCGTGATCGCGTCCCGGGCCGCCTTCTCCACCGCGGCCAGGCGCGCCCGGGCGGCGAACAGCCGTACGGTCGCCGTCGCCCGGACGAACACCGGTCCGTCCACCTCGATCGAGTCCGGTCCGAGCCCGCCCCAGCCCACGGCCCGCAACGCGGCCGCCACGGCGTCGCGCTGGGCGAGCGTCGGGATCGGCCGCCGGGCGAGCCCGCGGACGGCGATCGTGACCCGGATCGGGCTGCGGGGGCCGGCCGGTGTCGCGCATCGGGCCCGGACGATGTCGGCCGACGACGCCACCGCGAACGCCTCCAGGTCGGCGGCGCTGAGTCCGCGGCCGGCGTGCCGGATCCGGTGGGGCGCCGTGCCGATCAGCGACGACGGCGGGGGCGCGGTGAAGCCGCCGGCGGTGTCGATCGGCAGTGCGACGGTCTCCACGCCCTCGACCGTCGAGGTCAGTTTCGCCTGTGACCAGGCGGGCTGGTTGCCTTCCGCCCCGCCGCCCTGCTGATAGCCGAAGCAGCGGATGTTGTCCCGCCCGGCCGGGGGAATCTTGCCCCGCCGCCCGTCGCCGAACCGGATCCGGCCCGAGCCCGGGTCGAGCATGTACACTCGCGCGTCCCCGCCCTGCCCGATGAGGCTGTCCACCCGCTTCCACAGCACCCAGCTGCCGGGCAGCCGCTCGGGGTCGGTGACGACCGCTCCCTCGGGCAGGCCCGCGCGTTCCTCGTCCCCCAGTTCCTCCTGTACCCGCAGCTCGACCGTGTCCGGAAGTACGGGTGTCTCGGCGAGCGCCAGCGTCAGGTTCGGTTCGCCCAGGCTCGATCCCAGGATCTCGTTGACGACCGTACGGGCGTGGGTGATCCGGACCGCGTTCAGGAGCAGCCGGCTCACCACCGGCGCCCACTCGGCGGGCGACGCGGCCGCCTCGGGACGCAGTCGCACCCACACCCGGTCCTGGCCGAAGAGCCGGACCACCGGCGGATCCTGCTCCAGCGTCGTCGTGATCAGCCCGCGCCGCCGCAGGGCCCGGGTCTGGTCGTCGACGCCGAGCGCGCGCCAGCCGTCCGCGGTCCGCACGTCGACCCGCACCGGGCCGTCACCGACCTGATCGGCGGCGTCGGCGAAGAGCACCAGCGAGCCCCGCCCGGCACCGGGCGACAGTCCGAGATGGACGGCCCGCTCGGTCGCCGCCGGGTCGAGCGCGGCCGCGCCCTGGAACAGCGCGAACCGGGCGGTACCGGCCGCGGCGGCCGCGGTCTCGTCCCGGACCTCGAGGTTGTTCTCAACCAGCACGAGCTCGGGCGCGATCAGGTCCTTCAGCATGAACGAGGCCTCGATCGCGATGATCTCCGGGGGATGGAGCTGGGAGGTGTCCACGGTCACCGTCCGGGTCGTGCCGCTCTCGGTGACCTGGTAGCGGGGGCGGCCGTAGTCGCCGCCGATCAGGCGCGCCCGGATCCAGTAGTCGGTGGCGCCGCCGATGTCGGTGGTGGCGAGATCGGGGGGCACGGCGAACGTGATCGTGCCGCTGCGGGATAGATTTCGGGTGAGGTCCTGGAAGCCGGACTGCAACGGCCGCCAGCCCTGGCCATCGAAGTATTCCCAGGACAGGTCCGGGTTCTGGTAGCCCCGGTCGAAGGCGACGGCGTCCCAGACGAAGGGATCCGGCGTCCGTACGACCACCACTCGCCCGGTGCGGGACGGCTGGTGATCCCACTCACCGTCCAGCCGCACCCACAGCCCGGCGTTGAGGCGCTGGAGGGCCGGAGTCCGCTGGGCCGGCGCCGCCGGTGACGGGAAGGCCAGCCGGGCGGCGGAGTCGAGGCGGGCCGCCGAGACCAGCTCGACCAGCGTGCCCAGCTCGGTCGCGGCGACCCGGCGGGGCGGACCCAGCAGGGTCGCGGGCTGATACGCCTGCGGCACAACGGTTCCCGGCACCGCCCGGTCCAGCTCCGCGGTCCTCGTGGCGGCATCGATCGCGACCACGCCGAAGGCGGCATCGGTCAGCAGCAAACGGCTCCCGACAGCCGTGTCGTGGTCGCCGGTGTCGAGCACGAGGTGCGTACGGTCGGTGAGTTGGCCGGTGAAGGCCGGCGCGGTGGCCGTGACGAGCCGCAGGAAGCGCAGCGCCGTCTGGTCGGCGGTCAGCGTCACCCCGTCGAGCTGGAAGATCCGCAGCGTCCCCTGCTTGAGGCGGCAGTTGCTGCGCGGCAACCGGACCAGACTCCAGACCGTGGCCGGGTCGGCCGGATCCCCGTCGGTCAGCTCGACCGCGTGAGGCGGGTCGGCCGAGTCGACTTCGACCCCGTCGTGCAGCGTGTAGTCGAGAACCGGAGCCTGGACCGCGGTGCGGAACACCCGCTCCCCGGCGCTGGGCACGAGCAGCTCGGCCGGCTTAGTGAGGTCGGACCCGAGCAGGAAGGCCCGGCCGGTCGACGGCGCGGCGGCCAGCGGTATCTCGAGGATCTGGTCGGCGCTGAGCCAGACCTGGGCCTCGGCGTCGCCGTCGACGATCGTGACGGTGGCCGGGAACCCGTCGGCGCCGATCATCGCCGGGTTCACTTGCGGAATCGTGTTGGCGGCGACCGGCCGCCCACCGGTGAAGTGCGTCGTCGTGGTTCCGTCGTAGAGCACGCCGTGCACCTTGTTGTCGGCCGCGACGTAGGCGATCCACAGGGAGTCCTGCCCGGCGGCGGTGGGGAACCGGGTGGCCGCCGCCCGCACCGGGATCGCGGGCGCCGGGCCGCCGGCCGGGTCGAGCCGATTCCAGGTCGTGGCCAGCGGAGCCCAGGCGATGACGACGGCCACCGGGCCGAGCCAGAAGGCGCCGTCCGCGCCCGCGGCCAACAGCTCGAACCGCCGGCCCGCCGGCCGCTGCGGCCAGCCGGTGCCCTGGACGGGGACGATCTGGTCGGCCCGGGTGAACGGGTCGGGTCCGTCCGCGGCAAGCAGCGGCATCCAGCCGGTGATCGCCCGGCCGGTCTCGTCCAGCTCCAGCGAGACGAGGCCGCCGTCGGCCACGTCGAGCACGACCGCGGTGACGCCGGCCGTGCCGGCCGGCGCGGGGACGAGGACCGGCCGCCCGGTGGAGACGCTGCCGGGCTTGGCCGGGAGCGCGTTCCAGTCGGCGGCTGGGCCGGTGCCGTCGCGCCGGAGTTGTGCCGACCAGAGGTCGCCGGTCGTCTCGCGAATCGCCACGACGTCGAACGTCGGGCCGGGGACCCCGACCGCGGATGGCGGCGCGGCCAGCATCAGCGGACGGCCCAGCCGGTCGGCGGGCCGCTGCTCGCGCCACGCGAAGTCGCCCGGGGCCAGCGACAGCGACTCCAGGTAGCCGGTGCTGGAGACGCCGTATCCGTTCACCGTCGTGGCGTCTCCGGCCGCGGTGATGTCGAACCCGGCGAGGGACGCCACCGCGATCGTGACGTCCAGGGTCACCGTGGCGCCGGCCTTGGTCAGAGCCTCCGGTGCGGCCAGGGCGAACTCGTCGAACCGGAGCGGCTCGGGGCCGAACGGCAGGAACCGCTGGGCGGTCGAGAGCGGCGTGTTGTTGTGCGCCGCCCGGGTGACCGTCCGGCTGCCCTCGGCGGCCGCGGCGGACCCGTCCGACGCGTCCGTCGCCGTGGCCACGCCGATCTGGATGCGGGTCGCAGGCTCGCCCACCTCGGCCACGCCGGCCATCGACGTCCCCAACGACAGACGCAACCAGCGGCTCTGCTGGCCGGCGATCGCGAGCTGGCCCGTGCGGCCGGTCGTCGAGGCCAGCCGCAGGACGCCGTCGGCGTGGCCGAGCAGCGCGAGCGGCTGCCAGTCCGGGTCGGCCGCGCCTGGCGCGGTGGCCCAGATCGCGTACGCGATGTCGAGCCCGCTGAGCTGATCGGCCAGCTCGGGCGGCGTGAACTCGAGCCGGATCGTCGTCGGCTGGTCCAGCTTGAGCAGGTCCTTGTGCCCGACGTAGAGGACGTGCCGCTGCTCGTCACGGAGGTCGAACGACTCCAGCGACCGGATGTGGGCGACCGGGGTGCCGGCGGGCACCGCCGCCTCGAGCGGGTCGACCAGCGTCACCAGCCCGTTCTTGTCCGCGGCGGCGACCCGGTAGGCGCCGCTCTCGATCCGCAGGAGGTCACCGGGGGCGAGACCGACCGCCGGGCTGAGCTGGAGCAGGCGGCCGGTCGCGGGGGCGAAGGTGACGGCCTGGTAGGCGGGTGCGGGCCCGGCCGGCGCAGCGGACGAGATCACGTCGGCCGGCGCGCGCTCGATCCGGTCGGCGGCCGGGTCGACGGCGAACACGTCGGCGATCCGCCCCGGCGCCACATGCAACGCCTCGGTCGTCTCGAAGAGGGCGCCGCTGTCGGTCGTCAGTTGTGTCCGGGCCGCCGCGGTCACCGCGGCCGGGTGGTTGTCGGCCAGGGTCAACACGAGTACGCCGGTGGCCGCCTGCGGCGGATCGGGGGGCAGGCCGAGGAAGTCGAAGAACGCGAGCTCGTCCCGCTCGGCCGTACGGTCCAGCCGCACGGTCGTCTCCTCGGCCAGCCGAGCCGCGATCTCCTGCAAAGCGGAGAGGAAGTCGTCGCGCTCCCCTGTCGGTTCCCACGCCGGGGTCAGCGCCAGCGCCAGCCGGCGCAAGTAGGCGCGCAGCGCCTCGGCCCGGCGCGGATCGGTGGTTCGATACGCGGTCACTGGTTCGCCGATTCCTGGAAGTAGAAGGGGTAGACGTAGTTGCCGGGCTGGTTGGTCGCCCGCACCTCGTAGTCGACGATCACGTCGAGGCGGCCGAGCGCGATCTGACCGGCGTCGACGTCGACCCGCTGGACCTCGATCCGCGCCTCGTAGGTCTGGAGAGCCTCCCGCACGGTGGTCTCGATCTCGCCCACCAGCCGGGCGGTCACCGCCGCGAACACCAAGTCGTGGATGCCGCAGCCGAAGTCCGGCCGCATCACCCGCTCCCCCTTGGAGGTGCTGAGGATGATCGCGATCGACTGCTGGATGTCGGGCTCGTAGGAGACCGCCGCGACCAGTCCGGTCCCGGGGTCGACGGTCACCGGGAACGCCCAGCCAGTGCCGAGGAACTCCCGGCCCAGGGTGTCGTCGTCGGCCATGGCTATCCGATCAGGACGGTCGGTTCGCCGGCCACGATGGCGTTGGGCGGCCCGACCTCGACGACCAGGTCGCCCTGCCGGGCCGCGGGCAGCCCGCCGATGAGCACGCTCGTGCTGCCCATGGCGACCACGCCGCCGACATGGGGCTTCGGGCCGTCGGAGAGCGGGCAGGTGTGGAAGTCGCTGCCCGACCGCCAGGCGGGCAGGCCGCCGATCAGAACGGTGGCGCAACCGGGACCGGGGCTGAGAGGCGTCCCGTGGCTGGTGGTGTCGGTCACCCGAGCTGCCGGCATTCCCATGGCCGCCGTCCTTTCGCCGTCAGTTGATCCGGACGAGGGTGCCGCTGAGCGTCAGGGTTCCCGACGACTTGACCGTCATCGAGGCGCTGGCCTCGATCGACACCGTCGGGGCCTTGATCGTGAGCTGCTGGGACGCGGTGATCTCGATCGCGCCCGACGTCGAGGCGAGCTTGACCACGTTGTCGCTGCCGTCGTCGACGGTGATCCCGTCCTTGTCCAGCACGACCTTCTTGCCGCTCGCCAGCTCGATCTCGACCGCCGGGGCCGACTCGTCGTCGACGAACCGCACGACGTGCCCGGACCGGCTCTTGATGAGGCGGACGTTGTTCTTGCCGTCGTCGTCGCTCACTGGCGGCGGCTGCTTGGTGTTCCACAGCGAGCCCAGCACGTACAGGTACGACGCGTCGCCGAGCTCGGCCGCCACTAGCACCTCGTCGCCGACCTCGGGCACGAAGTAGGTCCCCCGGGCGTTGCCCGCCATCGGCACCGCCAGTCGCGCCCAGAAGCTGGTGTCGCTCGCGGTCTGCCACGGCAGCTGCACCCGCACCCGCCCCAGCTTGTCCGGGTCCTTGTTGTCGGTGACCACGCCGACGGCGACGCCGGTGAGGAAGCCGTCTGACTCCCGAGTGGTCTCGTCGTAGCCGTACCAGAGAGATTCGTCCATCACACCGTCGTCTCCTGCACGTGGAAGGTGGTGTTGTAGCCGCCGCGGTCCATGCGGTGGATCGCCTGCGACACGTAGTAGGTCTTGCTGAACGCCGGGCCGAGCCCGTCGATCGCGACGTTGGTGTCGGGCAGGACCTCGGGCAGGCCGATCGATTCCCCGGTGCCGGTCAGGAACGACTCGGCCCGCTCTTCGAGTACGGCCTTCGCCCGCGCGTCGGCCTCGGCCTGCGTCCGTACGCCGGCCCGCAGGCTCAGCACCGGGGCGCCGGCGAGCGCGCTGACCAGCCGTTCGCCGCCACTGCGGGCCCGGGCGTCGCGACCCGACTCCTGGCCGCGTCTCGCCGCGCCGACGATGACGTCGCCGGTGCTGACCGACCGGCCGTACACCTTGACCTCACCGACCTGCCGGGCGAGATTCGCGTCCGGGCTGAAGCTGAGCAGGCCCTGCCCCCACTCCAGCTCGACCGTCTCCGACCGGTCGTTCTGCCGGGGTCCGAAGTAGAGCTTGCGGCTCCGCTCGTAGAACGTCGCCCCGTTGCGGACGGCCAGCTTGGCCACGAAGGCCATGTCGTTCTCGTTGTTCTGGGAGAAGTGCTGGTGCACCGGCGTGGTCGTGCGGACGTCGCTGGAGACCCCTTTCGCCCGGGCGATGTCCTGCACGGCGGCGCTGTCCGGCTTGTCCTCCCAGTGACGCGTGCTGCTGCCGACGGTGAGCGGGTACAGGTCGTCGAAGCCGGTGACGACCAGCTCGGGCGCCGACTTCGACTCGAACGCGGTGGTGATCCCGGTCAGGACGCCGCTCAGCAGCAACGGCAGTTTGCCGACGTCGCCGTAGCCGAGGCGGATCTCGACGGTGCTGCCGAACCGGAACCGGTCGAGCACGTCGAACCGGGTGGCGTTCTGGGTGGCGACGAACTGCTTCGACTCCCAGTCGAAGGCGTTGGACACGGTGAACGAGAACGTCCCCGCCGTCTTCTCCTTGAGGTCGACGCTGATCGAGGTGACCGCCAGGCAGAGGTCACGCAGGACGTCGTTACCGCCCACCTTGACGACGTACGCCGGAACGTAGAAGCCGCCGTGCCGCTTCTCAAGGTCGGTCAGTCGCATCGGACGCCTCCTGCGGTTGCAGCGGTGGAAGGACGAGCACCCGTCCGGGCTGGATCCGGCGCGGGTCGTCGATGTCGTTGGCGCGGGCGATCACCCGCCAGAACCGCGGCTCGCCATACTCCCGGGCGGCCATCAGCCAAACACTGTCGTGCGACTCGAGCACCCGCCGCTTGGTCTTGTCGGCCGAGTTGCGGCGCGGATCGCGAAGCTGGTCAGCGAGCGACTTGTACTGCTTGAAGGTGACGCTGAGCTTGGCCCGGACCGGCGTGCCGTCGGACCGGAACATGGTCAGCTGCTGGGAGATCCGCTCGACCACGGCCACGAACCGGAAGACGCCCCAGCGGAACTCGACCCGGGGCGGCGCGTGCAGCCCGCTATCGACCGAGAGCAGGTCCGTCATCGGCGCGGTGGCGGTGAGCACGTTGCTGCCGCCGCCGTCGGTGTAGGTGTCGAACAGCAGGTCCATGGTGAGGACCCGGGCGTTGCCGTTGACGAACTGCAGGATCGGGTTGGACAGGCCGGGCGGCGCCGTCTCCTGATAAGTGGCCGAGTATTCGACGGTGTACTCGGTCGGGTTGAACAGCACGGTGATCGCGTTCCCCGAAGACCGGCCGTCGAGCGGGGTCACGGTGGCCTTCGCGAGTTCCTGAGCCATGGCTGGGTCACCTCCGTCCGCGGCGTTCCTGCTCGACGCGGAGCTGTCGTTCGAAACGCCGCCAGAGGTCGCGGCCGAGCGTGTCCAGGTCGAGGGTGTCCAGGTCGAGGGTGCGTGCCTGCGCGTCGATCGGGCTGGTCCGGAGACCGGCTTCGACCGGGGGCGCGAGCGGGGGTGGTTCGGGTGCGGCGCGGTGGATCCGGGCGACCGGAGGCCGTCCGAGCATCGGCGTGGGTTCGACCGATCGCGACCGGAGGGGGCGCAACATGGCCGGGCCTCGACGTTCGTGCCCCGAGGCGGCCGCGATCTCCGGCGGCGGTACCGCCAGACGAGTGCGGGCGGCGGCGGGGTGGCACGGTATTCCGAGGGCGGCCCGGGCGCGAGGGGCGACGAGCCGGTTGGGCGGCGCGGGGCGCATGATCCAGGTCGCCGTCATCGAGTGGCGCTCGACGGAGGCGGCGCCTTCGCGGAGCACGGTGCTGGTGTGGTGCCGGGCTCTCTCCACCCACGGCAGCACACGACGGTGGCCTGCCACGCTCGGCCGGTGGACGGTTCTGACCGAGCTTGGCCGGGCCTCGAATCGGGACACCGAGCTCGACCGGGAGACGATCCGACCGGCGAGGATCGTGGGCGAGGTGGTCCGCTCGAACTCCATGTGGGTCGACCTCGACACCAGACGATCCAGGCGATCAAGACGTGCCGGGGCGGGGTCCGCGGCCGGAGGCACCGAACCGGAGGAAAGCTCCGTGCGGGTCGATCGAGAGCGGGCCCAGCTCACCGGACCGGGACGGGACAGGACCCGGAACACCCGGCTCAGCCGCGACACCGACCGCTCGATCCGGCGGAACCCCACCTCGTCGTGAGTTGCCACCGCGGGCAGCGCCTCGGTCGACACGTGCCGATGCGCCATCGTCCGCTCGACCGCCACCGAACGGTGAACTGCGCCTGCCGACCGGTCGAGGCTGGTCCGGGACGGCTCGGGCCGAGACCGGTCCGAGACCACCCGCATACGCTCGGCGAACGCCAGCACCGCCGCGAACCGCAGCGTCAGCGCGACCGACGCCGTCCCGACCGACAGGCGCCAGGGCCGTACCGCCACCGGCTGCTCCGGCCGCCGGAACACCAGAGCCATCGGCCGGATTCCCCCGGGGCGCGGGCGGTCCCGTCGCGGCCCGCGACCGGCCGGCCGGCCCATGGGCGCGGGACGAAGCGGCAGCCGGCGCGTCATTGCCGCGTGATCCCGTGATGGACGAGCTCGACCGATTCAGTCGCCACGGCGGCCGACATCGCGTCCAGCTCGGCGCCGGTCCACTTGGCCGGATACGCGCCGACGCAGATCCACCGCCACGCCTCGTTCCCGGAGTCGTCGAGCAGCACCACCGAGACCGTCCGGCGCTGGATAACCCCGGCGATCACGTCCTGGTGCCAGTCCCAGAGCGACACGTCGGCCAGCCCGCGCTTGAGCACCAGCGCGGGATAGGTCGTGCCGACCGCGAGCTGTTGTTCGTGGTCGTTGACGCCACCCTCGCGGTACGGCTCGATCTTGGTCTGCCGCTCTATCCCGCCGATCGTCTGGAAGCCGCCGGCCTCGGTGCCGTCGACCTCCACCACGAAGCGGAACAACCGGAACGGGTCGGGACGCGACATCGTTCACCCCTCAGACGTTCTCAAAGGGATTGCTGGGCGCTCCGTTGAGCTGCCGGTTGATCTGCGAGATCTCCTCGCACCAGCGGCGGCGCTCGGCGTGCTCGAGCGTCATCAGCTCGGCCCGCCCCCAGTGGAAGTGGTAGGCGATGAAGGCCATCTCCTGATAGAGCTGATCCTCCGGGTAGGGGCTCATGAGGCGTCGCCGGCGAGGGCGAAATCCGGCTCATCGACCCCGTTGAGCTGTTCGTAGAGCGTCTGCAGGTGGTCCAGGTCGCTGGCGAAGAGACCCTCGATCACCTTGGTGTTCACGTCTGGCAGCGACCCGAGCCGGGTGACGACCCGGGCCAACACGATCACGGCCAGGTAGGCCGGGTTCTGCTGGACCCGCTGGTCGCGCAGCGGCAGGATCTCGTCGGCCGCGGTGGCCAGACGCATCACGCCGTCGGTGTGCAGCACGCCGTCGGCGTCGAGATAGCCCTTCGGCAGGGTGAAGTGCATTTCGGTGGCGAACACGGGTCGGTTCTCCCTGTCACTGGATCCGGCGGATGCCCTCGTTGCAGAGCTCGAGGCTGTCGATGGCGACCTCGTTGCCGGTGCCGTTGAGGTCGGTCGGGTCGTACTTGCACGGCCAGGCCCGGGTGATCTCGAAGGCGGCCCGGTCGGCGCCGGCCTCGTCCTGCACCCGGATCACCACGGTCTTGCGGATCTGTTCGAGCGGCGTGGCCGCGCCGACGATCTGCTGGTGCCAGTCGGCGAGCTCGAGCGAGTCGGTGACGCCCCACTTGAGGGTGACGTTGGCGTACTTGGTGAGGCCGCTGAGCTTGCGGACGGTCGTCGGCTCGTCCCCTTCGCGGTACTCGATCGGGTCGCTGCTCAGGTCGCCGATAGTCACCTCGGAGAAGGCCGCCTGCTGGAGTCCGTCGATCTCGAGGCGGAACCGGAATTTGCGGAGCGGATCCTGGCGTGCCATTATTTCGCCTCCTGCGTCTTCTGGAAGATGCGGAAGACGACGAACTCGGCCGGACGAACCGGCGCGACGCCGATCTCGACGATCAGGCGGCCGTTGAGGATGTCGTCCTCGGTCATCGTGTCGCGGCCGACGGCGACCGAGAACGCCTCTTCCTCCTTGTCGCCGAAGAGCGCGCCTTCCCGCCACTGCGTCCGCAAGAACAACGTGATGGTCTGCTTCACCCGCGCCCACAGCCGGGTGTCGTTGGGTTCGAACACCACCCACTGGGTGGAGTTGTAGATCGACGCCTCGAGGAAGATGAACAGGCGCCGCACGTTCACGTATTTCCAGAGCGGGTCGCTCGACAGGGTGCGGGCGCCCCACACCCGGATCCCGCGGCCCGGGAACCGGCGGATCACGTTGGCGCCCCTCGGGTTCAGCACCCCCTGGGCGGCCTGGTTGATGTCGAATTCGAGGTCGACCGCGCCGGCGACCACCTCGTTGGCCGGCGCCTTGAACACGCCCCGGTTGTTGTCGGTGAGGGCGTAGATGCCGCAGACCGCACCGCCGGGCGGGATCAGTTTTCGGCCGCCGCTGCGCGGATCGCTGATGTAGATCCAGGGGTAGTAGAACGCGCCGTACTGGGTGTCGGTGATGTCGCTGCGCGGCTCGAGGGTGCCCGGATCGGCCACATTGGACGGACTGTCGACGACCGCGAACCGGAAGCGGTTGTTCTGGCAGTGGGTGATGACGTTCATCGCCGTGTCCTTGTCGGCGCCGGGGGCGTACACCACGGCCACCTCGCGGAACCGGTCCAGGTCGAGGGCGTGGAGCCCGCTCGGCGCGTTCAGGTCGGGGCTGCCGGCGAAGTCGGCCGCGGTCACGTCGGCGCCGTTCGTGCCGTTGGCCAGCCGCCCGGAGGACACGTCGGTCGGCAGTGCGGTGCCGGGCGCGGCCTCGATCTCGATCAGCACCGAGTTCGAGTTGTTGATCCGCTTGCCGAAGTACGCCGGGTCGGCCAGGTCGAGGCTCAGGTCGTCGTAGATCTCCGAGACGGTGGGCGGCCGAGCGGCGTCAATCTGGCTGACGTCGGCCGGGAACTGGTTCGGGTCGGCCCAGTAGTCGACCCGGACGCTGAAGCCGACCGCGGTGCCGTCGCTGTTCTTGGTCGATCCCGGGCCGATCCGGACCCAGGTCTGGTTGGCCGACACGCCCGGGCCGAGCGCCGTCACGGTGAACCCGGCCACGTCGACCTTCGCGGGGACCGCGCCGGCGCCCGTGATCCGGGTGACGTAGCAGCGGATGCCGCCGTTGTCGAAGAATGTCTTCACCGCGTACGGCAGGTACTTTCCCCCGTCGTAGATGTCGCCGAAGTAGCGGATGAACTCGCCGTAGCTGGTGACCAGCCGGGGCAGGAGCGGACCGCGCAGCGTCTCGCCCAGGAATGCGGCCGTGCTGGTGGCCACGCCCTCGATCGGCTTCGGGCCGCGCTCGATCTCCTCGATGTAGACGCCTGGCGCGAGGTACTCAGGCATGGGGCTTGTCTCCTTCCGGGGCCAGTTGCGTCAGGTCGCGGCGCAGGTCGGCGTCGCTAGTGGCCTGGTGAACCTTCAGCCGCGTCTGCGCGGCGGCGAGGTCGGCCTTGCTCTTCGTCACGGCCCGCTCGGCCGCGGCCAGGGTCTGCTCCGCCTTGGCCTGCTCGTCCAGCCCGACGATCAACTTGCCCGACAGCTCGTCCGGGTCGATCACCTTGGGCTCGGCTGCCACCGTCTCCTCGAACGAGCGCTCGGTCAGCAGGTAGTACGCCAGCGCGTCGTGCCCTGTCTGCTCGGCCTTCGCGATCTCGTCCTGCCACGCCTTGAGGCGGCCGAGCCGGGCCGAGACCGCCCCCGCGAGCTTCTTCAGATCGGCCGACACCGCGGCCTTGGCCAAGGCGTCGGTCTTGGCCGAGTCTCGGGCGGTCTGGGCGTCGGCCACCGCAGTCGTGCCGTCGTCGACCGCCTTCTCCAGGGCGGCCGACTCGTCGGTGACCGCGGTGGCGCGCCGGTGCACCTCGTCCGCGGCTGCGCCGAGGACCGTCTTCAGGCGAGTGGTCTCCGACGTGACGTAGTCCTCGTAGCCCTTCTGGTCGCGCGTGAACTGGTCGTACGCCGCGGCGTACGTGCCCTTGTTGGTGTCGAAATCGCGCTGCGCGGCGCGCAGGGCGACCAGCCGGTTCTGCTTGTCGGCCAGGGTGCTGTCGGCCGTCTCCTTGCCCACCTCGGCCTGGTTCTCCTCCTTCTCCAACTGCTCGATGACCTGGTCGATGGTGACCGCGTCGTTGGGTGGCGCCGCCGCACCAGCGGCGTTCTCCGGCTCCGCCGGTGCGCCGTCGGCCGCCGGTGTCCTGGGTTCGGTCACGGCCGCACGCTCCTTCCTCATGGCCTGTTCGGGTTGATGACGGGTGTGGCCGGATCGTCGAGGTCGACCGGCGTGGCAAAGACGTACGTACGGCCGCGCCGCAGATCGACCGGGTGGTCCCGCGCGGCACCGCCGGGCGGTTCGAACCGCAGCATCACGGTCACCGTGTCGATCTCGGCGAGCGGGACGGCGAGCGCGAAGACGCCGCGGTCGTCGGTGGTCGCCGGGAACTGGCGGCCGTCGGCCCCGGCCGCGGCCCGGACGGTCACCCCGGCCACCGGGGCCCCCGCGCGGATGACCTGGCCGCGCACGAGGGTGGCGACGTCGTCGAAGTCGGCGCCGGCGAGCCGTTCCAGCGGCACCACGCACGCCGTGACCTCGGCCGTCGGGGTGAAGTCGACCAGGAACGGGCCTCGATAGCCGGCCTGGTCGGGCGATACGCGGAAGGTGAGCGCCTGGCCGAGGACGCCGTTCAGGAGCACGTGGTGGCCGGCGAGGTTGCGGACCAGCCGCTTCGTTACGGCCACGTCACGCACCCGGTCCCACAGCTCGACGTCGACACCCGCGGTGACCGTCCGGCGGGTGATGCCGTCCATCGGGATCAGCACCGCGGTGACGTCGTCGACCAGCGCCGGCTCGAAGGCGATCGGTGGCCGCGTCATGATCCGGCCTCGGCCATCCCCGGCCGGACCGTGCGCCGCCGCACCGAAGCGGCGACCGCCGGGGTCAGCGTGACGTAGACCGGGCTAACCATGTAGACCATCGAGGTTCGGTAGGAGGCCCGCGGGAACAGTCCCCAGATGCGGCTCAGATCCTCCATCCCGTACGGCTCGGGGGTGACCCGGGCAAAGTCGGGCCCAGCCCCGATGACCGGGTCGGCGTGCAGGGCCGCTATCGCCTGGCCGAGCGTGACCAGCTCGTCCGGGTCGGCGGCGGCGCCGGTGCCCTTGCGGAAGACGGTAAGCAGGAAGCGCAGGTCGAGCGGCAGCGTCTCGACCTCCACCAGCGGCGCGGTGTCGTCGCCCGGGGTGGCCAGGAGGTGCCGTTCGTTGCGCAGCGCCTGGTTGACCATCACGTGGAAGAGGAAAAGCGAGAGTTTGCGGCCGGTGACGTCCTCGACCAGCGGCGGCCCGACGTAGACCGGGCTCTCGACCGCGGCGGTCAGCCGGTCCCGCAGCTCGGCGGTGACCATCTCGATCGCGTCGGCGCTCATCCGGCCACCGCCAGCGATTCCGGGAGCCCGCGTTCGGCGTTGTGCATGCCGATCTTCGCCAGCTCGCGGCGGGCCGCGGCCAGGATGTGCCCGGTGCCGACCGGGGCGCTGTCGGCGGCGGCGAGGAACGCGGCGTGCAGCGCGATGTTCTGGATGCTGCCGCCGGCGATCGGGAGCCGCCGGGCCAGCACGCTGACGTCCAGCCCGGGCGTCACCGGCGTGTCGGCCGGGAACGCCCGGTCCCAGATGCGCCGGCGGTCGTCCGCGTCGGGCAGGGGGAACTCGACGACGAACCGCAGCCGCCGCACGAAGGCGTCGTCGATGCCCTGCCGCATGTTGCTGGTCAGGACGGCCAGCCCGCGGAACGACTCCATCCGCTGCAGCAGGTAGGCGATCTGGACGTTGGCGTACATGTCGTGGGCGTCCTGGACTTCGGTGCGCTTGCCGAAGACGGCGTCGGCCTCGTCGAACAGCAGCACGTCACCGGCTCGCTCGGCCGCGTCGAAGAGGGCGTCCAGGTTCTTCTCGGTCTCCCCGATGTACTTCGAGATCGTCTTCGAGAGGTCGACCTGCAAGACGTCGACGCCGAGCTCGCCCGCGATGATCTGGGCCGTCATCGTCTTGCCGCACCCGCTGGGCCCGGCGAACAACGCGGCCACGCCCTGGCCGTACGGCATCCGCCCGGCGAATCCCCACTCCTCGAATACCCGCCCGGAGTGCAGGACGTGCTGCGGGATCGCGCGGAGCAGCTCCTTGCGGTCGGCTGGCAGCACGAGGTCGTCCCAGTCGAAGCCCGGCTCGATCCGGCGCGCTCCCGACGGCAGCGACTCGGGCAGCAACTCCCGGGCCGCCCGCTGCACCATCGCAACCGTCGGACGGCCACCGGCGTAGGCCCGGGCCGTCGTCATACTGCGCTCGATGAGCTCGGGCCCGATCGGCGTGGTGGCGGCGAGGCGGCGGGCACTGTCCGGTTCCAGCAGAACCCCGTTGCGGGCGGCCGCTCCCGCCCACCACTCGGACCGGCGGGCCACGGTGACGGCCGGCCCCCGCAGCACCGGCCCGGATCCCGACCGCCGCTCGGCGTCGGTCGCCACCAGCCGGACGTGCCCGGCGGCCCGGGTCACCAGCTCGGCGACCGTCCGGGCGTCCGCAGGGTCGAGCGCGGCGGTGCCCACGACCAGCAGACCGGCCCCGGCGAGCCGGGCAAGCACCACCCAGTCGGGCAGCGCGGCCGACCCGGCCCGTCCCACGTCACCGATCACCAACGGCAGGTCAGCGGCGGCGGCCAGCCGCCCGAACCACTCGTCCACCGGCCCGGTGCCGGCGAGATGGATCGGATGGGTGCCGGGGTGGCGGCTCAACCGGCGCGCCGCCTCGGCCTCCTCGCCGATCGGCGCCGGCTGATGGTCCAGACCTCGCCACCTCAGCGTGGCGCCGGTCCGGGCGACCGCGTCGGCCAGGGATGACGAGAGGAGATGGGCGACGACGGCCGGCGCCGGCGCGAACCCGGTGTCCACCGGTAGCGCGGCCCCACCGGACGGACCGATCAGGCCGGCCGACGCCAGCGAGTGCGGCTCCTCGGTCATCCGGCGCAGATCCCAGGTGCTGACGCCCGCCGGGGTCACCAGCTCGGCCAGCAGGGTCAGCCCGGGACGGCGGCGGGTGAGGTCGTCCTGGAGCACCCCGATCACCGTGCCGTACCGGCCGTCCAGCTCCGGGGCGAGCACCAGGCCGAGCAGGCGCAACTCGAGCGGCGACAGCGCGAACACGTCGGCGATCTCGGCCAGCGGGCCTGACAGCGCGGTCCGATCGACGATCAGCGCCCGGTCGGCGGCCGCCAGCCGGTCCGTCACCTCGGCCTCGGTCGCCGCGGGCGGCACCGAGCGGAGCAGCTCCAGCGCCTCGCGCGGGGCGATCGACCAGCCGGGCACCCCGGCCACGTCCGGCCCGAGACGACCGAGCAGGCACCGGCCCAGGCTCAGCTCGACGAACTCGGCCAGCGCGGCCGGATCCGAGCCGCGGACCTCCGGGCGCGGTGTCGTCGAACCGATCGTGCTCATCCCGTACGCCTCTCGTCGCCCGGGCGGCACCCGGGTGCGTCGGTGACGAGAAAGACGTGCTCAGCGTTGTCGCCCCAGGCGGTGAGCAGGTAGTGCAGGTCCAGCGGCAGGTGCGCCCGGCCGTCCTCCGACGACACCGCCGCCCGGCTGGCCCGCATCGTCTTATCGAAGTCCACCCGGTACAGCAGGATCGACAGGCCCGGGCGAAGAGCCACGGAGGGCAGGTCGATGTCCTCGGTGCGCACCAGCATGGCCTCCGTCTTCTCCTCCGGCACCGGCTCCACGGCCTGGTAGCCGGTGTTCAGGACCAGCTCGATGCTGCGACCCACCGAGGCGATTCCGTCGAATCCCGCCATGCCGGTCAGTCTCGACTGCGACTGTCACTGCGGCGTCACCGCACCGCCGGAGCGCCGTGCGCCGCCCACCGGCGGCAGCGGGCACACCCCGAAAACGCCGCGCGAACGACCCGGTGACGCAGCATCGCGACCGTAGGCGGTGTGACCGAACCGAGCCAGCGCACGGGGATCTGCCTGGTCCGCCTGGAGGAACAGGGCGACAGCCTGCTGATCACCCTGGTCGCCAACCTCGACATCCGGGCCGGCTCGCCGGCCCGCAGCGCCACGGTCGACGTCGAGGAGGCGCTGGACCGGATCCGCAGGTTCGTGGTCGCGTTCCGGGCCGGGGGCTCCCTCGATACGACTGCGTGACGCAGTGGTGCCGGCGCGCCTCATAGTGTTCTCCTGCGGGACACGGGCGGTCGGGGAGGGCCGATGTGGGACGACTTCGTGACCTCACTTCTGGCCGCCGGCCCTCGGGCCGGGGCGGCGGGCGACCCGTCGGTCCTGCACCTGTTCGACGAGCCCTCGGTGAGCCTGGACGGCAGGGACCGGGTCCCGGTGCCGGAGGGCTGCAAGCGGCTGCTGGTCTTCGTAGCCCTCCATCGGGGGCAGGTGGACCGCCGCTACGCCGCCAGTGCGCTGTGGCCGATCGGTGACGACGAGCGTGCCTCCGGGAACTTGCGGTCCTCGCTGTGGCGGCTCAACCGGGCGAAGATCGAGATTCTGGACTGCCGCAAGCGCTTCCTGGCGCTGCGTCCGGAGATCGTGACCGACCTGCACGTGATCGGGGACTGGGCGGCTCGGCTGATCTCCGGCAGAGCCACCCCGACCGATCTCGGCGTGCTGCCGCACGGGGTGGACGCCCTGGAGCTTGTGCCGTGCCAAAACTCTGCGCATGGCTTGAACTGCTGCTTACGCTCGGCGTCGGTGCTCATTCGCCTCGTCTGCCTGTTCATGGTCCGGGTGCCCGGCTGGCTGGCGCTCCTGGCGCGCAGTGACGCCGCCAGGGACGCGGAGATCCTGGTCCTGCGCCATGAGGTCGCGGTCTTGCGGCGGCAGGTCGCGTTCCCGCGGCCGGACTGGGCTGACCGCGCCGTGCTCGCGGCTCTGGCGAGGCTGCTGCCCGGGCGCCTGCGGATGCACCGGATCGTGACCCTGGGAACCCTGCTGGCCTGGCACCGGCGACTGGTCACGAGGAAATGGACCTACCCGGACGCCTCGGGCCGGCCGCCGGTCCCGGCCGGGGTGCGGGCGCTGGTGGAGCAGCTGGCACGGGAGAACCCGCGCTGGGGGCACCGGCGCATCCAGGGCGAGCTGCCCGGCCTGGGCTGCCGGCTGGGAGAGGGGACCATCCGCCGGATCCTGGCCGCCGCTGGCCGCGGGCCGACACCGCGGCGGGCGTCACTGACCTGGCGGCAGTTCCTGGCCACCCAGGCACACGGCATCGTTGCCTGCGATTTCCTGCATGCCGGCACGGTGCTGCTGCGGCGCGTGTACGTGCTGTTCGCGATGGAGGTCCAGACACGGATGGTGCACATCCTGGGCGTCACCGCTCATCCGGCCGGGGCCCGGGCCGCCCGGCAGGCCCGCAACCTGATGATGGACCTCGGCGAGCGGGCCGGGCAGTTCAAGTTCCTCATTCGCGACCGGGATAGCAAGTTCACTGCCGCATCCGATGGCGTCTTCGCCGGTAATGGCACGCGGGTGATCAAGACGCCGGCCCGGTCGCCGCGGGCGGACTCGTACGCGGAGCGGTTCGCGGGCACGCTGCGCCGTGAGTGCCTCGATCACGTGCTGATCCTCGGCGAGTGGCACCTGCGAGAGGTGCTGGCTGAGTACGCCCGGCACTGCAACGGGCACCGTCCGCACCAGGCTCTGCAGCAGGAGCCTCCGCAGCGCCAGCCCGGCCACGCCATCGACATCACCGCCCGGATCGAGCGCAGCCAGGTCCTCGGTGGCCTGGTCAGTGAGTACCGCAGAGCAGCCTAGCGGGTACGAAACGCCAGGTCAGCGCACATGCAGGAGTTTTGGCACGGCACAAGGGTCCCAGCGGCTTGACAGCACAGCCCTCCACCACGCAACACGGGTTCGCCAGAGGGCCTCGGTTCTAACATCTTGTTAGAAACTGGATTCACGGGATCGTAAAGGCTCAGGCCCGGAGGCCGGTGAGGTCGCGGGCGATGATGGACTTCATGATCTCGTTGGTGCCGCCGTAGATCTTCTGCACCCGGGCGTCGGTGAAGGCGCGGGCGATCGGGTACTCGGCCATGTAGCCGTAGCCGCCGAACAGCTGGAGGCACCGGTCGAGCACCCGGTTCTGCACGTCGGTGGCCCAGAGCTTGGCCTTGGCGGCGTCGACCGCGGTCAGGTCGTCCGCGTTCAGGGCCAGCACCGCCTTGTCTACGTAGGCCTCGAGCACGTCTACCTCGGTCACCACCGAGGCTAGCTCGAACGCGGTGTTCTGGAACGCGGCCAGCGGCTTGCCGAAGGCCTGGCGCTGGGTGGTGTAGTCCACGGTCCACTCCAGCGCGGCCCGGGCCGCCGCCAGCGCCAGGACGGCGATCGACATCCGCTCCCGGGGCAGCCGTTCCATCAGGTGGACGAAGCCGCCGCCCTCGCGGCCGAGCAGGTTAGCCGCGGGCACCCGGACGTCGTCGAAGAACAGCTCGGCGGTGTCCTGCGCCTGCAGCCCGATCTTGTCCAGCTTGCGGCCCCGGCTGAAGCCGTCCATGCCGCGCTCCACCACCAGCAGGCTGATGCCGTGGGCGCCCTTCTCCGAATCGGTGCGGGCTACCACGATGACCAGGTCAGACTGGATCCCGTTCGTTATGAAGGTCTTAGCGCCGTTGAGGACCCAGTGGTCGCCGTCGCGGACGGCCGTGGTGCGGACCCCCTGGAGGTCGCTGCCCGCGCCCGGCTCGGTCATCGCGATCGCGCCGATGCACTCCCCCGACGCCATCGGGGGCAGCCAGCGGGCTAGCTGCTCCTCGGTGCCGAGGTCCACGATGTAGGGGATGGCGATGTCGTCCTGGAGGCCGAACCCGGAGCTGAGCGACGTCGCGCACACCTTGGCCAGCTCTTCCATCACCACGCAGCGGAAGCGGAAGTCCTGCGTGCCGAGGCCGCCGAACTGCTCCGGGATGAGGTGGCCGATGATGGCCTGCTTGCCGGCCGCCAGCCAGACCGGCCGGTCGATCAGGTGCTCGGAGTCCCAGCGCTGCTGGTTCGGCGTCACCTCGCGCTTGATGAAGGCCTGGACGACCTCGCGGAAAGCCTCGTGGTCTTGCTCGTACAGCCCTCGGCGCATGTGCTTACTGTCCCTTCCACACCGGGGCGCGCTTCTCCGCGAACGCCCGGGCTCCTTCCTGTGCGTCCTGCGAGGTGAACACCGGCGCCATGATGCGGGCCATCTGGTTCCAGCGTTCGTCGGCGGACCAGTCGGCGCCGCCGTTGGAGATCTCCTTGGTGGCCATCAGCGCCAGCGGCCCGTTGGCCGCGATCTTGCCGGCCAGCTCGATCGCCGCGTCCAGCGCCTGGCCGTCGTCCACGACCCGGTTGACCAGGCCGATGTCGAAAGCCCGGCGGGCATCGAACGGGTCGCCGGTGAGCAGCATCTCCAGCGCGAGCGCGCGCGGGATGCGCCGCGCCAGCAGCAGCGCCCCGCCCGCGCCGGCCACCAGCGAGCGCTTGACCTCGGGCACGCCGAACTTGGCCGACGCCCCCGCCACCACCAGGTCGCAGGCCATGGCCAGCTCGAAGCCGCCGGCCAGGGCGTAGCCCTCGGCGGCGGCGATCATCGGCTTGCGGGGCGGGGTCTGGGTGATGCCGGCCAGCCCGCGGCCGGGGAACGAGGGCGTCTCCCCCTTGAGGAACGCCTTGAGGTCCATGCCGGACGAGAACGTGCCACCCGCCCCGGTGAGCACGCCGACCGAGAGCGCACTGTCCGCGTCGAGCTCGTCGACCGCGTCCCTGACCCCGGCCGCGACCGCCCCGTTGATGGCGTTGCGCGCCTCCGGCCGGTTGATGGTAATGACCTGCACCGCGCCCCGGCGCTCGACCAGTACCTCGTCGCTCATGTCGCCTCCAGCCTGCTCGGACTCCCAAATACAGTAAGATAATTGCATCAAATCGGCTAGCGCGGCACCCCTTTGCGCGGCCCTTCGGGAACCCGCCAGCCCGCACGCCCGGCCAGCGTAACAAGCCGCTCTCCGGCACCCGTTCCGCAGCCCTCCAGCCAACGACATGGATGTGACATCGATGTCGCTATTACGACATGAATGTGACATTCATGTCGTAATGAGGAATGCGGATTTGTGACGGCGGGGATCTGTGGTGCCGATATGTCAGCTGAGGGTCAGGGATGGCGGCGGCTAGGGGCCGGCGCCGGCGGCTGGGGGCCGGCGGCGGCCAGGCCAAGGGCCGGCGGCGGTGGCTGGGAGGCGACTGTGGCTGGGAGGCGACTGTGGCTGGGAGGCGACTGTGGCTGGGAGGCGACTGTGGCTAGGGGGGGTGGCGGCGGCGGTTAGGAGCGGGCGGGGAGGGTCGCTAGCTTGCGGAAGTCCCAGCTGGTGATCTTGTCGGGGGTGATGCGGAGCCAGGCGTGGCGGCCGTCGTGGTACATGGTGCCGCCCTGGTACTTGTCGGCCATCAGGCGTTCGGGCTCGGCGAGCTCGGGGGTCTCGGGAGACTCGTCGCCCTTGCGGGGCACCGGGCCGACGGCCACGGCCTGGCCCTCGAACTCGACGCCGTGCAGTTCGTCGTAGTGGTGTCCGGCGTCGATCACCGCGGACACGCGGGGGTCGCGCTGCACGTCGGTCCAGCGCTGGCTGCGGGTCAGCGAGTAGACCCACAGGGCGCCGCCGCTCCAGACGAACCACACCGGTGAGACGTGCGGGCCGCCGGGGCCGACGGTGGCCATCCGGCAGGTGCGCTGCTCGGCGAGGAACGTGTCGAGTTCCTCCGTGCTCATCGCGATCACCCGGCTCCGGCGCTGCTCTCGCATCAGACGTTTCTCCTTTTCTCCTCCCGGCCTTACAGTACGGCGGCCCCCGGCCTTGGCGCACTACGCGGTAACGTCTCGGCATGGGTGAATCAGCATGGGGAGACGCCGTCGTCACGGTCACGCAGGCGGGAGCTCCGCTCAGCTTCTGGTTTCCCGATCCGCGCCTGGGACCGCCCGGGCCGGGCGAGATAGCCGATCCGGCTCCCGCTGACGAGCGGGAAGACCTGGTGCGGGGCGTGCGGATCGGCCGCCAGGTGTGCGTGATCGCCGACCTGGACCAGCCGCCGTCCGACACCGCCGACGCCTACCTGCGCCTGCATCTGCTCTCCCACCGGCTGATGCGGCCGAACACGATGAACCTGAACGGGATCTTCAAGGTCCTGCCCAACGTGGGCTGGACATCGCTCGGGCCGGTCGCCGCGAGCGAGCTCGGCACCGTCCGGCAGCGGGCGCTGGCGGCCGGCGTCCACCTGGAGGTCCGCTCGGTCGACAAGTTCCCGCCGATGCTGGACTACGTGGTCCCCAGCGGCGTCCGGGTGGCCGACGCGAGCCGGGTTCGGCTGGGCGCGCACCTGGCCGAGGGCACCACGGTCATGCACGAGGGCTTCGTCAACTTCAACGCCGGCACGCTCGGGTCCGCCATGGTGGAGGGCCGTATCAGCCAGGGCGTAGTCGTGGGCGCCGACACCGACGTCGGCGGCGGGGCCTCCATCATGGGGACCTTGTCCGGCGGCGGGACCCAGGTGATCTCGGTCGGGCAGCGGTGCCTGCTCGGCGCGAACTCCGGGCTCGGCATCTCGCTGGGCGACGACTGCGTGGTGGAAGCGGGGCTCTACCTGACCGCCGGGACCGTCGTCACGCTGCCCGACGGCGGGCAGGCCAAGGCGCGGGACCTGAGCGGCCGGTCAGGCCTGATGTTCATCCGCCACAGCGTCACCGGGACCGTGCAGGCCATCCAGCGCGCGGGCACTTGGGGCGGCCTCAGCGCCGACCTGCACGCCGGCCAGTAGGGGCTACCGCCCGGCGAGCACCTCCCGCGTGTGCTGGCCAAGAACGGCGGCGGACGAACGGGGCAGGCGGGAGCGTGGCGGGCAGACCGGCACGAGATCCTCGGCGGTGCGCACGGCCCACGTTCCCGGGCCGGTAGCGACCACCTCGGCCGGTCCGCCAGTGCGTGGCGGCGGGCCGTCAGCGGCTGCATCCGCGTCCGGCATCGCGCGGCCCGCGGCCACCGCGACGTCGTACATCGAGATGTCGAGGAGCTGGCCACGCGGGCCGAGCAGCGCCGCCGCGACCGCGGCGGCGGCGTACACGCCGGCCAGCGGATCGGCGATCGCGTCACCGACCGGGTAGGGGACGTCGCCGCAGTACGCGACCAGCCCGGCCGCGGCGGCCACGTCGTCGCCGTAGCCGGCCCGCTGGGCGTCCTGGCCGGCCCGGCCGTACCCGGTCAGGCTGGCCCAGACGGCACCGGCCGCCACGTACTCCTCCGCGTCGAGGCCGAGCTGGCGCAGGGCCCGGGGCCGGGACGCCTCAAGGATCACGTCGGCCCGGGCGAGAAGCCGGCGCAGGGCCGCGAGGTCGTCAGGCGCGCCGAAGTCCAGTGCCACGGACAGGTGCCCGGCGTGCAGCAGGTCGAAGAACGCCGGGGTGCCCGCCCGGGCTCCGTCCGGCCGGGCCCGGCTCTCCACCTTCACGACGGTGGCGCCGGCCAGGCCGAGCAGGTGCGCGCACAGCGGCCCGGCCCACAGCGAGGTCAGGTCGACGACCAGCGGGGCGTCGCGTCGGGCGGGGTTCCGCGGCCCGCCCGGCGAGCACAGCACGGGCGGCCGCCGGACCGGGACCGGGCCGGCCGGGACCGGGCTCGCGGCCAGGCCGAGCAGCCGGGCCTGAGTGACGACCGGGCCGAGCTCGCGCCTGGCTATCCAGTCCGCGAGCGCCTGCCAGGCGTCCTCGGCCGGGGCCGGGTGGGGCAGATCAGCGCGGGCCGAGGGAATGCCAGGCAGATCGCCGCCGGTGAGCGCGGGCAGCAGGGCGAGATCGTCGGGACGGGCGAGCGACAGGCCGAGCCAGCCGTCGGCGGCCCGCAGCGCGCGGAAGGCGCCGCCGACTGACCAGGGCGCCTGACGGGAGAGTCCGGCCAGCGCGGCCCGCTCTCCCAACAGGGCGATTCCGGGCAGGTCGGGCGCGGCCGTGCCGGTCCGCGCGCGAGTGAGCAACTCGAAGACGGCGAGCGCTCCGGCCAGGGCACTGGCAGGCGCGCCGGGGGCGAGGGCGGGCGGCCCCTCGGCGGGACCGGTCAACGCCATCGCTCCGGACGTGGCCCAGTCGGCCGAGGCTGGCCCCGGGGAAACTCGCACGGCCGCCTGCCGATCCGAGCCGACCGCCGATATGAGCGGTCGAGTATCGTCGAGTGTGGACGATGGAGCGGCATGGGACTGGCGGGCGACGGTCGCGCCGAGGGATTCGAGGAGCAGGCGGGCGGGGCTCAGGGCGGGCGCCTGGCCGGTGAGGGTGACGGACTGACCGGCCAGGGGGGCCGGGTCAGGGGGTGCGGTCATCGACGAGGCCCCAGGTCAGGGCGGTCGGGAGGTCGAGGCGCTGACCGGACAGGGCCAGGTAGGCGGTGCGCCAGCGGCCGATGCGGCGGGGCAGGCTCACGGTTCCGCCGGCTCCGGGGATCAGGCCCATGGTCAGCTCGGGCAGCTGGAAGAACGTGTCGTCGCGGGCTTCGACCCGGGCGGCGAACGACGGGATCTCGAGGCCAGCCCCGATGCAGGCGCCGTGCAGGAGCGGGCGGAGGCGGTCGCGGCAGCGTTCGGCCCGGGCGGCCACGCTGCGGTCTAGCCGGATGAGGTGGGCCGCCGCCACGTCCGGGGTGGTGCCGAACTCCCCGAGGTCGCCGCCGCTGCAGAAGGACGGCCCGCGGCCCGTCAGCCGGATCGCCGTGATCGACGGGTCGGCCAGCGCGACGTCGAGCGCCCCGGCCAGGCCGTCGCGGATGTGGCGGCTGAAGCAGTTGCGCCGGGCCGGGTCGTTCAGCATCACGCGGAGTTCGCCGTCACGGCGGTCGAGCAGCACGGGTTCGGCGGGGACCGGGGCGGGCGGCCGCGGCGGGCGGGCGGCCCGCCAGCGGGCGAACTCCGGGCCGGCCAGCAGCATCGAGTAGGCCAGCGACTCGGCGACCAGGCCCTGTTCGGCCGGGATGGCGCTGGTCAGGCGGAGCAGGCCAGTCAAGGTGGCCGCTGCCTTCGGCGCGGCTTCGGCGGTGGCGGCGATCGCATGGCAGGCCGGGCCGAGGTCGGGGACGGCGATCTGGTCCCGGGGCAGGTTATCCCGGCTGCCCGTGACCAGGGTGCAGGTCAGCGCGGCGGCCAGCGGCGCCAGCTCAGGCCGGACGCGATGCTCCGCCAAGCCGACCACTATGCGGTGGTCGAGGACGGTCGACCTTATTTTTAGGAGAGCCCATGGATGGGTTGTGCGGGGCGAGGCGTCTAGGTCGACGAAGAGGGCGGGGACGGCGGGGGTGCCGTCGGGGAGGAGGCCGGGATCCGCGGCCAGCCAGTCGCGGAGGTCGGGCCAAGCGAGTATGGGCGGCAGCGAGGGCGAGCCGGTCACGGGCGGCGGGGACGGGTCGGTCATGGGTGGTTCCGGGGGGAGGTTCGGCCCCAGCGGCGGCGCAGGCGGTCAGGGACACGGGTCGGCGGGTCGGGGGCGGACGCCTCGATCATGGTCCTGATGGTGTGGCCGCAGCGGCCGCAGACCGAGCCGGCCCCGCAGGCCTCCGCCACCTTCTTGGTGGTGCGCGCGCCGGAGTCGATCGCTTCCTGGACGGCATGGGTCGTGACGCCGAGGCAGAGGCAGATGTACATC
>Ga0335085_10003780_pt1 | contig 25736 bp, 17 predicted proteins | sample Lox_Sample_45_FD_206712 | JGI IMG/M metagenome (GOLD analysis project Ga0335085, IMG submission 206712) | Soil microbial communities from Loxahatchee National Wildlife Refuge, Florida, United States - Lox_Sample_4.5 | ecosystem: Environmental > Terrestrial > Soil > Wetlands | place: USA...
ATGCCGGAGGAACGCCCGCCCAAGCGCCGAAAAACTTTTCGGCGGCGGCGAACGCCTCCTCCGGAGTCACATCGCCGGAAATGGCCAGGAGCGCGCCCTGGGGAACGAACCGGGACTTCTGGAACTCGACCAGGTCGTCGCGGCGAATGGCGCGCAGAGATTCGGGAGTGCCATCCTCGGGAAGACCGTAGGGATGCAGGCCAAACAGAGCACGCGCGGCGGTTACCTGGGCCAGATAAGCGGCATCGGCATATCCCACCTCGAGATTGGAGAGCGCCTGGCGACGCTTGCGTTCCAATTCCTCCGCGCTGAGGGCGGGGTGGAGCACGATGTCGGAGAGCAGGTCCATTGCCAGGGGAAAGTCGCGCTTCACCACAGTGACGACCACGCTGGTGGCATCGCTTTCCGCCGTGGTGCTCAGCGACCCACCCACGAAGTCGATGGCCTCGGCAATCTCTCGCGCGGAGCGGCGGCGGGTACCCTCCGGCAGCAGGGCCGCGACCAGCGCCGCCACACCCGGTTTTCCGGGCGGGTCGAAAAAAGCCCCGGCATTGGGGATGAGCAGATCCACGGTGACCACGGGCTGACGCGCCCTCGAAATCACAAATACCTGCAGACCAGTGGGAAAGACACGAGAAGCGGGTGAAGGAAACTCAAATGGGCGCGGCGCGGCGCCCGGGGGCATCTGCGGCTCGAGGCGCACGCCCGGAGGAAGGGTGGCGGGCCGCGTCGCGGAGGCTTGCGGAGTTGCCGCGGCTTCCCCGGAGGGCTGCTGGGGAACGGCCAGAAGGACGGGCGCGGCGGCCAGGAGAACGATGGCCGCGGCAGCCCGGGGGCAACCGATCGCCCGCGGGATTCGCCGGATTGGTTCCCTTGTCCTCATCCCGTCATGCACACCGCAGGCGCCGCACATCAGCGCGCCGGAGGCGAAACGATCATCAGCGTACACCGCGCTGCGATCAGATATTTGCGGGCCGCTGCCTGCACATCCGCGGCGGTCACGCGCAGGAATAGGCCCGGATCGCGATTCACCAGTTCGGGATCGTTGCCGATGACCGCGGCCAGACCCAGGGAATCGGCCGTCTGCTGGTCGCCCACGCGTCCAAAGATGAATCCGGCGATCATCTGATTCTTGGCCTTGGCCAGGTCGCCGGGGCTCACCGGGTCGTTCTTGATTTCGGCGAGCACGGCTTCAATGGCCGCGCGGCCTTCCTCGGCCGTTTTTCCCTGATTCATCACCGCGAAGGCGAGAAACAGGTTGGGGTCCTCGGTGAAGTTCCCGATGCCGGCGGTCTGTGCGGCGATCTGCGTTTCATAAACCAGGCGGCGGTAGAGCCGGCTGCTTTCCCCGGCGGAGAGGATGTTGGACGCGAGATTCAGCGGATAAGAGTCCGGGGTAAAGGCCGCGGGGATTTTGAAACCTTCCAGGACCGCGGGGAGCGGCGAATTGGCGCCGTAGGATTTGGTGAGCTGTTTCTCTTCGGTCTGCGGAGGCTCCACAAGTTTCTGCCTGGGCACGGGCTGATCGGGCTTCGGGATGCCGCCAAAATACTTTTGAGCCGCGGCCCAGCAGGCTTCCGGAGCCGCATCTCCCACGATGACAATCGTGGCGTTATCCGGGCGATAGAAGGCGCGGTAAAACTCCTGGACATCGGCGAGGGTGGCGCGGTTGAGATCGTCCATGCTGCCGATGGTGGTGTGGTGGTAGGGATGCACAGAGAAGGCCGCGGCGTAGAGATCTTCAAAGACGCGGCCATAGGGCGGATCTTCCACGCGCAGCCGGCGCTCTTCTTTCACCACGTTGCGCTCGGAGTGGAACCCGGCCTCGTCCACAGTGAGCGTGGCCATGCGGTCTGCTTCGAGCCAGAGGACGCGTTCGAGGAAATTGCTGGGCACGGTTTCCCAAAAGACGGTGACATCGTCGTTGGTATAGGCGTTGTCCGTGCCACCGGAAGCCTCGATGATGCGTGCATGCTCTTCCGGCTGCACGTGCGCGGAGCCTTTGAACATCAGGTGTTCAAAGAGATGGGCGAAGCCGGTGCGGCCGGGCCGCTCGTCCTTGGAGCCCACGTGATACCAGACCTGCAGGTTCAAGATGGGGGTGGTGTGGTCTTCGATCACAAATAAGCGAAGGCCATTGGCGAGGGTGTGACTCTGGATGCGCAGGGGACGGGGCTCAAGGGGCGGAGCCGCCGACTCCGCGCTGGCCTGGGCGCTGCCTTGCGAAGCGGCCGGGGCGGGGAGCGCCGGGCCGCCGGCCCGGATGGGCACGGCACTCGAAAAAAGCACCACCGCTGCCAGGAGTGCAGGGTTCCCGCACCTGTGCATCTCGAATCCTTCCGGCTGGGGTCAAGTAACGCGGGAGGCGCGCAGAACGAATCCTGCTGCAGGCTGCCCGTGGCCGCGAAGTATCGTAGACGCGGCGAAATGGACTGTCAACGAAAGCAGAGCGGACGGACCGGGCCGGGAGCGGCGGGCGCGAAATCCCGCTAGTAGACCTTGAGAAGCGCCGCGGTGATATCGTCCTGCGGAGGCGTGTGGCCGATGAACTCGTCCACCGCGGAAAACAAGCGGGAGAGCAGAGCGTCCGCGGAGGAATTCAAGTGGGCGGTACAGATTTCCATCACCCGGGAGACTCCAAACTCGTCGCGTTCGAAATCGTGGGCCTCAATCAGACCGTCGGTGAGGAACAGGACGGCGTCGCCGGGTTGGAGCAGAATGCTGTACTGATCGTAGCGGGCGTCATCAAACAGCCCGGAGGGCAGCCCGCCGTAACCGAGTTCCGCGCATTTGCCCCCGGAAAAATGGATGGGCCGGGGGAGGCCGGCATTGGCGCAAAGGAGTTCGCGGGAATCGGGATCGTAGACGGCGTATTGCACGGCAGAGTAGCGGCCGGAGACGGCCCGAGTCCGCAGGCGGCGGTTCAGGGCGGAGAGCACGGTCATGGGCGGGCAGCCGGTCTTGTGGATGCCGCGCAGCGTGCCCACGGTGAGCGCGGCGTACATGGCCGCGGAAAGTCCTTTGCCCACCACGTCGCCCACATAGATTCCCATGCGCGTGTCGCCCAGGTGGAAGTAATCCAGAAAGTCGCCGCCCACGGCGGCCGCCGCCTGGAACCGCGAAGAGAATTCGGCGTTGGCAAACTGAAGCGGGGCATTGGGCAGCAGGGAGAGTTGAAGGTTGCGGGCTTCTTCCAGCTCCGATTCGCGAAGCTGGAGCAGCGACGAAAGATCGAGTTGGGCGGTGGGGGACGTGGACATTCCGGCTCCGCGGAGTCGCTTTCGCAGGGCGAAAGCTGGCCGACATCTTAACAGGAGTGCAGGGCCGGAGGGGCAAACCGGTGCGGGGGATGTGACCGAAAATGAGATGCACCCGGGGACCGCGCGAGGGAGCTCAAACCTACCGGCGTGAGGTCCGGCCAGCCTCTCCTTACTCCACAGGAACATCCCGCGTTGCGGCGTCCCTGCTTCCCCAGCCCGCGCGCTAAACTGGAAGTTAAATGCGCCGGGACGCGGGGCCAGCGTGAAGGCGGGAGCTTCGGCCGCCAGGCCGGAGCGGAAGGAGCAAACCATGCGCGGGCTGGTGGGATTGGTGGTGGTGCTGGCGATCGGCTACTTCATTTACAGACAGTATCTGGGACAGGTGCTGCCGAAAAATGAGGGGGGAGGCTCACCGGTCCAGGCGATTACAACTACCGGAGTGAAAAACGATTTGATTGCCATCGCCCAGGCGGAGCGGCTCTACCAGGCTCAGCACGGAAGCTACGGGTCGCTCGATGAGCTGGTGAACAGCGGGGCCATGAACCTGGCGCGGTCCGGGCGGGACGGCTACACCTATTCGGTGGACGCCGGGACATCCGGATTCACGGTGACTGCGCGGTATTCCGGGCCCATCAGTCCTCCGCCACCGAGCTTCAGCGTGGATCAAACGATGGAAGTCCGCGCCGTGCCCTGAGATCGCCCGCCCGGCGAGCCCGCGCAGGCTGAAAGCCTGTGCTACTTCTTCCCCACCCTGCTAGAATTCCGAATCATGCACCCTGGCCTGAAAGAGCTCTTGCACGTACAAACGCTAGATCTGAAGCTCACGGAGCTGGCGGAAGGGCTGGCACGCTTCCCCCAAAGGCTGGCGGAGGCGGAGGCGCCGCTGGAATCCGCGCGAGCCGCGCTGGCGAAGACACGCGAGGCGCAAACCGCCAGCCTGAAAGACCGGAAGAAACTGGAGCTGGATGTGGAAAGCTGGAAGGAGAAAGTGCGCAAGTACAGGGATCAGACCGCGCAGGTAAAAACGAACGAGGCCTACCGCGCGCTGGTGCACGAGATTGAGGGAGCGGAAGCGGAGATCCGCAAAGCGGAAGACAAGGTGCTGGACCACATGGAGGCCAGCGAGGAACACGACCGCCAGGTGAATGCGGGAGAGAAAGCGCAGGCGGAGGCGGAGCGAACCACCAAGTCTCTACGGGAGCAACTGGCCGCGGAGCGCTCTGCAGCGGAAGGGGAGCAGGCGCGGCTGCGTGCGGAGCGGGAGAGCGCGGCCCGAACCGTCCCCAAAGCGATCTACGAACGTTACCGGCTGTATGCGCCGCGACATCACGGGATTGCCGTGGCCACTGTGGATGGAGAGACCTGTTCGGGCTGCCGAGTGCACCTGCGGCCATACGTGGTGCAGCGGCTGCGCCGGCAGGAGAGTGAAGAGATCGTGGAGTGCGAATCCTGCGGGCGCATGCTGTTCCTGGAGGAGCCGGCGATTCCCGCGGCGGCCGCGGAGAGTGGAGCAGGGGCGGCGGGGACACCGGAAGCAACAGCGAACTGAGAAGAGCAACTGCAAAGCATAGGCAAAGCGGCGTCTAGCCGCCGCACTCCAAGAACGGCTGGATCCCAGCCATGAGCACGAGCGATCGGACGGACCGGGGACGGCACGGGCAGCTGTTTCCGGAGCCGGCGGCGACGACCGGCAAAGGGACTGCGAGCCTGGTGACCGCGAGTATAGACGGCGGGGCGCGGGGAAATCCGGGTCCCGCGGCGTACGGAATCGTGCTGCGCAAGGCGGATGGGACAACGCTGCTGGAGGCGGGGAAATATGTGGGGAGGGCCACCAACAACGTGGCGGAATACTATGGCCTGATTGCGGCGCTGGATGCCGCGGCACAACGCGGGGTGCGCGGGCTGCGCGTGGAGAGCGATTCCGAGCTGCTGGTGCGGCAGATGCAGGGGAAATACCGGGTGAAGAGCCCGGACCTGAAACCGCTGCACGAGCGCGCGGAGCGGCTGGCACGCGGCTTCGAGCGATTCGAAATCGCACACGTGCCGCGCGAAAGAAATCGCGAGGCGGACCGGCTGGTGAATGCGGCGCTCGATGGGGAGCGGGGCGAAAGCCGATCCCGAGAGTTCGCGACGAAAATCGAGACTCGACAGAACGAACCGGGCGGACCGTTGGTGCGCGCGCGATATACGCGTGGCACCTTTCAGCCGGAAGAGGCTGTTGACCTGCCCGAGGGCACGGAAGTCTTCCTCACCATTCGGCCCATTTCCCGAAAAGCTGAATAACGGCGAGTCACTGCGGCGTCAGAGGGTGCGGGGGAGCCGGAGCGCCGGGGATGCCGGCGCGGTGCAGTTCGTCCAGGATGTAATCCTCCACGCGGTTCCAGACCTGAGGGTCGAACTCCATTTCCGAATGGCGCGTGTGGGCCACACGCTCGGGCGGCGTAGCGTCGGAAAGGTCCACCCACTTTCCCTCGTAGGAATAGCGGAGATTGGCAAGGATCAGGGTGTGCGAAGGATCCTCGGCGCGGATCAGGGTGCGGCCATGGAGCAGCCAACTATCGCTCTGATAGAGATTCGCGGCGCGAGCCACGTTGGGCGGAATTACATCGTCGGAGGCGCCGACGCTATCCACCTGGACGGTGAGGGCCACGGGCAAGCCGAACTGGCCGAGATCGCGGGCGAGCTTGACCACCCCGGCCGCGCCCATGCTGTGACCATAGAGAATCAGCCGCACGGCGCGGCAGCCTTGGGCGGCGCAGCGGCCTTTCGAGATGCGTCCCGCAGCGGCTTCGATCAGCTTCAGCACGTCGCCGCGATGGGCGTGCTCGGCAGTCTCCACGAAGACGCCCGGGAGCCCGAGGGCGCGCAGGCGTTCGGCCAGTTGATTGACGGGACGGTGTTCGTCCTTCCACTTTTCAATCCCGCCGAGGAAACCCACGATCAGGGTGCTGCCCGCGGGGAGAGGAGTGGGGGTGGTGAAATCCTTCACGAGCTGCCCGGAAATGGGAGGAGCGAAGAGGATGAAGAAATAGATCAGGGCGGCCCGGACGGGCGATGCAATCCAGAAGTCTGGCCTCGCGGGCCGCAAACAAGCAGGTCCCTCGCTTCGCGCGGGATGACGGCGGGAAGGGCTTATCGCGCTCGCGTTTCGTGGGGTTTCCAAAGCCGCTAATTCTTGAGGACGTAGGAGCGGTAGAGCGTATCGCGCTGGGCGGGAATGTAACCGGCATCGGTGATGATGCGACGCAACTCCGCCTCGTTGGTGCGGTTGCGCACGCCGGCGGCATACACCACGTTTTCTTCGATCAGGATGCTGCCGACATCGTCGGCGCCGAATTGCAAGCCAACCTGGCAGACTTTGATGCCCGGAGTGAGCCAACTGGTCTGGATGTGGTCAATGTTGTCGAGATAGAGGCGGCTGACGGCGAGCGTCTTCAGGTAATCCACGGCTGTGGCTTCGGGGACGCGTTTTCCCAGGGAAGTGTTTTCGGGGGCAAAAATCCAGGGGATAAAAGCGGTGAAACCGCCGGTGTCTTCCTGAAGCCTGCGGACGCGCTCGAGATGATTGACGCGGTGGCGCAACTCTTCCCCACAGCCGAACATCATGGTGGCGGTGGTGCGCAGGCCCAGGGCGTGCGCGGTGCGGTGCACCTGCTCCCACTCGTCGGCGGTGCACTTCAGGCGGGAGATGCGACGGCGGACCTCGTCGTCCAGGATTTCCGCGCCGCCGCCGGGAATGGAGGCGAGGCCGGCATCGCGCAAGCGGGCGATGGTATCCCGCAGGGAGAGCGCGGAGACTTCCGCGATGTTGATGATTTCCGGGGCGGAGAAACTATGCAAGTGCACCCGGGGATAGCGGGCGCGCAGGGCGCGCAGCAGGTCTTCATACCACTCGATTTTCAGGTCGGGATGCAGGCCGCCCTGGAGCAAAATGCCGGTGCCGCCGAGCGCGAGCATCTCCTCGATCTTGGCGCAAATTTCATCCAGAGAGCGGATGTAGCCCTCCTGGGAACCCATGGGCCGGTAGAAGGCGCAGAAGGAGCAGTATTCCGTGCAGAAGTTTGTGTAATTGATGTTGCGATCGATCTGATAAGTGGCCACGCGCGGGTCGGTTTTCTGATTGCGGAGCGATTGCGCGGCCATGCCCAGGCCGAGAAGATCGGCGGAGGCGAGCCAATCCAGAGCTTGTTGTGGCGTGAGGCTCACGAGTGCGCTCCGGGAAGCAGAAAAAGCAGGTCCCTCACCCCGCTCCCCAAAACCGGGAGCGGAGTTCGGGGTGACAGGGATTTACTCCGCGCGGCCATACGCGGAGTTCGGGATGACAGGGATTTGACCTGCGCGATCATTCGCGGGGTTTGGAATGACGGATTTTCCCGCGGAGTAGCCAATTGCAGGGCTCGGGATGACCGGGACGATTGACGCACAGTCATGTACGAACTCCTGTATCCAGCTCCGCGCCGGCGAATTCGAGAGGGCGGGCCGCGGGGATCAGTCCGGCAGCGGCGGCCCTCTCAAAGAAGAGCTGGAGGCCGGCGCGGTTTTCCTGGTCCAAACTGTAGTCAATATTTTCGCGCAGATAGCGCTCGAGATGGGTTTGCGGAAGGCCCAGCGTGGCCGCTGCGTTCGCAGCAATTTCTGCGAGGTGCGCGAGGCCGTATTGTTTGGAGGCCTGGAAGTCGGCCAGAAGTCCCGGCGAGACCGCGGAGCGGTGCGCGGCCCAAATGGCCAGGACCGCAGGCTTTCCCGTCCATGCACGCCATTCGGAGACCACGTCGTAAACGCGGAGGGCGGAATGCGGGAGGCCGGAATCGAGCGGCTGGCCGGCGTCGTGACGTTCCGTCAGGCGCAGGGCTGGATCGCCGATGACCAGCGCCGCGTCATTCGATGCCAGCATGGCAGCAAGATCGGGTGCTGCGGCTGTGAACTCGATGGGGGCCGCGCCCGCGCTCTGCCAGGCGCCGGCGGCCAGCAAGCGAACCAACGCGGCGGTGCTGCGGGAACTGGAATCGAGGGCCAGGCGGCGAACCTGGTGGATGGGAGTCTTGGAGATGACCAGCAGGCTGCGCACCGCATGCGGGGAGGCGATGGCCATGCCGGGCAGTGCCACCAGGCCGGGAATGCGTTGATATTCGATGGCCGGGATGATGGCCACATCCGCCTCGCCGGCCGCGAGCAGCTGCGCGCATTGCGAAGGAACGGTAAACGAAAGATCGTAGCGGCCCTGAAGCGGCCCGTGGGTGAAGCCCCAAACGAGCGGCGCAGTGTTCAGGTACTGCACGATGGAGACGCGCAAACGGCCCATTTCCCCGCCCTCGCAGTGAAATCCGACTATAACATGCGCGCGCCGGGCGCCGCAGGGAATGGCACCCCCGCAGGGCGATTCGGCGAATCAAACCCTTCATCTGCTTCGGCGGCGTTGCGCGAGCCGCGGCTTGACAAATCTTTCCGCCTGTTCAAAGGTTTCCCGGGAATTACGGAGGCGAATCATGAAGCGAGTGGCAGCACTTCTTGTCCTTCTATTGTCCAGTTCGAACGCGGCAGTGGCCCAGGGAACTGCGCCGGGGCCGGCGCAGGGCGGAGAGAAACCGGCGGCGCCGGCGACCATTGCCGCGAAGACCGCGGGTATGGAACGGATGTCGGGTTACGTGCCGCTGTATTGGGATGCGAAGACCGGAAAGATGTGGCTGGAGGCGGGGGATTGGGGAAAAGAGTTTCTCTACATCGAGTCGCTCCCTGCCGGCATCGGCTCGAACGACATTGGGCTGGACCGCGGGCAACTGGGCCGGACGCGGGTGGTGCGCTGGGAGCGGAGCGGGCCGAAGGTGCTGCTGGTGCAGGCGAACTACGAATACCGCGCAGTGACCGACGACCCGGCAGAGCGGCGCGCGGTGCGCGATTCCTTTGCGGAGTCGGTGCTCTGGGGGTTTGAGGTGGCCGCGGAGGAGGATGGGCATGTGCTGGTGGATGCGACCACGTTTTTTCTGCACGACGCGCACGAGGTGACGGCGGCGCTGCGGCGGACCCGCCAGGGAAATTTCCACCTGGATGTCTCGCGCTGCGCCCTCTACCTGCCACGGACAAAGAATTTTCCCCAGAACACGGAAGTGGAAGCGACGCTGACTTTCGCGGGCGACGAGCCGGGGAACTGGCTGCAGCAGGTGGTGCCGACGCCGCAGTCGGTGACCGTGCGCGAGCACCATTCGTTTGTGAAGTTGCCGGGGCCGGGCTATCAGATGCGGCGGTACGACCCGCGGGCCGGATACTTCGGCATCGAGTACGCGGACTATGCGACGCCGGTGTCTGAACCGCTGATGAAGCGGTACATCGCGCGGCACCGGATTGCAAAGAAAGATCCCAGAGCGGCGATGAGCGAGCCGGTGGAACCGATCGTGTATTACCTGGACCGCGGAGCGCCGGAGCCGATCCGTTCGGCGCTGCTGGAGGGCGCGCGATGGTGGGACCAGGCGTTTACGGCCGCGGGGTACAAAGACGCGTTCCGTGTGGAGCTGATGCCGGAAGACGCGGACCCGATGGACGTGCGCTACAACGTAATCCAGTGGGTGCACCGGGCGACCCGGGGGTGGTCCTACGGATCGGCGGTGACGGACCCGCGCACCGGCGAAATCCTGCAGGGGCACGTGACGCTGGGGTCGCTGCGGGTGCGGCAGGACTACCTGATTGCCACCGGGCTGCTCGCGCCGTTCGCGGACGGAGAAATCGTGCCGACGGCGATGATGGACATGTCGCTGTCGCGACTGCGGCAACTGGCGGCCCACGAAGTGGGGCACACGCTCGGGCTGATGCACAATTTCGCGGCGAGCATCTCCAACCGGGCGTCGGTGATGGACTATCCGCAACCGCTGGTGACGCTGGGAAAAGACGGCGTGCCGGATTTGTCGAATGCGTACGCGACGGGCATCGGCGAATGGGACAAGGTGACCATCGCCTACGGCTACCAGGATTTCCCGCCGGGCACGGACGAGGGGAAAGCGCTGGACGCGATCCTGCACGACGCGCAAAGCCGCGGGCTGCGGTATCTGACGGACCAGGATGCGCGGCCTCCGGGAAGCGCCAGTCCGGTGGCGCACTTGTGGGATAACGGAACGAACGCGGTGGACGAGCTCGGACGGGTGATGGCCGTGCGCGCGGCAGCCTTGAAGCGGTTCTCCGAAAACGACGTACGGGTGGGCGCGCCGCTGGCCACGCTGGAGGACGTGCTGGTGCCCATCTACCTGTATCACCGCTACCAGGTGGAAGCGGCGATCAAGGAAATCGGCGGCCTAGACTATTCGTTTGCACTGCGGGGCGACGGGCAAAAGCCGGCGGTGCCGGTGACGGCGGCGGAGCAACGCCGGGCGCTCGACGCCGTGCTGCACACGCTGGATCCCGCGGTGCTGGCGCTTCCGGAGGCTGTGCTGCGGCTCATTCCACCGAAGCCGCCCTTCTATCAGCGTGACCGGGAAGACTTCCACGGGCACACCGGGCTGACGTTTGACTCGCTGGCGCCTGCGGAGGCCGCGGCGAATCATGTGATCGGCCTGCTGCTGAACGCGGAGAGGGCGGCACGGCTGGTGGAGTACCACGCGGAAAACGCGCAGTCGCCGGGCCTGGAAGAAATCGTGGACCGGCTGCTCGCGGCCACCTGGAAGGCGCCGCGCGGGGCGGGCTATGCGGGAGAGGTAGGCCGCACGGTGGACGACGTGGCGCTGGAGAAGCTGTTCGCGCTGGCGGCGGACGAGCGTGCGCCAGCGCAGGTGCGCGCCGTGGCCAACGGGAAGCTCGAAGAGCTGAGCAAATGGGTGGGACAACAGACCACCACGGACGTGGCGCAGCGCGAACACCTCCGCTATGCGGCGGCGCGGATTGCGCAGTTCCAGAAGAACCCGAAAGACTGGAAGCCGGCGCCCTCGACCGAAATACCGGAGGGCCAGCCCATCGGCATGGATCCTTCGGCACTTTCCCCCTGGGTTTGCGATGCAGACGGCGAACCGGGGAGACGCTAGGCGGCACGGGACACCTCTGACGAGTAGAATGAACGAGTAATGGATCGTCGCCGTTTCATCAGACTTTCGGCCGGATTCTCCGTGAGCGCGCTGCTTCCTGGAAGCGCCGGAAGCGCCCCGCAGAAAATCGTGGTGGCTGGCGGCGGGATCATTGGCGCTTCGCTCGCGTATCACCTGGCGAAACGCGGAGCGCAGGTGACGCTGTGCGAGAAGGAGTATCCCGCGGCGGGGGCCACGGGGAAATCCTTTGCCTGGATCAACGCGACGTTTTCCAAGCAGCCGCGCCAGTACCACGATTTGAACGTGCTGGGGATGAAGGGCTGGCAGCACCTGGAAGCGGAAGTTTCCGGAGACTTGCAGATCCAGTGGGGCGGCGCGGTGGAGTGGCAGGAGGGCGCGCCGGAGGCGAAGGCGCTGCGCACGGATGTGGCCCGCGCGCAGGACTGGGGCTACTCGACCCGCTTGATCGACCTCAATGAGTTCAGCCATTTGCTGCCGCTGATTCTTCCCGGTGAGTTCCGAGCGGCGAGCTTCAGCGAGCGGGAAGGCACGCTGGATCCGGTTCAGGCCACCCAGACAATCCTGGAAAAGGCGAAACGGCTAGGGGCGCACGTGCTCTACCCCTGCGAGGTCACCGGGTTGACGGTTTCCGGTGGCCGGGTGCAGGCGGCGGATACTTCTCAGGGGCGCATCCCGCTGGACGCGATGGTGGTGGCTTCCGGCGTGGCCACACCGCGGCTTGCGGCGCTGGCAGGGGTAAAAGTGCCGTTGAAGGACTCACCCGGCGTACTGGCACACACCGCGCCGATGGCGCCCCTGCTGGACCGCGTGGTCTTGGGTCCCCGCGCGCACATGAAACAGAATCCGGATGGAAGCGTGGTGACCGGCACGGATTTCCGCGGGACGCCGACAACAGACTCCAGCCGGGGATTCGGGGAAAAGCTGCTGGCGAGCGCGGCGCAATATCTACTCGAGCTGAAGCGCGCGAAGCTCAGCCAGGTGACGCTGGGATGGCGGGTGATGCCGCAGGACGAATATCCCATCCTGGGTTTCGCGGATGCTTGTCCGAATCTGTACATCGCGGCGACACATAGCGGAGTGACTCTGGCGCCGGTGGTGGGGGAATTTGCGGCGATGGAAATTCTGGATGGGGCACGCGTGGAAATGCTGGCCCCTTACCGGCTGGGGCGGTTTGCATGAAAGCGCGACAGCACGCCAGAGTTCCGAATCAAGAGCGGGGCCGGCGCGGGACACCGGCGCTACGGCGAGGGTTCTTGACAGAGCAGTAATGGGCGCATAGATTCTGCCGCGGGGTCATGCCATCCGATACGTACCTGGGCTGGCTGGCGCTGGGGCTGACTCCCGGCCTTGGGGCCAGGCTGGCGGGAAAGCTGCTGCGGCAGTTCGGCTCGCCGGAAGCTATTTACGCAGCTTCACTGACTGCGCTGGAGGGCTGCCAGATTCCCGCGGAAGCCGCGCAGGCCATCCATTCGCAGAAACCGTTGCAGGCCGCGGAGAAGGAACTGGCGCGGGTCCGCGAGCTGGGATGCAAGCTGCTCACCTGGGACGATCCCGCCTACCCGCCGCGGCTGCGGGACATTTACGATCCCCCTCCGGTACTGTATGTCCGCGGGAATCCTGAACTGCTGGCGCGGCATACGATTTCCATCGTGGGGTCGCGGAAGCCCTCTCCCTACGGCGTGCAGATGGCGGAAAAGCTGGGGAGGGAGTTGGCGGCGCGTGGGCTGGTGATTGTGAGCGGGATGGCGCGCGGAATTGACGCCTCGGCGCACCGCGGGGCGCTGGACGGGCAGAAGCAAAGCGGGCGCGGGGCCACTGTCGGAGTGCTGGGGACGGGGATTGACGTCATCTATCCCAAGGAGAACCGCAAACTGCACGAGGAGGCCGCGACGCTGGGCTGTCTGATCTCTGAGTTTCCGCTGGGCAGCTTTGCCGCGCCGCAAAATTTTCCGGTGCGCAACCGGGTGATCGCCGGGATGACGCTGGGCGTGGTGGTGGTGGAAGGGGCGCAGTATTCCGGATCGCTGATCACCGCGCGGCTGGCCATGGAATTCGGCCGCGAGGTGTACGGCGTGCCGGGGAACGTGACGCACGAAGGCAGCTTCGGCCCGAACCAACTGATCAAGCAGGGCGCCAAGCTGGTGACCGGCTGGGAAGACGTGGTCGAGGAACTGCCAGTCGATATCCGAGCGGAACTCTTCCCGGTGGACAGTGTCTCTTCGGCCGAGCGAGCGACGCTGATGGAGCAGTCATTTACGGAAACGGAGAAGACGCTGTACGGCCTGCTGAGCGCGGACAAGGCGCGGCACGTGGACGAGTTGCTGGAGCTTTCCGGGCTCAACTCGAGCGAGGTGCTGGCTACCCTGTTTGACCTGGAGATGCGCGGGGCCATCCGGCAGATGCCGGGGAAACACTTTGTGAAATCCCTCTTGTAAGCCTTTGCCCATCTATGTCTAACATGAATCGAGCCGCCGGGAGAGGCGGAGGGCGGTAACCTTTCCGCCGGGGGCAGCATCCATTGAGCGCGAAGAGGCTGCGCGACATCTAATAAAGATATGGCACGCTCGCTGGTCATCGTCGAATCGCCTGCCAAGGCAAAAACCATCAACAAGTACCTGGGACGCGAGTACATGGTGAAGGCGTCCTACGGCCATGTGATGGACCTGCCGAAAAAAGAACTGGGCGTCATCATGCCTGATGACGCGGTGGGGAAAAAGAAGCGGGGCAAGGGCGGCGCCAAGGGGAAGGCGAAAGAAGCAAAGAAACCGGCGAAGACGGTGTCCCTGAGCGACGAAAACATCTTTGAACCCACGCTGCAGATCATTCCGGGCAAAGCGAAAATCATCACCGATTTGAGAAAAGCGGCCAACTCCGCGGAAGCGATCTTCCTGGCGGCGGACCCGGACCGCGAAGGGGAAGCGATCTCCGCGCACCTGGCGCTGGTGCTCTCCAAACCGGCGCGCTTCACCATTGAAGCGGAGGCGGAAAACGGCAAGAACGGCAAGAACGGCCACAAAGAAGAAAAGAAGCCAACGGCCAAAGAGAAGGCGGCGGCCAAGGAGCCGCTGCGGGCCGCGGACCCGAAGAAAATCTTCCGGGTGACGTTCAACGAAATCACGCCGAAAGCGATCCGCGCGGCCTTTGAAAAGCCGGGCAAAGTGGACACTAACCTGGTGGACGCGCAGCAAGCGCGCCGGGTGCTGGACCGCATCGTGGGCTACAAGATTTCGCCGCTGCTGTGGGACAAAGTGCGCCGCGGGCTTTCCGCGGGGCGGGTGCAAACGGTGGCGCTGCGGCTGATCGTGGAGCGCGAGAAGGAAATCCGCGCCTTCGTGCCCAAGGAATACTGGACGATTCACGCCCTGGTGGAAGCGGGCGCGCCGCCGGCATTCGAGGCCAAGCTGGTCCGCTACAAGGGCGAAGAAATCGAAGTGCCCAACGAAGCGGAGGCGCAACGCATCGTCGCGGAGGCGGAGCGCGCGCGCTGGCAGGTGGCCGCGGTCACACAGAAGGAGCGCCGGCGATTTGCCCCGCCGCCGTTTACCACCTCGAAACTCCAGCAGGCCGGGTATAACCGGCTGCGATTCACCGCAAAGCGCACCATGGCGCTGGCGCAACGGCTTTACGAAGGCGTGGAGTTGGGTGACGAAGGATCGGTGGCGCTGATCACGTACATGCGCACGGATTCGGTGCGCGTTTCCGGCGATGCCCTGAACCAGGTGCGCGAGCTGATTCCCGCGGCCTTCGGCGCGGATTATCTGCCGGAGAAGCCCAACTTCTACAAATCGAAGAAGGAAGCGCAGGAGGCGCACGAAGCCATCCGGCCGACGGACGTGACGCGGCGGCCGGAGGATGTGCGCCGCTATCTGGACGACGACGTATTCAAGCTGTACCAGCTGATCTGGCAGCGCTTCGTGGCCTCGCAGATGGTGCCCGCGGTGTTCGACCAGACGACCATTGACATCGCGGCCGGGGATTACACCTTCCGGGCCTCCGGCTCGGTGGAGAAATTCAAGGGCTACCTGGCGGTTTACCAGTCCGCGGCGGAAGAGGAAGAGAAGGATGCGGAGGCCGAGGGCGAGGGGCGTTCGTTGCCTCAGGTGGCGGAAGGCCAGGCGCTGCGCCTGGAGAAAATCCGGCCGGAGCAGCATTTCACCGAGCCGCCGCCGCGCTATACGGAAGCCACGCTGGTGAAGGAGCTGGAAGAAAAAGGGATCGGGCGGCCGAGCACGTACGCGACCATCATTTCCACAATCGTAGAGCGGGAATACGTGAACAAGGACCAGGGACGGTTCACTCCCACCATGCTGGGTGAAAAAGTGAGCGACCTGCTGGTGGAAAGCTTCGCGGACATCTTCGATGTGGGCTTCACGGCGCGCATGGAGGAAGAGCTGGACGAAATCGAAGAAGGAAAGATGCCCTGGCGCAGGTCCGTGGCGGACTTCTACAAGCCGTTCGTGGAAGACCTGGAAAAGGCCAAAGGCGAAATGGCATCGTACAAGGCGGGGATTCCCACGGGCCAGAAGTGCGAGAAGTGTGGCCAGGGCGAATTGCTGGAGCGCATCAGCCGCCACGGGTTTTTCCTGGGCTGCAGCCGATATCCGGAATGCGATTTTATCCGCGACCTCTCGCCGGAGGTGCCGGGCGAAGAACTGGAAAGCGAGGCCGGGCCGGAGTACTGCGACAACTGCGGGCGCGAGATGACCATCAAGCGCGGAAAGTGGGGGCCATTCCTGGCGTGCACCGGCTATCCGGAATGCAAAACCACGCGGCGCATGGTGCAGGGCACGCGCAGGGCGCGTCCGCCGGACCAGCCCACGGGGGAAAACTGTCCGGACTGCGGGCAGCCGCTGCTGCTGAAGCATGGACGCTACGGGGAATTCATCGGGTGCTCCGGCTATCCGAAGTGCAAGTTCATCCGCTCGAAGACGCTGGGCATCAAGTGCCCGAAATGCGGCGAGGGAGAATTTGTGGAGCGGCGCGCGCGCAAGGGCCGGATGCGCGTGTTCTACGGCTGCAGCCGATATCCGGACTGCGATTTCACCACGGCGCACCGTCCGATTGCCGAGCCGTGCCCGAAGTGCGGCGCGGCGTTTACGGTGGAGAAGCGTACAAAGCACGGCCCGCCGGTGCGCGCCTGCCTGAATGAGAAGTGCGACTGGGAGAAGATCCTGCCCGAAGAGAAGCCCGCAGAGCCGGAAGCGGCGGCGATTCCCGCGGGCGTCCCTGTGAAGGCCTGATCCAGGCCGCGCAGGCCGTGGATGCCGGGCACGCTTTGGACACCGGAGACGCCAGGGGTATCCAGCCGGCTGCCCGCGCATCATAGAATTCACGCAGAGATGCAAGTGCAAGCGGCCGTTCACAAATATCTGCACAATTTGCGGAGCGTGCGCAACGCCTCGCCGCACACGCTGCGGAATTACCGGAGCGACCTGCGGCAATTTCTCGAATACCTTGCGCCGCCGGGGACGCAGCCGCCCGCTCTCGCGGACGTGGATCACCATCTCCTCCGCGAATACACCGGCTGGCTCTATGACCAGGGACTGGAGCGCGCTTCGATCGGCAGAAAGCTGGCCGCGCTGCGCTCCTTCTTCCGCTACTGTGTGCGCGAAGGAAAGATCAAGTCGAATCCCGCACGGCTGGTGCCTACGCCCAAGCTGCCGCGGCGTTTGCCTGAAGTGCCCGGGACGGAAGAAGTGAACCGCTTTCTGGACGGCCTGGCAACTTTCGAGCCGGCGCGGCGCGGGCGGCGCGCAGGTGCGGGAGATCCGGCGAAGCGGCGGACGGAGGAATCATTCGCGCGTCCGCTGCGGGACCGGGACCGCGCCATCCTGGAACTGCTGTACAGTTCCGGGCTGCGCGTGAGCGAACTGGTGGGGCTGAACCTGGAAGACGTGGACCGATCGTCGCAAATGCTGCGCGTGCGGGGAAAAGGGCGCAAGGAGCGGCTGGTGCCCTACGGCGCAAAGGCGCGGCAGGCGCTGGAAAGCTACGAATCCCAGCGCGCCGCCATTCTGGAGGAGGGGCGCAGAGGCGGGGCGGAGCCGGCGGTGTTCTTGAATTACGCTGGCCGGCGGCTGCGCGTTCGCTCCGTGGACCGCATCGTGAAGAAATACGCGCGGCTGCTGGGAACGGGCTGGAATGCGCATGCGCACGCGCTGCGCCACGCGTTTGCCACGCACCTGCTGACGGAAGGCGCAGACCTGCGGGCGATTCAGGAACTGCTGGGGCACACTTCGCTCTCCACCACGCAGAAATATACGCACGCGTCCATTCGTCATCTGATGGAGGTGTTTGACAAGGCGCATCCGCGAGCGTGAGCGCAGGGCTTCGGAAGACGCATCGAGGTGTGCTATCCTGATTTTGTTCCCGCAGGCGCGCAACGGCGCCTGAGTGTCCGCAGTCGGGGCGTGGCTCAGCCTGGTTAGAGCGCCTGGTTCGGGACCAGGAGGTCGGTGGTTCAAATCCACTCGCCCCGACCACTTCAAACGAAAAGTGGTTCATCCCGAAGTCTCGGGACCACTCGCCCCGACAATTCTTTTCAAGCAATTGCGCTGCACTTCTGGTTTTTCGTCTACCGCACTGTAGATGATTCTGTAGACGGCCTGCATCGATACCGGACAGGTCTTTCTGGTCGTAGCGCCTTTCGCTATTCTTCTGTGCCGGTGTGACGCGCTCAAGCCCCACGTTTTCCTGAACTGCGGAAAACATGGGGCACCCTCAACCCCGGACATCGCTTCTTACGCTTTACTCGATTCGATACCGCGCGCTGAAGTTTACAATGGAGTATCATCCAATCACGAACTGGGAAGCGCCGCTGACGTCGCGAAAGGTGGGGCACCCGGCAAGCTGGGGGGATAAATGTTCCGGATTCGAGCTGGCCTCGCAACGTCTACCGATCCCTTGAAAGTCTTCCGGGCGTGAGTCATTGTCCTAGCTTTTCCATCACGGGGTGGTAGAGAGGTTACTGGCAGACGATGAAGGTCGAAAAGCCAAAAGTAGCGTGGTATTCCGGAATTGCTGGGTTCATGGTCCCTTGCCTCTTATATCTGGGGATTGCCGCTGGGGGAGGTGGGCCTGTGGACTTTAGTGGATGGCGGAGATTGGCGCTCATCCTCTGGCCCACTTTTCAGTTCATTATGGCCGCAGAAGGGGGAGCGCCATATGCTCTACCCGGAGCCTTTTTGATTTCAGCTCTTTGCAATGCTTTGCTCTACGCCCTCCTTGGAACCCTGATCTCAATCATTTATCAAAAGTTGCATTAAGGCGGGTATATTCTAAGTCTTCGGGCCTCGGCCAATTGAGGGGTCCCCTATTTCTGCAGCAGGTGCAGAGTTAGTCCTCGGCTATTTTTCTACCTTCCCAACCGCGTTCGGCTGCGTCCTGACAGTCGAATTCGCTCGGCGTCATCTCTCCGAGAGCCCTGGGGGGCCGACCCTCATTGTATAGCCGCTTCCGCCCCCTGAAGCCGTACCATGGAATGGATTAGTTGAGAGCGATTCGGTTTGACAAGGATGAAAACGGACAAAGCATCGTTGAAAGTGTGGATGGCCCTCTTGGTGGTGGTCGCACTGGCTGCGGCTGCGCGGATCGTCTATTGTTTCTACCAGCGTCGAGCAGCCGAGGAGTCGAGCCGCGCGAAGGTGGAAGAAGCGAGGCGGAAGGCCAAGTCAGCCGTCCAGGGGGTTCTCCAGAGGCAGGATGTTCCGCCACCGAGCCTGAACCGGGGATTCCCCTGTGTGTCTGCTTCGGTGAGCGGGCACGAAGCGATTCCGCAGATTGGCGAATGTGCATTTGCGGCGGATCTGGCACAGGACGTGGACAGATTCGAGGCGGACCTTCGCCTGGGACGTTTCTTGCTGCGGCAAACGGATCTATCCCTGAAAGATTCTCCTGGCGTGCGTTTAACGCGCAGCTACAATTCCCGCGATTACCTGCATCCGAACCGCGTCCATGCGTTTGGCCGAAACGCCAATCACCCCTACGATATCGCCCTGGTGGGGACGCGCTATCCCTACACCTATCAGTTGCTGGTCTTCGAAGACGGTGATTTTCTGTCTTTCGACCGGGTTTCCGATGGTACAGGATTTGCCGACGCCATTTTCCAGCACACCGAAACGTCGACGCGGTTCTACGAGGCGGTGACCTCCTGGAACGGCAATGGCTGGACTACGCGGCTTGCCGATGGCTCACGCATCGTGTTTCCCGAGGCATACCAGGCCACGAACATGGCGCAGGGCGCTCCCACGGAGATGGTGGATTCTGCAGGAAACAAGCTGGAGTTGATTCGGGACGCGTCGCGGAATCTGGTGGAAATCCGTGCGCGCAATGGGCCGCCGATGAAATTCACGTATGACGAACAATCGCGCATTGTTCGCGCAGAAGCTGGCGCAGACGGCTCAGCCAAATATGCCTATAACGCATACGGAATGCTCACAGATGTAGTTCTCTCGTCTGGCCGTGAACGCCACTATTCCTATGATGGGGATCTCATGACATCGGTTAAGGACGAAGCGGGAGCGGTACTGGTGCAAAATGTCTATTCCGGTGAGTTTCTAGTGGCACAGAAATTCAGCGGTGGCCAAAAGTTTTCTTACGAGTACAGCCCGGGAGCGAACCGGACCTACGCGCAGAGCGCGTTGGTCACCGGCCCCGATGGTTCGCGGGTGCGGGTGGAGCTTGGTAGTTCCGTCCCGCAGCAAATCAAGAATCCTCGGCCCTGAATGATAAGCGGCGACTCGCTGTAGATAATTTTGTAGCTGCGAAAGCCTCCGAATTCACCAAGGTTCAACAAAGCCCAACAGGCGGGCCGCAAATGCTTCAACAGCAATCACTTGTAATCCACAAGAATCCATAGATTCCAATAAGGCATGGAATCTGGTTCGGGACCAGGAGGTGGGTGGTTCATCCCGATGCTTCGGGACCACTCGCCCCGACCATTCTAGAAGTTAGAGGTTGGAGGTTTGCGGTTGGACAGAAGAGGTACAGCCGGCAGGCCGCTCGGCTCCAGATCACCGAGCGCAGATAAGGCTAAAACTCCCAACCCTTCCCGAAACTGCGGGGAAGGATGGAGCAACCCCCTCATAACCCCCCAGTGAACTATTGCGGTGGTATTGTCGCAATGCGTGGGCCCATGATTCGTCCCGCAAAAGACAAAGCCTCGGCCACCCGCCTTTCAGCGAACAGATTGATGTCGTGGTGTACGATCGACAGTATTCTCCTTTTATCCTCCAATACCAAGGCCAGACGATCGTCCCCGCGGAGAGCGTCGATGCTGCGTTTGAAGCCAAGCAGAGTCTAGACGCCATCCAGGTCAAATACGCCCAAGGCAAGGTGAAAACCGTCCGTGCGCTTCACCGTACTAGTCTTCCGGTTCCCTATGCACAAGGCGAGTATCCACCCAAATCGCCCCAACACATCATTGGCGGCCTACTGACGCTAGACAGCGCCTGGAAACCTGCGCTGGGCAACTCCTTACTTGAGGCTCTAAATCAGAGCGAATTAGAGGGGCGTCTGGATAGGGGCTGTGCGGCAGCTCATGGGACATTTTGGCTCGGCCCGGACGGACACTACTGTCTGACGCCCGGGAAAACGGCCGCGACCGCATTTTTGCTCGAACTGATCGCCCGGCTTCAGGCCTGTGCCACAGTCCCCATGATCGATGTTCGGGCATATGCGAAGTGGCTTGACAAGTGACCCACGATGCGCCGACCTGCTCGAATTGCGGCAGCCTGATGACGCGCAACGGCAGTTGCTACAAGTGCGGCAACTGCGGCGAAACCTCCGGCTGCAGCCAGACACGCGAAACAACCCGGGGAATAACGAGGCCCACCCGCGCGGGTGGGCCTTTTTTTTGCGGTTCGATGTGCGAGAAAGAACCTCAGGTCAGCCGTTCTCCGGCGCACAACGCCAGACAACGGCGGGACCTGAGCTACACCAGATCTGGCGCGGGCGGCGCGCATCTGGGCGATGCGTTCCTGGAACTGGCGGGTGAGGTGGGGAACGATGCCGCCAGATTACGGCCGGGGGAGATCCAGCAGCACCACGTCCGAGTGCTCCTGCACTCGTTCGAGGACAACTTCACGGGCGTCTGGGGAGATGTCGAAGTCGGAAATCTCGAAGTCCGGAGTGAAGTCGGTGAGTTGCCGCTCGGCACCCGTTTCGAGGTCGATGAGCCAAAGATTCTTATGTTGAATCTGTCCTCGCAGGAACACGAGCGCGTGTCCTCCAGGCAGAAAGGCCAGATGCCGGGCCCCGCGGGTCAGAGTGAGGGGCGGCAGGGGATGCGCCGCGGCCTCGTTCGTGACGGCTTTCACCGAAAATGTAGTGCCAATGTCCGGCCCCGAGTAGAGAATGAAGCGGCCGTCGGGCGCCCAAACGGGATCGACCGAGTATTCCCGAAGAAAAACAGCGGGGGAGCGATTGTCGACCGGCACACGGAAGAGATGTGGAACGCCGTGATCCACAACGGCCGAGAGGATGGAACGGCCGTCCGGCGCCCATGCGGGATCGCCCTGCAATTCCAGCGAATCGGCCACGACCCTCGCGTTCGTGCCGTCGGCCCGCATCATGCACAAAAGTGTCTGCCCGTGCAGCCGGACCGAAAATGCGACGGACGATCCATCGGACGAGATTGCCGGGCCGCCAAAGACTTGGGCTTCCGGAGCACTCCACAGCTCCGTACTGGTTCCGTTGGCGAGCTTCCAGATACTCTCGCGGGCGCCGGTAGCGGAAACATACAAGAGATAACCAGGACCCAGCCGGGGCGAGAACCCCGTGCTGGTTGTCAGCGAGACCTGAGCGGCCGCCGATAGTCCGGCGGGAGGATCAGCAATCGGCAGGCGCCACAGGGTTTTCTTCGGACTTGCGAGCGTGGCCACCAGGCGGCGGGCGTCAGCGCTCGCTGCCAGCGAGGTGTAATGGTCAAGGCTCGAGCTCAGCCGGTGGGAAACACGGCGCTCTACATCCATGCTATAAAGCCACGGCCCTGAGCCGTCGGCGTCGCTGGCGAGGTACATCAGCGTGCGCCGATCCAGGAGGACGGGGTAGATCACGCGCCCGTTGTGCGCGGTGATCCGTTCCGGGGCTCCGCCGGTGGGTGTGATGCGCCAGACGTCCAGTCTGTCCGGCAGGGCGCCCTGAACGAAATAGAGAAACGACATGTCGGGCGACCACAATGGAAAGTGTGAGTGGAGCCCGGCGGGCGCGGTATAGATGGGCCGGCCGCCCGGTCGCGGGGCGCCTTCTGAGATGAAAAGCGGGTCTCCGGATCCGGCCGTGTGGTAGGCGAGCCGGGAGCCATCCTTCGACCAGTCGTATTCGGCAGCTCCTTCGAGGTAGGGTTTCGGTTGTCCGCCAAGAGTCGGCACCGCCCAGATGCTAATGTCGCTGCCGGTCTCTCCGTTCTTTTTGCGAACCCAAAAAGTGACGAAGGCGCCGTCGGGCGTGAACCCCACGGTGCGGATCGATGGGTTGACGAGTTCCGGCACGCTCCCGCGGGTCAGGTTGTGGAACTGTCCGGAATCGACCTGGGTAACCCAGACGTCCATCTGTCCGTCATGGTCCGAGAGAAACGCCACAAACTGACCGTCGCGTGATATCGCAGCGGCCTCCCCCACTCCTTCGAAGTCCGTGACGGCATGAAATCGCGCGTCAGCGATCGGGTTTCGCCAGAAATACTCCCTCTTCTGAAGCCAGAGGCCTGTGCCAATCGCCAGAAGGACTCCGGCCACTGCCACCGACAAAACAAACTTCCATTTCCTCACCAAGGTCGCTATCGCCGGGCGTGGCGGCGCTTCAGAAGGATTGGGCGAGGGAATGTCGCTTCCCTGCTCCTGCTCGGCTCGAAGATTCCGACCACGCGCCCATGCATCCAACTCCGCCCGGAAAGCGTAGATCGAGCCCATCTTGTCATGCAGATGCCGGTGAACCGGCATACCCTCCCGCTTCTCCCACCGTTGCACTGTCGTCACGTCGCGATTGAGGTAGGCCGCGATTTCCTTCCACGAATCCAGACGGTCTTCGCCAGGCTTTGCGGATGGCGACGTGCCAGGGGATGAGTCCTCCATGCGCTCTCCTTATTGGTCCGCGGTCCGTCGGGAGCAACCCGGATTGTAATGTCCGCCCCAGGGGGCGGCAAGGCACGGCATTCGGCTGCAAATGGCGGCAACTGCTGCTCTTCTGTGCCTTACCGTTTGACGATGCCCACCAAGCTGTCCGAAGGTACCCGCACGCCTTAAATGGAAAATGGCGTGAGTCTCAATATCCTGGAGGTGTCTTATAAACAGCAAAGCATATTCGTGGGTGGTACGTGTCATCGCGGTTCTGGTCCTTGCGGTAGGCACCAGCGCTCAGGCGCAGGCTCCCACGCCCCAGCTCCTGGGCGGCATTATCAATGATTATACCCCCGCAACAGGCGTCGGTGGCCCCTGGGAAATGCATGGCAAGTGGTCGTTGAAGGCAAATCGAGAAACCGGCAAAGTCGATTTCTCTGCCTTTATGACCATGGAACATCCCGATTATTGGATTGTGCTGAATCCCGCTGACGTTGACAACCCCGGGGCGCGCAGTCCTCATACTCACCACATCACAATGACGAATGCCACAGTCAGCTACGACACGAGCAGCTGCCCTGCCGACAACCCCACTACCACAGGACGTTTCGTGGTCACCGGCCCTGTCAGCATTACAGGCAACGGAAGCGCGGCACCCTTTGAGACGAAGGGGCCATCCACGCTGCAGGTCTGCATCACTGGAGGGACGGAGGTCCGGTTTTCGAATGTGACCTTGGTCCTCACGGGTCCTGCGACGGGGCATTTCGGCAGCCAGGCCATCCACGGCGTCGTTCGCATCCCTCGTAAGTCAGACCAAGGTGATGGAGATAGACGCTAGGTCAGTCAGCCCCTTGAAGCAGCGTGTCCAGCATTCCGTTGGAGGCGAGCGGAGGTCAAGCTCCAACGAAATTCCGGACGCTCTCGTCGGCCGATTCCAGATTGGGGAGGCAACGATCATGCAACGTGCGAGCCGAAACTCAAAGGCAGCGGAAGTTTTACTGGTGAGTCCGGCGGCCGCTCTGGCGGGTTGCGGAGCCGCAGGCGCAGGCCCGGGCGTCCAGCGGGATGACACTCGTGCCGGGAAAGGTGTCGCAGCGGCCGCGCCGGCGGCATTACTGGAAGACTACGGCAAGCTGCCACTGGTCTTCGAAGCCAATCAGGGCCAGAGCGATGCCCGGGTGAAGTTCTTCGCCCGCGGCAGCGGGCATACCCTGAAAATGGTATCGAGGGTCTTACTACTGATCGCGGGGATTCTATGCATTGGTGTACTTGCAGATTGCGGTGGTAAGACAACTATGCAGTCGCCACCGCCACCGCCACCGCCACCACCAGCGCCACCACCAGCGATTATTGTCAGCGTCATCCCCGCCACCCCCGTGACCCTTCAATCGGGGCAATCAGAACAATTCACAGCGACCGTGAAAAACGATCCCATGAACAGGGGAGTCACCTGGAGCATCAGCAATGTGGTGTGCACGGCTGCGCTGTGCGGAACGATTGACGCGACCGGAAAATATTTGTCCCCGGCAACCGTCACCAGTAACTTCCCCGGCATAGGGATCGTAGCGACATCGATTGCGGATCCAACCAAGTCGGCGTCGGGTTCCGTAACTCTATTGGCTCCATCTCCGCCGCCGATCACGGTGATAGTCACGCCAGGGTACACGAACGTGCAAATCGGGCAGATCCAGCAATTCAGCGCGCAAGTTCAAAACGACCCGTCGAATCAGGGAGTGACATGGAGCGTGGGAGGTTACCTCTGTGACGCGGGCTGCGGAACAATTGACCAGACAGGAATGTACACGCCGCCGACAGCCATAGAGGGAGGGGATTCGGAAGCGGAGGCAGCAATCTTTGCGACCTCTGTGGCCGATCCAACCAAGCGAGCGTTCGCAAGTGCAAGGATTACCCCAGTGCCGACGGGAATTTCTGTTACGCCAAGCAATGCGACGGTGCAGAATAATGGGGCGCAGCAGTTTACAGCTCAAGGCGTCCCCGAGGGCGCGATACCCGTCGTCAACTGGGCACTTTCCGGAACAGGGTGCGCGGGACCAACTTGCGGAACAATTGATCCAACTGGGATGTACACAGCGCCCGCCTCAACTCCCGATCCGCCGATGGTGACAGTGACTGCGGCATCCGTTGCGGGCGGCTCCGTCAGCGGGTCGGCTACTGTACTGCTCGGCGCAAATGCGAACAACTCAAAGCTGACAGGGTCGTACGCATTTCAGATCCACTCGTACGAGCTGGATGATATTGATACGGGTGGAGTAAGCGTCATAGCGGGAACCCTTACCGCCGACGGTAGCGGAAATATTACCGGTGGCGTGTTTGATGGGTATCTCACGGTAGTTTCAGAAAATTACGGCTGCCGTTGCTTGAACACACCAATACTCGGA
>Ga0335085_10003782_pt1 | contig 25716 bp, 23 predicted proteins | sample Lox_Sample_45_FD_206712 | JGI IMG/M metagenome (GOLD analysis project Ga0335085, IMG submission 206712) | Soil microbial communities from Loxahatchee National Wildlife Refuge, Florida, United States - Lox_Sample_4.5 | ecosystem: Environmental > Terrestrial > Soil > Wetlands | place: USA...
TTGAGCTCCGCGAACGTTCCCGACAGCGTTTCGGAATCCAGAATTGTAAATGTATCGCCGAGATTGGGCGTGTATCCGTCGGCCAGGCTGACATCGAGCGAACCATCGAGACTCGCGCTGCCGTTTACCATCAGTTCGCTGAAATCGCTCAGACCGCCGATATCGACATCGAAGATGCCCGTGCCGTCCTGTTGATAATTGCCGTTCAGTGTCAACATTCCGGTGCTGTCGCCCGGATGCACGATTCCGTCGTCGAGGAGCCGCCCCGAGATGATGCCTGTACCCTCCAGCTCTCCGCTAAAGTTGGTTCCCGCGCCCAGAGTGCCGGTGATTACTCCGTCGATGATGGCGGTTCCCCCGTTAATTCCGATGCCGCCGTGGACGGAGGCGCCGGTCTGGAGGTCGAATTCTCCTGAATTCTGTTCGTAATTGAGAGAGCTGCTGCGGTTCGTGGGATTGCTGTTGCCGCCGGCGCCGCCGTCGAGAACGATCGTGTTGCCATCGTTCACAATCGCTCCGACCAGGACAGTCATCGTGCTGCCGTCGGCGAGTGTGATGGAACCGTTTCCGCTGAGGCCGGCATTGACAAACTGCACCTGCGAGGACGAGTTGAGGAGCATCGAGCCGGTATTTTGAAGATTTCCCGACTGCAACAGGACGTCGCTGCTGCCGACATTGAGATTCCCGGCGTTGAACAAGCCGCTGGAATTTCCGGTTCCATCCCATATCAGCGTCGGACCGCCGGAACCATGCGGCCCGGTAACGACAATCGACCCGGAGCCGGTTGTCTTCAGCGTTCCTCCCTGGATGTAGCCGGAAATATCGACCTCAGATCCCTGACCGGACGCCAGAATGGTTCCGCCGACGTTGTTCACGGAGCTCGATGACGAAGTGCCGAAAACGACGCCGCCGAGCGTCAGCTTCCCGCCGTTCGTTGCCTCCATCGTGCCCTGATTTGCCAGCGTTCCGAATCCGAAGCCCTGCACATTCAGGGTCAATCCCTGGGAGTTCGCGTTGACGATGCCGTTCACGCCGTTAGTGAACGCGCTCGTCGAGGTTACCGGCACCAGATTCCCGTAACCTTCGATCGTGTTGTCGGAATTGGTGAGAGCTGCGGAGCTTCCGATTGCGATGCTCGATGTACCGATCTGAGAAAGCTCGATGGCGCCGCCTCCGTTCAGAGTAGTGGCTGTTAAAAAACCGAGAAAAGAATTGGCTACCTTCAGAGTGCCGCTGTTGGAGACCGTCGCCCCGTTGATGCCGAGGCTGCCTGAAACAAAGTTCAGGGTGCTGTTGGACGTGATCGTGAGATTGGCTGCGGCGGAGTTAACACCTGCAGCCGTCGCGGTCTGACCGGGATTGTCGATGCAGATGTTGGTCGAGCTGGTTGGCGCGCCATTGGGAGTCCAGTTTGCCGGAGTCGACCAGTCATTGCTGAAAGAGCCGTTCCAGGTGAGATCGCACTGGCCGAACATTGCGGCCGGCACAAACAGAATTGCCCCGATGGTCAGCCATCTTCTGCCCCACGCAGAAATGTCAACGATCCGGTTCATGACGGCTTTTTTCAGGTGTATCCTAGCACGTTTATTGGCTATCTTCGGTTGATTTAAATGTTCGATTTATAACGGTCCATAAACTCACGCCTCCAAAATTGCCACAATCGGGGGAATGGATGCGCAACGTGGCCCGCGAAATGAACCGTCATCGGTTTGGGGCTGGGGCGTTTCGCGCTTTCCGCGCTCAGCGCCTGCGTCATTTCACCGCGCGGCCGGAGCGCGACGACGACGATTCAGACACTTAGGCTGGCGGTCCTCTTGCCAACAAGCTCGCCATGGAGATTTCGACCGAATGACGATCATCACGCTGACCTTCACCGCTCTCGCCATCCTGGCCATGTTTGCCGTAGCCCGAAACACCCCCGCCCCGCACAAATCCCGCCGCACCCGCTGACCGGGCTTTTGTGTTGCAGCTTATGGGGCAGCCTTTCCGGCTGCGGACCCGTTTCCCTCCAGGTCCATTGGACGAGTTCCGAGGCCCTGGCGGACGAAATCGCCTCGTTCGCTCCTGCCTCCGCACTGCCATAATCGGTGCATGTCCGTGCGCATCGTCCAGGTGGATGCCTTCACGTCCACGCCATTTGCCGGAAACCCTGCCGCGGTGTGCATTCTTCCCGCTCCCCGCGACGACGGCTGGATGCGCAACGTTGCCCGCGAGATGAACCTCTCCGAAACCGCCTTCCTGCATCCCGAAAACGGCGGCTATCGTTTGCGCTGGCTGACGCCCGCCGTCGAGGTCGATCTCTGCGGGCACGCCACCCTCGCCAGCGCGCACGTCCTCTGGCAGGACGGGCACATTGCGGCGAATTCCGAAGCGCGCTTTCACACCCGCAGCGGACTGCTGACGTGCACCAGGAACGGCGACTGGATCGAAATGAATTTCCCCGCCAAGAGTGCCGAGCGCGACGAAGCGCCCGCGCAACTGGCGGAGGCGCTCGGCGCGAAGCTGCTGTTCGTGGGACGGAACGCATTCGACTACCTCGCCGAAGTCGCCGACGAAGCGACGCTGCGCGGGCTGAATCCCAATCATCATCTGCTGCGCGAGCTTCCCGTGCGCGGAGTAATCGTGACCGCGCGCGGCAGCGATTACGATTTCGTGTCGCGTTTCTTCGCGCCCGGATCGGGCATCGACGAAGATCCTGTCACCGGCTCGGCGCACGCTGCGCTCGCCCCGTTCTGGAGCGAGCGGCTTGGCAGGCAGGAAATGGTCGGCTACCAGGCCTCCGCGCGCGGCGGCGTAGTCAAGGTCCGGATGATGGGCGACCGCGTCGTGCTCTCGGGCCAGGCCGTCACGGTGATGCGCGCCGATCTGCTCTTCTGAGTTGTGCGCGAAGTCGCCCGCGCAGTGGTAGATTGTCGGTTGCCGGCATGGAAATCACCGCCATTCACCACACTGCGCTCACCGTCACCGACATCGAACGCTCGCGGAAGTTTTACCGCGAGATCCTGTCGATCAAAGAGATGGCCCGTCCGCCCTTCGATTTTCCAGGCGCATGGTTTCAGGTCGGGGACTGTCAGGAATTGCACCTGATCGTTCACGGACGCGCCACATTTCGTGAAAAGCCGCTCGACTCCCGCGATGTGCATTTCGCGGTTCGCGTGCCCAGCTTCCAGGGCGCGGTAGAGTTCCTTCGCGCCAAAGGCTACCGGGAAGATGCGGCCCTCGACGATCCGTTCCACATGATCGTGCAGCCTCATCCCACAGCCGGATACCCGCAGATCTATATCTGCGATCCCGACCGCCACGTGATTGAGATCAATGCCGCGCAGCTCGATTAGCAGCGCGCACTTTTCTGTTGCCGGCCGCGGCCGAGGACCGGAATTATCCGATCCTGAATGCGAATAAAGTTCAGCATTTTCCGGCCCGCGTGGCGTGCCGCTTCAGTGAAATATTCGCCCGATAGTCAGCACTCAATGCTTGCCAATCTGCGATCCTGATTTTCCTGCTCGTTGCGTGGAATGCACCCGCCTCATTGCCACTCGAATGCAACGAGAGCGACTCTATCTCTCCGCGCTCGGAAATTTCACTGCGGCAGTGGCCGCGACAAACAAGGAGTACATGGCCCTCCGCGCAGTGGTGAACCAGGCGGAGCTCGAACTGAAACGCGCCGAGTCGCTGATCAGCCAGCATCGCATCGTGAAAAACGGCGACAGACTGAACTGACACGTTTTTCGGCGCGTTAGATTCATCCCCCGCCGCTTTCTATCTCTCGAAGCTCAGATTGGTCGGCGCTTCGCGGCTGAATGTGCGAGTTCGGAGAATCCCGGGCACACGCTCCAGCCCACCGGTCTTGAAGAAAAGGAAATCGCCGAACAGTTAGGTATCGCGGAAATCACTGTCAAGCGCGACTGGAAGTTCGCGCGCGCGTGGCTGGCTCGCCAGCTGGGGAGCTGAAAGAAGATGTCAAATTATGGGTTGTTAAATACCCCATGTAAAAAGGGGACCGGCATCGAAATTCCGCGCCTCTAACTTACTGAAAACAAAACATCTGACTTCCGGAATTAGATTGCCTGAATCCATTTTTCCGATCCGCCGCCACCGGCCCGCCACCGCTATAAACACTCGAAACAAAAGGGCTAACCTCCGATGAGAGATGAGAGGGTGCGGGGGCCGGAGGCTACACCCCCTGCTCGAAACGATACCGGCCCGCCGGACACCTAAGTAGCAGGCATGGATATTACGCTCGGCGCTGATACACCTACCGACGGCCAGCTCGGCCTGCCGATGCGGGGGCGGGTCAACGGGTTGTCGCCGGCGTTCAGCGCGGCGCACGCGAACGGGGACGCGGCTGAGTACGAAGAGCGCTTCCGGCGCGCTTACGAAGAGGCCGCAGTCGGCATGGTAATGCTCGACCTGACAGGCCACGTGATCGCAGTGAACCGGGCCATAACGGAAATCACCGGTTACGAGAACGCCGACTTTATCGGCCGCCCCGCCACGGAGATTCTGGCGCCCGAGCATCACGAGGATTACTCCGCGGCTGTGGCCGAGATCATCGCCAGCGGCCGCGGCGGTTACCGGCGCGAACGCCGCCTTGTCCGCAAGGACCGGACTTCTGTATGGGTTCGCAACAGCGCTACGGTCCTGCACCGCGATGGCCGGCCGGCCGAGATTTTCGTGATCTGCGAGGACATTAACGAGCGGCGCACGGCAGTCGAGCGTCTGCAATACCAGGCGACGCATGATGAGCTGACCGGTCTGACGAATCGCCGCAGACTCGAAGCCATGCTGTCGGAGACCGTCGCGCAATGCCTCGAAACCGGCGTGCCCGCCGCCCTGCTTTTTCTCGATCTCGACGGCTTCAAACTGATCAACGACACGCTCGGCCATCAGGCGGGCGATATCGTACTCCGTCGAACCGCCGAGCTGCTTTCCGTGGCTTTGGAGGACACCGACATCCTGGGGCGCTTCGGCGGGGATGAATTCGCCATCATCGTGCCGCGCGCTACCGACCACACGGCGCTCGAACGCAAGGCGCTGGGCCTGCTTGAGACGCTTCGCAAATGCCATCCCGCGGGCCACGACAGATATCTCGGCGCGAGTGTGGGAATCGCGCTCTGCCCCGCGGACGGCCGCGATGCCGGCACACTTCTGCAGAACGCCGACTCCGCCATGTACGAAGCCAAGCGCCTCGGCCGCGACCGCTTCACTTTTTTCCGGCCGGATATTCGCGCAGGCGCGGAAGAGCGGCTTCGCATCGAAACCAATCTGCAGTCAGCGCTGGCCGCAAATGAGATCTCCGCCGTGTTTCAGCCGCAGTACAGGCTTTCCGACGGTCATCTGGTCCGCTTTGAAGCGCTATGCCGGTGGAGGAGCCGCAAGCTTGGATATGTAAGTCCGGGGCGCTTCATCCCGGTGGCAGAACAAACCGGTGTAATCACGGAAATCGGGCGTTTCATGACACGGGCTGCCTGCACCGAAGCTCATCGCTGGCAGCGCATGGGTTCCGATGTCACGGTTGCGGTCAACGTCTCGCCTATAGAATTCGCGCGCCCGGGCTTTGTGAACAGCGTCGCGCAAACGCTTGCCGAGACTGGCCTCGATCCCCGCCGTCTCGAGCTTGAGTTGACAGAAAGCGTCGTTATTCGCGATCTCGATCAGAGTCTGGAGCGCATCGGGCAGCTGCATGACCTCGGCATCCGGATTTCGATCGACGATTTCGGCACCGGATTTTCTTCCCTCAGCTATCTCAACCGCATGCCCATCGATGCTCTGAAGATCGATCGCTCTTTCGTGGAAGACCTCGACTCCAGCGAGCAATACGTGTCGGTCGTTCGATCGATCATCGAGATGGCGCACGCCATCGGGCTGCGCGTGGTGACTGAGGGTATCGAGCGGGAGAGTCAGGCCGAGATTCTGCGCGCCCTCGGCTGCGATGAAGTGCAGGGATATCTTTTCGGAGGACCTGCGTCGGCGCAGGCCGCGCTCGGCCGCGCCACCGAGCAACTGGCCGTACGGTAACGGCCGTCAAAAACCGCGACGCAGCGGCAGTGGCTGCCTTGCGCAGCAAAATTCAGCCACTGCCAAAACGCGTCGGGGTGAGCCGGTCAGACCGCGCGGCGGCCGAAGGCCAGCGCAACCAGCCAGATCACTAAAAACACGAAGAACAGAATTTTGGCTATCCCGGCGGCTGCGCCCGCAATGCCGGCGAAGCCAAAAATGGCGGCTATGATCGCGATAATCAGAAATATGAGCGACCAGTGAAGCATGTTGCTCTCCTCTGGGAAACGTCCCGCCTGAACAAACAGCAGATGTCCTGCCAACGTAAGCTTCGCGACCGGCAATGTGTGTAGGCGGCACGCGGTCCGCGTTCTTCAGCATCATTCCCGAAATCAGGCGTGCCGTAAGCTTGTTCCTGTGAAGTTCCGGCTGCCTCCCGAGACCTACGACGCCGAACCGCCGCCCGTGCTCGGCTCCTGGCGCAATGTCTATGTCTTCGTTATCGGCTGGCTTGCCGTTCTGATCTCGCTGTTCTGGCTGTTTACCCGCTACTTCGCATGACACTCCTCGACTGGATCGTCATGATCATCACCATCATCGCCATCCCGAGCTTCGGGCTTTGGCGGGGACGCGGCGGCACAACCACCAGTCATTACCTGCTTGCCGGAAAAACCATGCCGTGGTACGCGATGGGCCTTTCCATCATGGCGACCCAGGCGAGCGCAATCACCTTCATTGCCACCACCGGCCAGGCGTACGTCGACGGCATGCGCTTCGTGCAGTTCTACTTCGGCCTGCCCATCGCCATGGTGATTCTCTCCGCCACCGCCGTTCCGATCTTCCACAAAGCGGGCGTCTATACGGCGTACGAATATCTGGAACACCGCTTCGACGCGAAAACGCGCGCACTGGCCGGAGTGGTCTTCCTCGTTCAGCGCGGCGCCGCGGTCGGGCTGGCGCTTTATGCGCCGGCAATCGTGATGAGCGTGATTCTCGGCTGGAACGATCGCCTCACCACTCTCATAATCGGCGCCGTTTGCGTTCTTTATACGACGCTCGGCGGCATTCCGGCAGTCACCTGGACCGATGTGATGCAGATGATGATCATCTTCGCCGGGCTGATTCTGGCGCTGATTACCGTGGTCTCGCTCATGCCCCACGGCGTCAGCTTCACCGACGCGGTTTACCTCGCCGGCGCGGTCGGCAAACTCAATGCGGTCGATACCAGGCTCGACTGGGACAACCGCTACAACCTATGGAGCGGCCTGCTCGGCGGGACGTTCCTGATGCTCGGCTATTTCGGATGCGATCAGTCGCAGGTGCAGCGGTACCTCACCGGCAAATCGGTGGCGCAGAGCAAGCTCAGCATGCTCTTCAACGCCATGGCCAAAGTGCCGATGCAGTTTTTCATTCTCTTTGTCGGCGCCATGGTGTTCGTGTTTTATCTGTTCGCGCCGCCCCCGCTGCTGTTTGAGAAGACCGCGCTGAAGTCGATTCAGTCGCAGCCCGGCTATGTGCAAACCTACGACCGTTTCACCGAAGCCTGGCGCAAACGCGAAAAGGCCGCCGAAAACCTGAACGCTGCGCGCAAACTGGACGATCAGGCCCGCGTCGCCGCCTCGACTTCCGACTATCGCTCGGCGCAGCGCGAGATCGACAGTGCGCGCCAGTCCGGCATCAGCCTCTACGAAAAAACCCAGGGCAAGTCCGGCTTCAACGACACAAATTACATTTTTCTGTCGTTCGTGACGCGCTACTTCCCCGCAGGCGTGGTGGGGCTGGTGATTGCGGTGATTCTCAATGCGGCGATGTCATCCAGTTCCGGCGAACTCAACTCGCTGGCGGCGGTGAGCGTGATGGACCTTTACCGCCGTCTCTGGCGTTCGGACGAAAGCGATCGCCACTATCTCGTGGTCTCGCGCATCTGCACCGCGATCTGGGGAACGTGGGCGGTCGTCTTCGCGCAGTACGCGAAAAACCTCGGATCGCTGGTGGAAGCGGTCAATCAGGTCGGATCGTACTTCTACCCGGTGCTGCTGGGCGTGTTCGTGCTGGCGTTTTTCTTCAAGCGCGTGCGCGGCTCAGCGGCCTTCTGGGCGATGCTGACCGGCCAGGCCACAATCATCGCCTGCTCGCTATTCACCCACATCGCGTTCCTGTGGTTCAACGTGATCGGGACGGTGGCGGTCGTTGCCGCAGGACTGCTTTTTTCTTTGAAGCCACGAATGAACGCGAGTGAACACGCATAAGGCCCCGGACCCGGGACTCGCAAATTTTTTCGTGTCGATTCGTGGCTAAGAATATTCGAGGCGTTTTGTATACTCCAGTTTGCCTGACGTCGAAGTCCCCGTCCTGATCGTGGGCGGAAGCCTCGTCGGAATGTCGACTGCCCTGCTCCTCGGGCACCACGGCATACCCGCCATGGCCGTCGAACATCATCGCGGCACCGCAATTCATCCGCGCGCTGCCATGATCCATCAGCGCACCATGGAGATCTTCCGCACGGTGGGCGTGGAGCAGATCGTCACCGAGAAATCCGGCGAACAGTTCGATCAGGATGGCGCCATCATGTCAGCCGAGTCGCTCGCCGGCAAAGAAATTGCCTGGTACATCGCAAACCTCAACGAAAAAGTTCGCGACGTCAGCCCCTGCACGCGCGTGTTCATCACGCAGAGCCTGCTCGAACCGCTGCTGCAGCGGCGCGCCGCCGAACTGGGCGCGCGGCTGCGCTTCTCCACCGACATGACTTCTTTCGGGCAGGATGCCGGCGGCGTCACGGCCACCATTCGCCACCGCGAATCGGGCGCTGTCGAGACCGTTCGCGCCCAATATATGGTTGGCGCCGACGGCAGCCGCAGTCCCGTCCGCGAGGCTCTCGGCATTCGCCTGCAGGGCCGCGGCGTCTTCTCCAGCAGCATCACCATTTATTTCCGCGCCGTCGGGCCGCACACGTTCGCGCCGCTCATGCGTGGCAGGAATCTCAGCGTGATCATGGTTGTGAACCCGAAGCTGCGCGGCTTCTTCCGCATCGAGAAACCTTATACGTCGGGGTTTCTCGCGGTTCACACTGTCGGCGATCCGGCGCATCCGGAAACGGATGTTTCGAAAGATCTCACCGAAGAGCGCTGCCTTGAATACGTGCGCTGCGGTCTCGGCGTCGATGACATTCCGATAAAAATCGAGAACCTCATGTACTGGCAATCGACCGCCGATATCGCCGAGAGGTTCACCGATGGCAGAGTTTTTCTGGCCGGCGATGCGGCGCATGTGATGCCTCCCTACGGCGGTTTCGGCGGGAATACCGGAATTGCCGACGCCCAGAACCTCGCCTGGAAACTTGCGCTGGTGCTGCAAGGCAAAGCCTCGCCGCGTCTGCTCGACACGTATCAGGATGAGCGGCGTCCCGCCGCGGCATTTACCGTGGAGCAGGCTTACTCGCGGTATGTCACCCGCGCCGCGCAGTATCTGGGCGCGGGCGGAATGCAGCCGCTTGAAGACGATCTGAATATCGAGCTCGGATACTGCTATCACTCCGGTGCTGTGGTTCCCGAAGGCGCGAATCAGCCGGCGCACGAGAATCCGCGCGATTCGAAAGGCAGGCCCGGAACCCGCGCTCCGCATGTCTGGCTGGAACAGGATGGCCGCAGAATCTCAACCCTCGATCTGTTCGGGAAGAATTTCGTTTTGCTCGCGGGACCCGCAGGCGCCGCATGGTCGAATCATCTGGATGCGGCGCGCAAACTCATCGATCTGGATTTTCATCCGGTCGGCGCCGGACAGCTCGCCGATCCCGATAACGCATTCCTCGCCGCGTACGGTATTTCTGCGCAGGGCGCGTCGCTGATTCGTCCCGACGGATTCGTCGCATGGCGCGCCCAGGAGCCCTGCGGCATCACAGGCGTTCTCAGGTCCATCCTCTGATCTTTGTTCATCTGTGTCCATGTGTGGCTATTGATCCTGCGCTTGCTCTGACCATCGGAATCCGCTCCACGGAAATCGCGCATGGCCGGAAATCTCCCGTGCTGCAGAGGTGACCAGCCCGGCCAATCGCCGCAGATCGTTCCATGCCGGCGCGTCCGACGGTCCGTTGAGCGACAACGCGGCACGCACCGTGCCGGACAGATCGCGAATCGGAGCGCTCAGCGCGCGCAGCCCCGCGTCATGTTCCTCATCGGCGAGGGCATAGCCGCGCTGCCGGATGCGCCGCAACTCGAGCAGCAGTTTCTCGCGCGAGACGATCGTCTTCGCGGTTCTGCGCGCGAGCCTGCGATCTTCAAGCGTCACGGTGAGTTCATGCCGCGGCAGATGCGCCAGCAACACTTTGCCCAAAGCCGTCGTATGCAGCGGCAGTTCCCTGCCGATATCGCGCTGCTCACGCGGCCTCTGGCGCGCGGCATCCGGCGGTTCCACGCGATCGACAAGAAGGACGTGTCCTCCCTCCAGCAGTCCGATACCTGCTGCCAGCCCGGTTTCGCTGGCCACGCGATACAGCACCGGTTCGGCGGACGATCGAAACCCCAGATCGCGCAGTGCTCCATGCGCCAGCGCGATGGTCTTCAAACCAATGCGGTAGCGCCCGCTGTCGGCGTTGCGCGTCAGGTACCCGTGCCGCTCCAGTCGCGCCAGCATCCAGGAACTGCTGCTGCGCGGGATGTCCAGCCGCCGGCTGATTTCGGCGTTACGCAGACCGCCCGGCACTTTCTCGACGAGATCGAGCAGCAGCAGCGCGCGTTCGAGTGAGTTCGTGGGCGTACTCTCCAGTGTGCAATAGGTTGAACAAACTGTCCACATTCCCCCGGCGGGGATAGACTTCGAACCGTGCCTGAAATGAAATTTTCCTGGCTTGCTTTGGTCTGCCTGATCGCCGCGGCCGGCCCCGCGGCCGCTCATCATTCATTCGGCGCCGAATACGACGCCAACAAGCCCATCACCCTCACCGGGGTTGTCACCAGGGTCGACTGGATGAACCCCCACAGCTTCATCTATCTCGATGTAAAAGACGCCAACGGCGTGGTGGCGAACTGGAAACTTGAAGGATTTCCCCCGAACGTTCTCTACCGCACCGGCTGGAAACGCGCGGTCACTCTCAAACCGGGCGACGAGATCATCGTCACCGGCTGGCGTGCGCGCGATGGTACGAACTGGGGCCATTCGCGCGAAGTGACCTTCAGGGATGGCAAAAAGCTTTTCTTCGGACCGCCCGCGGGTACCGGCGACGGCGGCAACGTTTCGCCGGTGGCGCAATGAAGACAATTCTGACTGGTTGGTTTCTGTCCGCGGCGCTGTTGGCTCAGACGACAGCCAATCCCGCAACTCCGCCGATGCCGCGCGATGCCCAGGGTCATCCCGACCTCACAGGCGTGTGGCAGCCCGGCAGTACAAGACCGGGCACTTGGGAAGAAGCCAACAGCGGCGGCGGATTTGGCGGCGGACCGGTTGGCCGTGGCGCGCGCGGAGGGCCGCCTCCGCGGCCCGAGCCTGCGCCTTATCAGGACTGGGCGAAAGCCAAAGTCCAGGAATCGTTCAACCTGCGCGGCATTGACGATCCCCAGGCGCGCTGCCTGATGGGCGGAGTGCCCCGCAGCTCAACCATGGGACTGTTTCCCATGCAGATCGTCCAGACGCCGGCGCAGGTGATTTTTCTGTACGAATATTTCCATGAGTTCCGTGTAGTCCCTCTGAATGCGAAGCACCCTGACGACCTGGAGCCCGCCTTTATGGGCGATTCGGTGGGTCATTGGGAAGGAGACACGTTAGTCGTCGATGTGACCGGTTTCAACGACAAGACATGGATCGGTCCGGTTGGCAGTTTTCATTCTGAGGCGATGCATCTGATTGAGCGTTACACGCGTGTCGATGCCAACCGGGTCAACTACGAAGCGACGGTTGAAGACCCGAAGGTCCTGACGAAGCCCTGGATCATCCGGACATCGATGATGCTTCGGCCGGGCACCCGCCTGCGCGAGTACGAATGCGAGGAAAACAACACCGACCTCAAGCGATATGAGGAACTGTTGAAGAACGAGTCCCTCTTCCGCCGCTGAAGATTTTTCGCCACAGCATCAGTGCCTAAAAACATTGGGTCTTTAAACCGTAAAATCTCCCTCCAGCCGATCACAATCCCACCGGATTTTTTTAATTTCCCTGACCCTCCCATCCCCATCCCCTCTCATCCACAACAAAATAGGCCATCTGTGACCCTCTAACCCCACCCGTATTTTTCCGAGAAATATCTCTTTTGTTGCACCCAGCCTCCCTCGTTCCCGGAAAAACAATGCTAGTTTAGAGCCGGAATATACACGCCCGGAGGCTTTTATTTGCATGGCTGTTTCACCGTCCATGAATCGCGCGCCCGGCACTGCGCGCATTCTGATCGTCGAAGACGAGGGGATCATCGCCGGACATATCGCGGCGCGTCTGCTCAAGACCGGCTACTCTGTCGCAGGGATCGCCGAATCGTCGGAAGAAGCTCTGGTAGACGCGCGCGAGCTCAGCCCGGATCTGATCCTCATGGACATTCGCATAAAAGGCTCGATGGATGGAATCCAGACAGCCGCTAAAGTGCGCGAAACGTCCGATGTCCCGATCATCTACCTCACCGCGCACACCGACCAGTCCACCGTCGACCGCGCCAAACTGACCGAAGCCTTCGGCTTTCTCACCAAGCCGATCCACCAGACCAGCCTCTCCACGTCCATCGAAATGGCCATCCACAAACATCGCGCCGACCGCGCCGCGCGTACGCAGCGGGCATGGATGGAAACGGTGCTTGCCACCATGGCGGACGCCATGATCGTGATCGACGCTGCCCACCGCACGCAGTACATGAACGGTCCCGCGGAGCAGCTCACCGGCTGGAAGAACTCCGAAGCGCGCGATCGCGAACTTTCCATGGTGCTGCCGGTGCGCGAGCTGGCCACCGAACTCGAAGCCAATCGCCACCTGCTTCCGCCGGATGGCCCGCAGGCGCCGCGCCAGATTCCGCGCGGTCTGGTGGCCTCGCGGCGCTCCGGGCAGTGGTTTCCCATCGACGGCGAAATCGCGCCCAGCATGGATAACGGCAGGGTTGTCGGCGCGGTGATCACGTTTCGCGATGCCACCATGCGCCAGACCGAAGAAAACGAAATCCGCCATCAGTACAAAATGCAGGCGGTCGGCCGTCTCGCTGCCGGAATTGCGCACGATTTCAACAATCTTCTGATGACCATCCTCGGCCACACCAACGAGCTGCTGAACAAATCGCTCGCCTTTACCGATTCCGATGTTGCGTCGCTTGAGGAAATCCGCAAAGCCGGAGATCAGGCCGCGAGTCTCACCCAGCAGCTTCTGCGGTTCAGCCGCAAGGAGCCCGTGCTGAAGATGAACGTCAATCTGAACGATGTCGTTCGCGACACCGAAGAACTGATCCGCCGCCTGGGCGGTCCCTCCATTCACTGGCAGTTCCTGCTGGACGAGAATCTCGCCGACGTGTGCGCGGATCAGGGACAGCTGCGTCAGGTGGTCATGAACCTGGCTGCCAATGCGCGCGATGCCGTCCCCAATGGCGGCAGGATCACCATTGAAACCGCCAATGTCGATGCGCCGCAGGGGGCGTCGTCCGCGATCATCTGGAAGGCGTTTGTCGCGCTCAGCGTCTCCGACAGCGGAGAAGGAATGAGCGCCGACGTGGCGGAGCAGTTGTTTGAACCGTTCTTCACCACCAAGCAGCCCGGCAGCGGGACTGGACTCGGGCTCTCCATTGTCCACAGTATTGTCACCGACCTCGGCGGCACGATCCACGTCGACAGCGAACCCGGCCGGGGAACGACGTTTACCGTTTACCTGCCGGCGGTCGAGCCGTCCGCCGCAGCTCCCGCGGCTGAGACGGATTCTGAACCGGCGATGGAGGTCCGTCCGCAATGAAACGCTTTTCAGGGGAATGTGTTTTTGTGGAACGAACCCGGCAGCCGGCCTGGGAGGGATCGCTGTGACTACTGCCGATCACCTCAACACCCTTGCCGGAACCGAGGCTGGCGCGCGCCTGCTCTTCGAAAACGCCGCCCAGGGAATCCTCAGCATCGACCATTCCGGGTGCATCGTCGATGCCAATCCGGCTGCGCTCAAAATGTTCGGTTACAGCCGCGATGGTCTGGTCGGCGAGGCGGTGGAAACGCTGCTGCCCGAGAGCGTGCGCCGGAAACACAGCGATCTCCGCGCGCAGTACGAGCGTAATCCGCATCCCCGCCCGATGGGTATCGGCATGAACCTGGTTGGCCGGCGGCGCGATGGATCGGAGTTCCCTGCGGAAATCAGTCTCAGCCATTTGTCTGTGAACGGCGGGTACACAGTCGCGTTCGTGGCCGACATAACTCAGCGGCACGGCGCCGAACGGGAACGCGAAAGTCTGATTTCGCAGCTCCATAGCGCGCTGGCCGAAAAAACAGTCCTGCTGAAAGAGGTGAATCACCGTGTCAAAAACAATCTTTCGGTGATCGGCGCGCTGCTCGGAATGCAGGCTGATGAAGTCGACAGCGAACAGGCCCGCCAGGCTCTCGGCGACAGCCAGCAGCGCGTTCTTTCGATGGCGCTGGTGCAGGAGTTTCTGTACACCGGGGACCATCTCGATCGGATCAACTTCGGCCAATATGCGCGGCAACTGGCCGAACAAATCAGCGCAGCCTGTTCGGTTGACGATCGCGTGCGCATCGAGGTAAAAGCCGAACCAATCGACCTGCCCGTGAACCGCGCCATTCCCTGCGGGCTGATCCTGAACGAGCTGGTTTCGAATGCGTTTAAGCATGGCTTCCCCGGCGGGCGCACGGGCTCGATCACCGTGCGTTTTTCGCGCCGGCCTGAGGGTGATCTGCTGCTTTCGTGTGAGGACGACGGCGTCGGCATTCCCGAAGGCGTCGACTGGAAAAACGCGCACTCGCTCGGACTCCGCATCGTCCAGATTCTGGTGAAACAGATCGAGGGCAAACTCACCCTCGATCGTCCGCACAGAGGCACTCGCTTTGAACTGAGTTTCCCGCTGCAGGACCGGGTGAGAACCGCGCCCCCAATGGAGCGGCAGCCGGGCGCTGGTTCGCAGGAGACAACCGAATGACACAGAGGAACCGGAACGTATGACTTTTTCCGTGCCTCCGGAAGAGGCTGCCGCAATGGCGAAAATCCTCATCGTGGAAGACGAGGGCATCATCGCCGACAACATAGCGTCACGTTTGTTGAAAAGCGGCTATCAAATCGCTGGCATCGTCGATTCCGCCGAAGATGCGCTGGCCAGGGTACCTGAGTCGAAACCCGATCTGGTCCTCATGGATATCCACATCAAAGGCTCGCTCGACGGAATTGAGACCACCCGCAAGCTCCGCGAGCGTTTCGATATTCCCGTCATCTACCTGACCGCCCACACGGATCCGCAGACCATCGATCGCGCCAAGCGAACCGGTGGCTTCGGTTTTCTGACCAAGCCGATCGATCACCGCACTCTGGCGACCACGATCGAGATGGCGACGCACAAGCATCGCGCCGACCGTGAAATCCGCGATCAGCGCGCCTGGATGGCTACCGCGCTCCACAACATGGCGGACGGCATGATCGTGATCGATCGCGACTGCAGAGTCCAGTTTCTGAATCCGCCGGCGGAGGCGCTGACGGGCTGGCGCAATCCGGACGTCCGCGGGCAGGATATTCGCGCCGTGCTTCCGCTGGCCGATTCGGAATCCGGTCTGCCGGAGCCCGCCGCGCTTACCCCGCCCTCGACGCCCGAAGCGCCCCGTCCCATCCCGCCCGGCCTGTTCGCCATGAAACGCAGCGGCGAAAAATTTCCGGTCGAAGGGGATGTCGCCGGAAGCGTCGACGGCGATCAGGTAGTCGGCGCGGTGATCACGTTTCGCGATGCAACCTCGCGCCAGGCGCGTGAGAACGAAGCGCGCCAGCAGCACAAAATGCAGGCCGTGGGACGCCTCGCCGCCGGTGTCGCTCACGATTTCAACAATCTTCTCTTCATCATGCTTGGCTACACCGAAGAGATGCTGCGCACCGCCGGCCCCAATGAGATGGTGCCGCTGACCGAAATCAAGAAAGCCGGGGACAATGCCGCAAAAATCACCCAGCAGCTGCTGCAGTTCAGCCGTAACGAACCGGTCGGGAAGCGCGAGGTCGATCTCAACACCGTTATTCGCGATACCGAAGTGCTGCTTCGGCGGCTCGCGGGCCCTTCGGTTCAATGGCAGTTCCGGCTCGAACCGAATCTGGGAACCATTCACGCGAACGAGGGTCAGCTGAAGCAGGTTCTGATGAACCTTGTCGCCAATGCGCGCGATGCTATGCCCGCGGGCGGTGAGATCACCGTCGAATCGTCCAATGAATCCGATTCCGTTGTCCTCGGGGTCAGCGACACGGGCGACGGCATCAGCGCGCACACAGGGCAGCATCTGTTCGAGCCCTTCTTCAGCACAAAAGTTCCCGGCAGCGGAACCGGCCTGGGGCTTTCCATCGTGCACAGCATTGTGACCGATCTCAGAGGCACGATTCAGGTTGAGAGCGTCCCTGGACGCGGCGCAGCTTTTCACATATCGATTCCGCGAGCGACCGCCGTCTCGCCTGCAGAGATTCCGGCATCCGCCGAAAGCGATCGCCGCATCACGGTGTTGCTGGCTGAGGATCAGGACGGTATTCGCCGCCTGGTGCGTGATTATCTGACCGGTTCGGGATATACGGTTGTCGAAGCCATCGACGGAACGCACGCCATGCAGTTGGCCGACCAGCGTTCCCGGCCATTCGACCTGCTGGTCACCGACGTCGTGATGCCCGGCGCCGACGGGCTCGAAATCGCCGGCACGCTCTCGCTGCGATGGCCCGGTCTGAAAGTCGTTTTCATTTCCGGCTACGCGCAGCAATTCGATAAGGGCGTCGAAGGCCTGCCCCCGGGCGCGCGATTCCTGCGCAAACCTTTTACCAAAGCTGAGCTGCTCAACAGCGTGACGGATCTTCTCGGCCGCAGCAGCTCTCTGATTTTGAAAGCGTCATGAGATGAACTCCCCTGTTTCGAAAAATCCCGCATCCGGTCCTGAATTTCATGCTGCCGCGCTGGAGCACACGCACGCCATCGTGCAGAACCTCGATGGAAAGATTCTGAACTGGACCCGCGGCGCCGAAGCGCTCTATGGATGGACCGCCGAGGAAGCTCTGGGCCGCAACAGTCATGAGCTGCTCGATGTGTCTCTTCCGCAGTCGCTCGACGAGATTCGCGCGACTCTGTTCCAAAAGGGCAGCTGGACCGGGGAGTTTCAGCAATCCTGCCGCGATGGCTCGAGAATCTGGGTGGTCGGCCACTGGACTCTGCTGCGCAACGACGCAGGCACCCCGGTTGCCGTAATCAAGCTCAATAACGACATCACCGCGCTGAAGAATTCGGAGAATGCGCTGCGCACTTCTGAAGCGACGGTTCGGTCGCTCTTCGAAAACGCCACGCCGGGGATTCTCACCGCCGATGAAAGCGGCCGCATCGTCAACGTCAATGCCATGGCGCTCGGCCTGTTCGGCTACACGCGCAGCGAACTGATCGGAGCGCCCGTGGAATTGCTGCTGCCTGAATCTCTGCGCGGGCAGCATGTCGCGCATCGGGCGGGCTTCGCGCTGCGGCCGCGCGCGCGTCCCATGGGACAGGGCATGAACCTGGTGGCGCGCCGCAAAGACGGCTCGGAATTCCCCGTGGAAATCAGCCTGAGTTACGTTGCCGAGCATGGCTCGGGCGGACTCGTGATCGCATTCGTATCGGATATCAGCGTGCGCAGGCGCCTCGAAAGCGAGCGCGAGAATCTGATCGCGCGGCTCGAATGGGCGCTGGCCGAGAAAACCGTGCTGCTGAAAGAGGTCCATCATCGCGTCAAGAACAATCTGGCGGTGATCGCGGGGCTGCTGGGAATGCAGGCGGATGCCATCAGCGACAGCCGCGCTGGCATCGCCCTGGCCGAGAGCCAGCAGCGGGTGGCGTCGATGGCGCTTATCCACGAGTACCTCTACAGCACCGAACATCTCGACCGCGTGAACTTCGGAAAGTACATCGATGAGCTTGCGCACGAGCTCTGCAGCACGTACGCGCTGCAGCCGGAGCTGATCCGGGTGGTCCTCGAGGCCGAAGACATCGATCTGGGAGTGCATCGCGCGATCCCCTGTGGGCTGATTCTGAACGAGCTTTTTTCCAACGCGCTCAAATATGCCTTCCCGGAGGGCCGCAGCGGAACCGTCACCGTTCAGTTTGCGCGCCTCGAATCTGGCGATCTCACGTTGTCGGTCAGCGACGACGGCGTCGGAATTCCCGCCGGCATGGATTGGGAAAACTCGCAGTCAGTCGGCCTGCGCGTCGTCCGCATTCTCGCCAGACAGATTGACGGCAGGCTGACCCTCTCCCGCACCGGCGGCGGGACGACGTTCGAGATCGTATTCCCGCCATTCGCCCGCACGGCCGTCACTCCGGCAAGTAAGCTGGAATCATGGTCGGAACCGGACGGAAGCGGTCGATCGCATTCTTTATCGCGCTCGGCGTCGGGCTCACCGTAGTCGTCATCCTTCTTTATGTCGGATGGGTGCTGCTTGGCTGGCGTTCCGGCATTCTGCTGTTCCTCGGGATTCTGCTCTCGATTCTGGTGATCGCGGGCGTGGTTCTGAACACAATTTTTCTGGTGCGCGAGATTCGGCGCAACGAACAGCACGATGCGTTCATCAATGCCGTTACGCATGAACTGAAAACGCCGGTTGCATCGATTCGTCTTTACGTTGAAACGCTGAAGACGCGCACTGTGGATGAGGCAAAGCGCAATGACTTTTACGGCATCATTCTTTCCGACAGCGACCGCCTGCTCGGCACCATCGAGCAGATTCTGCGCACCGGCCGCGTGGGGGCGTCGGCGCGGAAACCGCACCTCGCGCCGATGCAGCTCGACGAACTTGTCACGGAGTGCGTCACGCGGGCGCGCATCCTGCACCACCTTCCGCCGGAGTCGCTGCGCTACGAGCCCGCCCCCCCGCTGCGGATCATGGGCGATTATGACGAAGTGCACGCGGCGGTTTCCAACCTCATCGACAACGCCGTGAAGTATTCGGGAAAGGACATCGGAATCGAGGTGGGCGCTTACGAAAACGGAGGAGGATTCGCCGAGGTGCGGGTTAAGGATCAGGGCCAGGGCATTCCGCGGCCGGAGCTAAAGCGCATCTTCAAACGCTTTTACCGGATCCACGGCGCCGCTTCCACGCGCATCAAAGGCACCGGCCTTGGTCTTTACATAGTCCGCTCCGTGGCCAAGCGGCATGGAGGACGAGCGTGGGCGGAAAGCGGCGGGCTCGGTCAGGGAAGCACTTTCACACTGCAGTTGCCGATCGCCAAATGAGCCCCGAATGAGCCGCATTCTGGTTGTCGAAGACGAACAGCATCTGGCCGACGGGCTGCGCTTCAACCTCGAGGCCGAGGGATATCAGGTCGACGTCGTGGATACGGGCGAGGCCGCGCTCGCATGCCTGTTACCTGGGCCGGGCGAATTCGACATCGTCGTCCTGGACGTCATGCTCCCGGGGAAGAGCGGATTTGAGGTTGTGACCGAAATGCGCCACGCCGGCCAATTCGTGCCGACTCTGATCCTGACGGCGCGCGGCCACTCGGGCGATGTGCTGAAGGGATTCGCTGCGGGCGCGGACGATTACCTGACCAAGCCCTTCGAACTGTCTATTCTGATCGCGCGGATTCAGGGTCTGCTGCGGCGGCGGCAATGGCTGCAGGGGCCAAAACGGAACGATATTTTCCGGTTCGGCGATAAATCCGTCTACTATGAGCTGCTCGAACTGCGTGTGGGCAGTCAGGTCTTCCCGATGACGCTGATGGAGATGAATGTCCTGCGCTATCTCATCCGCCACGAGGGCACTCCGGTTTCGAGAAAAGCCATGTTAGAGGAGGTCTGGGGGCTTCACGAAGACACCGACACGCGCGCCATCGACAATTTCATCGTGCGCCTGCGGCGCTATATCGAGGATGATCCGACGCGTCCGCGGCATTTGATAACAGTTCGCGGAGTGGGTTACCGGTTTATTGCAAACCCGGACTCAGCTACCGGCAAGTCCGCGCCAGGATAGCTGACCGCCGATGTAAACCAGCCAGAGACAGAGCGCAAAACGCATCTTGCGCGGCGAGACGACCGACACCAGCTGCGTTCCGATCAGAACCGCCGGAATGCCTCCAACCAGCAGCCTCCACAAAATGGCCCAGGGAAATCCGCTCGTCGCGACGTGGATGCCGCCGGCAAAGACCGATAACAACAAACCGAACGCCAGATCGGTGCCGACCACTTCGGCCGGTACAAGAGACGTGTAGCGCATCAGCACGAGGGTGCCCAGCGCGCCCGCTCCGGCCGATGAGAAGCCAACTTCGAATCCGATCGGCGCTACAATCCACGGCAGCCATTTTTCGGAAACGGGTCTGGCCTGAATTTTCGGCACGATGCTGCGCCACAAAGTTCCGGCAGCTGTAATCAGCACCGTGGTTCCCACGATGATCAGTACGGGCCGGCTGAGCGATTTCTGATCCAGAAAGTTCAGCACCAGGCTGCCGATGATGACGGCCGGCAATCCGCCGAACGCGATGAATTTGAGAACGCGCAGGTTCACGTGGCCGCGCGACAGATATATAGGTGTCGCGATCAGCTTGACCACGGTGCCGAAAACCAGCGCCGTCGTCACCGCGTCGCGCGCCGACTGATGGAAAAACAAAATCAGAATCGGCGCGGTGATACTTCCGGCGCCGACACCGGTGATTCCGATGGCAAGCGCAATAAGGAACCCGGCGACGATTTCCATGGCTAGCTTCTGTTCTCATAGCATACCGCAAAAGTCCTAATGTCGATAGAAATAGTTGACAAATCCTCAGACAAGAATGTAAAGTACTCCTATCTGTTTAATATACATTATGCTCAAGCAACTGATTTACTTAGCCATTACCTTAAGTCAGCAACTCACGCCCGACCAGCAGAAGATTCTCGACTTGGAACATAAAGTTGAGGAATTGGAGCGCCGTTTGGCCGCCGACGAGGCCAAATCGACCGGGGCTCCCGCGCCTCAGGCCCCTCCCGCGGTGGCTGCTCCGATCGTCGCCCCGGCGCCAGTCGCGCAATCCGGCTCGGAGCGTCCGAGCAATGCAGGAGTCGCAGCGGGCACCATCCCTCGGCTCCAGGCGAACACCGTCGGGCTTGACACGGTCGGGCCGGGCGGGTTCACGATCCAGTCGCCGGAGGGCGATTTCCTGATGAAAATCGGCGCCGATCTTCAAAGCGACATTCGCTCGTTTTCCGGAAAGAGCAGCGCCTCGCTTACGGACCAGATGGTGCTGCGCCGGGTCCGGCCGACCATCGCCGGCACAGTTTACAGGTACATCGATTATTTCTTCCGGCCGGATTTCGGACTCGGTTCGACGACTATCTATGACGCCTATCTGCAGGCCAACTATGTTCCGCACGCGGCAGTCCGCGCGGGCAAGTTCAAACCACCGGTTGGACTGGAGCGGCTGCAGTCAGATGACGACACCACTTTCATCGAGCGCGGCCTGCCCACTCTGCTCGTACCCAGCCGCGCAATCGGCTTTCAACTCTCGGGCGATATCATCAATCACCGCGTCGGCTATCAGGCCGGGGTGTTCGATCCGGTGCCGGACAACAGCCTTGCCGACACCGCGCCTTCCAATGCGCGCAATTACGCCGCGCGCATTTTTTCGACGCCGTTCCAGCCCAACGAAAATTTTCTGAGCAACTTCGGAATCGGTTTCGCGGCCCAGGGCGGAAGCGTGGATGGCCTGGCGCTGCCGGCATATAAGACGGCAGGCCAGAATACGTTCTTCAGCTTCGCCTCAGGCGTAATATCGGCGGGGCACAGGACCAGCATCGCTCCGCAGGCCTTCTACTATCTGGGTCCGTTTGGGGTGCTCGCGGAAGACACGGTGACCGAAGAAGGATTCCAGAAGGGTGCGGCGCGGCGCGAAGTCGCATTCCGGTCGTGGCAGGTGCAGGTCTCCTGGATTCTGACCGGCGAAAGGAAGAGCTACGGCAGCCCGATTCCGAAGCATCGATTCGATCTGCGCAACGGCGGCTGGGGCGCCTTCGAGATCGCGGCGCGCACGGGCGATTTCCGCGTCGATCCGGCGCTGTTTGCCGCCGGATTCGCCAGTCTGTCTTCGTCACCCGATTTTGCGCGCGAATGGGTGGTGGGCGGGAACTGGTATCTCAACCGCATCTTCCGCATTTCGACCGACTACGCGCACACGAGCTTCCTGGGCGGCGCGGTGGGCGCCAACAAAGCGTCGGAGCGCGTCATCCTGGCCCGGTTTCAGCTGAATTTCATTTAGGTCAAACGTCACAGAAATATCAAAAAAAGGTCTAACGCGGCGCGCGGTTTTGATATACACTGATCTCCAATGCGTAAACTACTTTTTCTGATTGCCATTGGCGCTATGATCCTGTGTGCGCAGGAGCCCCCGGCGGGAGGTCGTGGCCGCGGTCGCGGTCCTCAGGAACCACCCAAGAACCTCAAGGTTCTTTCACCGGATGGTCTGATGAATAACATGCGCATGGCCACCGCCGGTCTGGGCGTGATGTGCGGATTCTGCCACGAGCAGGATCGTTCGCTGGACACCAAGCCTGAGAAGGTGACGGCGCGCATGATGTTCCAGATGGTGCAGGACCTGAATTCGAAGATGCCGGCCGACGCCAAAGTGAAGATCACCTGTTACACGTGCCACCGCGGCGCCCAGGAACCGCTTTCGGCGCCTCCGGCTCAGTAACTGTTTTTTTGTCCGGCGTCGGCTTGTGAATCGATCCGACGCCGGAAGTGTGTTTACAGTCAACTAACCGGACACTCCGGCTCAACCCGCGTGTGCTTGCGGCCTTCCTGCGATAATACAGCTTCGGCATGAAGCTGACCATTGACACCGCTTCGGGTGTCCTGTCCACAGAAGATTCTTCCATTCCCCTTTATTCCCGGCAGGCGTTCGAACTGATCAGCCGTGAATGGGTGCGTGTCGGCTGGGCCTGCAGATACTTCTTCACGCTGAACTGGCTGGGACGTCCGGCTCTGCAGTTGCCGGAAGACCTCATGCGCCTGCAGGAAGCCGTGTACGACGTGCAGCCGGACGTAATCGTGGAGTGCGGCATCTACGACGGGGGCTCAATGTTGTTTCATGCCACACTCTGCGAGGCAATAGGCAAAGGCCGCGTCGTCGGCATTGATAAGCACATCGGCGCCGATACCCGGGCCGCGCTTGCGCAACACCGGCTGGCGCATCGAATCGAGATGATCGAGGGCGATTCCGTCGCTCCCGAAGTCGTCACGCAGGTAAAAGATTCTGTCCGGCCAGGAGAAGCGGTGCTGGTGATCCTGGATTCGAATCACTCGCGCGCGCACGTGTCCCGTGAACTGGAAGCCTATGCCCCTCTGGTAACCGCGGGCTCGTGCATCATCGCGGCTGACGGCATCATGCAGGATCTGACCGACGTGCCTGGCGGCGAACCAAACTGGTCGTGGGACAACCCTGCAGCCGCCGCGCACGAATTCATCGCCGCCCATCCGGAGTTTGAGATGCGGGCGCCGCGCGGCCCGCGCAACCTGACGTACTGGCCCGACGGGTGGCTCTGGAGGCGCGAGTGACAGCGGCTGAGATCCGTCAGGGCATTGCGCAGCTTGGTCCATGGTTTTACCGCTTCGACTTCGGTGGCGGTGTGGAAACGATACCGTCGATTCCGGAATCGGTGGCCGGCATTTTTGAAACTCGTCTGCAGATGGTGGAGTCGGTTGTGGACCGGCATTTCGGCGATCGGCTGAAAAATATCGAATGCCTCGACATCGGCTGTCACGAGGGTTACTATTCGCTGGCGATGTCGCGGAGAGGCGTGCGGCATGTGCTTGCCGTGGACGCGCGGCAGGAAAACCTGGATCGCGCCCGCTTCGTGGCGAGAGCAATGGATATCGACAATGTCGAATTCCGGGAAGGGCGCGTCGAAACGCTCGCGGCCGATCTCGGCTGCACGTTCGCGCTCACGCTATTTCTCGGTCTGCTCTACCATGTCGAGGACCCGATGCGCTGTCTCCGCCAGGTGGCCGCGGTGACCGGCGAATTGTGCGTGATCGAGACGCAGGTGGTCGATGAAGTAGAAGGCTGCGCGGAGTGGGGTTCGCGCGAATGGACGCGGCCGTATCAGGGCATAATCGCGTTGATCGACGAAAGCGGCGAATTCGACGCGCGCATCCGCGAAACCGGTATCAGCCCGATGGCGACGTGCCCTTCGCCGCGCGCCCTGCTCTACATGCTGAAGCAGGCAGGCTTCAGGCATGCCGAGATTTTGCCTCCGCCGGCCAACGCTTACGAACAGCATGCGCGCGGGAAACGCATCGTCTGCGCAGCCTGGAAATAATCCGATGGCGACCGCGACGGAATTTCCGGCACAGAGTGAGGCCTTCGCGGCGCGCGCGCGCGCGCTCGGTCTCGCCGATACCAGCCGGTTTTACTGGTATCACACAATCGACCTCGGCGACGGCCTGGTAACGCCGGGCCTCTACGACTTTCGCTCAACGCTGGGCAACTTTCAGTTTCCGGATGATATGCGCGGCATGCGCGTGCTCGATGTCGGATCGGCTACCGGCTATTTCGCATTCGAGTTTGAGCGGCGCGGCGCGCGCGTGGTTTCAACCGAGCTGCCTTCGCTGCGCGATCTCGACCGGTTCCCCGGACAGACCGTGGGAAACTCACTGCGCAAGATCGAGCGCATGATTTTTCCCGACGGTCTGAATCTCGAATCCCTGCGGCGCGGCGATTCCGAGCGCGAACTGTATCGCTGCCTGCTCGATGGGCCGTTTCAGTTCTGCAGAGACCGGCTCGGCTCGAAAGTCGGGCGCTGTTATTCGACCGTGTACGATCTTACGGCGGACAACACGGGCGCGGGAGACGGGTTCGACCTGATTTTCGTCGGCGATGTTCTGGTCCACACGCTGTATCCGCTGAAAGCGCTCGCCGCGCTCGCGCCTCTCTGCCGCGGCGAGCTGGTGCTCGCGCAGATGCTGCCGGAAGGTCCGCAGGAGCCCGCGGCAATGCTGTACGTCGGCGGCAGCGACCCCGAGGAAGATCACGTTTCGTGGTGGCTGCCCAACCGCGCGTGCCTGCACGAGATGCTGATGAAGCTCGGATTTCATGCGGTCGACGACGTCGGCTGGCACGAAGGCGTGCTGCATCCGGGCGGCTATCCGTTCCGGCGGGCCATTCTGCGGGCACGGAAATGACCGGCTTGTCCGTAGCCCGCGGACCGGCAATTCAGGTTCGGAACCTTTCGAAAAATTATCCGCTCACGGAGTCGCAGCTGGGCCGGCTGCGTCATTTATTCGGCGCGGCGAGAGGCGCGCCGCGTGACGGCTTGTGGGCGCTGCATGAGGTGACGTTCTCGGTAGCAAGAGGCGAAGCGTTCGGAATAATCGGCGCAAACGGTTCAGGCAAGAGCACGCTGCTGCAGATGATCGCCGGCATCCTCAGGCCGACAGCCGGAGAAGTGGAAGTGAACGGGCGTCTCTCCGCGCTGCTCGAGCTCGGTTCCGGATTTTCGCCCGAATTCAGCGGACGCGAAAATGTTTATCTCAACGGCGCACTGTTCGGAATGTCGCGCGAAGAAATCGATGCGCGCTTCGAATCGATCGAGCGCTTCGCAGAGATCGGCGACT
>Ga0335085_10003783_pt1 | contig 25713 bp, 29 predicted proteins | sample Lox_Sample_45_FD_206712 | JGI IMG/M metagenome (GOLD analysis project Ga0335085, IMG submission 206712) | Soil microbial communities from Loxahatchee National Wildlife Refuge, Florida, United States - Lox_Sample_4.5 | ecosystem: Environmental > Terrestrial > Soil > Wetlands | place: USA...
AGAGCACGAGCTTCCTCAAATTCGTGGGCGGGGTGATGCGGCCGGGCTTCGCGATGGCGACGCCGGAGCGGGAGCTTGCGACGCTCCCGGGCTTCTCGCGGGACATCGAGGCCTCGCGCGCGGAGGCGCGGCGGCTCCTCGCGGCGGCGGGGCAGCAGAGCCTCAAGATCAAGTTCACCAACCGCGACATCCCGATCCCCTACGGGCCTGCCGCGGATTATTTGATCGCGTCCTGGCGCGCGATCGGCGTCGAGACCGTGCAGGAGAAGCTCAACACCAAGACCTGGCAGAGCGCGCTCGAGAAAGGCGAGTTCGAGGTCGCGATCGATTTCGTCGGCGACTACTTCGACGATCCGACGCTGCAGCTCACGAAATACGTGTCGGTCGACCTCTCGCCGGTCAACTATTCCCACGCGACCGACCGCTTCCTCGACGCGCTCTACATCGGTCAGGCCGTGACGTCCGACCCGCGCCAGCGCAGCAAGATCGTGCGCGACTTCGAGCGCCACGCCATGACCGAGGCCTATTCGGTGCCGCTCCTCTGGTGGACCCGCATCATCGTGAATTCCGCCGCAGTCAAGGGCTGGAACTTCACGCCGAGCCATTACCTCGATCAGGACCTGAGCGAGGTCTGGCTCGATCGCTGAACGGGCGAGGTGGCTATTTCACCGAGGAGAAAGAGGTCGGCTGCAGGATCGTGTTGGTGATCGAGGCGACGATCGCGCCCTCGCGCTCGGTCTCCGCGCGCTTGGCGACCCACTCAGGATCGGCCTGGAAGGACGCCCATTTCTTGTCGCGATCGCCAAGCGATTCCCACTGGAGGAGATAATAGAGGTCCTGGTTCGATTCGCCGACCACCACGGTCCAGAAGCCGGCCTGCTTGATGCCGTGCTTCGCCCAGAGGCCGAGGGTGATGGTCTCGAAGCGCTTGAGCAGCGCCGGGAGCCGGCCGGGCACGCAGTGATAGACGCGAAGCTCGTAGATCATGGTTTCCCCTGTGAGCGATCGAATGAAGCCCGCGACCATAGCGCATTGGTTGCGCCCGGGCGAGACGGTGGATCAGAAGAGCTTGCCTCCGTTCGGCACGGGCTTGTCGGGCGCGATGAGGACCACGGCGCCTTCGGCGTCCGGGAAGCCCAGCACCAGGATCTCCGACATGAATTTGCCGATCTGCTTCGGCGGGAAGTTCACGACCGCCGCGACCTGCCGCCCAAGGAGTTCCTCGGGCCGATAGTGCACGGTAAGTTGCGCGGAGGTCCTCTTGACACCGATCTCGGGTCCGAAGTCGACTTGCAGCTTGTAGGCCGGCCGGCGCGCCTCGGGGTAGGGCTCGGCGGCGACGATCGTGCCGACGCGGATGTCGACCCTGACGAAATCCTCGTAGCCGATGGTCATCGCCCCCTCGCTCCTCGCTTCGCGGCGCGGACGCTAGCACCGGCGGCGGCGCAAAAAAAGGAGGCCGCCTAGAGGGCGGCCTCCAACTCAGACGTCAGCGCTAGGGGGAGGGTTACTGACGCTGGGTCTTCTTCTTGGCGAGCGTGCCCCACTCCTCGAGGCTCTCGGTGAAGCGCTTGTTCAGCACCTCGAACGCCTCGCTCTGGGTCTTGCCCGCGAGCTCGACCAGCTCACGCGTGCTCTCGACGCTCTTGTCGAGGGCCTGCTTCGCATAAGCGGCCTGCTTCTGCAGCCGCTCCTCGGCCGTGCCGGTCTCGGTCCAGGCGCGCACGAGAGCCGAAGCCTCGTCCATCGCCGAGCGCGCGATCTCGACCTGCCGCTTGGCCAGCTCCTGGAAGCCCTGCACCGCAAGCTGGTTTGCTTGGGTGAGCGCTTCGAGGTTCTTGCGCTGGGAAGCCATCACCGCCTCGACATCGAGGCTGGCGAAAGGAAAGCCGGCGAAGAGCTTGCCGACTTCCGTCTCGAAGAATTTGCCGTTGACCATCGCCGTCATCCCGTTTCTGGAGGTTGGATCTGTTGCTGCACTGCAGCATAAGCCCAATATGGCATCGCGAACCGCCTGGGTCAAGGCTAGCCGATGAAAAATATTGCGGCGCACCATATCATGCCAATCGCCGTATCTCCATCCAAATATCTCTTTGAGATATTTGCAAAATAGCACTCTCCTTGAATGTCCTTCGAACCAGTCCTCACGGCGGTTACATCGCAGACGCCAAAAGGGTGTGCTCTCCCTCGCCATCTAGGGTATCCTTTGCGGTGCAGCAGGAAGGCCGCATGCCCTCGTTCAAGCCGAAGGATGAAAACTTCGAGGTACGGATTCGGGACAGCTTCTCCCGGCAGGCTCTCATGACGCTCATCGGTGCCCGGCTGAGCCGGGTCGAGCCGGGGCGGGTCGAGATCGAGCTTCCGTTTCGGGCCGACCTCACGCAGCAGCATGGCTATCTCCACGCCGGCATCACCAGCGCGATCGCGGATTCCGCGGGCGGCTATGCCGCCTATTCGCTCTTCTCGGCGGGTAGCTCGGTCCTAACGGTCGAGTTCAAGATCAACCTAGTTGCGCCCGCGGCCGGCGAGCGCTTCCTGGCGGTGGGGCAGGTCCTCCGTCCGGGACGCACGCTCACGGTCTGCAGCCTCGAGGTCGTCGCCCTTCGCGGCGGCGAGTGTACGGCCATCGCTGTCGGCCAGCAGACCCTGATCTGCCTCGAGGACCGGCCCGACCGCTAGGCCGGTTGCTTATCCCGGCCACCATCCCGGCGGAATCCCGCAAGACCGAGCCAGGGCTCTGCTTGTGAGAGGCGGCGGTCGAGCGCCGCCATCGTCTTTGCGAGGTCGGCAGTATCGTCCTCGAAAAAGACGCGGCTCACGCAGAGATAGAGCGCGGCAAGCGCCCGGGCGTGGAAGCGTCCCCGCATTCCTGCGCCCGAGAGACCTGCGGCCTCTAGCGTCCAAGTCATCGAGCGCAGAAGCGCGGGCGCGGCGCAGAGCGCCAAGGGCGGGTCGGTGAGGAGATCGCGGGCGATCGCCTTGAGGGCAGCGCGGTGCGGCCGCAGCGCATCGAACCGGCGCATCAGCACCTCGAAGAGGCGGTCGCGCGGTGTCTCCTCGGCGTCGGGCGCACCGGTTCCCGCGAGCACCTGTTGGTCCGTACGCGCGATCAAGCCCGCGAGGATCGCAGAGCGCGAACGGAATTCCGCGTAGACTTCGTGGAGCGGCATGCCGGCCTCGCCGGCAATCGCGCCGAGCGAGGCGCTGCGCCAGCCCGAACGCTCGGAGAGCGCGAGCGCCGCGTCGAGGATGCGGTCGCGCGGCGTCGCCGGCTTCGCCTTCGCCCTCGGTTCCCTCGGTCGCTTGGCCATGGTCCGCCTCCCGCCATCAAGTGTAGCGAGCCCGTGCCGGGGAGCAACCGGAAGCCGGTCCGCGCCCCTTATTTGACCGTCATCACGGTCCCGCCGGTGAGCCGCTCTAGCTCGACAGGGTTCAGCGGGAAGACCGCATGCGGGTGTCCCGCGGCCGCCCAGATGACTTCGTGCTTGCGCAGGTCCTCGTCGATGAAGATGACGGGCGGCGTCGCGTGGCCGATGGGGGCGACACCGCCGATCGCATAGCCCGTGCTCGCGCGCACGAACTCCGCATCGGCCTTGCCGATCGCTTGGCCCAGCGCCGCTGCGATCTTCTTCTCGTCGACGCGGTTGACGCCGCTCGCGATCACCAATATCGGCCGCCCGCTCGCGGCGCGGAACACCAGGGATTTCGCGATCTGCGCGACGGTGCAGCCGATCGCGGCCGCGGCGTCCGCAGCGGTTCGGGCCGTCACGGGGAATTGCTTCACGACCGCCGTCGAGCCCGCAGTGCGCAAGAGCTCCTGGACCCGCGCCGCCGCGGGCGCCAACGCTTCACTCATTCCGTTAATCCGCCAGTTCCCGGGAGCGGCGCGCTGCCGCTGCCACCGCCTTGACGATGAGGGATTCCAGCCCGTCGGGCGCCATCAAGACATCGAGAGCGGCGCGCGTGGTGCCGCCGGGGCTGGTGACGGCCTCCCTGAGCTTCGAGGCGGGCTCGTGCGAGAGTCGGGCGAGCTCGCCGGAGCCCGCGACCGTCGCTAGCGAGAGCCGCATGGCGAGATCGGGCGGCAATCCCGCCGCCACGCCCGCCTTGGCAAGGCACTCGATCAGCAAGAAGACATAGGCGGGGCCGCTGCCGGAGACCGCGGTCACGGCGTCGATGAGCCCCTCGTCCTCGACCCAGCCGACTTCGCCCACGGCGGAGAGGAGTACGTCCGCGATCCGGCGCTGGGTCGGCGTCACCCGGGGATTGGCCACGGCAATGGTGATGCCGCGGCCGACTGCCGCGGGCGTGTTCGGCATCGCACGCACCACGGCCGCCTCGTCATCGATGTGGCGCGCGAAATAGGAGAGCGTCTTGCCCGCGGCGATCGAGAGGAAGAGCGAGCGGCCGACGAAGCGCCTGTAGGGCTTGAGCACGCCCTCCATCGCCTGGGGCTTCACCGCGAAGACCACGACATCGGGCGAGAAGGCCGCGGGGATTTCCTCGGGCCGCTTGTGGCGCTCGACCAGGCGCTCGCCCGCGAAGCCGTCGGCGCCCGTGCCAGGCTCGACGACGAGGACATGGCGCGCCGCGCCGCGCTCCAGCCAACCCTTGAGGAGCGCCCCTCCCATCTTGCCGCACCCGACGAGGAGCAGGATCGTCGCGGGCGGTTTGCCGCCCGCGCTCATCATGCTTCGCCTACGGGGTCGATCATCGCCGCTGCGATCGCGTCCTCCGCGTCCTTGCCGCCCCAGATCACGAGCTGGAAAGCCGGGTAGAAGCGTTCGCACTCCGTAAGCGCGATGTCCACGAGGTCCTCGAGCTGCTCGACGCTCGCTCCCATCGCGCCCCTAAGCAGTACGCCGTGGCGAAAGCAGGGGGCGGGATCGTCGAGGCCGAGATCGAAATGGCCGATCCAGAGCTTCTCGTTGACCGCCGCGAGGAGCTCGTAGACGGACCCGCGCCGGGCCTTTGCCACCTTCATGTCGAACCCGCAAGAGAAGTGCAGCGCGTTCGTCTCCTGCTGCCAGAGGAAAAACATCCGATAGTCGCACCAGCGGCCGGAAACCTCGACGACCATCTCGTCGCTGCTGGCCCGGTCGTGCGCCCATTCGTTGGCCTGGACGATTTCCTCGATGAGATCGATGGGATTGGCCGCCGCTGTTGCCGTCTCGACTGCAATCGCGGTCATGGCGCCCTCCATATAGTCCCCGCGGGCTGCCGGGCCGACGATCGTCTCCCGACATCTGGTGGGTTGTTCCCCTTCACCCACCATAAGCGGTAGGGTGCCAAAGCGTCTCCGTGCACGCAAGGCAAGATTTTGTGTGCCTTCGGAAATCGGCCACAAAATAGAGTCGCGCCAAAGGCTTAGGTCGGCGGGTCCTCGTCGGGCTCGTCGCCCGTCTTTGAGCGCCGCCGAGATGGATTTTGACGCGGCTCGGCGCCGAGCCGCGCCTCGAGCGCCGCGAGGCGCTCGGCGAGGCGCTCCTGCTCGGCGCGCGCCTTAGCGGCCATGGCTTCCACGGCCTCGAACTCCTCGCGCCGGACCAGATTCATGCGGTCAAGAATGCGTTGGAACTGGTCCCTGAGCCGCGCTTCCACCTCTTCGCGCACTCCCGTGAGCGCGCTCAGCGCACCCGAGGCGACGCGGGCGAGGTCATCGAGGATGCGCTTGTCGGTCTGCATGGGCGGGCCTCCTGCTCACTCTCGCTAGCACAGGGAGGGGCGCGCGGGAATGCCGCTCGTCGACGCGCGGGCTACGACCAGGGTTCGAGCGGGGGTTTCGTGCATTCACTCCGGGGGTGGCCCCCGGGTGAGGTCAAGAACCTCGCGAGCCGGAACGCGCGCGCCGCGGCCGAGATCGGCGAGATGATCGGGAGCATCCAGCGCGAGGCGCGCGAAGGCCCCGCAGCGATCCTGCAGCTCGTCTCGGCGATCAAGGAGTCGAAAGCCGGGCTGCCGCGACCCGTGATCTCGCGCTGCGAATGAGCGCTGCCGCCGATGAGCTCGGGCGCGAGGCGGCGTCGCCCCGGCATGAGATGGAGCACTTCTTCGAGCGGATGCGCGCTGCCTGAGCTCCGCCGGGCGACGGCCGCTCGTCGCGCCCGCATCTTCCTTTTGACGCGCCCAGCGAAGGCTCTATAACTCCGCCCGACCCATGCGCGGGCGGGAGTCATGATCGTCATCACCGGCGGCGCCGGATTCATCGGATCGAACCTGACGGCGGCCCTGGAGCAGCGGGGAGAGCGAGACCTCGTCGTCTGCGACCGGCTGGGGCACGGCGACAAGTGGCGCAATCTCGCGAAGCGCGAGCTCGCGCACATCGTCCCGCCCGACCGCCTCCTCGAATTCCTCGACGCTCGCGGGAAGGATGTAGACGCGATCTTCCATATGGGCGCGGTCTCCGCGACCACCGAGACCGACGCCGACGCCATCATCGCCACGAATTTCACTCTCTCGCTCCGGCTCTGGGACTGGTGCGCCAGGCACGGGGTGCGCTTCTTCTACGCCTCCTCGGGCGCCACATACGGGGCGGGCGAGGCGGGCTTCGACGACGATGGGTCGCCCGCAGCCTTGGCGCGGCTCCGCCCGCTCAATCCCTATGGCTGGTCGAAGCATATTTTCGACCGGCGCGTCGCACGGCTCGCGGAGCGCAAGGCCGCGCAGCCCCCGCAATGGGTGGGCTGCAAGTTCTTCAACGTCTACGGCCCCAACGAGTACCACAAGGGCGCGATGCGGAGCGTTGTGACGCAGTTTTATCCGCTCGCGAAATCCGGCGCGCCCGCGCCACTTTTCCGCTCCTACCGCGCCGACGTGGCCGATGGCGGACAGCGCCGGGATTTCGTTTACATCGGGGACTGCGTGGAGATGCTGCTCTGGCTCTACGACCACCCCGAGGTGAGTGGCCTCTTCAACATCGGCAGCGGCAAGGCGCGAAGCTTCGCCGATCTTGCCGCCGCGATCTACCGCGTCGCGGGTCGCGAGCCCAGGATCGAGTATGTGGAAATGCCCGCGGCGATTCGCGACAAATACCAGTATTTCACCGAGGCGCCGCTCGCGAAGCTCCGCCGCGCCGGCTATACCGCGCCCACGGTCGCGCTCGAGGACGGAATCGCCGACTACGTGCGCAACTTCCTCGCCGCGAGCGATCCCTATCGATGATCCTCACGATCCCATTTCCACCTCTCGATCCCGTCCTGGTCGAGATCGGGCCCTTCGCGATCCGCTGGTACGCGCTCGCCTATATCGCGGGGCTGCTGATCGGCTGGCGCTATTGTGTGTCGATGGCCCGGCGGCCGCCCAAGGTGATCGAGCCCGCGGCGCTCGACGACCTCCTCGTCTGGGTGACGCTCGGCGTCGTGCTCGGCGGGCGCACCGGCTACGTTCTCTTCTACGATCTCCCGAAATACATCGAGCATCCGCTCGAGGCGCTGATGATTTGGAAGGGTGGCATGTCCTTCCATGGCGGCGCGCTTGGCGTCGTCATCGCGCTCTATCTCTTCTCGAGGCAGCGTAAGATCGATCTGCTTCGGCTCGGGGACATGCTGGTTTGCGCAGTGCCGATCGGCTTGTTCCTGGGACGCCTCGCCAATTTCGTCAACGGCGAGCTCTGGGGCCGTCCGACCGACGTTTATTGGGCCATGGTCTTTCCGAACGATCCGACGAAGCTGCCGCGGCATCCGAGCCAGCTCTATGAGGCCTTCCTTGAGGGGATCGTCCTCTTCACCGTCCTCTTCGTGCTGCAGCGCTACACCAAGGCGCGCGATCGCCGCGGCTTCCTCGCGGGTGTGTTCCTCCTCGGCTACGGTCTTGCCCGCATTACCGCCGAGTTATTCCGCCAGCCGGACCAGCAGCTCGGATATCTCCTCTGGGGAATCGCCACCATGGGCCAGATCCTCTCGGTGCCGCTGCTGCTCCTGGGCACGTGGCTGATCCGGCGCTCCTGCCGCGAGCTTCTTGCGGCGTGAGGCGCCTTGCGCCATGACGCCGCTCGGCGAGCTCATCGCCCGGCGCATCCGCGCGACAGGCTCGATCACCGTCGCGGAGTACATGACCGGGGCGCTCCAGCATCCGCGCTTCGGCTATTACGCGACGCGCGATCCTCTCGGCGCTGCTGGCGATTTCATCACCGCGCCGGAGGTGAGCCAAGTCTTCGGCGAGCTCATCGGCCTTTGGTGCGCCGATGCCTGGACGCGCCTCGGGCGGCCGGACCCGGTGCTGCTGGTCGAGCTGGGCCCGGGCCGCGGCACGCTGATGGCAGACGCGCTCCGCGCGATCAGGACCGCGCCGGAGTTTCGCCGCGCCTTGCGTGTTCATCTGGTCGAGACTAGCCCTGCCTTGCGCGCGCTACAGGCGCAAGTCCTGGCGGATGCGAACCCCAACTGGCACGAGGCGCTCGACACCGTCCCCGAGGCCCCGCTCATTGCGATCGCCAACGAATTCCTGGATGCGTTGCCGATCCGGCAATTCCAGCGCCGCGGCGGCCAGTGGCGTGAGCGCCGGATCGGGCTCGGCGCCGGCGGCGAAAGCTTCGCTTTCGTCCTCGAGTCCGAGGAAAGCGCCGCGGCCGCCATGGTGTCGCCGCGTCTCGCCGACGCGGCGGAGGGCAGCATCGCCGAGGTTTGCCCCTCGGCGGCCGCGCTCTCTGCGGCGCTCGCGCGACGGATCGCGCGTCATGGCGGCGCTGCGCTCCTTATCGATTACGGCCACCCCCACACCGCTTGCGGCGACACGCTTCAGGCGGTGCGTGGGCATCGCCCGCATCCCGTCCTCGAGGCGCCCGGCGCGGCCGACATCACCGCCCATGTGGATTTCGAGGCCGTCGCCGCGATGGCGCGCGGGGCCGGGGCCCTGGTGCATGGGCCCGTGACGCAGGGCGCTTTCCTGCGCGCACTCGGCATCGAGCTGCGTCAGCGGCGGCTCCTTGAGAGGTCCACGGCGGAGCAGCTCCAAGACATCAAAAACGGCGTGAGGCGCTTGATCGACGCCGCGGAAATGGGCACGCTCTTCAAGGTGCTTGCGCTCACTCACCCCTCTCTCACCGCGCCCGCGGGCTTCGCGGAGACTGCGACACCGTGATCGTCGCCGACATCCTCGACGCGCCGGGCATCCGACACGGCTTCTTCACGCGGGTGGGCGGCGTCAGTACCGGGCTCTTCGCCTCGCTCAACTGCGGCTTCGGTTCCGGCGACGATCCCGCGAAGGTCGCGGAGAACCGAGCGCGCGCGGCGGAGGCGCTGGAGCTCGGCCCCGAGCGTCTCGTCACCTGCTACCAGATCCACAGCGCGGAAATCGTCGAGGTCGAGACGCCTTGGCGGCGCGAGGAGGCGCCCAAGGCCGATGGCATGGTGACGACGGTTCCCGGCATCGCCCTGGGCGTGCTCGCTGCCGATTGCGCGCCGGTGCTACTCGCCGATGCGGAGGCGCGCGTCATCGGCGCCTGCCACGCGGGCTGGCGCGGCGCGCTCGGCGGCATAATCGAAGCGACTCTCGAGGGCATGCGCCGCCGGGGCGCGGGGCTCGACCGCATCGTGGCCGCCGTCGGCCCCTGCATCGGCAAGGCCTCCTACGAGGTGGGGCCGGAATTTCCGGCGCCCTTTCTCGGGGAGGCGGCAGAGAATGCCGATCTCTTCCGGCCGGCGCCGCGACCAGAGCACTTCCTCTTCGACCTCGCGGGTTACGTTCAGCGGCGCTTGCGACGGCTCGGCGTCGCGCGGGTCGCGCATACCGGCGGCGACACGCTCGCGGAGGAGGACCGTTTCTTCTCCTACCGGCGCGCCTGCCTCCGGCACGAGCGCGACTACGGAAGGCTGCTCTCGGCGATCGCATTGGAACCTTGAAACTCCGGAGGAGTTGAGGGACATGGCTTGGCAATTCGCACGCACGCCTGAAGCGGCGGCGGAAACCTGCTTCCCCCGCGACTACGCCGCGGCACGGCGGCAATTTCTCGACCTCGCGCAGCGCGCGCACCTTCCGGTGATGACATACGGCAACCCGAACAAAGGGCCGGCCGGCGAGACGCTCGGCACCGACGCGGCGCTACAGGGGCCCGCGGATGCGAAGGGCCTGCTGGTGACGATCTCCGCAACTCACGGGGTCGAAGGCTTCTGCGGCTCGGGCGCGCAGGCGGATTGGCTCACGGCGACCGCGGGCGCGAGCCTGCCGCCGGGCGTTGCTGTCGTGCACGTCCACGCCATCAATCCCCACGGTTTTGCCTGGCTCCGCCGCGTGACCGAGGAAGGCGTCGATCTCAATCGGAACTTCGTCGATTTCGGCAGGCCGCCTCCGGAGAACCTCGCCTACGACCAGCTCGCCGACGCCTTCGTGCCGCCGTCGCTCGATCCCGCGGTGGTCGCGGCAGGCGAGGCGCGGATCAAGGCCTATCGCGAGCAGCACGGCGACCGCGGCCTGCAGTCCGCCCGCAGCGGCGGCCAATACAAGCACGCCACCGGCATCTTCTTCGGCGGCACCAAGGCAACTTGGTCGCGCCAGACCCTCGAGCGGATCATCGGCGACTACGACTTGAGGTCCCGAGCGCGGGTCGCCGTGATTGACTACCACACGGGTCTCGGACCTTACGGCTACGGTGAGCTCATCTGCGATCACGAGCCCGGCTCGCCGAATCTTGCGCTGGCGCAGGCCTGGTTCGGCGAGAGCGTGACGGTGCCGCTCCTGGGCACCTCGGCCTCCGTGCCGAAGCACGGCACCGCGGGCGTCGATTTCTGGCAGCGGCATCTGGGGCCGCGCGTCGTCTACAACGCGCTCGAATACGGCACTTTCACCCCCGACCACGGCCGCGGCCCCATGCGCGAGGATCACGTCCTCCACGCGCGCGGGTTCATCGACTGGGCCGATCCGGAGACGCAGCGCATCAAGCGAAGTATGCGCCGCCATTTCTTCCCGGACACGCAGCCCTGGCGGGAGATGGTGCTGTTCCGCAGCCGCCAGGTGCTGACGCAGGCAATCGCGGGGCTCGCGGGATGAGGCGCCTCGTCTACGCGCTCGCGGCTTTCCTCGCTCTGGGCGCAGTCGTGCTCGCGAGGGCCGAGGCGGCCGACTTCGAGCTTCAGGAGGCGCGCGCTCAGCTCTCGCCCACCGGCAAGCTCCGCGCGGCCTTCTTGCTGACGAATCCGGCTCTCGTCACGGGGCAGCAGGGCGGGGAGGTCCGCGGCCTCGTCGGCGATCTCGCTCGCGCGATCGCGGAGCGGATCGGCGTACCCTTGCAGCCCCGGATCTATTCGACGCGCGGCACCTTCGAGAGCAGCCTCGGCCGCGGCGAATGGGACATCGAGCTCGACACGCGGAGCGCCCGCTACGCGAGCTTCGTCGACTACAGCGCCAACTTCGCGACGATCGACCAGGTCTATCTCGTCGGTCCGGGCAAGACGCTCAAGGAGCTCGCGGAGGTCGACCGAAAGGGCGTGCGGGTCGCCACCACCGAGAACTCCGATGCCGAGGGCATCATCTTCGGCACGATCAAGGAGGCGCAGATTCTGCGCGTGCCGCCGGAATCGGAAAAGGCGATCTCACTCTTGAAGTCCGGCGCGGCGGAGGTGTTCGGCGACAGCGCGGAATACCTCGCGGGGATCGCGGCGCAAATGCCGGGGACGCGGTTTCTTCCGGGACGCTTCGCCACCGTCCCCGTGGCGATCGGCGTGGCGCGCGGCCGCCCCGCGGCCCTCGCCCTGGTGAACCAATTCCTGCAGGAGGCCAAGGCCTCGGGCCTCATCAAGCGCTCGATCGAGCGGGCGCATCTCCACGGGGTCTCGGTCGCGCCCTGAGGGCGCCGCAGACCTGCCGCGCGGCAGCGGCCATTGCGCGAGCGGGGCGGGGCCAGTACGGTAGCCGCGGCTATTTCCCAACCCGAGCCGACGCGAGTTCTCATGTCCTTCCTTGCCGACCGTCTGAGCCGCATCAAGCCATCGCCCACCATCGCCATGTCCGACAAGGCGAAGGAGCTGAAGGCCGCGGGCAAGGACGTGATCGGCCTCAGCGCCGGCGAGCCCGATTTCGACACGCCTCAGAACGTCAAGGACGCGGCGAAGCGCGCGATCGACGCCGGCGACACCAAATACACCGCCGTCGACGGCACGCCCGCGCTCAAGAAGGCGATCGCCGCAAAGTTCAAGCGGGAGAACGGGCTTGATTACGCGCCCAATCAGATCATCGTCGGCACCGGCGGCAAGCAGGTGCTCTTCAACGCGCTCCTCGCCACCGTGAACGCGGGCGACGAGGTCGTGATTCCCGCGCCCTATTGGGTCTCCTACCCCGACATCGTGGCGCTGGCGGAAGGGACGCCGGTCGCGGTCGCCTGCCCGCAGAACAACGGATTTCGCCTTCGCGCGGAGGATCTCGAGGCCGCGATCACCAAGAAGACGAAATGGCTGATCCTGAACTCGCCGTCGAACCCCACCGGCGCCGCCTACAGCGCCAAGGACCTGCGCGCGCTCGCGGACGTGCTGCTGAGGCATCCGGACGTCTGGGTACTCACCGACGACATGTATGAGCATCTGCTCTATGACGGCTTCACCTTCGCGACGATCGCCGAGGTTGAGCCCAAGCTCTATCGGCGCACGCTCACCATGAACGGCGTCTCCAAGGCCTATTGCATGACCGGCTGGCGCATCGGCTATGCCGGCGGGCCGGCCGAGCTCATCAAGGCGATGGCGACCTTGCAGTCGCAATCGACCTCGAACCCGAGCTCGATCAGCCAGGCGGCTGCGGTCGAGGCGCTCTCGGGCCCGCAGGATTTCATTCCCAAGAACAACGCCGTCTTCAAGGAGCGGCGCGATCTCGTGGTGGAAATGCTCAACAAGGCGCAGGGCATCCATTGCCCGCGTCCCGAGGGCGCCTTCTACGTCTATCCTTCCTGCGCGGGGGCGCTGGGAAGGCGCACGCCCAAGGGCAAGACCATCGAGAACGACACCGATTTCGTCCAGTACCTCCTCGAGGCCGAGGGGGTGGCAGTGGTACAGGGCGCGGCGTTCGGGCTCTCGCCGCATTTCCGCATCTCCTACGCGACCGCGACGGAGGTGCTGCGCGACGCCTGCACGCGCATCCAGCGCGCCTGCGCCGCGCTCAAGTAGAAATCAGCGGGGAGGAAGATTCCGATGGCTCAGCACAGCAAGGTCGCGGTGGTGACGGGCGCGGGGAGCGGCATCGGGAGAGCGGCGGCGCTCGCGCTCATGAAAGACGGCTTCTCGGTCGCGATCGCGGGACGGCGCATGGAGGCGCTCCAGGAGACGGCGGCGCTCGGCAAGCCCACCAATGCCGCGGTCCTGCCGGTACCGACCGATGTCGGGAACCCCAATTCGGTGCGCGCGCTTTTCGCGAAGGTGAAGGAGACTTTCGGTCGCCTCGACGTGCTCTTCAACAACGCCGGCACGGGCGCTCCCGCGATCCCGATGGAGGACCTGACCTTCGAGCAGTGGAAGACCGTGGTCGATGCCAATCTCACGGGCTCCTTCCTCTGCGCGCAGGAGGCTATCAAGATCATGAAGGCTCAGACGCCCAAGGGCGGGCGCATCATCAACAACGGCTCGATCTCCGCGCATACGCCCAGGCCATACTCGGCGCCCTATACCGCGACGAAGCACGCGATCACCGGCCTCACCAAGTCGATCGCGCTCGACGGCCGCAAGCACGACATCGCCTGCTGCCAGATCGACATCGGCAATGCGGCGACCCCCATGACCGAGCGCATGACCAAGGGCGTCCCGCAGCCGAGCGGCGAGATGATGGTGGAGCCGCGCATGGACGTGAACCACGTCGCGAGCGCCATCTCCTACATGGCGAGCCTCCCCCTCGACGCCAACGTCCAGTTCATGACGATCATGGCGACGAAGATGCCGTTCATCGGGCGGGGGTAGGGTGTGTATGCACCCTCGCCTCAGGAGAGATCGTCGAGCTCGGGAAAATCGCGGTAAGCAATCGCCAAGATATCCGTCTCGATGAGACCGATGATTCGACCTACGGCGCGAGCCAAGTTCTCGAATTCTTCGCGGCTGCTGCACTGATCTTTCGTCATTTTCACAATCCGCGACAGTTCTGTAATCGCCCTCAGCGACAGATCTTTCACGGTTTCCGCAGTTGGCTTATTCAAATTTGCCTCCCTCAGAAAAGTCCTGTGCGCCTGCCATCAAGATCAGTTTAGTGAACCAACGCATTCGCGGTAACATTTGCGAAATTCTGAGCTTTGCAAATCACCTGATGGCGACCAGAGGAGGTGCAGACATTCATTCAAGCACCGATTCTGTCTTTCCGCTTTGCTCTCCGCAAGGGTGGTGCCAGAGGGAGCGGGACACTTCGGAGCCTTGGGTTCGGCGTCGCTTGTATTTCCACAGATTCCAGGCTCGCTAGACCAACGCCCGTGCCAGTCGCGCGGTTGGTCTGGGTTGTATTTTTCTAGACGGGAGAGCCGCTCAGCGCCCTCGGATGTGAGTCTCGGCAGTCGCAGATGGACCGCAAGGATTGTGGCAGCAGTGAGCCGGCCTTCGTTCAGGGCCTTTGCGATGCTCAGGATAGCTGGTGCGCGGTAAGGCAGCTCCAACTCGAACGTCGGCCCATATGCGGCCCTCAGGATTGTTTCAATTTCGCTCGCGGAAGCCGCGCGATATTTTGTGCGGCCATCCGAGGCGCGGGTCGCAGCGACGAGCTGCGCAATTCCAAGCGTCACTCCATTCTCGTCGCATACGAGATCGCGATTTGAGCTGCCGCGCTCCGCTAAGGAGAACTTTGTAAGAAGGGTCATGGCTAAGTTCCGATGGATGCTAATCCCGGCAGTGTACGCGTCATGCGTTCGAATCTCAAGCAAATTGCGTACGATCGGTCCAAAATCCCCATTGCGCCCGGGCAGTCGCCCGCGCGACCATCGATCCCCAAGAACCAAGAGAGGCGTTGCCGAGGGGCCGTCTCTTCCACGGCCCGCTAGGCCGCCTCCGCACACAGGCGATGGAGGCGCGCATGAACGGCAGAGCAGCGGCACCGCGCACGGCGGCGCTGGTGGGACCTTACCTCTCGGGCAAGACGACGCTGCTGGAGGCGTTGCTCTTCGCCACCGGGGCCATCAACCGGCGCGGTACCATGAAGGACGGCAACACCGTCGGCGACGCGTCGCCCGAGGCGCGGCACCGGCAGATGAGCACCGAGATCAATGTCGCTCATGCCAATTTCCTCGGCGATCCCTGGACCTTCCTCGACTGCCCCGGCTCGATCGAGCTCGCCTATGAGGCGCAATGCGCGCTGCTCGCCGCCGACGTCGCGGTGGTCGTGTGCGAGCCCGAGGCGGACCGAGCGCTCACACTGAGCCCGCTCTTCAAGTTCCTGGATCAGCACCAGATCCCGCACATGGTCTTCATCAACAAGCTCGACACCGCCAATTCCGGGCGGGTGCGCGACGTGATGGCGGCGATCCAGTCGGTCTCGGAGCGCCCGCTGGTGCTGCGGCAGGTGCCGCTCCGCGACAAGGAGGGCGCCATCACCGGCTACGTCGACCTCGTGAGCGAGCGCGCCTACAAATACAAGGCCGGCCAGGCTTCGGAGCTGATTCCCCTGCCAGCCGACTTCTGGGATCGCGAGCGGCAGACCCGCACGAGCCTCGTCGAGAAGCTCGCGGATTACGACGACAAGCTCCTGGAGCAGCTCCTCGAGGACATCGAGCCCTCAAAGGCCGAGATCTACCAGCATCTCGCGAAGGATCTGAGCCGCGATCTGATCGTGCCCGTGCTCTTGGGCTCGGGTCAGCAGGAGCACGGCGTCGTCCGCCTCCTGAAGGCGCTCCGGCACGAGACGCCGGAGCCCGCGGCGACAGCCGCGCGCCTCGGCGTCAAGCCCGGGAACGGCGAGACGGTCGCGCAGGTCATCAAGACCTATTACCCCTCGAATACTGGCAAGCTCTCGCTGGTGCGGGTCTGGCGCGGCTCCGTCACCGAGGGAATGAGCCTCAACGGCGTCCGCGTCGCGGGCGTGCTTCGGGTCAACGGCGCGAAGCAAGAGAAGCTGCCCGCCGCCGGCCTGGGCGACGTGGCGGCGCTCGCACGCCTCGAGGGCATCGCGACCGGCACGGTGCTCATGAGCGCGGGCGAGCCGCTGAAGCTCCCGGTGCCCGCCATGCCGAAGCCGGTCTTTGGCCTCACCATCACCGCGGAGAAGCGCGCCGATGACGTGAAGCTCACCGGCGCAATCCATCGGCTCGTGGAGGAAGACCCCACCCTCGTCCTCGAGCATCACGGGGACACGCAGGAGCTCATCCTCTGGGGACAGGGCGACATCCACCTGCAGATCGCGCTCGACCGGCTCAAGAACAAGTACAGCCTCCCGGCGGTCACGCGACGCCCGCAGGTGGGCTATCGCGAGACCATCCGCAAGCCGATCTCGCAGCATGCGCGCTTCAAGCGCCAGAGCGGCGGCCATGGCCAGTTCGCGGACATCGAGATCGAGGTGAAGCCGCTGCCGCGGGGCACGGGCCACGTCTTCAAGGATTCCGTGGTGGGCGGCGCCATTCCCAAGAATTACATCCCCGCCGTCGAGGACGGCGTGATGGAATACCTGAAGCACGGGCCGCTGGGCTTTCCGGTGGTGGACGTAGCGGTCAACCTGGTGACGGGCCAGTTCCACACGGTCGACAGCTCGGACCAAGCCTTCAAGACCTGCGCCAGGCAGGGCATGGCCGAGGCGATGCCGAATTGCGATCCGGTGCTGCTTGAGCCGATCCACCGCGTCGACATTTCCGTCCCGAACGCCTTCACCTCGAAGGTGCAGCGTCTGGTCTCGGGGCGGCGCGGGCAGATCCTCGGCTACGACGCCAAGGAGGGCTGGAGCGGCTGGGACGTCGTCAGCGCCAACATGCCTCAGAGCGAGCTCCACGACCTCATCATGGAGCTGCGCTCCATCACGCTCGGCGTCGGCACCTATACCGAGCGCTTCGACCACCTGCAGGAGCTGACCGGCAAGCTCGCGGACAAGGTTCTCGCGAGCCGTGGCGAGCAGGCGGCGGAATGATTTAGCCTGTCACTTGGGCCCCCTCTCCCTAACCCTCTCCCCGATGTGGAGAGGGCAGGGAGAGTGGGGTCGCTCCGAGGATCAGCCCTTCTTGTGGTCGCGCAGGTAGGGCGCGAAGAGGAACGTGAAGTCCTCCGACGAGGATTGCCGATTGTTATGGCAGCCGAAGCAGATGTCGTATTTTTGATCGGCGATCCGCGAACCATCGGGATTGAAGGAGGCGTACTCCCAATCGCCGTTCTTCATGTTGGCGGGATGGTCGTCGCCCCAGCCCTTGCCCTTCTTCTGGAGCTGCACCTTGATCCAGCCGCCCTCGGCGATCATGCGGCCGTCCTTGTCGAGGACGGGCTGGCCGTCGGGGCCGAGCTTCGCCTTCTTGTCGGCCATCACCAGCGTCGTGCCGTAGGGCATGGGCTTCCCGGCCTTCGCGGCCTTGAGCGAGGGCTTGTCGACGTAGAAGAAGCGGACGATCTTGAGATCGGGCCGATCGATGACTCCGTAGAGCGAGTATTTGTGCTCGAAATCCGTCGGGAAGCTGATCCGGTCGGCCCCGGCCTGCAGCGTGCCCGCGGCAACGGTGAGGGTGAGCGCGCCAATGCCGATGACGGCGAGCGCGAGCTTGAGTTTACGCATCGGTAGAACCTCCCCGGCTTTCGTCATTGCACGGTGACGTTGATCTTCATGGTGTCATGGAAGACGCATTCCACGACAAAATGGCCGCGCTTCGCGAGCGCGATCCGCTTGGTCTCGCCCGGCTTGATGCCGCCGGGGTTGAGGCCGAACCCGAAGGTTGGGATGAAGGCGTCGTGCGCCACGGTATCGTCGTTGACGAGCACGAGGACGTCGCCCCGCTTTGCCAGGATCTTGTCCGGGTTGTACTTCATGCCCTTCATCGTGACCTGAATCTCCTTGGCACCGGCGCTGCCGGCGGCCAGAATCAGGACCGCGAGGGCAAAGGCGAATATCCGCATTGTCGGTCCCCCGATTAAGTGAATCCCCAGCCGACCCTGGCCCCCATGCGGTGTGGTGTCAAATGACGAGATTGCGAGGCTCGCGCGGGAGTGATTTGCAGCGAGCCCGCCGGGGGTTATATGCGGGGGACGTGTGCGGCAGGGCAGGAGAGCGGACATGCTCATCAAACGGAAACGCGGCTGGGAGCTCCCCGAGCGCGAGGCGACACCCGAGTCGGTGTTCAACGATCGGCGGCGTCTCATCAAGGCCATGGGCTTGGGCGCGATCGGCGCTGCCGCCCCCCTGAGCCGGCTCGCCTTCGCCGCGGGCGAGGCCGGAGCCGACCCCTCCGCGGGCCTCTACCCCGTGAAGCGGAACGAGAAATACACGCTCGACCGTCCGATCACGCCGGAGAAGCTCGTCGAGAGCTACAACAACTTCTACGAGTTCGGCTCGCAGAAGGAGATCTCGGACGAGGCCCAGGCGCTGCAGATCCGGCCCTGGACCGTCGAGATCGACGGCATGGTCGAGCAGCCCATCAAGATCGACATCGACGATCTCCTGAAGAAGATGCCGCTGGAGGAGCGACTCTACCGGCACCGCTGCGTCGAGGCCTGGTCGATCGCCGCGCCCTGGAGCGGCTTCCCGATGAAGGCGCTGGTCGAGTTCGCGAAGCCGCTGGGCTCCGCCAAATACCTGCGCACGCAATCCTTCCACGACGCCAAGGTCGCGACGGGCCAGAAGGCGTTCTGGTACCCATGGCCCTACATCGAGGGCGTCACGATCGAGGAGGCGACGAACGACGTTGCCTTCCTCGTCACCGGCCTCTACGGCAAGCCGCTGCCGAAGCAGAACGGCGCGCCGCTGCGGATGGAGCTTCCGTGGAAGTACGGGTTCAAATCCGCGAAGTCGATCGTCAAGATCACCTTCACGGACAAGCGGCCGGTGTCGTTCTGGACCACGCTGCAGGGAAGCGAGTACGGCTTCTGGGCGAACGTCAATCCCGAGGTGCCGCATCCCCGCTGGAGCCAGGCGACGGAGCGCGTCCTCGGCACCGACGAGCGCCGGCCGACGCTCCTCTACAACGGCTATGGCGAGTTCGTGGCCTCGCTCTACACGGACCTCAAGGGCGAGAAGCTCTTCATGTAGTGCTTCTCACGCCGCCGGTGGAATGCGGAAGGCCACCATGATGCGGTTCCAGCCGTTGATGGCGACGACGGCGGCGGTGAGGTTCGTGAGCTCCTTCTCGGAGAAGTGGCGCTTCGCCTCCTCGTAGACGGCGTCGGGGACGTGTCCTTTCGTCACCAGCGTCAGCGCCTCGGTCCAGGCGAGCGCCGCGCGCTCGCGCTCGGTGTAATGTGGCGCCTCGCGCCAGGCCGCGAGCAGGAAGATGCGCTCGGGCTTCTCGCCGAGCTTGAGGGCGTCGGCGGCGTGCATGTTGAGGCAGAAGGCGCATCCGTTGATCTCCGAGGCACGGAGCTTCACGAGCTCGAGCAGCAGCGGCTCCAATCCGCTCTCCCGCGCCGCCGCCGAGAGGCTGCGCAGCGCTTGCGCGATCGCGGGGGCATGCTCCTGGAGCTGGCGGTACTCGAGGCGGGGCTTCATGGTCGGCTCCCTCGCTGGTGGATGGATGCTCTCAGGCGAGCTTCATCTGCTGGAGCGCCGCGCGGCCGAGGACGCCATAGGGATTGGCCAGCGTCTCCAGCAGCTCGAAGTGGTTGTAGTGCTGGCCCACCAGCAGCTCGACCGGCTTGCTCGCGGCTTTGACTGCCGCCGCGAATTCCTTGGCTTGCCGCTGGAACTCCGGGCTGTCGTCGGTGCCATAGGCGACGAGCAGCGGCGGGCGCAGCTTGTCGACGTGTCGGATCGGGCTCAGCGCCTCCTGCATGGGTTGGTCGATCTTGAGATAGGTGCTGCGCGAGGAAAGTCGAACCGGCCTCAAATCGTACATGCCGCTGATGCACAGGCCGCCCTTGATCACGTCCGTGGGCGCTCCGTAGTTGCTCCAGTCGGTCGTCAGTGCGACCGCCGCGAGATGGCCGCCGGAGGAATGGCCGGAGAGGTAGATACGGTTGCGGTCGCCGCCGAAGCGCGGAGCGTTGCGGTAGAGCCAGCCGATCACGTGGCGGATCTGGTCCACGAGCGGCGCGAGCGAGCCGTTCGTGGTCTGCACGCTCGCGAAATCCGGCACCGCGAAGTGCGCGCCCGCCATGACGAAGACCTCCGCGGGGAAGCCATAGTCCTTGGCGACACCGCCGCGCCAGTCGCCGCCGTGAATGAAGACGTGGATCGGCGCGTCCCGCTTTTTGGTGGCGTAGACGTCGATCTTCTCGAATTCGCTGATGCCGTAGGATTCGCGCATGGGTGCGCCCAGGCGCGCGCGCGCGAGCTCGCTGTTTGAGGCGAAGCGCGCGAGCGTCTCCTCGATGTTGGCGGCGTAGAAGCTCTGGTTGAACGCTGCGTCGAGCTCGATCTGATCGTAGTCGAGGAATACGCGGTTGCCCTTGGCGTGCGGCGGCGGACCCGGTTGCCATTTCTCGCGCGGCGCCGGCCGCTGGCCCTGTGCGGAGGCCTTGCCCGCGAGGGCGGCGGCCGCGATGCCCGCGAGCGCGGCGCGGCGCGTGGTGCGCGTCATCGCCGCGCTCAGGCGGCGCGGCGCAGGATGCGCTCCGCGCCGTCCGCGAAGGCCTGGCAGCCCAACACGATATCCTCCTCCTTGGTGTCCTCGGTGTAGTGATGGCTGACGCCGCCGATGCTGGGAACGAACAGCATCCCCGCGGGGACGTGTCGGGCGAAGACCTGGGCGTCGTGCCCGGCGGCGCTCGGAAGCCGCAGGTGGAGCCTCGGCGCATGGCGCTCGGCCGCCCATTCGAGCGCGTCTTGGAAGCCCGGGCTCATCGCATGCGGGGGGTTCTTCGAGATGGTCTCGAGCTCGCAACGGCAGGGGCCCTTGGCGTTCGCCTCCGCGACCAGCGTCACGAGCGCGCGCTCCATGATCTGAAGCCGCTCGGGCTCGACGTCGCGGAACTGGAAGAGCATTTCCGCCATCCCGGGGATCACGCTGGGCGCGCCGGGATCGAGCGTGATGCGGCCCGTGGTCCAGACCGAGCGCGGCCCCGCGACCTCCGGGAAGCGCTGGTCGATCGCGGCAGCAAGCCGCACCAGCGCCACGCCCGCGTCCTTGCGTACGGCCATGCGCGTCGTGCCCGCGTGGTTCTGCTGTCCCTGGAAGGTGAGGCGATAGAGGTTGATGCCCACGATCCCCGTGACGATGCCGAGGCGGAGCCCGGCGTTGTCGAGCGTGTCGCCCTGCTCCACATGTGCCTCGAGATAACCAACGTAGCGCTTGGGATCGATCCGCTCGCGCGGGCGGCCGGAAAGGCCGGCCTCCTCGAGCGCTTGACGCAGCTTCTTGCCGTCGACCTTGTTCTCGGCGGAGTCGATGTCCGCCTCCGTGATCTCTCCACAGAAGGAGCGGCTCCCGAGGAGCGAGCCGTAATAGCCTTCCTCGTCCGCCCAGGCGCCGACGTCGATCGCGAGATCGGCAGTGGCCGCGTCATCGGCGAAGGCGCGCGCGAGCTCAAGCCCGTAGAGCACGCCCATGGCGCCGTCGAGCCAGCCCGAATAGGGCTGCGTCTCCACATGCGAGCCCACGAGAAGCCGCGGGCCGGGCTTGCGGCTCCGCCCCAGCACCGTGCCGATGCCGTCGATCGTGGGCTCGAGCCCGGCCTCTTTCATGCGCTCCATGAGCCAGCGCCGCGCCTCCATGTCGATCTTGGAATAGGTCGGGCGGTGCACGCCGGTCTTGTAGCGGCCGAAATCCGCGAGGCGATGCAGGTCGCCCAGCAGTCGCGCGCCTTGAATGATTGGCATGGCAGATCCCTCCTGAGATGACGAAACCTTAATGCGCGGCGGGGCGCGCCGCCAGCCGTCAACCCTTGCGCAACCGGCGCTCGCGAAGCGCGATGTAGAGGCCCGAGGCGATGATCAGGGCGGCGCCCACCCAGGTCCAGAGATCGGGGAAGTTTCCGAAGACCAGATAGCCCATGAGCGTGGTGCCCAGGAGCTCGACGTAACCCAGCGGCGAGATCAGCGCCGCGGGTCCGAGGCGGAAAGCCTGCGTCACGAAGTAGTGCCCGAAGCCGCCGAAGACGCCGAGCGCAGCGAAGAGCAGATAGTCGGTCCAGTGCCGCGGCAGCTCGAAGTCGAAGGGGACAAGCGCGCTCATGACGATGGTGCCGATGAGGGCGGCGTAGACGATGCCGGTCTCGGCATTGTCGTGGAACCCGCTGCGGCGCGTCGCGATCTGATAGAGCGCGTAGCAGGCGGCAGCGGCCACGAGGAGCAGCACCGCGGGATTGACGAAGCCGCTGCCGGGACGGATCACCACGAGGACGCCGATGAAGCCTACGGCGACCGCGGCCCAGCGCCTCGGCCCGACCGCCTCGCGCAGCAGCGGCACCGAGAGCGCCGTCACCATAAGCGGCGTGGTGAAGCCGATGGTGGAGGCCGTCGCGAGCGGCACCGTGCTGATCGCGCGAATGAAGAACAGGGTCGAGCCCAGCAACAGAGCCGAGCGGACGATTTGGATCGAGGGACGATGCGCCGCGAAGAGGTGCCAGCCCCGGCTCGGCAGAAAGACCATCGCCATCACGAGGAAGTGCCCGGTGAAACGTGCCCATACGACCTCGAGCAGGGGATATTCGGTGCTCAGGAGCTTCGCGCAGGTGTTGAGGATCGGGAACATGGTGACGCCCAGGCACATCAGCAGGATGCCGCGGAAGGCATCGCTCTGCCGCTCGGGCGTGCTGTCCGTTGCCATGTGCCGGGAGTGCTTCGCGTCTCGGGGCTGAGGCCGAGCCAGGCCGCGATCAGGTAAGCTTCACGAGCTTCTGCAGGCAGCGCAGCTCGCGCGGGGGATCGATCGGCGGATACACCTGCGGCCAGGCCGTGTTCGAGACCTCGCCCACGTAGAGGTCGCCGCGGCTGTCGACGGCGAGCCCGTGCGGCGCGATGAATTGTCCCAGCGCCTCGCCCGCGTGCATGCGCCCGAGCCGCGCAACGAGCTTGCCCTCGCTGGTGACGATGCTGATGCGGGGCCCGAGATTGGGTGCGTCGCGGTTGATGGCGTAGCCGGGACCGAGCTCGCCGATGAAGCAGAGCGGGTCCTTCCCGCTCTCCATGTAAAGGCCGCAGGGACGGTGCAGATTGTTCCACTGCGCCTCGTATCTTCCTTTGCCGTCGAAGACCTGCACGCGGTGGTTCTCGCGGTCGGCGACGTAGACCCAGCCCTCGGCATCGCAGCAGATGTTGTGCACGATGTTGAATTGGCCCGGATCGGTACCGGGCTCGCCCCAGGAGAAGAGCCGCTTGCCGTCGGGCGAGTATTTGTGGATGCAGGCGTTGCCGTAGCCGTCGGCGATGTAGATCTCACCCTTGGGAGAGAGCGCCGTGTGTGTACAGCGGTGGAAGGGGAGGCCGCTCATAAAGGGGGAAGGACGGCCGGGAATCCCGATCGTCATCAGGACCGTGCCGTCGAGGCGGCATTGGCGCACGGTGTGATCGCCGTCGTCGGTCAAATAGACGGTGTCGTCGGGCCCCATGTGGAGCCCGTGCGCGCGCGTGAAGACACCCTCGCCCCAGGAGCGCAAGAAGCGGCCCTCGCGGTCGTAGACGATCATGGGATGCGGGCCGCGATTGAAGGCGTAGACGTTATCCTTGCGATCGACGCCCACGGCGGCGACGTCGCCGTAGCGCCAGCCCGTCGGCAATTCACCCCAATTGGACAGCACGCGGTAGCGAAAGGCCCCGCTCCCGAGGATCGCGTCCGCGCTTACGTCGTTCGCCATTCGGCTCTCCCGTCTGACACGGCGGCTCAAGTCGATGCTAGCACGGGGGCAGCAGGAAATGCTCGGCTCAGTCGCTCGGGGGCTCGACCCGCTCGGTGCCGATGAAGGCGCGCCGCACGAAGCCCGAAAGCGCGTCGATCGTGGCGACGGTGACGAGGATCATGAGGATGAGGCAGGCGACGTGCTGCCATTCGAGGGTTCGAATCTCCTCGTAGAGAACGAGGCCGATGCCGCCCGCGCCGACGATGCCGATGACCGTCGCCGAGCGCGTGTCGGACTCGAAATAATAGAGCACCTGGCTCGCGATCACCGGGAAGACCTGGGGGATCATCGCGAAGCGCACCGCCATGCTCTTGCCGCCGCCGCTCGAGAGCACGCCCTCGACCGGCTTGCGGTCGCTCGCGTCGAAGGTCTCGGAGAAGAGCTTGCCGAAGGCGCCGATGTTCGTGACGGCGATCGCGAGCGCGCCCGCAAAGGGGCCGAGTCCCACCACCCGCACGAAGATGAGCGCCCAGACGAAGCGGTCGATGCCGCGGATCATGTCGAAAAGGCGATGAAGTAGCACGTGTAGAAGACGGCTCCCGGTCACCGCGCGCGCGGCGAGGAGGCCCAAGGGGAAGGCGAGCACCGCCGCCGTGAGCGTCCCGATGAGGGCGAGCCCCAGCGTCTCCAGCAGCGCATGGAGATAGAGCGTGAAGCGGCTCCAGCTGTCTGGGGTCGGCGGCAGCATGCGCGCGAGGATCTCGCCGAATTTCGCGAAGCCCCCGAGCATGCGCGCAAAGCCGAAATCGACCCGCCAGAGGCCCGCGCAGAGCAGGGCTAGCAATAGCAGAGCCAGCGCGATCTCGCGCCAGGCCCGAGTGCGCGCGCGGCGGAGGAGGGGACCGTGCCGCTCCGCTGCCGCCGCGACGTCGCCGAAGAGCGCGCTCCGGGCGTGCCCGCTCACGTCCGTCCCCGCTCGCCCAGGAGGTGCGCGCGCAGTCGGCCCGTCCCGATCTCGATCGCGAAGACCGTCACGATCACAAGCACGACGATGGCGGAGACGTCGGAATAGTAGAATTTGCGGATGGCCTCGACGAGCTTGTAGCCGATGCCGCCGGCGCCGACGTAGCCGAGCACCGCGGCCTCGCGCACGTTGATCTCGAAGCGCAGGATGAAATAGCTGGCGAAGCCCGCGATGACCTGCGGTAGTACCGCATAGCGGATCGCCGCGAGCTGCCCGCCGCCGGAAGCGCGCACGCCCTCGACGGGGTTCATCTCGATGTTCTCGACGAGCTCGTAGAAGAGCTTGCCGAGGGCCCCCGTCGAATGGAGCGCGAGCGCGAGCACGCCCGGCAAAGGACCGAGGCCGAAGGCCTCGACGAAGATGAGCGCGAAGACGAGATCGGGCACCGTGCGTAGGAACTCGAGGAGCCGCCGTGCGGCGCTCCTCAACCAAGCTAGGCGATTGAGATTGGCGCTCGCGACGAAGCAGATCGCCAAGCCCGCGATGCCGCCGAGGAGCGTCCCGACATAGGACATGACGATGGTCTCGACGAGGAGCGTGAGCCAGGCCCCGAGATTCCAGAACCAGCCGTCGCGGCCCCAGAGATGGGTCCAGGCACGCTCGCCGCTGTCGAGGTAGAGGCAGCGGTTGAAATAGTCGAGGAGATCCCAGCGATGCTCCCAGAACCGCAGGGGATCGACTTGCGCGACGTTTCCCGCGCCGAGCAGCGCCAAGACCAGGAGCACCGTGAACAGCAGGGTGCGCAGCCGTTTCGCTGCGACGGCGCGCGCATAGGCCCGGCGTAGCGGCTCGAGCTGTGCGGCGGGCAGGAGATTGACGGCGGAGCCCATGTGAGCCTGCCTCATTCGCGAGGCTCGGAGCCGTCCCGGCTGCGGCCCTCGCGCCGCGGCCGGGACGGCCGTCGGATCA
>Ga0335085_10003784_pt1 | contig 25707 bp, 19 predicted proteins | sample Lox_Sample_45_FD_206712 | JGI IMG/M metagenome (GOLD analysis project Ga0335085, IMG submission 206712) | Soil microbial communities from Loxahatchee National Wildlife Refuge, Florida, United States - Lox_Sample_4.5 | ecosystem: Environmental > Terrestrial > Soil > Wetlands | place: USA...
CTGAACCCGTTGACGCTGGTTAGCGTTATGGCTACCCAGGCCGTGCCGCCTTCGGGCGCGGTGATGCTCGCAGGCGTAACGCTCACCGTGAAGTCGGGGCCTTCCGTGACGGCGAACGCGCCAAGATCCTGCGTTGGACCAGGTAAGTCCTCCGCGTTCTTGGCCCAGGCAAACACCTCGTGGGCTCCGGCGAAGGCCGGTGAGAACGTCACCAGAAACGTGGCCGCGATCGTCTTATGATTGTCGGTAGTTCCGATTTGCACGGAACTTCCGGCGTTCAGATAACAGTTGCCGTTCCCATCGGATTGCGTAACAGTACCCGAGGAGTCCCACTCTAATATGCAGTTGCCAACTTGATCGATCAGAACTTGGCCTGAGGCGATATCCCCCGAACCGGACGGGCTGGCAAAGGTCACTGTTATCGGCGTGGGTGTCGTCGATCCCCCAACCGCGCTTGCGGTCGTGCTGTATGTCAGAGCGGTTGGATATGCGGGGAAATAGGACGTGCAAAATGCCCCATAAAGCGACGAGAACTCCTGCGTACCAATGAAGCTCGCCACCACCTGGGCCTGCGACATTCCCGATTCCAGTTGTCCGAGCCAATACGAGTAGCCGTCCTCATCGGGCGGCCGACCCAGTGCATTTTGGTATAGGAGGGTCAGGAACGAACCGTTGTCCGGCGTGCACCCGGCGCTTAGGCCGAAAAAGCCGCAGTACTCGGAGCTTCCGAGAAAGTCCACCGTCAACTGCGTCTGATTCATCCCGCCATTCAACAGCCCGTCAAAATAGTTCCAACCCGCCGGATCGGGTTCCCGACCCAGCACGGCAATGTAATTCGCGCTGGTCCAATAGTTGTTGGACAACTGCTGCGCCTCGGCGACAGCCGGGGCGAGGGACACCAACGAAAGGGTCGCAAGCAGGTAGCTGCCAAGGAGGTTCTTCATCGTGGTCGTCCTCGCTAGTTATGCACCGTGAAGGTCATCGGCGCGACCGATACCGCCGCCGGCTGCAACCCGATCTCCGCTTGGACCAAGTTCCCCGCCGAGTCGAATGCCTTTGCCACCGAGCTCATAATCTTCAGGCTCAGCGCTGTGTTCAGCGGAACCATCATCCGGTAGTTCCGCCCGCCCACGTCCTTTGATACAAACTGCGCGTGGTGAGGGAGTTTGTCCGGTCCCCGCACCAGCAACTGCAACGCTGGCTCGAGCGTTGGCGGACCCTTGACCGCAACCGCCTGCGGCAGCAACTGGCCTGGATCGTTCACGCGGATCTGGAGCCACGTCCCGTTCGGAGCGGTGAACTTCACTCCCGTGAGTTGCTGGCCGGCCGCCACCGTCACAGCTGAGTTTGCCGATCCCCACGAGCAGGTGTCCAGGAACGGAAGCGCCGAACGCGGCGCCTCCGTTTCCGGGATTTGCGCGCAAATCTGGTACTTGCCGGCCGTTATGTGCTGGAAAGTAAAAGAGCCGTCCGCTGCGGTCATAGTCCGGCGTGAGCGCGTAGGCACGCCTCGCGGCCCGGTGGGTTCCAGTGTCACAACCGCTCTTACCGCATGTCCCGCCGGCGAGACGATATGGCCGGAGATAGAAGCAGCAGTATTCGTGGTTTGAGCGAATACGACCGGAGCGAGCAAGAACACACCACTGGCATATCTAATCCGCATTCAAATCACCTCGTCTGCTGGAAATAAGTTATTCGCAAAAAGCTAATTCAGGCGTACAATCGGACGCCCTTCATGAGCCTTGATACAATGAGTTCACCCGGTATCGAAGGCCGCGGCTGTCGGCCTTCATAGTTACTAACTCGTTACTAACTACACCACAACTCGCTCAATCGAACCCGCGGGTTAGAAATATTTTTAACCTAGAGGTTATTAGAAATCAAGATAAGACTATGAAACGCTAGGATAGCCATTTAGAGCTATGACGGAATCTGGAGACCCGAGACGCTTCAGGCCCGCTCGTCAACCGCGTGGCGGGGCATCTATTCCACCTCTGCAAGCCCTTGGGTCGTCTAATTCTCACTAGGAACCTTTTCCAACCGGTCCACCACAATCACTTCCAGCGGCAACTTGCGGGATTCCAGCCGCAAGCCCACCCGCTTCAGCGACGCCGGGACTGAAGAGCCGGTCTGGTCGTTTTGGGATTCCCGATCGATCACCCCAGCCGCATTCGAACCCTTGACCAGGTCTTCCGGCGAGAAGTCCAGTCCGAGGTCATACTCGCCGCTCACGCCGGTCATATCCACCACCGGATAGGCCAGGAAGCTGGCAACCAGGTCCGCGAGGGCCCGCATACTCATCGCCTTTGCCTCAACGTGCATTGTGCCATCCGCGGTGAATGACCGCGACCAACCGCTCCGCTCGCCCTCCGCCGCCGCGGCGGTCAGCTTTGGCCCTCCTTTCGCCACCACCATCGCCACACCCGGCAGAACTTCCTGTGCGTGATGAGCCGCCAGTCGGAAGCGCGCCGTCAAAAGCGCTCGCAGCATTTCCGGCACCTGCTCGCGGCTCGACCCGTCCGGCAGTTTCACCATCACGTCGAACTTCTGGGTCGCCATCCACTCGGGGCCTTTCACCTGAAACGCGCTCACGCCGTACGCTGTGCGAATGAGGTCGGTCAAGGATGCGTTTCCGAACGTGATCCGGCCGGGGTCGGCGGTCACCGTCATGTGATATTGCTGGTGCCCCTCGACGGGAGCAGCCGGTTTGATGGACGCGGCTTCAAATCCCGCCGTCTGGCCGAAGCAGGCCAGCCGCAGCAATGCCAAGATCGGAGTCGCTCGGTGCATCAGGGTCCTTCGCATACCCGCTGTAGACGCTGGGACACCCCTTCGGTTGGCGAGTTTTAACAATCCTCAGCATTCGGGCCGGGCCGCGCCTTCTCTGTTACTTCGGTGTCTCTCCCGAAACTCCGGCGGAGGCGCCAAAACCCGATGCGGAGGCGGAGGCGCCGAAAAACGCGCGGAGCCAATCGCTCTCGTCCTTCTCCCTCTTAGCTCCGCGCCTCCGCTTCTCCGCGTCAAGGCTCCTCCCCCTCCCCGTTCATCGTGCGTTAAATCTCTTTCTTCGTGTCCTCCGCCGTCCGCGGTGAGTACAGGGCCACCCGTTCATCGTGCGTTCATCTGCCGAATCCTATACTGATAAATCTCGATGCACAAATCCGCCATCCTGGCCTTGGCCGTATGCTGGATCGCGGCGGCCCAGTCCCCTACGTCCCCGGCGGCGCTGGTGCTCAACCTCCAGCAGGCCATGGAGCGCGCCCGCGCCAACAGCCCCGAGGTCCTCTCGGCCAACATCGATACGCTCCTCGCGCGCGAAGATACCCGCCAGGCCAAAGCCGCGCTTCTGCCGACCGCCAACGGCTTCAGCCAGTACATCTACACCCAGCCCAACGGCAGCCCCAGCGGCGTGTTCGTCTCCAACGACGGGGCGCACGTCTACAACGATCAGTTCCAGGTGCACGGCGATATCTACGCGCCGTCGAAAATCGCCGACTATCACAAGGCCCAGTTGGCGGCAGCAGTGGCGCGCGCCAAGTACGAAATCGCCTCGCGCGGGCTGATCTCCACCGTGGTCGAAGACTATTACGGCATGGTCGGGGCGGCCCGCAAATTCGCCAACTCCCAGCAGAGCCTGCGCGAAGCCCAGCAGTTCCTCGATATCACCCAGAAGCTCGAAAAGGGCGGCGAGGCGGCCCACTACGACACCGTCAAAGCCGAGTCGCAACTCCTCGACCGCCAGCGCGACGTGCAGGAAGCGCAACTCGCCGGCGATAAGGCCAAGCTGACTTTCTCGGTCTTGCTTTTCCCGGATTTCCGCCAGGACTTCGAGTTGGTTGACGATCTCGACACGGTTCCATCATTGCCGCCCTTTCCCGAGATCCAGTCGAAGGCCACCACCAACAGCCCCGACATTCGGGCCGCCGAGGCCACCGTCCAGCAGCAGCGCTTCGAGTACCGCTCGGTGCGCGGCGAACTGCTGCCCTCGGTTTCCTTCGATTATTTCTGGGGCCTGAACGCCAACCAGTTCGCGGCCTACAACGAATTCGGCCAGCGCAACTTCGGCTCGTCGGCGCAGGCGCAGGTGAATATCCCCATCTGGAACTGGGGCGCGACCAGGAGCCGCATGCGCCAGGCCGAGTTGCGCATCGAGCAGGCCAATAACGAGCTCACCCTGGCGCAGCGGCAGTTGCTGGCCAATCTCCACGCGTTTTATCTCGAAGCCGGTGTGGCCAACGCGCAGATCGCCACGCTGCGCCATTCGCTCGATCTCGCCAACGAAGCGCTGCGTCTCACGCTGCTCCGTTACCAGGGTGGCGAAGGTTCGGTGCTGGAAGTGGTCGATGCGCAGACCACCGTGGTGGCGGCACGCAATGCTTTGGAAGACGGCATGGTTCGCTATCGCCTGGCCGTGGCGAACCTGCAGACACTCACGGGAGCATTCTGATGCAACAATCGCGGCAGTGCGGGTTTCGTGGCTTCCGGTTGCTGGCCGGCGGCGCCCTTGTCGCGCTCATCCTGGCCGGGTGCGCGAAGAAGGAAGAGAAAGAGACCGAAGCGCCGGCGCCCGTCCAGGTGACGGCAGTCACTCAGGACACCATCCGCCGCATCGTCAGCGGCGACGGCGTGCTGTTCCCGCAGGATCAGGAAAACGTCATGCCCAAGATCTCCGCGCCGGTGCAGAAGTTCTACTTCAACCGCGGCGATCACGTGAAGACCGGACAACTGATGGCGGTGCTCGAAAACCGCGATCTGCGCTTCACCGCGGAGTCGAATAAGAGCCAGGTGGAACAGGCCGAGGCCAATCTGCAGGCCACCGAAGGCGCCACCATTCCCGAATCCGTGGTCAAAGCGCGCACCGACGTCGAGGCCGATAAAGAAACCGCCGAGGCCGCCCGGAAAGTGCTCGAGAGCCGTCAGGAACTCTTCAAGCAAGGCGCCCTGATGCGCCGCATGGTGGATGAAGCGCAGGTGAACTGGGCCCAGGCCAACAGCAACCTGCTCACCGCGCAGGAGCATCTTCGCACTCTCGAAGCGGTGGCCAAGGAAGCGCAGATCAAGCAGGCCACCGCGCAGGTGGCGGCCGCGCGCGGGCAGTATCAATCGGCTGAAGCGCAGGTGGCCTACACCGAAATTCGCAGCCCCATGAACGGCACCATCGCCGACCGTCCTTTGTACGCCGGCGATATGGCCTCCACCGGGCAGCCGCTGTTCTCCATCGTGGATATTTCGCGGGTGGTGGCGCGTGTCAATGTCCCGCAAGCGCAGGCATCGCTGGTGCGTGTCGGCATGCCAGCCGATGTGGTCCTCACCGATGGCGGCGAGCAGGTGCAGGGCAAGGTGACGGTGGTGAGTCCGGCCACCGATCCCGCCAGCACCACCGTGCAGGTCTGGGTTCAGGTCGACAATCCCGCCGAGCGGCTCAAGCCCGGCGCCGCCGTGCACGCCAACATCATCGCCGAAATCTACAAAGCCGTTCCGGTGATTCCCACCTCCGCGGTTCTGCCCGGCGAAGAAGGCGGCACCATGGTCCTGGTCATCGATTCCCAATCGGTGGCTCATCAGCGTCCCGTGCAGTTGGGCGTCCGCGAAGGCAACAAGGTACAGGTGCTCAACGGCGCGCGGCCGGGCGAAGAAGTGGTCACCGTCGGCGGACTCGGGGTGGACGATAAGGCCAAGGTCAAGGTCATCGACACCACGGTCAAGGAATCCGAAGACGAAGACGAGAACGGCGACGAGAATGCGCCTCCGCCTCCGCCCGCGAAAGGCGAGCAGAAGAAACAGGAGGCGAAGCCGAAGGGCCAATGAGCGACGTCGCGACTCCTCCTCCCATGCCGCCCGAAGAACCCGGGCACTGGACAGCGCGCCACGGCAAGGCCATCGTGTGCGTCATCCTGACGCTGATCGGCATCGGCATCTACCTGGCGCAGGCCATTCCGGTGGCGGTCTTTCCGGAGACGAATTTCCCGCGCATCGTGGTGGGCGTCGATAACGGTGTCTTCCCCATCGACCAGATGCTGGTCACCTGCACCAAGCCCATCGAGGACGCCGTCAACTCCGTGCAGGGCCTGGAAAGCGTGTACTCGATCACCAGCCGCGGCAGCGTCGAAATCGACCTGTACTTCAACTGGAACGTCGATATGTACCGCACGCTCGAATTGGTGAATGCGGCCTTGGCGCGCGTGCAGCCGATGCTTCCAGCCACCGCGAAACTCAACACCCAGCGCATGACCTTCGCGGCCTTCCCCGTAATGGGCTACAGCCTGACCTCAGACAAACTTCCGCAGACCGACCTGTGGGAGCTGGCCACCTACACCATCAAGCCGCGCCTGAACCGGCAGACCGGCGTTTCGATGGTGACGGTGCAGGGAGGCAAGGTGCCGGAATTCGAGGTGCAGCCCGATCCGGCCAAACTGGTCGCCACCGGTATCACCGTGCCGAACATTCTGGACGCCATCGCGCGCACCAACATGATCGATTCGCCGGGCCTGATTTCCATGCGCCACGAGTTGGTGCTGAGCCTGGTGAGCGGGCAGACGCGCACGCCGGAAGAGATCTCGAACATCGTGGTGAAGACCACGCCCGCGGGCGCGCCGCTGCGGATCGGCGATGTGGCCGAAGTCTCGCCTTCGGTGATGCCGGTGTATACGGTGGTGACCGCCAATGCCAAGCCGGCGGTGCTGCTGAACATCTACCGCCAGCCCGACGGCAACACCGTGGCGGTGGCCGATGCGGTGCACGCGGAGATCGAGCGGCTGAAGAAGGATCTGCCGCGGGGCGTCGAGCTGCGGCCGTTCTACGATCAATCCGAAATCGTCAACGAATCCATCGACAGCGTGCGCGACGCCATCCTGGTGGGCCTGGTTCTCGCTTCGCTGATCATGATGCTGTTCCTGCGCGATTGGGGAACCTCGCTGGTAGCCGGCCTCGTGATTCCGGCGACCATCGCGGTGACCTTCGTGGCGCTGCGGGTGATGGGCCAGAGCTTCAACCTGATGACGCTCGGCGGACTGGCCGCGGCAGTGGGACTGGTGATCGACGACGCCATCGTGGTGGTGGAGAACATCGTCATGCACCGCGATTCGGGGCAGTCGCGCGCGGAGGCCATTCGCAGCGCGCTCCGCGAAATCCGCGTACCGCTGGTCGGCTCGACCGTCACCCCGATCGTGGTCTTTCTGCCGCTGATTTCCATCAACGGCGTGACCGGCGTGTTCTTCCGCGCTCTGGCCGTAACGGTAGGGGTGGCGCTGCTGACGTCGCTGGCGTTGGCGCTTACCTGGACGCCGACGCTGAGCCATTACCTGCTGCATAGGCGGCGTGCCGGCAGCGGCCATAACGAAACGGTTCCGCCTCGGCTGATGCGCGTCTACGAACGCACGCTGCGCTTCACCCTAGAGCACAAACTGGCGCTGGCGCTGTTCGCCGTGGTGTTGATCGGTGCATCCTATTTCTGTTATTCACGGCTCGGCTCCGACCTGCTGCCGGCGATGGACGAGGGCGGCTTCATTGTCGATTACCTGATGCCCGCGGGCGCGTCGCTGCAGGAAACCAATCGCGTGCTGACCCACGTGGAGAAGATTCTGCTCTCCACCCCCGAGGTGGAGAACATCTCGCGGCGCACCGGAATGCAGCTCGGCCCGGCACAGGTGACCGAAGCCAACACCGGCGACATCTCGGTGAAACTCAAGCGCAACCGCACGCGCAGCGTGGATGACGTGATCAACGACGTGCGCAAAAAGATCACCACCGCGGAGCCGGTGCTGGATGTCGAATTCCCGCAGCTTTTGCAGGATATGATCGGCGACCTGACCAGCGCGCCCGAGCCGGTCTACATCAAAATGTTCAACCAGGATGGCGAACTGCTGAACAAGTGGGCGACAGCGGTGGGCGATGCCATCAAGAAAATTCCCGGCGTGGTGGATACCAAGAACGGCGTGGAAGACACCATCAGCGGTCCGGCGACGGTGTTCAATGTGGATCCGTCGGTGACCGCGCGGGCGGGCTTCACGCCATCCGAAGTGGAACTCGATACCAGCGCGATTCTGCAGGGCGAACCGGCGACTGCGCCGGTGGTGGTGAACGACCGGTCGTACACCATCCGGGTGCGCTTCCCCTCGCGCACGCGGCGCGATATGGACACCATTCGCAATACGCTGCTGGTGAGCGGCACGGGGAAGACGGCCACGATTGCATCGCTGGCGAACCTGGTGGAGATTCCCGGGCAGACCGAAATCCGCCGCCAGAACCTGCAGCGCTATGTCGCCGTGACCGGGCGGTTCGAAGGACTGAACCTGGGCACTGGAATGCCGAAGGTGCAGCAGGCCGTAAACGATCTGCAGCTTCCGCCTTCGATTCGCGTCGAGTACGGCGGGTTGTACGCCGAGCAGCAGAAATCGTTTAAGGATTTACTGTTTGTGCTGGCCCTGGCGATCGTGCTGGTGTTTCTGGTGCTGCTGTTCGAGTTCGGCAATTTCGCCGCGCCTCTGGCGGTGTTGGCCTCGGCGCTGCTTTCGACCAGCGGCGTATTTCTAGCGCTGCTGATCACCAACACGACATTCAATCTTTCGTCTTTCATGGGGCTGATTATGGTGGTGGGAATCGTGGCCAAGAACGGCATTCTGCTGCTGGATGCCGATCAGCGGTTCCGCGCCGCCGGTACGCCCGCCGAAGAGAGCATGATGCTGGCGGGCGAGCGCCGGCTGCGGCCCATCATGATGACGGCGCTGGCCACCGTGGCCGGCATGGTTCCCCTGGCGCTGGGCTGGGGCGCCGGATCGCAGATGCTGCAACCTTTGGCCATCGCGGTGATCGGAGGCATCGTCGCTTCGATGGTCTTGTCGCTGGTGGTGACGCCCGCCGTACGGTATTACCTGGGCGGGAGAAACGCATAAGGAGAAGACGCGATGAAGAAAGTACTGACGCTGGCTCTGGTGGCACTGGCGGCGTTCGCCGCCGAAGGCTACAAGGTCATCAACAAGATCAAGATCGGCGGAACGGGCGGATGGGATTACGTGGCCGTGGATAGCGCCGCCCAACGGCTGTACGCCACGCACGGCACCGAAGTGGATGTGGTGGATCTGAACGCCGGCAAACTGGTGGGCAAGATCGAGCAGTTGCACGGCGTGCATGGCGTGGCGATCGCGCCCGATCTGGGGAAGGGATTCATCAGCAACGGACAATCCAACAGCGTGACGGTGTTCGATCTGAAAACTCTGCAGAAGACTGGCGAGCCGGCCACCGGACAGAATCCGGACGCGATCTGCTATGAGCCGAAGACGCAGCGCGTGTTCACCTTCAACGGACGGTCGAACGATGCCTCGGCGATCGACGCCAAGACCAACGAGATCGTCGGCACGGTGAAGCTGAATGGCAAGCCGGAGTTCTGCGCGGCAGACGGCGCGGGGAAGCTTTACAACAACCTGGAAGATACCAGCGAAGTGATCGAGATCGACGCGGCCAAGCTGACGGTGCTGCGGCGCGCGTCGCTGGCTCCGGCCGAAGGGCCCTCCGGGCTGGCCATCGACACCAAGGACAAAAAGCTCTTCTCGGTGTGCAGCAACAAGATGATGGCGGTGACGGACATTGGAACGATGAAGGTGGTGGCGACGCCGGCGATCGGGTCGGGTCCGGACGCGGCGGGATTCGATCCGGGGACGGGGCTGGCGTTCAGCTCGAACGGCGAAGGAACGCTGACGATCGTGAAGAACGTCGGCGGGAAATATGAGGCGGTGGACACGGTGACGACGGTGCGCGGCGCGCGGACCATGACGGTCGATCCGAAGACGCACAAGGTGTACCTGCTGGCCGCGGAGTACGGTCCGACGCCCGAGCCTAAGGACGGCAAGAAGGGTCGCGCGCCGATTTTGCCGGATAGCTTCCAGGTGCTGGTGGTAGGGAAGTAGGAACCGGCGCTTTCGGAACAAAGAACGGAGAGGAAGAAGCGATTTTCGGGAAGAGCCACGGAGCATACTGAGGGACACGGAGAGAGCCTCTTTCTTTGCCTCTCTCCGTTTTCGCTCTATGCACGGCTCCGGGCAGCCCGCACTTGTGCGTGAGCCAGAGCGGTCGCCGGCGTCCCCGCGATCTTACCCGGAATCAAGCAGAACAAACAGAAAGTTCGGCGCAATGTTCGATCCGTGCCACCCGCTGTTGAACGAAAAAGCCGCGCGGCAGCCGAACTGATCGTTGGGCTGTGCAACCGAAGTGCCGGTCCAGTAGAGAGCGGGTTGGAAGTTGGTGAACGGACCCATCTTGGCGGTAGCTGGCGGAACGGCCGTGCCCGGCGCCTTGAACCCCATTGCGTTGTACAACGACGCGACGCCGCCGGCAGCACATCCCAGCCGAACGAGTTATTCTGCGGCCCGATGAACGAACAAGCGTTATCGGCGAGCGGGGTTGTCAGAATCTGCCAATCGCTGTGCCCCAGGTAGTTCGCCGCATTCATAGCCTGCACCCATGCCGCGGGCGCCTGGTAGCTCATCGAGCCGCTCGCATTGACGCACGTCTCTATGTCGATCGCCCCCGCTTGCGCCCGGCGTCCTCAGGCTGCAGGCCGAGATCGCCAGCGCCGCACGTAAAATCCTGATCATTCGAGCGCCTTTTTTCACTCTTTCCGGTGCGGCGACCACAATTCGATCGGCACCCGCAAGCTCGCCGGCATCACCCCCATCGCCGCCACGATGGCCTTGTATTTCCAGTCCGGCACTACGAAGAGCTTGCCTTTGTCCAACCCCTTCAATGACGCATCCACCACGCTCTCCGCGCTCAGCCACAAGTACTTCGGAATGGTCCCGCGATCCACGTGCGCTACATCGTGAAATTCCGTGTAAGTGAATCCCGGACACAGCGCCTGCACTTTAACCGGCGACTTACCTTGGCGTAACTCCAGGTACAACCCTTCGGTAAATGCATTAATCCACGACTTACTCGCACCGTAAGTCACGCTGCCCGTGCTACGAAAGAATGCCGCCACGGAACTTACGTTGATGATCGCTCCCGCCCGCCGCGCCACCATTCCGCCCAGCGCCGCGTGAGTCAGCCGGAACAGCGCGTCGATATGCACCCGGTGCATGCGCTCGTGCTCTTCAAGCGGCTCGTTCAGCAGCGGGCCATGCACCCCGAACCCCGCGTTGTTCACCAGCAGCGCCAGCCGCGATTCGCCCGCCAGCCGATCCGCCACCCACGACACTTCGTCGTGCACCGAAAGGTCGGCCGCCAACACCTGCGACGCCGCGCCGCTCTCCCGCGCGGCCTCGTCCGCCACCTGCCGCAGCCGATCCTCGCGCCGTGCGATGAGCATCAGGTCGTAGCCGCGAGCCGCCAGTTTGCGCGCAAAAACCGCGCCCAGGCCCGCCGATGCCCCCGTAATCGCAGCTAGTGGTTTTGCCATGGAAGTCTCATTTTAGCTGTTGATGCGCCCGCGCCGGTTAGCCTCGCCGGCCTGCCAGTCACATCGAGTGATCGGATCGGTCGACAACGTCGAAGCGGTAACTCGCCGCCTGTCGCAGCTTTCGGTTACCCAGCCATTCAAACGGAATGCTTTTTGGCTCGTGTAGCGTCGCGCTACTCAGCGACAGGACCATTATGAGCGCGGCTGACCTGCACAAGATCCCCAACATCGGGGCAGGAGAGGAGATCCAATGGCAACCGTGCTTTTCGACAACACCAATACGGACGGGGGCCTGAACAGCGGCAGCCTGTCTTTCTCGGCCCCACTCATCACGCGCGTGTACCTTACTTTTTCAACGGCGGAGCCGGCGCTGGAGCGACCGCCCCACGGGACCTTACCCTTACTCTCGTCGACATCGGCACCAGCGCACGATTCGGCGCTCTTCCGGTCGTAGTAAGCTCCGGGTAGGGCGGCGTCCCCAATGCCAACGCCGAGTTCTTCCCCTTGATCGTCCTTGGACCAGGCCGCTACGAGATCATCCCAACCGATCAGACCGGCGTGCCCTCGACCCTCTGGTCGCAGAATCACAGGTCCGGAGGTCAAGGCTTCATCAGCGTGGAAGGCGTTCCCGTCGGGGTGATCGCTCCGCCGCAAGGCTCCGCCAGCCCCATTGCCCAGCCTGCCCATTAACCAGTACGAACGCGCCAACTGGGCCACCAGCGCAAGCAGTCCCCAGCGCATCCTGTCGCTGGAACTGCTGAGCGTGGGGCCCAGCGCGCTTACCTATCTCACCCTTTATCGCATCACTAACTCGGAAAACAGCTCTGGCGACGGTTACCACGAGCCGCGGGGCCATCGCTCGCGAGCCAGCCGCTCCGATGCGGAGCTTCCCCAGAGGTTCATACCTTGCTGCTGAGAATGCTGTTAATTTAATCCGGGTGAAGGAATGATTGTGGTCCCGGTAGTCCAGACAATTGCCGGGCGAAAGCGAGAATCGCGGAAAGCCGGCTTTCAGGTTGCGATCGAGCACCAGGATCAGCCGTTCCGAATCCGGAACCGAAGCGGCCGCAAGAGCACCGAGTTCACCACCGTGAAAATCGCGCTGTTCGCACCAATTCCCAAGGCCAGCGCCAGCACCGACACGGCCGCAAAACCGGGGCTTCGGCGTAATGTTCTCCAGCCGTAGCGAAGGTCCGAGAAGATGGAGGCCAGCATGCGGTCCGATATACAACCGCCGGCTTATTGCCCCAGGATGTTGGTCGCCGCGCGCTTGCCCAGCCGGATGCAATCCGGAATGCCGATCCCCGAGTACGCGTTGCCCGCCAGATGGAGTCCGGGAATTGCCGCCACGCGCGCTTCAATCTCCTGCACTCGCTCGGGATGTCCTACGGTGGGCTGCGCCATCGATCGCGGCCAACGGAAGATGCGCGTGAATTTCGGCCGTGCCGTGATGCCGGCAATCTCCTGCAATTCCCGCGTGGCAGCCGCTGCCAGCGTTTCGTCCGATTCGCTCATCGACGCCGCCGCTTCCGCCCCGCCGATGAAACACCGCGCCACGATCTTGCCCTCCGGCACGCGGTACGAGAACTTGGTTCCGACCCACGTGCACGCGGCCAGTGTGCGCCGTTCCTTCTTCGGCACCAGGAAGCCGAAGCCATCGGGCAGCGAGGCGAAGTCGGCGGCATCGAAGCCCAACGCCACGGTAATCGATGAACTGTAAGGCACCTGAGCCAGCAACTCCGCCAAGCGCGCGTCCACCGGCTTCAGAAGCGACGCTGCGCTGTGCGCTTCGCACGCGACCACCAGGCTCGCCGTCTCGATCCAATCACTGCCCGCGCGGATGCGAAATCCGGCCGCAGCCCGCTCGATCGTTTCGGCGCGCACCTGACGCACCTCGCTGTGTCCCCCGATGGCGCGCGAGGCCGCTTCCACCAGTTGCCCCAATCCGCCCTTGAACGTCCGGAACAGCGGCGCCGGCTGGCCGTTGCGCGGCGCTCTCGCCCGCTCCGCCAGCACTCCACGCGTCAGGCTGCCGTATCGGTTCGCCAACTCGACGAATCGTGGCAGCACGCTACGCACGCTCAGATCTTCCGGATTGCCGCCGTAGATGCCCGAAAGCAGCGGCTCGGCCAGATAGTCCACTGCCTCGCTGCCGTAATGTTCCTGAATGAAGGCCGCGACCGATTCGTCGGTCTGCCGCGGCGCGGGCGCGCGCAACAGTTCCATGCCCATCCGCACCTTGGCGCCCCAACTCACCAGCCCGGTCGAAACCAGCGGCCAGATCTTGGTCGGCACCATCATCATCAGGCCGTCGGGCAATGGGATCAGCCTGCCGCCGCGCCGCACGTAGGTCTTGCGCAGATGATCGTTGGAGGCGATTACTTCATCGCCGAGGCCAACCTCGCGCGCCATCTCCACCGCTGCCGGCTTCACCGAAAGAAAACTGTCCGGGCCGGCCTCGATGGTGCAGCCTTCCACATGCTCGGTCTGGATCACACCGCCGAGGCGCGGTCGCGATTCCAGAATCGTGGAAGCGGCCCCGCCTTTCGCCAGGTAGTACGCCGCCGAAAGCCCCGAGATACCGCCGCCGACAATGACTACTGAAGGCATCCCTTGGCCACCTCGGCCAGCGCGGCGGTGAAGGCCGGCGACCCATTCAGCGACTCCGGCCGACGTAGTTCCATGCCGCGCCCGGCGGCATATTCGCGGAACTGGATATCGATGTCGTACAGAATTTCGACGTGGTCGCAGACAAAGCCGATCGGATCGAGCACCACGCTCCGCACACCGTCCGCGGCATACCCGTCCAGGCAGGATTCCACCGTCGGGCCCAGCCAGCGATCCTCCGTCATGCCCTGGCTTTGGAAGGCGAAATCGAAGTGCGCGAGGCCGGCTGCGGCGGCCACGGCTGCGGCAGTCGCACGGCACTCGTCCGCGTACGGATCGCCATTGGCCAGCGCCTTCTCCGGCAGACTGTGCGCGGTAAACAGCACCTTGGCGCCATCCGCCACCGGCCGCAACCGCTCGGCAAACGCTTCGATCAGCAGCGACTCGGTATGATAGCTCTTGGCCCAGCGGATCTCCGCCGTCACGCCCAGTTCGCGGCAGGCCTCATCGGTGCGTTTCATGTACAGCCCGATGCTCAGTTCGGAAAACTGCGGCGCCAGGCAGATCCCCGCCAGCCGCTCGATGCCGGCGTCGCGGATGCGCTCCATGGTCTCGCGGATGAACGGATGCCAGTTGCGCATCCCGAAGAATACCGGAATGCCCAGCACCTTTTCCAACGCCTCGGCCTGCGTCCGCGTCCATTTCAGCAGCGGTGAGCATCCGCCGATCGCGCCAAAGCGGTGGCGCACTTCTTCGAGCACCTTGGGATTGCCCGGCCGCCCGCCGCGCACGTACGAGAGATAACTTTCGACGTCCTCGATCCGCTCCGGCGCGCCGTGCGCGACCAGGAAAACCGCCTGCTTCACGGCCGGAATTCCCGGACCATGTCGACGACTGCCTTCACGTGATCCACCGGAGTCTCCGGCAAAATGCCATGGCCCAAATTAAAAATGTGGCCGGGCCGCGTGCCGGTGCGCTTGAGCAGTTCGTGGACCTTGTTCCGCAACTCACCGATGGGCGCGAACAGCGCCACCGGATCCAGGTTGCCCTGAATCGCCGAACGGTAGCTCACTTCCATCCACGCCTGGTCGATGTTGATGCGCCAGTCCACCCCCATCACGTCGCCGCCCGCCGCGTGCAGTTCTTTGAAGAACCCCGAAGCGCCCGTGCCGAAGTGAATCACCGGCACACCCGTCGAGCGGATGCGCTCGATCAGCGCCCGCGAATACGGCGCGGCGAAACGCACATAGTCGTCGGAACCAAGCGCACCGACCCAACTGTCGAACACCTGGATGGCGCGCGCCCCGGCAGTCACTTGCAGATGCGCGAACGGCGCCAGCACGTCCACAATCTTGCCCATCAGCCGTCGCCACAGTGTTTCGTCGGCATACATCAGCTTCTTGGTACGGATGAAATTGCGCGAGGCGCCGCCTTCGATCATGTAGCTCGCCATGGTGAACGGCGCGCCCACGAAACCGATCACCGGCACTTTTCCGGCCAGCGCCCGCACGACGTGCTGGATGGCTTCGCCCACATAACCCAACTCGTCGGTGTTGGTGGTCGACAGCGAATCCACATCGTCCGACGTGTGCACCGGGTTGTCGATGTGCGGACCCTCGCCGGCCGCGTAGCGCAACTTTAAGCCCATCGGCTCGACCGGCAGCAGCAGGTCGGCGAAGATGATGGCCGCGTCTACATCGAGCAGTTCCACCGGCTGGAGCGTCACCGTAGCCGCCAGGTCAGGCCGTTTGCAGATTTCCAGAATGCCGTGCCGGTCGCGGATCTGGCGGTATTGTTTCAAGTACCGTCCCGCCTGGCGCATGAACCAAACCGGCCGCACATCGGTGGGCCGGCGCCGGCAGGCGTCTAAGAAACGGCTGGTCATTGGAGCCACGCGCATGGCTGATCCATCCTGTCTTCGCAAAAATAAACGCGAAATTCCTTAGGTTTATGCTTCACGGCCCAGTCGCGGCCGTTGACGAAATAAGGCTTGGCCCAAGCCTCGCTGTCGATGGTGCGGGGCGCGACCACCGATACAGCCACCGCGCCGCGCGCCGGATATCCCGTGCGCGGGTCCATAATGTGCGCCCAGATCTTTCCTTCGGCGCGGAAAAACTTCTCGTAGCTGCCGGAGGTCGAAAGCGACATGTCGTGCAGGTACACTTCCGCGGCAGTCTTGGAGGTGTCCCACGGATTCTTGATGTCGATGGCCCAGCCGCGCGGCTCGTTGGGCGGCGCGCCCAGGCCGTAGATGCTGCTGCCCGACCCCGCCACCAGGGCGGTGCGGACACCGTTCTGTCTCAAAGCCTCCACCATGCGATCGACCGCGTACCCTTTGCCGATGCCGCCCGGGTCCAGTTCCACACCCGGACGGTCGAACCACACCGTCTGCCCGGCCGTATCCAGATGCACATGGCGGTAGCCCGTCTTCGCCAGCGCGGCCAGCACTTCGGGCCGGTGCGGCAAATGACCCGACCCTTTGTAGAATCCCCAAACCTTCATCAGCGGGCCCACCGAAACATCGAAGGCCCCTTCACTCCGCCGGCTGTATTCCAGGCAATCCGACAGCAGCCGGAACATCTCCGGGGAAATCCGTAGCGGCTGCCCGGCCGCTTCCCGGTTGATGCGGCTCCACTCGCTTTCGGTTTTATAATTCGAAAGCATGTCGTCGAGCCGGCGCACCTCGTCCAATGCGGCGTCGGCCGCCGCTTCCATCCTCACCCGGTCGGCACCGTAGAGCACCACCGAGAATGTCGATCCCATGGCGTCGGCGCTTTTTTCCAGGCGCAGGACCGGCGGACCCACTCCAGCCGCGCCGGCGGCGCCCTCGGCAGCCGGTTTTTGAGCCCAAGCCCCCACCGCCACGCCCGGCGCCAAAGCCGCCAACACAAACAAAACTAACACAATCTGTTTGGCTTTAGGGCGGTTTTCCAGCCCCCCGGCGAGATTTTTAGACTTACGCCTGATTTTCGCTGCGGCCACGAGATTTTTTCGCCCGTTTGAGTAGGAAATCGATGCGGGTTTCCACATCCGGATCGCGATCCTGCTCGAAATGCAGCTCCGGGACGTGGTGCAAGGTTAGCCGGGAGGCCAACTCGCGACGCAAATAACCCCGGGCGTGATCCAGCGCTAGCATCGACTGATGCTGATCGCGCTCCGTCCCGCGCACTGCCACCCGCACGGTCGCGTGCCGCCCGTCCACGCTGACGTGTACCTCGATCACTTCCACCGCCAGCAGGCGCGGATCGTCGCTTTCGAACCCGATGATGGCCCCCAGCTCTTCGCGGATCGCCTCGGATACGCGCAGCACCCGGCGCTCATCCATGGAATGCTCCGGGGACCCAGAAGGCAGGAGGCCGAAGCCAGTAGGATGGAACCGGCAACCGGTGCCTGGCTTCTTGCTGCTGACTTCTTACTTCTGACTCCTCTTTCACGCCAGCCACTCCACGGTCGCCTCGGCCAGCCCGGAGCCCAACATCTGAGCCGCTTCCTGCTCCACGCCGCGCAGGACCTTCTCGGCATGGACATGGTCGCTCGAGACCGTCACCGCGGCCACTGCGGCCCGCTGCCACAAGTCTTGAAACTCGATCTCCGCCACCGCCACGTTGAACTTATTGCGCAGGCGCTCTTTCAGGCTGGCCACCACGTGCCGCTTTTCCTTCAGCGAGTGCGCGTGTTCGAGCCGCAGCTCCAGCGTGACTACGCCGATCGCCGCCATCGGATCAGGCGAAAACTTCGTTGGCCACCCGCTCGGTGACGAACGCCTCGATGACGTCGCCCTGCTTGACATCGCCGTAATTCTCCAGCGTGATGCCGCACTCCATGCCGCTCTTCACTTCGGTGACATCGTCTTTGAAGCGCCGCAGCGAGCCGATCTTGCCGGTGTACACCACCACGTTGTCGCGCAGCAGCCGGACTTCCGAGCGGCTGGCAATCGAGCCATCCACCACCTGGCAGCCCGCCACGTTGCCCACCTTGCTGATGCGGAAGGTTTCGCGCACTTCGGCTTTGCCCTTGTAGACTTCCTTGAACACCGGCTCCAGCAGGCCGGACATGGCCCGCTTGATTTCGTCGGTCAGGTTGTAAATGATGGTGTGCAGGCGCACATCCACCTTCTCCTGCTCCGCCAGCGACGACGCATTGCGCTCCGGCCGCACGTTGAACCCGATAATAATCGCGTTCGACGCGGAAGCCAGCAGCACGTCCGACTCGTTGATGGCGCCCACGCCCGAGCGGATCACGCGGATCTTGACCTTGTCGTTGGAGAGCTTCTGCAAAGATTCGGTGAGCACCTCGGCCGACCCGCCCACATCCGTTTTGATGATCAGCGGCAGTTCCTTGACCTCGCCCGTCTCCATCTGTTTGTGCAGTTGTTCGAGCGTCAGGCGGCTGGATTTGGCCAGCGCCGCTTCGCGCGCCTTCTGGTCGCGGAAATTGACGATCTGCTTGGCCTTGGCCGTATCGGTCACGACCTGGAAATCGTCGCCGGCTTCAGGCAGCGATTCGAGACCCAGCACCTCTACCGGCATCGACGGTTCGGCTTTGCGGATCGGCTGGCCACGATCGTTGAGCATCGCGCGCACCTTGCCGAATACCGCGCCGCAGATGAAGAAGTCGCCGACGTTCAGCGTGCCATTGCGCACCAGCACGGTAGCCACCGGACCGCGTCCGCGATCGAGTTGCGCTTCGATCACCACGCCCATCGCCGGACGATCCGGGTTGGCCTTCAAATCCTGGATATCGGCCACCAGCAGAATCATTTCGAGCAGCAGGTCGAGATTGTCGTGGGTACGCGCCGAAACCGGCACCATGACCGTTTCCCCGCCCCAATCCTCGGCCAGCAGTCCGCGATCGGCAAGCTGCTGCTTGATGCGTTCAGGTTGCGCCTCGGGCTTATCAATCTTGTTGATCGCCACGATGATCGGCACGTTCGCAGCGCGTGCGTGGTCGATGGCTTCGAGCGTCTGCGGCATGACGCCGTCGTCCGCCGCCACCACCAGCACAACAATGTCCGTGACCTTGGCGCCGCGGGCGCGCATGCGGGTGAACGCTTCGTGGCCGGGCGTGTCGATGAACACGATCTTGCGCCCCTTCATCTCCACGTAATACGCGCCGATGTGCTGGGTGATGCCGCCGGCTTCGCGCGCGGCCACGTTGGCCTCGCGGATGGCGTCCAGCAGCGACGTCTTGCCGTGATCAACGTGGCCCATGATGGTGACCACGGGGGCGCGCTTCACCAGGTCCTTGGTCTCTTCCTTCTGCTCGACCGCCTGCATGGCCTCCTGCTCGTAGCTGACCGTGGCAGTGGAGGCGCCGAATTCGCGCGCCACTTCGCTCGCCAGCTTGGAATCGAGCGTCTGGTTGATGGCCACGAAGATGCCGCGGTCCATCAACTTCTTCATCACCAGGGCGGCCTTCACGTCCAGCTTCTCGCACAACTCCTTGACGGTGATGCCTTCGGAGATGGTGATCTCGCGATTGATCGGGGGCGGCCCGGCTTCCACTTGTCGCCGCGTCGGACGCAGGATCTTCTCTTCTTCCATGCGCTCGCGCGGCTGGGGACGCGCGGTGCGCTTATCGCCGGGACGTCCGCGCGAAGGCTCGACCGGCGGCGGCGCGAGTCCCGGCTCCATGCGGCTGCGCGAAGTGGGATGCTGCGGGCGCGGTCCGGGACGACCGGTTCCGGGAGTGGCCGGACGAACCCCTTGCCTGGCCACCAGCGGCTGTCCGGGGCGGATTGGTCCGCGATAGATCGGCTGGCCGGGCACTGGGGCGCTGGGCGGTTTGGGAATGCCGGGACGAGGCGGCACGGGCTGGGCCGGCATCGCCGGACGCGGCGTGGAAAGTTTTGCTACCAGGTCAGGACGCGGCGGCACTACCGGACGCGCGGCGGGCTGACCCGCCAGTGGACGTCCGGGACCCTGCGACGGTCCAGGCGCGGACGGCCCGCTGGACCGCGGCGATTCGGGACGGCGCATAGCCGGTTGATGGGGACGCTGCGGCAACGCCGGACCAGGGGCAGTTGGTCGTAACGGTTCGCCGGCTCCGGAGGGCAGAGGCGCGCGTGGACCCGAAAGCACCTGCCCCGGACGCGGCGGCGCGGATGACGGGCCGGGCAGAGGTGGCTTGGCAGCCGGTGGCGCCGTGGGACGTCCCGGCGCAATCACCGCGGCGGGCGGATGCATCGGCCGGGGCGGCGGTGCGGCTGGGGTCGAAGGACTCATAGCCGCGGGCGGAGGAGGTGTGGTGGGCGGCGGCACCGGACGCGGCAAATCGCGCGGCGGTTCCGGACGCGCCGGCTGGCCCATCACCGGCGGATGAATCGGACGGCCGGCCAGCGGCGGGCGGATCGGAGCGGCAGGCGCGGGTGCGGTAGAGGCGGGCGGAGCGGCGGGCGGAGCCGAGGGCCTTTCGGCCGGCGCTTCGGTCGCTTCGACCGGCAGCTTGGCGGCTTCGGCGGCGGGACGCTCCGGCTGCGGCTTGGGTGCCGTCGATGGGACACCGGCGAAACCGTCGCCAGCGGCGGATCCCTCTTCGGGCCTCACCGCCGGCGCGGCCGAGTCGGCCTCCACTTCCACGGCCGCGTCCCCGCCCGGACCGTGATCCGGGAAGCCATACAAGCGCCGCAGCTTTACCGCCACGTCTTCATCGATGGAGCTGGAGTGCGTCTTTTTTTCCGTGACGCCCAGTTCCGGGAGCCGGTCCAGTATTTCGTGGGCCTTAACTTCCAACTCCCGCGCCAGCTCGTTAATCCGAATCTTCTTCATAGAAAAAACAATCTACCCGCTACTGCCTACCGCACACGCGTCCCTTACTGGTTGCGGTCCTCCTGGCTGGGACCCGAGGTCTCGCCAGCTTCGGAGCCGCTTGCAAGGCCCTCTTCGGACTGGTTGTCAGTGGGGGAACCCGCGTCTCCCATGGTACCAGACTGTTCCAGCGACTCTGCCTGCATTTCCGCAGCTTCGTACTCCTCCGCGGCGGGCTCGGCTTCGGCCTCCGCCGGTGGTTCAACCGGCACTTCCGTCTCTTCTACAGCCGGGGCTTCCGCGACCGGTTCGGACATCTCCTGGGCCGGCGCGCCCTGCCCCTCCTCGAACTGGCTGTAGTAAGCGTTCACCGCCTCCTGGATGCGCTCCAGCATGCCCGGCTCGATGCCCTGGATTTCCTCGATCTGCTCGGGGGTCATACCGCCCAGCTTCTCGATGGTCCCAACGCCCGCATCCAGGAGCCGCAACACGATCGGTTCCGCCAGGCCGTAATCGGTCAGCACCCCGACCGGCGCTCCCGGCGCCACCAGCGCGGCCATGGCCGATTCCACTTCCTGGCGCTTTTCTTCCTCGCTCTTGATATCAATCTTCCATCCGAGCAACTTGGCCGCCAGACGTACATTCTGGCCCTTCTTGCCGATCGCCAACGAAAGCTGCGAATCGTCCACGATCACTTCCATGTGCTTCTCGAGCGGATCGAGGATCGAAATGCGGCTCACCTTCGCGGGGCTCAGCGCATGCGTGGCGAACACCACCGAATCTTCCGAGTATTCGATAATGTCGATCTTCTCGCCGCGCAGTTCGCGAATGATCGACTGCACGCGCATGCCTTTCATACCCACGCACGCGCCTACGCTGTCCACGTCGCGATCGCGGCTCTGCACGGCGATCTTGGTACGCTCGCCGGCTTCCCGCGCGCAGCCCTTGATCACCACCGTGCCGTCATAGATTTCCGGCACTTCCTGCTCGAACAGGCGCATCACCAGTTCCGGCGCCGCCCGTGAAACCAGCACGCCCGGCCCTTTGCTGGATTTATCTACCAGCCGGATGACGCACCGTACGCGGTCGCCCACGCTGTAGCTTTCCAGGCGCGACTGCTCCTTCTTGGGCAGTTTGGCCTCGGTCTTGCCGAGATCGAGAATATAATCCGGCCCTTCCACACGCTTGATGGTGCAGTTCACCAGTTCGCCGGTGCGCCCTGAGTATTCGTTGAAAACGGTCTCGCGCTCGGCCTCGCGCACTTTCTGGAAGATCACCTGCTTGGCCGTCTGCGCCGAAATGCGGCCCAGCGCATCGGTATTCTTCTTGATGCGCACCTCGCCGCCGATTTCGCTATCCGGCTGCAGCCGCCGCGCCTCGGCCAAGGTCATCTCGTGGACCGGATCGGAAACCGCCTCCACCACCTTCTTCACGGCGTACAGTTGAATCGCCCCGGTCTTCGGATCCATCTCCGCGAGGTAGTCTTCGTTAGTGCGGTAGTGTTTTCGTGCGGCGATCAGCATGGCGTCCTTGACAGCATCCAGGACGATCCGCGGATCGATGCCTTTTTCCTTACTGAGTGTCTCGATGGATTGAAAGATCGTTTCCAAAGTGCCCTCGTTCCTTATTGTTTTTCTGGCGGCCTTCTCCCGGAGGTACTACCACTCGAACTTGAGGTTGGCCTTGTGGATCTGCTCTAACGGGAAGTGCATGGAGGTGCCGGGTGCGGTCTCCAGCGCGACTTGGCCGTTTTCGAAGCCAGCGAGGGTCCCCTCCCAATGGGACCTCCCACCGACCGGCTCTCGCAGCGTAATCTTGGCTTTCTGCCCCTGAAAACGGGTGAAGTCCTGCGGACTGCGGAGCTTGCGCTCCACGCCCGGCGAGCTGACTTCGAGTGTGTAGCGGCCTCCCGGCACGACGTCTTCAACATCCAGAATCGCCCCCACCTGCTTCGAAACCAGCTCACAATCGGCGTGTGTCACGCCGGCCGGTTTATCGATCGAAATCCGGACGAGGCGGCTGCCTCCGCCGCCTTTCACCGTTACTTCGACCACTTCCATTCCCTCCGGCTCAGCCACGCGCCTGGCGATCTCTTCGATTTTGGACGCTACCGCTTCCTGCATCGTTCCGGTAAGTGTGAATCCCAACAAAAAAGTGGGCTTTCGCCCACTCATCTGGTTCGCCACTCCAACCCCATTGTAGCCTGTTTTATGCCGATAGGGGAAGAGCAAGAAAGAAAGGACCTGGATGCGTAACATGGACCGGTTCGGGGCGGATAAGCCGAAAAAGATCAAAATACTGGCATACGTTCCGGGGTGCCCGGAGACTCTCTAAGGTCGGGTTAACTGCGTTCATCTCGTTCCTCTCCCGAGAGTTTCCTTGTTTCTCTTCGCGTTTTCCCCGCGACCTCCCGTGGCGCGTGGTGAGGGCAGGTCTCTGACGTCCAGTATCTTTCTGGTCCTATAAACGGCGCCTCGATGTTCGAGATCTGCGGCCAATTTCGAATCCCACACGGGCAGGCGCGTAGCATCGTACGGAAACCATTGTTGGCCGCAGATGGACGCAGATGAACGAGATATTGATTCAGCTCGATGCGTGAAACCGGGTTGTAGTTATCCTTGCATCTCGCAGCCCGAGAGACTCGCTGACAAACCGGCCCCCAGGCGCGTCATAATGAATCGTGGACGACGCCCTGATTCTGCACCGGCTGCACTTTGCGTTCACGATCACCTTCCATTACCTTTTCCCGCAACTCACCATGGGCCTGGCGCCGCTCATAGTAATTTTCAAGACAATGTACCTGCGCACCGGCAATGCGCTCTTCAACCGCTCGGCGCATTTCTGGGCGCGCATCTTCGGCATCAACTTCGTGATGGGAGTAGTTACCGGCATCCCGATGGAGTTTCAGTTCGGCACGAACTGGGCCCGCTTCTCGCGCTTGACCGGGGGAGTTATTGGCCAGCCACTGGTGATGGAGGGCGTCTTTTCGTTCTTCCTGGAATCCGCCTTCCTCGGACTGTTCCTGTTCGGCGAGCGCCGCCTGGGCAGGATCGGCCACTGGTGGGCCGGATTTGCCGTGTTCGTCGGCTCCTGGCTCTCCGGGTTCTTCATCATCGTCACCGACGCCTGGATGCAGCACCCGGTGGCCTATACACAGGCCGCCGACGGCCAATTCCATGTCACCAGCTTTTGGGGACTCCTGCTGAACCCGTGGGCGCTCATCCAGTACACCCATAACATGTGCGGCGCGCTCATCACTGGGGTATTCGCCATGGCCGCGGTAGGCGCCTACTATCTTCTGGAGGGCCGCTTCCACGAGGAGGCGCGCGCGTTTCTGCGTGTCGGCGTGATTGTGGGCGTGCTCGCCTGCGGGGCCCAGATCTTTCCCACCGGCGACATGCACGGCAAGTACATGGCGGCCCACCAGCCGGTCACCGTCGCCGCCATGGAAGGCCTCTTCAAAACCGAGGCCGGCGCACCCATCGTGATTCTCGGTCAGCCCGATGCCGAACACGAGCGCATCGATAATCCCCTGGTGGCAAACAAGGTCCTGAGCTTCCTGATCTACGGCACCACCACCGCCACGGTTCGTGGACTGAATTCGTTTCCGAAATCCGACTGGCCCGACAACATCCCGCTGCTGTACTACAGCTACCACATCATGGCCGGACTGGGCACCCTGTTCGTCGCCGTGATGGCTGGGTCCGCCGTGCTGCTCTGGCGCGGACGACTCTTCTGCGCCCGCTGGATGCTCTGGATTCTGCTGCTGTGCGCGCCGCTGCCCTACATCGCCAACACCGCCGGATGGATGACCGCCGAACTCGGCCGCCAGCCCTGGCTGGTCTATGGACTATTACGCACCAACGTAGGCGATTCCTACACCGTCAATGCCGCCAACGGCCTGTTTACCCTGCTCGGATTCATGGGCCTGTATACGGTTCTGGCGATCTTATTTATCGTGCTGATCTCCCGCACAATCGACCACGGCCCGGGCGAGCATGCCCCCGCCCCGATCGCTTCCGGAACGCCCACGACAATGGCTTAAATCATGCTGCTTACCTGGTTCCTGCTGGTCGCCGCGATGCTCACCGCTTACGTCGTCCTGGACGGATTTGACCTCGGAGTCGGCGTGCTGCACCTGTTCCTCGCCCGCACCGAAGAGGAACGCAGCCTGCTCATCCGAACCATCGGCCCCGTCTGGGACGGCAACGAAGTCTGGCTGCTCGCCGGCGGCGGCACGCTTTACTTCGCCTTCCCGCTGCTCTACGCTTCGGGCTTCAGCGGCTTCTACCTTCCACTGATGATCGTCCTGTGGCTGCTGATCCTCCGTGGCATCGGCATCGAACTGCGCTCGCATATCGATTCACCCGTCTGGCGCGGCCTGTTCAACGGCTGCTTCGGCATCTCCAGCCTGCTGCTGGCGATCTTCTTCGGCGCGGCCATGGGCAACGTGATTCGCGGCGTGCCCCTGCAGCCGGACGGCTTTTTCTTCCTGCCGCTGTGGACCGATTGGACTCCCGGTCCGCAGCCCGGCATCCTCGACTGGTACACCGTCATCGCCGGCGTCCTGGCGCTGGTGGCCTTGTCGCTGCACGGCGCCAATTACGCGGCGCTGAAGACTGAGGGCGACATCAATCGCCGCGCCCACTGGATCGCCGGCCGCCTGGCTCCGCTTCTGGCGATTCTTACCGCCGCGAGCCTGGCCGCCACACTGCTCATCCGCCCCAACCTTCTGGCGAATTACCAGCGCTTGCCGGTGCTCTACGGCATCCCTGTGCTGGTCGTTGCCGCCTTGTTCGGCACGTGGCACTTCGGCCGGGCCGGCGACGAGCGCCGCGCCTTCCAAAGCTCCTGCGCCTATCTCATCCTGATGATGGTGGGCGCGGCGGCGGCCGTGTATCCCAACTTACTCCTCTCGACCACCGACCCATCCCGCAACATCACCGTCTTCAACGCACACTCCGG
>Ga0335085_10003785_pt1 | contig 25706 bp, 23 predicted proteins | sample Lox_Sample_45_FD_206712 | JGI IMG/M metagenome (GOLD analysis project Ga0335085, IMG submission 206712) | Soil microbial communities from Loxahatchee National Wildlife Refuge, Florida, United States - Lox_Sample_4.5 | ecosystem: Environmental > Terrestrial > Soil > Wetlands | place: USA...
ACGACCGAACCGTGATTCTGCAGACTATCGTACCAATACCATCCCGTCTGTGCTCTCTCTGGCGGCACGCGTCTCTTCGCACCGGGCAAAATGAAAGGCCCGCCACTCATTCGGCGGGCCTCGCTTTTGTTTCGTTCCGTCTTCCCTTTTCAAGGAGATATGCCGGCTCATGCTACCGCCGGTTCGGTACTTCCCTCATGTGCATTTTCCTGCCCGGTGGAGTTTCCTCGATGGGTCTATCCTCCTTTCGCAGACAGTCTGTTACCGGTAGCTACCTCACGTAACTATAACACTGCGGTTACACATTTACAGTCTGTCAAAAAAAATTATTTCCGGGTATACTGCAAAATTGTGTGCACCGAAAGGCAGCGGGCGATCGCTGCTTTTGCATTTGTGCCGGAGAAAACGGCGTGTTTGCGCCGGTACCGAACTCCAAACAATGGGGAGCCGCCGTGTCACCGAATGAAAATCACGTACGACGCATCCTTTCCTGGCTCACCGAAGAAACCGGCCTGCGCCCCTTCCAGGTGGAAAACACCGTCGCCCTTCTCCGGGAGGGCGCAACGGTCCCCTTCATTGCCCGTTACCGCAAGGAGCGGACCGGCGAGCTGGACGAGGTCGCGATCCGTTCCATCGAGGAACAGTTCGCTTACTGCGCCGAGCTGGAAGAGCGGAAACTCACCGTTCTGGCGGCGATCGAGGCGCAGGGGAGACTCACCCCGGAACTGCGGGAGCGGATCGAGGGGGTCCGCCAGAAGAATGCCCTGGAAGACCTCTACCTCCCCTTCCGGCCGAAGCGGCGGACCCGGGCGACTATCGCCCGGGAGCGGGGGCTGGAACCCCTTGCCGATATCATTGCCGCCCAGGTGCTGACCAGCGGGACGCAGGAGGCGGCGGCCCTCCCCTTTGTCGATGCAAACCGGGAGATAGCCGATGCGGCAGCCGCCCTCACCGGGGCCGGTCATATCCTGGCGGAACGTCTCAGCGAGGATGCCGATCTGCGCTCCTTTGTCCGACGGGCCACCTGGGATGAAGGGGTGCTCGTGTCCCGGGTCGTGCCGGGCAAGAAGGAATCGGTCACCAAGTTCGAGATGTACTACGAGTACCGGGAGCCGCTGAAAGGGGTCCCTTCCCACCGGCTGCTCGCCATGCGGCGCGGTGATAAGGAAGAGGTCCTCATCCTCACCATCGACGCCCCGGAAGACGCGATCCTTGCGGGGCTCAGGGGTCGAGTGATCCGGGGGGAGAGCATTTTCCGTTCCTTCCTCGAAGGGATGGTGGCGGATTCCTACCGGCGTCTCCTCGCCCCTTCCCTGGAGGCGGAACTCCGTCTCGAGGCCAGGGAGCGTGCCGAGGAAGCGGCGATACGGGTGTTCGCCGCCAACCTGCGCAATCTCCTCCTCGCCCCGCCGGCAGGGTGTAAACGGGTACTCGGCATCGACCCGGGGTTGCGCACCGGCTGTAAGCTGGCCGCGGTGGACGGGACCGGCCGGTTCCTCGGCCATGCCGCCATCTACCCCCATACCGGCGGTGGAAAAGCGGCTGCTGCCCGGCAGGAGCTGCTGGGCCTGCTCGAACTCCACGGCATCGAGATGGTCGCCATCGGCAACGGCACGGCGGGCCGGGAGACGGAGCAGTTTGTCCGCGAGAGCCTTGACGCCATGGGGAAACGGCTGCCGGTGGTCATGGTGAGCGAGGCGGGTGCCAGCGTCTATTCCGCCTCGGACATCGCCCGGGAGGAATTTCCGGAGCTCGACCTCACGGTGCGCGGTGCCATCTCCATTGCCCGGCGGCTTCAGGACCCCCTTGCCGAGCTGGTGAAAATCGATCCCAAAAGCATCGGCGTCGGCCAGTACCAGCACGATGTGAACCAGGCGCGGCTGAAACATGCCCTCGACGCGGTAGTGGAGTCGTGCGTCAACTACGTGGGGGTCGACCTCACTACGGCCTCTTGGGCCCTGCTCTCCTACGTATCCGGCGTGGGTGCCGCCCTGGCGAAGGGGATCGTCCGCTACCGGGACGAAGGAGGGAAATTTGCCTCGCGCCAGGCGCTGCTGCAGGTGCCCCGCTTCGGCGCCAGGGCCTTCGAGCAGGCGGCCGGTTTTCTCCGCATCCGCGGGGGGGATCATCCCCTCGACAATACGGCGGTCCACCCCGAGCGCTACCCGGTGGTGGAGGCGATGGCCGCAGACCTCGGCGTTTCCCTTGCGGTCCTCGCAGCCAACCCCGCCCTCGTGGCCAGCATCGATCTCGCCCGCTACGTGAGCGGCACGGTCGGGCTCCCCACGCTCCGCGACATCACCGCCGAGCTGGAAAAGCCGGGGCGCGACCCGAGAGCGGAGTTCGCAACGGCCGCGTTCCGGGACGACGTCCGGGAACTCGCCGATCTCCGGGAAGGGATGGTGCTTCAAGGGGTGGTGACCAACGTGACGGCATTCGGTGCCTTCGTCGATATCGTTGTCCACCAGGACGGGCTCGTCCACGTGAGCCACCTGGCGGAGCGGTACGTGCGCGACCCCCATGAAGTGGTCCGGGTCGGCCTGGTGGTTTCGGTGAAGGTCCTGGCCGTCGACGTGGCCCGAAAGCGGATATCCCTCTCCATCCGGGAGGCGGGGAAAAGTGCACCGCCACGGGAAGAAGGAAAAGGGACACCGGGAGATCGGTGAAGGACGCCGGTGGACGCGGGAGGAATCGGGAGCCGGCAAGTCCGGCGTCCCGTTCACCGGGCCCGCGGCCCGCGGCAAAAATCCCTTCCCAAATAAGCCAGAGTGTGTTAACGTGCATGCTCTTAAAATCCCGCGATGGTAACCCTGCCTGTCCGTTCATGAATCACGTGCTTATCGGATTTCTCACACTATGGCCAAGATCATCTGTATAGCCAATCAAAAGGGAGGGGTCGGCAAGACGACGACGGCGGTCAACCTTGCAGCCTCTCTTGCCGTGGCGGAGCGCAAGACCCTGCTCGTCGACATGGACCCCCAGGGGAATGCCGGAAGCGGCGTCGGCGTCGACCGGGCGAGTCTCCGGCAGAGCATCTACGACGTGCTCATCAATGAAGACGACCCGCAGAAGGTGGTGCGGTCCACAGAGCTCCCCTTTCTTTCGGTGCTGGCCGCCACAACCGACCTTGCCGGCGCGGAGCTGGAACTCGTGTCGGTCATCGGCCGTGAGCTGAAGCTGAAGGAAGCGCTCGAACCCCTGTGCGGCGATTTCGAGTACGTCATCATCGACTGCCCCCCCTCCCTGGGCCTTCTTACCGTCAATGCCATGACCGCGGCCCATTCCGTTCTCATCCCCCTGCAGTGCGAGTTCTACGCCATGGAGGGACTTTCCCACATCCTCAAGACCATCAAGCTGGTCCAGAAGGCGCTGAACCCCGCCCTCGCCATCGAGGGGATACTCCTGACGATGTACGATATCCGCAACAATCTTTCCCGTCAGGTGAGCGAGGAGATCCGTACCCACTTCCCCCGGGAAACCTTTGCCACGGTAATCCCGAGAAATGTCCGGCTCTCCGAGGCGCCGAGCCACGGCAAGCCGATCATCCTGTACGATATCGCCTCGCGGGGGGCTACCAGTTACCTGGAACTGGCCAAAGAAATCATACGGCGTGAGGGAGCACATGGTTAAGAAGACAGGACTCGGCAAGGGAATGGGGGCGCTCCTGACGGTGGTGGAGGATGAACGGAGCAGCTATTTTCTCTGTCCCATCGAGGAGATCAGGCCCAACAAGAACCAGCCGCGCAAGACCTTTTCCAGCGAACGACTGGAGGAGCTGGCCGTCTCCATCCGGGAAAAGGGGATCATCCAGCCGCTCGTGGTACGGAAAAAGTCGGACCACTACGAGCTCATCGCCGGGGAGAGGCGCTGGCGGGCTGCCCAGAAGGCGGGCCTGCGGGATGTGCCGGTGGTCATCCAGGACGTTTCCGAGGACACGGCCCTGGAGATGGCGCTCATCGAAAATATCCAGCGCGAGGACCTGAATGCCGTCGAAGAGGCCGAGGCCTACCGGGAGCTGCAGGACAAGTTCGGCCTTTCCCAGGAAGAGCTGGCCAAACGGGTGGGAAAGGACCGCTCGACCATCGCCAATTCGCTCCGGCTCCTAAAGCTCCCTGCCGAGATCAAGCGGGACATCGTGGAAGAGCGGCTTGCCATGGGGCATGCCCGCGCGCTGCTGGCCCTCGATTCGCCGGAGCTGCTGAAGAAGGCCCGGGAAGAGATCATCAAAGGGGAACTCACGGTGCGGGCCGTGGAAAACCTGGTGAAGCGGCTGAAAGTCAACCGCCCGGCCAAGAAGGCCGCGACAACGGACCCCCATCTTGTCGATCTCGTGGAGCGGTTGAAGCGGCACTTCGGGAGCAGGGTGGCAATCCGCCTGAGCGGCAGGGGGGGGAAAGTGGAGATCGGCTTTACCAGCGCCGATGACCTGAGCCGCATCCTCGATATTATAAACATATAACAATGCGACGGTTTTTTTATTTCCGCCGACTGAATAAATTCTTGACTTTCACTGCACCGTATGGTAGCAATGCAATGCTTTAGGGTACGACTGCCCGTGTAGGCAATCGGTAAATTGTATACAGTATACAAAACGCGTGACGAGGTACGAGAGTGATTGATATAGATTTCGCATTTCTCATCCAGGCAATCAATTTCGGAATTCTCCTTCTGGTCCTCAACATCCTCCTGTACAAGCCGATCAGGAAGGTTCTGGCCGAGCGGCAGGCGGAAATAGCCGGGGCTCAGGCACGGACGGCCGAAGTCGACCGGGATGTCCAGGAGAAGATGGCCCTCTACGAGGCACGGCTGAGCGAGGTGAAGGCCCAGGCTGCTGCTGAGCGGGAAGCCCTCAGAAAGGCCGCCCAGGCGGAAGAATCGGAGCTCCTCGACAAGGCGCGCAAGGAAGCTACCGATTCCCTGGCCGCGATCAAGGAGAGGATGGCCAAGGAAGCGGCCGATGCCAAGGTGCTCCTGCAGGGGCAGGCCCAGCTGCTTTCCCTGGAGATTTGCGAAAAGGTACTCGGAAGGAGTCTGTAAGATGAAACGTGTCACTTTGCGCGCCGGCTGGCTTTCTCCCACGGTCGTAACCGCTGCCGTCTGCCTTCTTCTCGTTGCCGCCGCTGCTGCCGGTTTCGCGTCGGAAACTGCGGAGCATGCCGGTGCCGAACATGGTCACGCCGCCGCCCAGATGAAGGATTTCGCCTGGCGGGTGCTCAATTTCGCCGTGCTGATGGGGATTCTCATCTGGGCACTGAAGAAGGCCAACATCAAGGGTGCGCTGGCCGACCGGCAGGCCGGCATCGAGAAGGCGCTCCGTGAGGCGATTGCTGCGCGGGAGGCCGCCGAGAGAAAGTTTGCCGAATACAGCGACAAGCTGGCCAAGGCGAACCAGGAGATCGATGCGATTTCCGCGACCATCAGACGGGAAGCCGACGCCGAGAAAGCGCGCATCATAGCCGAAGCCAAGGTCACGGCGGAAAAGATCAAGGAACAGGCGCGGCTGACTGCCGACAACGAGGTGGTCAAGGCCCGGGCCGAGCTCCGTGAGGAGGCCGCCAGGCTGGCGGTGCAGCTGGCCGAGCAGAGCCTCAAGGAAAAGATCAGAAAGGACGACCAGGACCGTCTGGTTGGCGAATATCTTACCAAGGTGGTGGAGCTACATTGATTACGAATGCGATAGCAAGACGTTATGCCAAGGCTCTCGTGCAACTGGGGGCCGAAGACGGGACCGTGGAGCGGTTCAACGGGGAACTCGCTGCCTTCAACGCCGTGCTCGCCGCCAATCCCGAGCTCGGCCTCCTTTTCGCCAATCCCGCGTACGGGATCGAGGCCAAGGGGGAGATCCTCCGGGAGATCATCTCCAAACTCGCCATCTCCGGGACGGTGGCCAATTTCCTCCAGCTCCTGCTGGACAAGAACCGTCTCGGCTTCCTGCCGCAGATAGCTGCCAGCTACGGCGACTTCGCCGACGAACTTTCCGGGGTCATCCGGCCGACGCTCACGTCGGGTATGCCCCTCGACGACAGTCAGGTGGCCGCCATCAAGGATGCTCTGGCGCGGGCGACCGGCAAGAAGGTGGTGCTCACGGTCGAGGTGGACCCGTTGCTGATCGGCGGCGTCGTCACCAAGATCGGCGGCACGGTGTACGACGGAAGCGTGAAAACACAACTATCCAGGATTGAAGATATATTACAGAAGGGGTGAGACTTTCCTATGGAAATCAGAGCGGAAGAAATCAGCGAGATTATCAGGAAGCAGATTAAAGAGTACGGCAAAGAGGTCGCGGTTGCCGAAACGGGTACCATCATCTCCATCGGTGACGGTATCGCCCGTATTCACGGGCTCGATCAGGCCATGGCCGGCGAGCTGCTGGAGTTTCCCGGCGGCATCTCCGGAATGGTTCTCAACCTGGAGGAAGACAACGTCGGCGCCGCCATTCTCGGTGACTTCGAGGACATCAAGGAAGGGGACACGGTCAAACGCACCGGCAGGATCGTCGAGGTACCGGTCGGCGAGGCCCTGATCGGCCGCGTGGTGAACGCCATCGGTCAGCCGATCGACGGCAAGGGCCCCATCAACAGCAAGAGCTTCAGCAAGGTGGAGATCAAGGCCCCCGGCATCGTCAAGCGAAAGTCGGTACACCAGCCGATGGCTACCGGCCTCAAGGCGATCGACTCCATGGTTCCCATCGGCCGCGGCCAGCGCGAGCTGATCATCGGTGACCGCCAGACCGGCAAGACCGCCGTGGCCATCGACACCATCATCAACCAGAAGGGTGGCGACCTGGTCTGCATTTACGTGGCCATCGGGCAGAAACGTTCCACGGTGGCCCAGGTCGTGTCGAAGCTCCAGGAGCACGGCGCCATGGATTATACCATCATCGTCGCCGCCACCGCTTCCGAACCGGCTCCCCTCCAGTTCATCGCTCCTTATACCGGCGTCACCATGGGCGAGTACTTCCGCGACAACGCCAAACACGCCCTGATCATTTACGATGACCTCTCCAAGCAGGCCGTTGCCTATCGCCAGCTCTCCCTGCTCCTTCGTCGTCCCCCCGGACGCGAAGCGTATCCGGGCGACGTCTTCTACCTCCATAGCCGTTTGCTGGAGCGGGCCGCCAAGCTCTCCGACGCCGAAGGGGCCGGTTCCCTCACCGCGCTGCCAGTGATCGAAACCCAGGCCGGCGACGTTTCCGCCTACATCCCGACCAACGTCATCTCCATTACCGATGGCCAGATCTACCTGGAGAGCGACCTCTTCTACTCCGGTGTCCGTCCTGCCATCAACGTCGGCCTCTCGGTCTCCCGGGTCGGCGGTTCCGCCCAGATCAAGGCGATGAAGCAGGTTGCCGGAACGCTGCGGCTGAACCTCGCCCAGTACCGGGAAATGGCGGCCTTCGCCCAGTTCGGCTCCGACCTGGACAAGGCGACCCAGATGCAGCTGGCCCGCGGCGAGCGTCTCGTGGAGATCCTCAAGCAGCCCCAGTACCGGCCGCTCCCCGCAGAGAAGCAGGTCCTCGTCATCTTCGCCGCCAACAACGGCTACGTGGACGATTATCCGGTGTCCGCCCTCAAGCGGTACGAAACCGAGCTGTATGCCTTCTTCGATACCAGGAAGGCCGACGTCCTTGCCGAGCTCAAGGAGAAAAAGGCGATCGACGACGACCTGAAGGTCAAGATCACCGCGGCCCTGGACGACTTCAAGAAGGAATTTACTGCCTAATAAGGACGGTCAGCGGTTATGCCAAGTTTGAAGAGTATCAAGAAACGGATCGGCTCGGTCAAGAACACCCGGCAGATCACCAAGGCCATGAAAATGGTCTCGGCCGCCAAGCTGCGCCGTGCCCAGGAGAACGTCGTTGCCGCCCGCCCCTACGCCAAAAAGCTTGGCGAAGTCCTCGGCAGACTGGCCCAAAGCCAGGAAACGGATACCCATCCGCTGCTGGAAACGCGTCCGGCGGAGAAGGCCCTCCTCATCCTCGTCACTTCGGACCGTGGCCTCTGCGGCGGCTTCAACGCCAATATTTCCAAGGCGGCCGAGCGTTTCATCAGGGAAAAGAACGAGACGTTCGCGGAGATCGAGATCCTCACCGTCGGTCGCAAGGGATACGAATTCCTCAGAAACCGGCAGAAGATCCGCAAGAATTACACCGGCGTCTTTGCCAACCTCAATTACCAGACCGCTGCCCTGCTGGGCCAGGAAGTGATCGATGGGTATCTGAAGGAGGAGTACGACCATGTATTCCTCCTCTACAACGCCTTCCGCAGCGTCATGTCCCAGGATATCACCCTGGAGCAGTTGCTGCCGATCGCCCCTCCGGCCGCCAGCGGAGAGGAATACGTGCCGGAATACATCTATGAGCCCTCCATGGGGGCACTGCTGGCCGAGCTCCTTCCCAAGCACATCGAGGTCGCCATTTTCAAGGCGCTCCTGGAGTCGGTGGCATCGGAGCACGGCGCGCGCATGACCGCCATGGACAGCGCTTCCAAGAATGCCTCGGAGATGATCGGCAAGCTGACCCTCCAATACAACCGGGCCCGCCAGGCAGCCATCACCAAGGAGCTTATGGAGATCATCTCCGGCGCCGAATCGATCAAAGGTTAAACTCCAGAATATAAAACTATACATAAAGAGGCCGCGGACGGGGCCGCAGGAGGAAGGTACGACAATGAGTCAGAATTTCGGGAAGATTTCGCAGGTTATCGGCGCGGTCATTGACGTCGAATTCGAACCGGGCAAACTGCCCCCCATCTACACCGCTCTCAGGGTAAGCAACCCGGCCATCGATGACAAGGAATACAACCTCGTTCTCGAGGTGGCCCAGCACCTGGGGGAAAATTCGGTGCGGACCATCGCCATGGACTCCACCGACGGTCTGGTGCGCGGCCAGCAGGTTCTCGATACCGGCAAGCAGATCGTCATGCCGGTGGGACGCAAGACCCTCGGTCGGATCCTCAACGTGATCGGCGAGCCGGTGGACGAGATGGGGCCCGTGAATGCCGAGAAGGAATACGAGATTCACCGCCCTGCTCCCGAATTCGTCGACCAGTCCACCAAGGTCGAGTCCTTCACCACCGGCATCAAGGTCGTCGACCTCCTTGCTCCCTATGCCCGCGGCGGCAAGATCGGCCTGTTCGGCGGTGCCGGCGTCGGCAAGACGGTCCTCATCATGGAGCTGATCAATAACATCGCTAAGCAGCACGGCGGCTTCTCGGTCTTTGCAGGCGTCGGCGAGCGGACCCGCGAGGGGAACGACCTCTGGATGGAAATGAAGGAGTCCGGGGTTCTCGACAAGGCGTCCCTCGTCTACGGCCAGATGAACGAGCCTCCCGGGGCCCGCGCCCGTGTCGCCCTCTCGGCCCTGTCGGTTGCGGAATATTTCCGTGACGAGGAAGGACAGAACGTTCTCCTCTTCATCGACAACATCTTCCGGTTCACCCAGGCGGGCTCCGAGGTGTCGGCGCTCCTCGGCCGCATCCCGTCCGCCGTCGGTTACCAGCCGACCCTTGCCACGGAGATGGGTGAGCTGCAGGAGCGGATCACCTCCACCACCAAGGGTTCCATCACGTCCGTCCAGGCGATCTACGTTCCCGCCGACGACCTGACCGACCCGGCGCCGGCCACCGCCTTTGCCCACCTGGATGCGACCACCGTTCTTTCCCGGCAGATCGCCGAGCTGGGCATCTACCCTGCCGTTGACCCGCTCGATTCCACTTCCCGGATTCTCGATCCCCAGGTCATCGGTGAAGAGCACTACAATGTCGCCCGGTCCGTCCAGTACGTCCTGCAGAAGTACAAGGATCTCCAGGACATCATCGCCATTCTCGGGATGGACGAGCTTTCCGAGGAAGACAAGCTGGTGGTGGCCCGTGCCCGGAAGATCCAGCGCTTCCTCTCCCAGCCGTTCCACGTGGCCGAAGCCTTCACCGGCTCACCGGGCAAGTACGTCGAACTCAAGGACACCATCAAGGGGTTCCAGGAGATCGTCGCCGGCAAGCACGACGATATCCCCGAGCAGGCCTTCTACATGGTGGGGACGATTGAAGAGGCCATCGAGAAGGCGAAGAAGCTGGCAGTGTAATCAAATCAGGCACAAGGAGCCGGGCGTTGGGCAGCGGATGAAACTACACCCCGCGCCTGCTGCCCAGCGCCTAGAGGTTATATATGGCTGAAAAACTGAAACTGGAACTGGTAACACCCTACCGCAAGGTGCTGACGGAAGAGGTTGACGAGATAACCGCCTCCGGTTCCCTCGGGGAATTCGGCGTACTTCCGGGCCACGCCCCTTTTCTTACTTCCCTGAAGATCGGCGAGTTTTCCTACAAGATCGGCGGCCAGGTTCAGCACCTGGCGGTCAACTGGGGATACTTCGAGGTGGAGGACGACAAGGTCACGGTGCTCGTGGAAACCGCCGAGAGGGCCGACGAGATCGACCTGGAGCGTGCCCGGGCAGCCCTCGGCAGGGCCGAAGAAGCCCTCAAGAAGCTGACCCCCGAAGACAAGAATTTCCGGGTCTACGAAGCAGCGTTGGAACGGGCTCTCATCAGGACCCAGGTAGCGGGCAAAGCGGCGCGAAAATAATATCGACACTAATCTGCACTGAGGAGCGGCATTGCCGCTCTTTTTTTTTAGGAAAACGCCATGGCAGGAAACTCACAGCGCAAGCCCCGCATCGCCATTACCATGGGAGATCCCTGTGGCATCGGGCCGGAGATCATCGCCGCCGCACTGGGTCGTCACGACCTGGGGAGTATCTGCCGTCCCGTGATCCTCGGCGACCGGCGTGCGATGGAGCGGGGGATCGCCGTGAGCGGACTGCCACTCACGCTGGAACTCGTCAGCGATATTGCGGTTTGCGGTGACCCGCGGCCTGGGTCCGTGCAGCTCCTCACTCTCTCAGACCTCGCTCATGGCGACATGGAATACGGCAGGCCGACGCCGGCATCCGGCGACGCGGTGTTCCGTTACATCACCGAGGCTGCGCGCCTCTGCCTTGCCGGAGCCGTCTCGGCAATGGCAACGGCCCCCATCAGCAAGGAGGCCCTCAACCGCTCCGGCCATGCCTATCCCGGCCACACGGAACTCCTGGCAGAGCTTACCGGCACGGGAGAGTTCGTCATGATGCTGGCGGGGGAGCGGCTGCGGGTGGCCCTCGTCACCATCCACGAGGCCTTGGCGGACGTGCCTCGGCTTATCACTTTCCACAAGGTCCTCTCCACCATTCGTATCACCCACCGCGACGTGCACCGCTTTTTCCGGCGAAACCCCCGCATTGCCGTGCTGGCCCTCAATCCCCACTGTGGGGAAGGTGGGTTGTTCGGCGATACGGAGACGCGCACCATCGCCCCGGCCATCAAGGCCGCGCGCAAGGAGGGGATCGACGCCATCGGTCCCCTGTCCGCCGATACCCTCTTCCATTTCGCCGCCCGCGGCGACTACGATGCCGTGGTGTGCATGTACCACGATCAGGGGCTCATCCCGTTGAAGCTCCTCCACTTCGACGACGGCGTGAACGTCACCCTCGGTCTTCCCCTAATCCGCACCTCCGTCGACCATGGGACCGCCTACGACCTTGCCGGGACGGGGAGGGCGAAGGAGACGAGCATGGTGGCGGCTATCAGGACGGCAACCGCCATGGCCCTGACGGGTGACCAGAGCACGGGGACCGGTGAAGGTGGGGAGCCGAGGTGAGCGTCGTCAGGAAAGCCGTCCTCCTGGGGATCGCTGCCATTCTCGTGTATGGTGGCTACATTGCCGTATCCTTGGCGTTTCTCCCGCCTCTGGCCGATCTGGCGGATAAGAAGATGAGCATGACCATCCAGGTCAAGGACTGGCAGGGGAACTACCATCCGTTCGTCGTCGGCCCCAAAAACCGCAACTGGACGCCGGGGAGCAGCATTCCCGCCGAGATGAAATGGTCGGTCATCGTGGCGGAAGATGCCAACTTCTACAAGCACGAGGGGGTCGACGTCAAGGCGCTCAAGAACGCCATCAAGTATGATCTGGAAAAGAAGAAGATGGCCAGGGGCGCTTCCACCATTACCCAGCAGGTGGCCAAGAATCTCTTTCTGTCGCGGGAGAAGACCATTACCCGCAAGGTCAAGGAACTCTACCTGGCGCTGCGGATGGAGCAGGAGCTGACCAAGGGACGGATTCTCGATCTCTACCTGAATCTGGTCGAGCTGGGGCCGATGGTCTACGGCATCGGCCATGCGGCCCACTACTATTTCGGCAAGAGCGCGGCAGCACTCACCCCCCGTGAATGCGCGTTCCTTGCGGCGATGCTCCCCGGGCCGCGGGTCGCCTACAACCCGTACAAGAAACTGAACCGCGTCCTGAAACGCTCCGACATGATCCTCGGGCTCCTGCGGAAAAAAGGGGTCCTGTCGGAGGAGGAATACCGGCTGGCCATGGCCGAGGTCCCCAACATCATCGGGATGCAGAAGAAGGTGGACGAGAGCATCGCCCGGGAAGCGGTGCAGGCTCCCATGACCAGTGCTGCAACCATGGGGACGGTGGAAAAGAAGGAGGAAGCCGTGCCGCCGGGACTAGTGCCGGCGAAGGATGAGATGGATAGCGCTCCGCAGGCGCTGCCGAAACCTGCCCAAGAGCCTGCCAGGCAGGACGGGGGAGAGAAGAGGCAGGAATAGCATGAAAAAAGCCCGCGGATGCGGGCTCTTACAGGAAACTATCACGGGTCTCCTGCCGGCTCAGACCCGGTACTCCTCGATCCGGCGTTCGTCCATGTCATGGACGACGCTCAGCAGCAGCTCGCTCCCGTCGGTTTCCACCTTGACGGCACACGCCTTTCCCGGCTCGGCCTTTGTGTACCGGAGGAGGATTTTCGCCGCAAGCTCCACGAGGTGAGATTCCTGCAGCCCCAGGACGACTCCCGCCGGGCTTCCCCCCTCTATCCAGCGGATGGCCGACTCACCCGGCTGCATGGCATTCTTCAGCACATCGTTTTCCGCCTCGTTTCTGCCGATGAGCACTTTCGTCCGCGGGCCCACCCGGAAGTGGCGGCCGAGTTTCAGGAGGCGGAAATCCCGCAGGGCCAGTTCGTCGCTGTGGTCGAAGACGTCCTTCACCTTGGAGACGAAGGATACTTCGGTAAGGAGGCAGCCGCCGGCCGGGCAGGGGTAATTCGTCACGTCAAGCTCCCGCGCCAGCTCCATCTGCTCCTTGCGGGAGCGGCCCCTGATGGCCAGCAGCCTGCCGCGGTCCACCCACCCCTCCCGTTCGGGGATTGTCGGCTCGAAGTACTGGGCGGAGAGGGGGCGCAGAAGCAGGCCTTCCAGGCCGCTCTCCCGCTCTATCACCCGCAGGGTATCGCGGCGCTGGCTCATGGGACGTTGTCCCAGCACCTCGCCGGTGATGACGAAGTCGGCGCCGCTCTCCAGCAGGTATTCCTTCGCCCTTCTCAGCAGAAAGATGCGGCAGTCGATGCACGGGTTCATTCCCTTGCCGTACCCGTGTTTCGGCTTGCGCACGATCTCCAGGTACTCGACCCCCTTGTTCATGACCTTGATGGGAATGTTGAATTCCTGGGCAACCCGGACAGCTTCCGACTTGCAGCCGGCGTTCTTGCTGGTGCAGGTGCAGAAGGGCGACGTGAAATTGAGGGCCTCGACGGCAATTCCCTGTTCCAGCATCACCTTGACGGCAAGGGTGGAGTCGAGCCCCCCGGAAAGAAGGGCGAGGGCTTTACGCTGCATGATATCTCCTGTGACCCCATGTCGGACCAAGGTACACTATGCCGCGACACGAAATCTAATGAATTGGTGAATCGAGGCTACCACAGAAGTGCGGAAAATGTAAAGTACAAGAACCTCATCCGCCAGTCGAACAGCGAATGCAAGAATGTTGACGATAATGACCGGCCATGGTTTAATGTCGACACTTGGTATTCCCCGTCCCAAACGCTGTCTGCTCTGCCGGGGGGAGAGGTACCTTTCATGGACCGCGTATCCTGCTTGATGCGAACAGTGGCGAACTGTCAACGACGCGAGGAGAGAGATCATGGCACGAATCGATAATCTATTCAAAGTCCTGCAGGAGCAGGGAGCCTCAGACCTTCATCTCACCACCGGGTCACCGCCGATCTTTCGACTCCATGGGGAGATGGTGCGGTCGAATTTCAAGGCCCTCTCCCAGGAAGAAACCAGGGCGCTTCTCTACGAAATCATGACCGAGCAGCAGCAGAAGACCTTCGAGGCACACAAGGACATCGATTTTGCCTATGAGATTCCCGGCCTGGCCCGTTTCCGCTGCAACATCTTTCTGCAGTACCGGGGGATCGCCGCGGTGTTCCGCATCATTCCCAGCAAGATCAAGACGGCGGACGACCTGAACCTCCCCGAGGGGGTCAGAAAACTCACCCTTCTCAAGAAAGGGCTCGTCCTCGTCACCGGCCCGACCGGATCGGGGAAATCGACCACCCTCGCAGCGCTGATCGACCTCATTAATGCGAGCCGCCGGGAACACATCATCACCCTTGAGGACCCCCTCGAATTCATCCATGAAAACAAACAGTCACTTCTCAACCAGCGGCAGATCGGCGAGCATTCGGAGAGTTTCGCCACGGCGCTGCGGGCGGCATTGCGGGAGGATCCCGATGTCATCCTGGTGGGGGAGATGCGCGACCTGGAAACCATCGGCCTGGCCCTGACGGCCGCCGAAACCGGACACCTTGTCTTCGGCACCCTCCACACGAACTCCACCGCCAAAACCATCGACCGGATCATCGACGCCTTCCCGAGGGACGGGCAGGAACAGGTGCGAACCATGCTCTCGGAATCGCTCAAGGGGGTCGTCTGTCAACAGCTCATGAGAACAGCGGACGGCAAGGGGAGGGTGGCGGCGCTGGAAATCATGATCGGCAACTCGGCCGTGAGTAACCTCATCCGGGAAGGGAAGACCTTCCAGATCCCGTCGGTCATCCAGACGGCCCGCAAGGAAGGGATGCAGCTGATGGACCAGCATATCCTGGAATTGCTGAAGGCGAACCGGGTGTCGGGTGAGGAAGCCTACCGCTGTGCCCTGGACAAGAAGCTGTTTGAACAGTACCTCCCCCAGAGACCCGCTTGATGCGGGCACCGGTTCCATTGACATGGTAGCCGGTTCACGGGGTACTGATGGCCACTCTCACGGTCAAGCCCCGGTGCATGCCTGGAAAAGCCGGAAAACCCTGCCGAATGTTACAACCATGTTAATTCTTCACACGATGCCCCCCCTCCCCGCTCCTTTGAGTTGAAAAACGGCAATAAGTTGGTTAAATGTACATGGTATCGGTGAATCGGTGACAACCGTCGCTTCCTGAAATTGCCGAGAATCACTGTTTCGTACGACATGCGCCGGCCACCGGAAAGTTCGTGGATATTCCCGGGGAGCAGCGCCGAATGTCAGGCCTTTTTTTGCGCAACAGTCAGACCGATGAGGCAACGGGCGGTACCTTCGAGGGGATTTTCCTCGAACAGCACGGTTCGTGATTCTGAATCCAATAATGGAGACCCGGCATGAAAAAAAAGATCGCTGATCTGCAAAAGCTGAGAGGGGTGGGGGAGGTCCTGTCCCGACGCCTCGTCGAGGCAGGCCATGACACGTTCGCCAAAGTTGCCGTCGCCGGAGAGGAAGGACTGAAAAAGATCCCGGGCATCAACCCGCGGCTTGTCTCCTCCATCGTCGAGCAGGCTAGCCAGCTGGCCGGCGAGACCCGGACGACCAGGTCCCAGAAGGTGGAGGCCCTGAAGCGAACTGCGGCCGCGCTGAAGGAACAGGTGCAGGGCGTCGCCCTGCGGGTGCGGGATGCCCTAACCGGGGAGGTCGCAGGGAAGGCCGGCCGGAAAGTGGAAAAGGAGATCCTGAAGCTAATGAAATCCCTGGAGAAGGTGGAGGGAAAGCTGGATATCCGGGTGAAGAGGTCCGGCAAGGGACTGGCCAGGGCGGAAAAGAGACTCGCCGCGCTTGCCGATGCCGGGATTGCGGACATGGGCCGCGGCCTGAAGAAGGCGAGGAAATCGCTGAAAAGGGTCCTTGACCGATGAAAAGCGATCTGCTCACGGAGCTCCCCGGCAAGCTGGTAGCCGTCGAAGGGCTCGACGGCTCCGGCAAATCGACCCAACTCTACCTCCTCAAACGATGGCTGGAACTGCAAGGACTCAAGGTCTTCTTCACCGAGTGGAACTCGTCGGTCATCGTCAAGAAAGCGACGAGCAAGGGGAAGAAGAGACAGCTCCTCACCCCCACCACCTTCAGCCTCATCCACTGCACGGATTTCGCCGACCGTTACGAGCGGCAGGTGTTGCCGCTGCTCAAGGCCGGGTACCTGGTCCTGTGCGACCGTTACATCTTCACCGCCTTTGCCCGGGATGCCGTGCGGGGATGTCCCCGTACCTGGCTCCACAACATGTACGGCTTCGCCCGCCGGCCGGACCTGACACTCTTCTTCGATACACCTCTTCCCGTGGCACTCTCCCGGATCCTCAGCGGCAGACCGCAGCTCAAGTACCACGAAGCGGGAATGGATCTCGGCCTCTCCTCCGATCCTTACGAGAGCTTCCGGATATTTCAGGAACGGATCTATCACGAGTACCTGGCCATGAGTGACGAGTGCGGGTTCATAACCATCGATGGGTCGGTAACGGTCGAAGAGCAGCAGAAAAAAGTCCGCAACCTGGTCGCCGGCTCCTTCGATCTGCCGAGTTATCGGTGGAAATCCATTGCGTAGTGCACGTGCGGGGACCTTGCCCAACGGGAGTGACAGCATGAAGTTTTACGGAGAAGGCCTTCCCGGTGTAGATACCAGCAACCTTGCCGGGAAGCTGATCGTTGTCGAGGGGGCGGACGGTTCCGGCCGCTCGACCCAGATGGAGCTACTCAAGGAGTACCTTGAGGGGAAAGGGCATGCCACGGTGGACGTGGGACTGCGACGGTCAACCCTCGTCTCCGACGAGTTGCGGGAAGCCAAGCAGGGAAACGTGCTCGGGGAAATCACGCGGAGCCTCTTCTACGCCACCGATTTCGCCGATCAGCTGGAAAACCGCATCATCCCGGCCCTCAAGGCGGGGTTCATCGTCCTTGCCGACCGCTACATCTACACGCTCACGGCGCGGGAAATCGTGCGGGGGGCTGACCGCGACTGGGTCCGATCCCTTTACGGCATCGCCCTGGTGCCGGACCTGGTGATCTACCTGCGGGTAAGCCCTTCGCAACTGGTGGAGCGGAATTTCCGCAAGAACGCCACCCTCGACTACTGGGAGGCGGGGATGGACCTGGGTCTTTCCCGCGATATCTTCGACAGTTTCATCAGGTACCAGCGGCTCATCCAGAAGGAGTTCACCCTGATGCAGCAGGAGTACGGTTTCCACGTGGTGAACGGCAACCGCTCGATCCGCTCCGTTGCCAGGGAAATCACGGCCCGGGTCGAAGGGCTACTGGGGATTTGACATGGAGGCTGGACGCGGGAAAATTCATAATGGCAGCTATGGGGCGGTGCACGACGAACTCATCCGCGAGCTGAAGCACCTCCGGGAGGTGGTGCGTGACGTGGGAGAACGCTTTATCCTGCGTCGGGAGGGAGAGATCGAGGCGATCCTCAGCCAACTTGCCGCAGTCCCTCCCGGGGTTCTCAGGAGCGAGGCATCCAACTGGCTCGAAGAGCTCCACGGTCTCAAGGTGAAACCGGCCAAAGGACGGCTCAAGGACCTGAAAGGGATCGACGCGGTGATCGAAAGGCTTGCGGAGCAGGTCGTGAGCGCGCAGGAACGACGGTAACCGGGGGGGGAAGGGCAATGAAGGCGCAGGTCGGGGGCACAACGCCACTCTGGATTGCGTGCCGTCTCCTTCTCTACGAGAGGGGCGACGACTTTTTCCGGTGCATGGACAAGGCGCTCTCGACGGCGGATCCCGAGGACATTCACGACCTGCGGGTTGCTTCCCGCCGGCTTCGCGAAGGGTTGGCTCTCTTCTCCCCCTGCTATCCGCCCGCGGAATGTGCCCGTTTCGGCAAGAGCTTCCGGCGGGTGACCCGGGCGATGGGCGCAATCCGCAACACCGACGAGGCGCTCCTCTTCTTTACGGCACTGGCGGAGGATCTCGGCGAGCCATGCCGCGCAGAGCTGGAGCAAGTACAGGATTCTTTCCGGGCTCGGCGGAAGAAGGAGCTCAAGCGACTGCGGACGGCGCTGCGGGAGAGCGCACCTCGGGCATTACGCACCAGGTATCAGCGGGTCGTGAGTTCGCCATCCCTTTTTACCTCTCCCCGTACCTCGGTGGATCTCTTCGCTCCCCTGTCGCTCTTTGCCGGCGAAGCCATCGCTGCCGGCCTTGCGCCGGTTATGGAGCTGGTACCGCAGGCACAACTGGCAGGGGAGATCGAAGCCCAGCACCGTCTGCGGATTGCCATCAAGCACTTCCGCTACCGGTCCGAGATCTTGTCGCCTCTCTTCGGCGCAGCTTTTCCGGCTGTCCATAGCAGGCTCAAGGCGTATCAGGATGTCCTGGGGCAGATGCACGACCTCGATGTCTTTGCCGGCATCGTCAGGGACTTCCCCCTGTCCTTCCCGACGAACGAGGTGGTCCTCACGGCCATCGCGGTTCGCAGAGAGGGGCTCTTCACCGAGTTCATCGCCATGCTGGATGTCATGCCACCGGCGAGGATCGGTGAGCTTTTACGGAGTGCGTTGTGAAAAATCAGAGGCTGGCGGCCATCGACATCGGTACGAACTCTATCCGCTGCATCGTGGTGGAGGCGGACCGGCAGGGGAAATTCCGGATACTGGATGACGAGAAGACAACGGTCCGCCTGGGAGAAGGGATCGCCCGGAACAACGCCATTTCGGAAGCCGCCTGGCAGCGGGCCCTGGAGGCGCTTGCCCGGATCAAGAAGATCGTCGACGGTTTCAAGGTGATCGGGATTGAAACGGTTGCCACCAGCGCGGTGCGGCGGGCGTCCAACGGGGATGCCTTTGTGAAGGCGGTTGCCGATGCCGTCGGTTTGCAGATCCAGGTAATCAGCGGTGAGGAAGAGGCGGAACTCGCCGCCGTGAGCGCGTTCCACAACTTCGACATGGAAGGAATCCGCTATGCCATGGTCGACATCGGCGGCGGCAGCGTGGAGGTTATCACCGCGGGAGGGAACCACATCGAGGAAATTTACTCCCTCGACCTGGGGGCGGTCGTGCTGACGGAGCACTTCATCTCCTCCGATCCGATCAAGCAGGGCGAGCACCTGAGGCTGCGGAAACACGTCCGGAAAATGCTCAAGGGAGCCTTTGTCGACGAGGGGATCCCCTTCCAGTGCGTGCTCGGCTCGGGAGGGACCATGACCTCCATTGCCGCCATGGTGATGGCGATGCGCAGGGAAGGATACCACTCGGTGCACGGCTACGAGGTGCTCCGGTCCGAGGTCGTGCACCTGCTCGCCATGCTCCTGCACAAGGACCTGAAGGAGAGGAGGGCTCTGCCCGGACTTCCCCCCGACCGGGCGGACATCATCGTCGCCGGGGTAACGGTCGTGAACGAGCTGATGGAGTTTTTCAGGGCAAATCACCTGAAGATCAATGAGCGGGGGATCCGGGAGGGGCTGATCCTGAAGGGGCTGAAAAAACACAACCTCATTTCCCAGGAGAGACAGCCGAGGACCTGGCGCGACGCGGTCATCGAGTATGCCCGCTCCTGCCACCACGATGAAGAGCACGCCCTGCAGGTGGCGAAGATAACCGGGGAGATCTTCGATGCGGTCGCGGCCCCCTTCGGCCTCGGAGACAAGGAGCGACAGCTGGTGGAGGCGGCGGCGCTTCTCCATGACGTCGGGTACTTCATCAGCTACGCGGCCCACCACAAGCACACCTACCACCTGGTCCGCCATGCGGACCTCTTCGGGTTCACCCCCCGGGAGAGGGAGATTATCGCCCAGGTCGCCCGGTACCACCGCAAGGCCCTGCCGAAGAAAAAACACGAGAGTTTCGCCCGGCTTACTCTTCAGGATCAGCTCCTGGTGGAGAGGCTCGGCGGCATCCTGCGGCTTGCCGATGGCCTCGACCGGCGTCGCAACAGCCTGGTAACGACCCTGGAGTGCTCCCTTTCGCCGTCATCCTTCCTGGTCAAGGTGGTGGCAGCGGGCGACGTCTCCGTTGAGCTGTTCGGCGGCAAGACCAAGGGGGACCTGTTCGAGAGGGCCTTCGACCGGAAACTCCTCCTTTCTTCTACACTGGCAGACCGGTTCGAGTCCCTTCCCGTTCCGTAAATTCCGTCACCTGCTGACAGTGGCTCGGTAGCGCCCGTACCATCCGGGCCGCCGACTGCGAATTGTTCCCGGAGGTAGAGGTATGAGCGAAAAGGCTCGGATAGTCGCGGCCCTCGGCGAGCGACGCCTTCTCCTGCCGTTTCTCCTCAATGATGCGCTCTCCGCAAACGAACGTGCGAAGTATCGACTCACCCTCCTGCAGACAGCCAAGGCCCATGCGGATCTTCCCGAGGCCCCCTTCTCAGACCTGCATGCCGAACGCATCGCATCGGGTGTTGCCGATGCCTCATACGATGACATTGTCGCAGGGACCAGCAAACGCGGGACCGATACGTACGAGCTCCCCCATCTGCGCGAGGTCTGGTCGGCACTGTGTGACGATCTGGCCGCGATGGTCACCCCTTTCGACGTGGCCCAGAGATCCGAGGGTGATTCGTTCCGGTCCCGGATGCAGCAGCTCTCCGCTATTCCCTGCTACGGGGAGGACGGCACCGTCGCGGGGGATGCCATCGCGGCTCTCACCTCGGGAGACCCGTCACACGGCGACAGCATCCACATCCTGATCATGGAAATGCACAAGGCCATGAACAGGCTCCAGGCAGAGATCGCCACCGACAGTATCGACGGCGCCCAGGCCTACGGGGTGCGCGGCGCAGATCGCTCGCTGGTTGCCGCATTCATGAAAGGGGTCAATCGAACCCGGGCCCTCAAGTTCGATCATCCCGGCCTGGGAACTACGGCCACGAGAATCGGTGAAAAACTGATCTTCCAGAACGACATCGGCACGACGGACGCGCACGTGCTCGTGGTCCATGTTGAGGGAAAACGCGTCACGGTGACCTATACCGACAACCATCTTTCCCGCCTCCTCTTCTTCCAGGGGATGTTCGCCGGGTGGGATATCGCCTGGGGAGACGTCTATTCCCGCACTGACCGGACCTTCGAAAGTGGTGTCTATCATATGTGCGTGGGCACGTATACCGCAAGGGACAGGGGAGACCTCTCGGGCTACCTTGCGCACCTCGGTTCGCGCCTGGTGTTTCTCATCGATTGGAACCGGGCGCGCAAGCGCCTGCAATTGCTGGTGCCAAGAGACGATGCCCTTTCCCTCCTCTCCTGGGCGGCGGAGAACGACGTCGGCCACATGGCTTTTCTGAAGGCCGGGGGCGAGCGGATGATCTTCGATGCCCTGCAGTTCGTGGGGGGCGGGACCCTCACTTTCGGCGTTACGCTTGCCGAACTCCTCGGCAGGGAAGCGGCAATATCCTACCTCCGGTTCATCCTCAAGACCTGCGCCCAAGGGCTCATCGGCAAGCGGCCCCTGGCGCTGATCCGCGACGAGGCGCGGGTGGAACTGTATGACTATTTCCACAGCGCCCAGCAAAGCCTCCTCGATCTCGCGAGTGACCATGCGGCCTTGGCAGTGGAGATTGCGGGAAGTATCCGCGACACTCTGCTGGTTTCACCGCGGCCGGAGACACTTGCCGGTTTTGAAAACGTCGGCCTACGTGCAAAGGAGTGGGAGCGCAGGGCTGACGAACTGGTCATCCGGGCCCGCGAGATCGCCAAGCTTTCGGAACGGGCGGAGGCAGTCCGCCTGTTGCTGGAAGTCGCCGACGACATTCCGGACGAACTGGAGGAGGCGGCATTCCATCTAACGCTGCTCAAACCTGCGGGCATGCCGGAAGAGATCCGTCTCCCCCTGGCAACTCTGGCCCGGCTTCTCGTCGAAGGGACCCAGGAATACCTGAAAGCACTGGAGAATGCCCGCGGCGTCTACCGCAGCGGCTCCCCCGACGACATGCACGATTTCCTCGCGGCAGTCCATCGCATCGTAACCATCGAGCAACAGAGCGATACAGCGGAGCGTGCGGTGCGACGGGCTCTCGTCGACGCTGCCGAGGACTACCGTCAGGCCTTTGCCGTCGCCGAAAGCGCGAAAAAGATGGAATCGGCTGCCGATGCGCTGATGCATACCGCCATGATCCTGCGAGACCAGATCCTCGGCAAGGTGGTTGCACGATGAAGGTCTTGCATGAAACATGACAGCATTTTCAGGATTGCTTCGGGGGGTATGGGCGCTGCCCGGGGAGATGCGGGGCTCATGGGGATGAAGGCCTTTGCCCTGGCGCGCATGGCGCGCCTCGGGCTGCCCGTCCCCCCTGCCTTCGTCCTGGGGACCACTTACTGCCGCCGCTATTTCCAGGAACCGGAACGGTTCAAGAAGACCCTTGCGCCCCTGCTGGAGGAGCAGGTCCACTGGCTCCAGTCCGTGAGCGATCTCGGGTTCGGCGACCCCCGAAAACCGCTGCTGGTTGCGGTCCGCTCCGGGGCGCCGGTTTCGATGCCCGGCATGCTGGACACGCTCCTCAATATCGGCCTCTGCGACGCGACGGTCCATGGCCTCCTCAGGATCACCGGCAATCCGCGGCTGGTATGGGACTCCTACCGCCGCCTCGTCCATGGCTTCGCCGAGGTGGTCTTTTCCGCCACCCCGGAGCCATTCGCTGCAGCCCTAGAGGCGGCACTCGCCAGAGAGAAGGTGGCCCGCTGCCAGGACCTGGATCATACGAGTCTCATCCGGCTCACGCAGACGTATCTCCGGCTCTTTCTCGATGTGACGGGGAAGCCGTTCCCCCAGAACCCCTTCGACCAGCTGGGGCTGGCCGTGCAGGCGGTCATCGCCTCGTGGAATTCGCCCCGTGCCGTCGAGTACCGCCGGCTCTACCGCATTGCCGATGACCTCTGCACGGCCGTCACCGTTCAAAAGATGGTGTTTGGCAATGGTGGGGGAACGTCGGGGTCGGGGGTGGCGTTCACCCGCGATCCGGACAGCGGCGAGAAGAGACTCTACTTCGAGTTCCTCTTCAACAGCCAGGGGGAAGACGTGGTCTCGGGACGTGCCGCCGGTTCCGATGCCGAGAGGCTCTTTCTGGTCTTTCCGGAATCCGAACAGGTGCTGCTCGGCATCGCCGAAGCGCTCGAACGGGAGTACGGCGACGCCCAGGAATTCGAGTTCACCGTGCAGGACGGTGTGCTCCACCTGCTGCAGTCGCGAACGGCCAAGAGGACGCCATGGGCCGCGCTGCGGATCGCGGTCGAGCAGGTGGAGGAAGGTCTCGTCGGCTCGCGGGAGGCGCTCGTCCGCCTCGAAGGGCTCGCCCTTGGCGAAATCCGGCGCAGGCGTTTGTCCCCGGAGGCGAAAGAGCCCTTGTGCCGGGGACAGTCGGCGGGTGTCGGCGTGGCCATCGGTCCCATCGCCTTCGATGTCGAGGCCGCCCGCCGGTTTTCCGCGGAAGGGCGTCCGGCGGTCCTTGTCCGCGAGGAAATGAGCACTGACGATATCGCCGCCATTGCCCTTTCCGCAGGGGTGCTGACCGTCCGGGGAAACCGCACGTCCCATGCCGCCGTAGTGGCGCGGCAACTGGACAAGGCGTGCATTACCGGGTGCAGCGCCCTGCGCATCGACAGCGAGAGGCGCATTGTCATGATCGGTGACCGTTCCCACGGAGAAGGGGACTCGCTCACCCTCGATTCCGATACCGGCCGCGTCTTTGCCGGCGAGGCGGAGATCGTTGTCGAACTACCGACCCGCTGGCTGGCGGAAATCGATGTATGGCGGCGAAACAGATGATGAAGCGAGATCGGGTATGAGGGTTTGCAGGCACTTCGGCAGCATGGCGTGTTACCTCATCCTGTGGTAACGGAGTGAAGATGGCGTGTCCTATCTTATCGCCGAGGTTCGTCAGCGGGGGGATTTCCGTCGACCGTCTCCGCTTTCACATTCGGGCGCTGGAAGGAATACGGCATCCGGTCGCCGCGCCCGAGGCACTGGAGCGCGCGGCCGACCATATTGCGGCGTCCCTCGGTTCTCTCGGATACGAGATGGCGGAACACCTCTTTCCTGACAACGGCCGTCTCTTCAGGAATGTCATAGCCACGCGCCGCGGCGGCGTCCGCCACGGTGAACGGGTCGTTGTCCTGGCCCACTACGACACGGTCGCGACGACGCCGGGCGCCGACGACAACGCCAGCGGTGTGGCCGTGGTCCTGGAGGTTGCCCGGCTGCTGTCGAGGCTCCGGTTCGAGCGGACCATCCACTTCATCGGCGTGAGTCTCGAAGAAAACGAAACAGTGGACAACGCCGACTCCGGCACCCGGGGGAGCCGTGCCCTTGCGGCGCATGCCCGGGAAAACGGCTGGTGCATCGACGGGGTCGTGGTGCTGGAATCGGTCGCCTACGCAGGGGATGGCGTCGACCAGAGAGTGCCGCCGGGAGTACCGGTTGCGGTCCCCGAGGTCGGCAACTTCGTAGCCGTGGTGGGGAACGAGCGGTCGAGGGAGCTGGTGGATGGTTTTTCCCGGGCGGTGGCGCGGCAGGGGTTCGTCCTTCCCCTTGTAGCCCTTGCGGTTCCCGGTAACGGCGAACTCCTGCCGGACAGCCGGCGCTCGGACCATGCTTCCTTCTGGGACGAGGGGTTCCGGGCGATCATGGTGACCGACACCACGAACTTTCGCAACCCCCACTACCATGGGCCGACCGACACTCTGGAAACGCTGAATCTGGAGTTCGCCGCAAAGGTGGGCAGCGCTGCTGCATGCCTCATCGCGGAGAGGGCGCGGCCCGTGTCGTAATGTACCGGTCTGCCGGCACGTTCCGGGAGGAGGCAGAGGAAGATGACGACCCCGAATCTCTTTCCCCATGAGAATACCGCACACGGCTGCGAGTTCCGCAGCAACCACCGGTTCTCGCCGGGGGTACAACGTCCATCCCGGCTCTTTTCCGCCATTATCCCGTGCGTGACCGGTGCCGGCTGCCTCTACCAGATGGTTGCGTCGGCACGGGACAGGCGTGCCCATCCGCCGCCCGGCACCCTGGTCGATATCGACGGGTGCCGCTTGCACGTGCAGACAGCCGGCTGCGGCACCCCTGCGGTCGTCCTGGAAACAGGGCTCGGGGGGATGTCCTCCGCATGGGCATGGATCCAGCCGGAAACGGCGAAGTTCTGCCGGGTCGTTTCCTATGATCGGGCGGGCCTTGGCTGGAGCGAGGCGGATACCACCCCGCGAACGGCCCAGTTGGCTGTGCGTCGGCTGCGCACCATCCTGAAACGTTCACACGTCTCCCCTCCCTATGTCCTTGTCGGGCACTCCATGGGAGGGCTCCTCATCCGGGTCTTCGCCGACCGGTATCCGGACGAGGTGGCGGGGGTGGTGCTGGTGGATGCCTCCCATCCCGACCAGCATCTGCGGAGCCCCGCCATCGACACCCACATGCGTTCCGGCTTCCGCATTCTCAGGATAATTCCTTTGCTGACGCGACTGGGATACGTACGGCTCACCGGGCTCTTCAACGCCTGGGCCGAGGGTTTGCCCCCGCGACAGGCCGCAGAAGCCGAGGCATTTCTCTCTTCGTGCCGCCACCTTCAGGCGACGCTGGACGAATCGCTGGCCTGGGAAG
>Ga0335085_10003786_pt1 | contig 25692 bp, 22 predicted proteins | sample Lox_Sample_45_FD_206712 | JGI IMG/M metagenome (GOLD analysis project Ga0335085, IMG submission 206712) | Soil microbial communities from Loxahatchee National Wildlife Refuge, Florida, United States - Lox_Sample_4.5 | ecosystem: Environmental > Terrestrial > Soil > Wetlands | place: USA...
TGCCGCGCATCTACAACCTCTCCGGCCGCCCCGCTCTGGCGGCCGTTACTTAAACGACAAGGGGTGACAGAGTCTCGTTGCAGTTAATACGACATTTTCTCGTTGCATCAACATGTGTGCGGACTCACAGGTTCCACCTTACTGCGCCTCCTCTGGCACCACCTTCAACTCCAACTTCTCCGTCCACCGCAGCACTGTCACCGAACAACTCACCCCCACTCTCACTTCGGTCAGCAGCCGATGCAGATCATCCACTCCCGCCACAGGCTGTCCTTCCAGCGCCACGATCATGTCTCCTTCTCGCAGGCCGGCCCGTTTCGCCGGACTTCCATCTTCTACCGACAGCACCAACGCACCAGTCTCCCTCGGCAGATCGTAGAAACGTACGACCCGTCGATGCACCGGGACCGTCTGGCCGGAAATCCCCACGTAGCTGCGCCGAATGCGTCCATCGCGTAACAACCTGCTGGCCACAAATTTGGCGGTGTTGATCCCGATCGCAAAACAGATTCCTTGCGCCGGCAGAATCGTCGCCGTGTTCACGCCGATCACGCGCCCCGCTGAATCCACCAGCGGCCCACCCGAGTTCCCCGGATTCAGAGACGCATCCGTCTGAATCACGTCATCGATCAGCCGCCCCGAGTACGACCGCAGAGACCTCCCCAGTGCGCTGACCACGCCGGCTGTCACGGTCGACTGAAAGCCGTACGGCGCGCCAATCGCAATCGCGATTTGTCCCACGCGTAGTTTCTGCGAGTCGCCCAGCACCGCAGCGGTCGGACGGTGTTCGTCCCCTTGCGGCCGCTCCAGCCGGACCACGGCCAGATCGCCTGCGGGATCTTCTCCCAGAACGGTGGCTGGCATCCGACGCCCGTCGGCCAGCGTGACCACGAGGCGAGCCGCGTCATGGACAACATGGCTGTTTGTCAGGATCAACCCGTCGGGCGTGAATACGAACCCTGATCCGCCCCCTTGCCGTTCGCGAGGCTCTCCGGCACGCGTCTGTCGCGCATTCTGGTGCACTTCAATATGCACCACCGACGGACTGACCTTCCCCACCGCGCCAGTGACGGCTTCCGAATAAGCATCAAGGAACGCAGCATCGGTCGGCGGCCCCACGACAGTCGATAACTGCTCGGACCCGCTCAAGGCGGAATCCGATCTCATGGCAAACACACCCTCAGCATCCCAGCTCATGCTGGATAGATGCCCGTCGATCTAGTTCGGATTCACGCGACGGGGCGAGCAAACCTCGCCCGCTGAGGCCTGCGCTCGCCACCCGGCGCTGAGATCCCAAACATCTTCAGCCGGAGCGCATCCATAACGCTCTCAGGAAGAATCTTTGGCAGCGTTGCCAACAACTTCGCATGCTTGCCCACGCGATACCGGATTCGCGGGCGGTTCGACGTCAACGCGTGATAGACGGCACGGGCCACAACTTCCGGCGGAATGCCGGCCTTCTCCCGGGTGTACGCTTTCTGCGCGAAAGTTCTGAGCATCGATTCATATCGCATCTGTGCCTCGGGCGGCAGAGCCTCGATGACTTTGTCGATGCCGCCCAGAGTCTTGTCGACTGCCGGCGTCGAGATCGCCCCGGGTTCCACCGCGCTCACCCGAACACCGAAAGGACGGAGCTCCAACCGCAGGTTATCGCTCAACATTCCAAATGCGCACTTGCTCGCATTCAGCAACCCGCCAAACGGAATCGCCAGGTTGACTCCGACCGACGTAATATTGACCACGCGGCCACGATTCTTTCGCAATGCGCCGCACAAAGCTTGTGTGAGCGCAATCTGCCCGAAGACATTAATTTCGAAGATCTTCCGCAAGTCTTCCAGCGCCGCGTACTCCATCGGACGCACCATCCCGATTCCGGCGCAATTCACCAGTCCGTCCAAACCGTTTCCGCGTACTTGGTTCTCAATCTGCTCCGCCGCTGATTTGATCGACGAAGCATCTTCCACATCCATCAGGACCGGGATGACGTCTGCTTCAACCTGCAACTTGTCCCGGTCTGCGGCCTTGCGCACCGTAGCGAACACTCTCCATCCCGCCCGCTGCATTTTCGTAACGCAGGACCGGCCGATCCCGCTCGAAGTACCAGTGATGACTACAGATTTCATTTGCTGCATTGGATTTTCCTCTCTGGAGGGATTGCACTGTGAGATGCCAGCGCAACTCTTCGTGTTGGCGCAAGCGGCTATGTAGACAAGAAAAAAGCCGGGATCAAAACTCCGATCCCGGCCTTGGTGTTGGCTGGTTGCCCGGATAAAACTTGAGGCGCCTGGCAGGCCTGAGCGTAGCGGGAACCTGCTGTCGAAATCCTGAGGCCACAGCGCTTACAGCCCCAAAGGATCTCTCGCCGTACTAACTGCTATCGGCATGACTTCTGAATGCTTGACCTGTTAGGCGCTTCTTCTCGGCCTTACCGCCAGATCCCGCACCTGCGTCAGGATGCTCGACATCTGCATCCCGTTCAGTTGCGTGACAAACGGCAAAAGTTCGGCAATAAACTGATCTTTCATCAACTCGCTGACTTCTTCCTGGCGGCTGCGTTCTCCACCACTCAGCAGTTCGGGCACAGTAACCTCCAGTGCACGCGCCAGCCGTTCCAGGGACGACAGCGTCGGCGTGGCTTTCTCGTTTTCAATCTTCGATACGTACGTACGCGGTACCGCCATGCGTCCGGCAAGTTGCCGCTGGCTGAGCCCGCTGCGCAGCCGCAGCGAACGGATCGACGTCGCCAGATTCAGATGTCCGCGCCCGTTGCCGGGCATCGGCATCATCACCGGGGGAGCTACGATCATCGGCTCAGGCTCGGGTTCCTCGTCCAGTGACGCGTGACAGCGCCGGCAGTTGTTATTGGTTGTGCGGAATTGCACTAACAGGCAGTGATCGCAACGGACTACTTCCCTTGAATCTACCGGGGCAAGAGTCGTGGCCATCGGGTTGTGGGAGTGCCAGAGCGGGCCCTCCGTACAGCCTAAGCTACAGAGCAGGAACGACTTGGGGGAGCCTCCTGCGGGCGAGTCTCAATCTGAGCCACCCCCCCTGTGGAAGTCAAGCAAAAAATGCACAAAAAACGCCCCAGCCTTTCGATCGAACGCAAAAATAACGCGAATAGCGCGTGAAACTTGGATTCCCGTCAGGAACCGGATTCGCAATTCTGTTTACCAGTTTGATTCGTGTTGTGGCAGGTTTCTCAGCGACATCAGCGGTTAAAATCTTGTCAACCTATGATGAACATCACCCGAGAAGCCGCCTGGAACCTTCTGACCGAGTTCACGCAATCCGAGAGCCTGCGCAAGCACGCTCTAGCCGTCGAGGCCTGCATGCGCTCCTGCTCCCGCAAATACGGCCTCGCCTCCCCCGAGTCCGAGAATCTCTGGGGCATCGTCGGCCTAATCCACGACTTTGATTACGAACGTTGGCCCACGCCCGAAGAACATCCCTATAAAGGAAACGAAATCCTCAAAGACCGCGGATATTCTGAGGAGATCCGCCGCGCCATCATGAGCCACGCCGAATATTCCGGGGTCACCCGCGACACTCCAATGGAAAAATCTCTCTTCGCCTGCGACGAACTAGCCGGATTCATCACCGCCGTCGCGCTGATCAAGCCCAGCAAGTCTCTAGCTGAAGTTGATGTGAAATCGGTCAGAAAAAGGATGAAAGACAAGGCCTTCGCCAGAAAAGTAAATCGCGAAGACATCATCAACGGCGCGAAAGACCTGGGAGTTGATCTGGATGAACACATCGGCTTCTGTATCGAAGCCATGAAGCCGATTGCGAAAGAGTTGGGCCTGGACGGGAGCGGGGTAATGAGTACGGGCTCTTAGCTTCGGGCTCTTCTACTTTTGCGCAGTTCTCTCCTGGCAGGATGTTACTTCGTGCGGATAGCCCACCCAGGCACCCTTCCTCCGTTTCCCCGAGTCCACGAGCGAGACGTCCCAATGCCGGGGCTTCTCCGGATTATCCGGCAATTCTACCGTTAGCGTGTAGAAGGTCGAGATCTGCAGACTGAGCCGCGCCATTTGAACTCTGAGTTGCTGGCTGATTTTCTCGCCAACGATTCGCACGACCGGTTCGTCTCCCAACGTCTCCACATACCCGCCAGACTTATTGCTGAGAGCGCTAAGTTCTCTGCTTCCGGACAATTCTGCCGCGTCGACGGCAATTCCTGGCGGCAACAAGAGTGTAAAGAGGCGGACGCCCCCTTCTCGAATGGCATCTTGAATTTTGGTTCGTCCGGTCTTGCTCGCGTTCTCCCCACCGTCCGTGATGACGAAGATTGCATCTCCTGGCTCCGTTGGCCGCAGTTGTTCCAGCGCTGATTGAATCGCGTCGTACAACGCGGTTTTTCCCTTCAATCGGTCGAGAGAACGAGCCTCGTCACTGCGCAACCAATCCATGATGGACGTGTGGTCGGTGGACAACCACACTTGCGTCTTGTTCGTTCCTGCGAAGGTTATGAATCCAACTTTCGATCCCGGTGGCATCGCCGTAACGAGATCCGCAGCAGCGAGCCGGGCGAGTTTCCATTTGGCGGAGTCTCCCGGCGGATTCATGCTTCCGCTTACATCGAGCAGTACTATGACTCGCCGCGGACCTTCGGCGTATGCGATGTTGCGTGGGGTGAAATTCTGGCCGCGATAGTTGACCTGAAAATTGTCTTTGGTGAGGTCCGTGGGCACGGTGTTCCTGTCAAACACATTGGCAATGAACGTGTGCTCCCTGCAATCTCGGGTTTGTCCTTCTACGGCGCTGGAACAAAAGACGAGAGCGCACGATAGTGCGGCAAACGACCTCGAAACACGCATGGCTACGCCCCTAACGCGATGAGGGTACCACGTCGGTACCGCTGCACCACTCAGAACTTCGCGTGGACTGATTGGATAACCGTGTCGGCTCCGATGGTTTACAAACTGAAACGGATGTTGAATGTACTAGGGGGTCGTCAGCTCCGCGATGCTTTTGCCGTCTGAGCGGGCATCGTTCGGGAGTGCCGACGTCACAAAAGGAAATACTCTCAGCGTGAGAGCTATCCTCTGCCACGATTGTTGGCTCGTTTCGTAACATATTCAGACGCCATCCGTGGCCCATCGCGCTCCCCCATCCAGGCTCAAACCCAGCATGGAGTGGATGGAACTCGTCGTATTCTTACGTGAACCAAAGCTGGGGGGTAGGTCATTACAGATCGTTCGTGGGAATCCGTTGTGTTACGGCGCCGCTGCACCGCTTGGAATTCCAAATAAGGAAGAACTGGCGGGGTTGTTCGCTCAGTGAAGCGGGTCGAGATTACTAAGAGACCAAACCGCGTCCGTTGTGCCGATGAGACGTCTCGAATCTGGTTTCAGTACAGGCCAACCCGATTTCTTGAAACAATACACTAACCGGGAAACTCACTAGTCCGGGTGCGTTAGCCAGTTTCCAAGTTCCATTTCTGCTAAGCTTTTTCTTCTCTCTACTGACACTGCCTTGCGCAAGCTCCTGTTCATCGTTGTTCTGTTACCCATCCTCGGCGGGGTGGGCTGGTGGTATTTCCACCAACGCAGCCTTCCGGACTATGGCCCTCTCTTCCGTGAATATGCTTATGTCACTAACGGCAAGAGCAACACCGTCAGTGTCATTGATATGCGGATGTTCCGCTTGGCGAAGACGCTTCACGTTGGAAGCGAACCTACGGGCATTGCTGCCAATAGTAAGAAGAACGAAATCTACGTGGTCAACACCGGGTCGAATAACATCACGGTCATCGACGCCGAAACCAACACCATCGTTGCCACGATTGGCGTGCACGGACGCCCCTATTTCATCGACGTTTCTTTCGACGGCAAGCGTGCCTATGTGGCCAACTCCGGATCATCGAACCTCAGCGTCATCGATCTCGAGAAGCGGATGGTGATCGGCGTTCTTCGCGTCGGCTCCTCCCCCGGGATGGCGCGCGTTTCGCCCGATGGCTCGACCGTCGTAGTCTCCAATCGCGGAGACAATACGGTCTCGTTGGTTGATACGAGACTCCTGAGCGTACGTGCCACATTGCCAGTCTGCAAGCAACCGGAGGACATCGCAATCCTGCCCGATTCGACCAAAGCCTTTGTCTCCTGCTCGGGGTCGTCGCAGGTCGCTTCCATTCAGTTGGCGAATGCCGACGCGGGTGGAACTCGGAAGAAGGATGACCGTGTCTTGGCTCTGATCGATGTTGGGCGCACGCCGGTGAGTCTTGCCCTGAAGCCGGATGGCGGTGAGATGTTCGTTTGCAACTTCGACTCCGACAGTATCTCGATTATCGAGACCGGTAACGATGAAGTTGGCAGCAGCCCGGAGATCGGGCAGCACCCCTCGCGTGGCGTCGTGACCCTCGACAACTCGCGGCTCTACGTCTCAAATTTCGGCTCCAGCAGTGTCGCCGTTTACGACATCGATATGGGCCGCCGGATCTTGACCCTCACGGTGGGCAGTCACCCCGACGGCTTGGCGCTTACGCCCGACCAGAATTACCTGCTCGTGCTCGACACTGAATCCGGCGACGTTACCGTGATTCAGAAGCGCAAGCCGCGCAAACTGGAACCGAGCGAGTACTCCCTGTTGACGTTGATACCAGTGGGAGTGCAGCCGAATGCGATCGTGATCAAAACGTTCATGGCGACACCCAGAAAGTAACTTCGCTTCACTTTCGCGCTTGGAGAATGGGTCTCAATGGCACTTCTGCGGATTGCGGATTCTTTTTATGTGGGTGTCAAAGACATAGCCGGCTCGGTTTCGTGGTACATGGAGAAACTCGGGTGTGCGAGAACCCAAGTAGAAGTCGACGATTGTGAAAACTGCATTGCTCTATGCTTTCCAAAAGACCGTCAGGTTGCAATTGTGATCGGGCCCGTTAGTAACGTCCCAGATCCGGCCACGCGCATGCTGTATTCGGGCGCAATCGAAAAGGCGCATCAGTGGCTCAATTTTCGCGGCGTCGCAGTGGGCTCCATCACTACTGACCGCCAAGGTACGCGATACTTCTCCATGACAGATCTTGAGGGAAACCCAATCGAGGTATCGGAGGAACCCTGAACCGCGGATGCTCCTTGAAGAAAACATCTCGCTAGCGCCGCTGACAACCTTTCACATCGGCGGACCTGCGCGTCTTTTTGTGCAGGCGAAATCTCCGGCTGATGTGAACCAGGCGGTTGCACACGCACGAAAGCACAATCTTTCGTTGTTCCTGCTCGGCGGCGGCAGCAATCTTCTGATTTCCGACTCTGGTTGGCCGGGACTCGTTCTCAAAATCGCGATCACCGGAATCGAGCGACGCCCAAGTCTGAACAATGAGGGTAGGATCCTTTTCGACGTCGGAGCCGGTGAGTCCTGGGACCACTTCGTCGCGCAGGCGGTTTCCGCAGGTTGTGCCGGAATCGAATGCCTCAGCGGCATTCCGGGCAGCGTCGGTGGCACTCCCGTGCAGAATGTTGGCGCCTATGGGCAGGAAGTTTCGGAGACGATCGAGTCGGTCGAAGTCTTCGATCGCAAGGATAATCAGTTTCGCGAACTTTGTCGTGAAGCCTGCGGATTTTCCTATCGTTCTAGCATTTTCAACACTACAGAGCGCAGTCGCTTCGTCATCATGCGCGTTACGTATGCGCTCACCCCGGGGGGCAAGCCTCATCTCGAATACGCGGACCTGAAGCGCCATTTCGCCGGCCGCGAAACTGCTGCTGATTTGGCTCAAACGCGTGACGCGGTTCGTTCTATCCGCGCCCGCAAAGGCATGTTGATCGTCGAAGGTGACCCGGATTGTCAAAGTGCTGGATCGTTCTTCAAGAACCCCGTTCTATCTGAGCAACAACATCAGGATCTGCAGAAGCGGGCGGAAGTGAAGAAGCTCACCCTTCCCAGCTATCCCGGCCATGACAAGAAACGAAAAGTGTCGGCGGCATGGCTGGTTGAACACTCGGGCTTTGCCCGCGGCTACAACCACGGTCAGGCGGGAATCTCCAGCAAACATGCCCTCGCGATTGTCAACCGTGGCGGAGCGACTGCCGCCGAAATCGTTGCCCTCAAGAATGAAATCCAACACAAGGTCGAAGAGATCTGGGGCGTCCGACTGGAGCCCGAGCCAGTGCTGGTAGGAATCAGTGATCAGTGATTAGTGGCCAGTTGCTGGCGCCGATCCCACCCTGCTCGCATCAACTCATTCGGGAAAGACTGGAAACTTAGATCATCTCTCTCCGCTGATCACTGGCCAGTGACCACTGAGCACCGAACACGAGCCACCATGCAAGTCTCAGATCCCGATCCGTTCCTTTCAGAGAAGATTCCTGAACAAAATCAGCATAAAGACGGTCTTCATGATCGAGGACAGACGCGTGGTGGCAGGAGAGGCGATCCTGAGCGGATTGGCGGCAGAGAGCAGTCGAAACGAAGTGCTGGAATCTCTTGTCCGCGAGCACTCCCGCCTGGTGTATCGCATCGCCTATGCGGTGCTCCGCCGTCATCATGACGCCGAGGATGCTACGCAGGAAACGTTCATGCGCGTGCTGCGCTACAGTTTGAAGCTCGACAAAGTCGAAGATGCGAAGACGTGGCTGGCACGTATTGCCTGGCGCGTCGCCGTCGATCGCAGCCGTCATCTCGGGAAACGCTACGAAATTCCGCTCGAAGATCCGCAGATGCCGGTCGGGGAGATCGCTTCCAAAAACACACCGGCAGACCAGGTGCTGCAAGAGACCCAACTGGCCGGTGTGGTGCAGAACCTGATTACAGTTCTGCCAGAGAAGCTGCGTGCACCTCTGATCCTGTCAGCCTTGGAGGAGATGTCGCCACGGGAAATCGCCGCGACGCTGGATATTAGCGAGGCGGCGGTGCGTTCGCGCGTCTTCCGCGCACGGCAGATTCTTAAAGAAAAGCTCGCGCAACGGCGGAGCGGGAAATAGGGGGAAGCAAATGCCAGACACGAATTACAAGCGAGACAGAAGTCAAGATCAGTCGGATGACCTTGATCTCATGCTGGATGCGTCACTGGCTAAGTATGCCGCCGTTGAACCGCGCCCTGGGCTGGAACAGCGAGTCCTCGCGCATTTGAGTGTCGAGGCGGTGCTGCCGTCTCGACACCCATGGTTGCAATGGGGACTGGCCGGCGCGCTTGCCGTGATCACCGTGGTCGGTGTTCTGGCTTGGAGATCAAACCAAGCCCCGCATCCCGTAATCGCCAACCATCCGTCGACCACGATTCAGCGTTCATCGATTCAGGAGATAAGACCTGCGCCTCACGCAACGGATAAGGTCGTCACCGTGACACACGCTTCGGTGCCAAGGCCTGCCGCGCGCCGGGCGCCTGCGTCAAGACCGGCGACACATCCAAAACTCGACCAGTTCCCCTCACCGCAGCCGTTGAGCGCAGAGGAGATCGCCCTAGCTCAGTACGTAGAAAATTTCCCGAAAGAGGCTCGGCTCATCGCGGACACGCAAGAGCAATTCGCGCTCGAGACACAGAAAGTAATGAACGACGCCGGTTCCGAAATCCGGCCTTCCGGTTCCACTTCACAAGAAAGGTGAGCAAACATGAGAACAACGATGGCACTGTTCGTTGCCGTAATTTCCATCGGACTCTGCTGTGGCCTATGCACGGCACGGGCCCAAGACGAATCCAAAAAAGAGGCGCCGGCGCAAACCGCCAAATTCCAGCCGGTACAGCCCTATCGGTTGGATTTTGCCTTCAACGAACTGGCGGACGGCAAAGTCGTAAACATGCGTCGCTACTCGATGAATATGACTGCCGGCGAGTCGAACGAGATCAAGATTGGGGCGCGGGTTCCCGTCTCCAGCGCCTCCAGCCCGGGCACAGATATTGTGCAGTGGCAATATCTGGATGTAGGAACGAACATCTGGGCTCAACTGCGGGAGCACGGGGATGAGTTGATACTAGCGGTGCGCAGTGATGTCAGCAATCTTGATACGAGTAACGAGTCCGAATATGTGAAAGGATCAAACCACCCCATCGTTCGGCAGATCAAAATCTCGGGCAGTACGTTGTTGGTTGTCGGCAAGCCGATCGTCATCGGCAGCATGGACGATCCCAATTCCAAGCGGCAGTTTCAGTTGGAAGTGACCGTGACAAAGCTGAAGTAGACGATTGCGGTTTAAACCAATTGTCGAATGATGATTGTTGATTGTTGAATGAATCTTGCATGGCGGTGTTTCAATTCAAAATGAACAATCAGAAATCAACAATGGATCCCTCAAGTCTTTAGTTGACGCCAAATTCGCAAAAGCGCCGCCCCGGATCGTAACCTGCTTTGTCGGCTGCGACCCCTTCGAGGGGAAGGTTCCACGATCTGGCCTCGCGGCGCTCGTATTCATCTATCGGCAAGTCTTGCCGCCTGCTTGAATATCTTCACGAACATCTCCCGCGTGAGCTTCCCGGTCTGCGTGTTCTGGTTCGAAGGATGATACGACGCGAGTAACACGTTACCGTCGGGCATCTGGTAGTGAGCGCCGTGCTTGAACAGATACGGTTTCCGTGCCGGCAGCAAGCCGCGCCGCTTGAGATTGTTGAGATAGGCGTCGAAGCCGATCTTGCCGAGGGCAACCACCACCTTAACCTTCTTCAACCCGGCAAGTTCGCGATCAAGAAAGGTAGCGCACTCCGCCAGTTCCTGTGGCAAGGGCTTGTTGTCTGGCGGCGCACAACGAACGGCCGCGCTGATGTAGAGATCCCTCAACTTGAGTCCGTCGTCGCGGTTGGTGGCGTTGGGTTGATTGGCGAACCCCGTTTCGTGCAGCACGGGATACATGAAGTTGCCGGAAGCGTCGCCGGTGAAGGGACGTCCGGTGCGATTCGATCCATGCGCGCCGGGTGCCAGACCCATGATGAGGACGCGCGCCTCGGGATCGCCGAATCCTGGAACCGGCTTGCCCCAGTAGTCCCAGTCGCGATACGCGCGGCGCTTCTCGCGAGCGACCTGCTGCCGGTAGTCCACCAGGCGCGGACAGCGAGTGCAGGCGACGACCTCGTTGTTCAGGACGGTGAGCCAGGACACCGCGTCATTAAACCACACCTGGGGATTTGGAAAAACAGTCAGACCGAAATTGCTCAAAATATTGAAAACATTGGGCTTGAATGCAACGGGCTGCTCGACGTTCCGTGCAAAATATTGAAAACAAATAAGTTGCACGCAAAATATTGCATAATAAGGACTTATCGCCAGGAAAGATGTCACGGCGCAAGGGATGTAGCGATGCAAGCCCGGCTGCGGCTGTGCTTGAAACGTTTTATTCCATTGCCGAGCCTGGCTGACAGATCCCTAGTAAAAGCTTTCCTGTCAGACAGGAGTGCTCATAACAATCCTCTGCACGCACAGACCAGGTCGGCTACTGTGCATCCTGAACGCAGCGGAACCCGAGCCCGCCGGAGCGGTCCAAGCTGGGAGTCATGAGCAAAAGCTTCCCGTGCTCGCCAAGTTTGTAGGCCTGCGGAAAGTAAAAGATGGAATCCTGAGGCTGGTAATAGTTGCCTCCTCGGACAATCCCTCCGCGGGTGTGCTCATCTTGAAATTCCTCGGTCCATTGCCACACGTTTCCGACCAGATCCATGACGCCGAACGAGCTGGCACCCTTCGGGTGGGCATCTACGGCATCTGGTCCACGCATGATTCGTCCTTGATCGGGAACAGGTACGGCATCCGCCTGCCAGTCATTCCCCCATGGATAAGCACGTCCGTCGCTGCCTTGCGCCGCGTATTGCCACTCCCACTCGTGGGGCAAACGCTTGCCAGTCCAGGCGGCGTATGCGCGGGCATCTTCCAGCGAAACCCAAGTCACCGGCTTGTTCTCCCAGCCAGAGGGATACGTTCCGTCTTTCCAGTCGCGGAGAAAATTCAAGTCATCTTGCGGGCGATAGTGAGTGGCATCGACGAATCTCTTGAACTGCGCGTTGGTTACCGGATATTTGTCGATCCAAAACGACTTCACGTGAAGGGAGTGATCATGGAAGCGGCGCGGCGAATCCTCCCACGGATACTGCACATCCACGCCGACGTCGTCGAATCCTTCGAGTTCAATGCCCACCACGCGGAAATGGAAGTCTGCTTCGGGAATTTTGACCATGTCGGCAGGGGTCCCTGAAGCCGGTTTACTGGCAGCGATGGGGACAATCCTCTGCGGCAAGGTGCTCCACTCGTGCGAATACGTAGAGAGCGGAGTCGCCGTCAGCTCTTTCATCCTCGACATCAGAGTCTGCACGCCAGCATCCGGCGCTCCTGGAGTTGCCAGCAAGGCACCGTAGCCGTGGCCCTCGATGGCAAAGCTCAGTTCCACCTTGCCCGCCTGATTCTTTGCCGGCTGCAGTTCGACTCCATGGTAAAGATCGAAATAGCGCATGCCATTTTCCGACGGCAGTTCGATCTGAGAGCCCTCCACGTTGTAACTGTTGCGATTCACGATCGTCCAGACGGTTTTCCGTCCCAGAGGCCACCGGCTGGCAAACACGCCATAGCGCGACATCAAGACCATCGGTTCCCAGTCGGGACTGACCAGAAAGGTTGAGAGTGCGCGTTCCATGGTGGCCACCCGCCGGGTTGCCTCGGCGTCGCGCGGAGTGATTCCGTTCCAGATACCCCATACGTTCTCCCAACTTTCCCAGCCCACACCGTTCAGAAAGCCGAATTGCAGGTTATCGGTCTTATCGCGTTTCCAGCGATCGGAGATGTTCACCTGGTGGCGCGTCTCCAGCCACTTGTACTTGTCTACTCTGGGCGCGAAGGAATATTCATACTGCCCCCAAGTCATCAAATCCCAAGACAGGTCGCCGTCCGGGGGATCGCCCTCCGGCTGAAAGACCAGTGGATGACCAGCCTTGTCGGCGGCCAGCGAAAAAGACGATGGAACTCCGTCCTGGGTATCGCCGTTGACGCCGTCGGCCCCGACTTCTGCCATCAGGTCGGCAATTGCCTCGGGCCACGGCTTTCCCGGATCGCGGGTTCCCTGGTCCCACATCATCATGGGGAAAAGCACGCGGACGTTGCGGCGATGGAAGTCAGCGACCATTTGCCGCACGCCGGGTATGCCTCCAGGCATCGAGCGGATGAGATCGTGCTGGTTGCGGTCATCGATTCCCATGTTCGGATATGTTGGCCAGACAAGGACCGCATCGATCCCGCCGTATCGTTTCTCCAAATCGTCGAGGTAACGGTCTACCGTGTAGCGGTGGGCAATGGGATCATAGAAATAACGGTCGTGAACCATCATCTGCGGCTGGAAAAAGCTGGACTGCGTCCACTTCAGAGCCGGCAAGTCATAACGCGAGCCGTCATAGCCGACGCGAATGCGGCGCTCGTCCCGCCAGCGGCGAAGATCGGTGAGCCATGCCTCGTGCTCCTCTGGAGTGCAGGGATCCATTCCACCAAACCACGAGCGCCGGTCCCAGGGCGCCCGGAGATAGCAGTCTGGAGAAGGGATTTGCTGGCCCTCGGGTGAGCGGCCGAACTTCAGTACCAGTATGGAGTGTCTTAAAGCCTCATATTGCGAAGTAGCGGTGTCACTTGCATCCTGGGCTGAAAGTACGCTGACGGTGACGAGGAGGGTGGCGATGACGGAACGCGCAATGCGGAATCTCATGAGTGCACCCCGAAGGGAGTTGAATGTCGTTCACGAGTAGCATGAGGAACGGGGAAATTTAAAACGTTTCAAACACGATGTCAACGGATTTGGCGGATTTACGGGTTTCTCATCGTGAAGGGCAGCGGGGGCGAGAGGGGAGTAGGGTTGGAAAGTGCGATCTGCACGGCGGTTCGCGGACGTCGTGTATCACATCCCCGATTGATCCACACTTGCCTCCTTCAGCAGCTCAAGTACCACGAGCGCGGCCGACAGGACCAAGGGTCCGATGAATACACCGATTACGCCGAATGCCTTCAGGCCGCCCAATAGGGCGAAAAAAACAAGCAAGGGGTGCATTTTGGCTCGTTCGCTGATGATGTAGGGCCGGACCACATTATCAATCTGAGCGATCAGGGCCGCACTCCAACCCAGCAAGATCAAGCCCTTCCACCAATGTCCCGAGATGAAGAGCAGAATCACGGCTGGGCCCCACACCACGGCGGAACCAATGATCGGAATGAGAGAACACAAGCCCGTTACCAATCCCCACAGAATCGGAGACGGCAGTCCAAGGACCCAGAATGCCAAACTCAGAAGGCTGCCCTGTGCCGCTCCCACCGCCAGGCATCCCTGAACATTTGCAATCAGCGAGTTGCAGACGCCCATAAATAGGCGGTCGAATTGACCCGCCTTGAGAGGGACGAGAGCCGCAACCCGAGCCCTCATCGATTCGCCGTCCCGGAAGAGAAAGAACAGGGTGAAGAATGCGATCACCGCTTCGGTGAAGAACGAGATGATATTGCTGACGATCCGTGCTCCCCACGAAAGCAAGAAACGGCTGATCTGCTCCAGCCAACGAAGTAGAGCGCCTCGCACATCAAGGGTGGAAAGGTCGACGTACTCTCCCACCCAGCCGGTCAGGCGATCCACGAAGTGCTTAGCATATGGATTCCAGCCACCTTGTTCCGCGCTCTTCTCATTCAGCAATTGATACAGCCCGCCGACCTCTTTCGTGACGCGTATGCCAAGAACAAGGGTCGGAACAGCAACGGTCACCAGGACCAGGATCGTGGACGTTAGTGCCGCCAAATTCCTGCGGTGGATGCGTTGTTGAAGCCACAGATGGGCAGGATGAAACACAATCGCAATGATCAGCGCCAGAATGATGGGTGTCAGGAAAGGCAGCGCGATCAGATAACAAAGGTAGAGAGCGATCGCAGCCAGAGCAAACAAGAAAAAAGTGGAAGCTGCCGCCCTCTTATCCGCTACCGTTGCTTTGCTTTCTGCAAAGTCCATCTTCGGGACCGGTGTTTTGTCAGTCACAGGTTTTCACCACGATCGAATCAATTCGCCGCGATTCTCTTCGGGCATATTCAGCGACACTTGGTCTCAGACGGAAATTCAGTTCAATTCAGTTCTATGCTCGAGGTTCTCGCGGATGCTATTCAGCGCGTTTTCCATAGATGAACGAGTTTTGCTGACGGCAACGCTGCGTACCAGACCACCCTTGACACCCGTTAGCCCCGCTTGCCGCGATGCCTTGACAGTGATGAGATAGAACCCGTCTTCTGCGGATGAGTTGGATTTCCGAACGCAAAACGATAAGTCGACCGCTGTTTGGAAATAGTGCGTTGCGTAGAGCTGCTTAATGGCAAGTACGTAAATGCTGTGGGTTGGGCCGGAAAGACGATAGACGATCCCATGATTGACGCGTACAGTCGGTTTCAGGCCGAAATTCACTTTTTCCCAATAGAAAAAGTCCTGTACTCCCTCAGGCTTGGACTGCGGGTAGTGCAGCAGATACTCATTGAGATCGGGCAGGTACTCGGGAAAAATTGTGAGGCGACTCAGCAGGGAATGAAACTGTTCCGTGACGGAGACAGGATCTCGTTTGTCGTGATATGGCAAGAGGGCGGCATCACCGCTCTTCTGGTAGTTATTCAAAAACCTGAGAATCCCCCCTTTCGCCATATTGCTTACCTGTTCGTCCGCGTCAGGCGCTTTCCAGTTGATTGAAGCACGCGCTCGTTCCATTGATTCTTCCGGTAACTGCACTTCACAGCTGCCAGGGCGACAGTTCTTCAGGTCTTCGACATCGGCGTGGTCAATTGTGAGTCCGGCCATGTCCTCCAAGGTCGGCGGTGTGCTGAACGCACCCACACCGAGATAGCCAGAAACCGTTTTCAATCGATGCATGTCTTGCATGAACTGTAGATAGGCGTCAGGCTTTGCGTGGATGTAGACAGCTCCGAAGACGTAAATGTCTGAGGGCTTAGAAGAAGAAAGAATCTTTGCTACGGCCTTGCCGTTCTGTACATCGGTAATCTGCTCCGGCGAGAGTTGCAACTTCTCCCGGAGAAACTCTTCAGGCGATGCGGAGCTGGCAGGCGCAAGGAGCGAGACTGCTGTCACCAACGCGATCGAATTGAACCGTGCTGTCAACGTAATTTCTCGATCGGCACTCTAAGTTCGACATCCTAATGGATAAGAGCTTGTTGCGATAGCCTCAGTACTCGCGAGGCCCGAAGCAACTAGAGCTCAAGCCTCAGCGCCAACTGGATGACTCGCGGGTTCACGGACGTACTGCTGATGACACCAAACGTGGGCGACGTCAGGTTGCTGTCGGGATTGGCGAACTGCGGGTGGTTGAAAGCGTTGTAGAACTCGGCACGGAAGGTGAGAGTCGTGTTCTCGTGAAGCCGATTCAATGTCATCTCTTTTGAAGCTGCCAAATCGAAGTTCGACTGTCCCGGCCCGGTCACAATTCCCGTGGAACTGTTCCCGAAGCCCGTTCCGATGCCATCGGCGCCGATGACCGGCGGAGTCGTGAAGCATGAGGATTTGAAATAATCGTTTAGCCTCGACCTGACTCCTCCGGCCGTGAGCAATTGCGTCTTGGAGCAGTTGCCCGAGAGTTGTGCGCGGTCCTCACTGATTCCAAACACGTTGTTGGCGTTTGTATCGGCGATGGTGAGAGCCGTGCCTGACTGAATCGTAACGACGGCAGCCAAGTCCCATCCTCCGAAAAAGGCACGCTGGAGTCCTCGCGACGGGCTTGGAAGATTCCATGTCTCACTGAGAACGATGCGATGCGTGCGATCGAAACTGGGCCTGCCCCAGCGCTGTCCCGGCGAGTTTTGATCGCCGAGTGTGAGTGCATTCCCAGACGAGGTGGAGTTAATGTCAGCGCCATCGGTGTCGAGCGTCTTCGAAAATGTGTAAGAGGCGAGGAATTGAAGGCCGCGACTCAGGCGCTTCGTCAGGCTGAGTTCGAGCCCGTTGTACCAGGAACTGCCCTCGGATTCCATGAGCTGCAGGGAATCTGGCGGGACGCCAATAAGAGGCACCCGTTGCGGAATGTTCTCTATCGTGTTGCTGGTGATTCCTCGAATCGGTTGTTCGGGAGAAGCCGATAGCGCCTGGTTCAGCGAACGTTGACGCACCAGGTGTGTTCCACGCGTGCCGACGTATGCGATCTCCAGGAGCCAATGTTCGCGGAGTGCGGTTTGAGCGTTCAGAGAATATTGCTGAATGATGGCTGGTTGGAAAGCGGGTGCCGTGGAGTAGATCGTGGTGGTCGTCGTCGGAGAATAGGCGGGGAACAAGGGAAACGATTGTGGAGTAGGAAAAGGCTGCGGGAATGGAGCTTGAAAGGATGCCTCCGCATTAGACTCTCCGGCATTCAAGCGAAACACGGAGAACGGAGCGCCCAGAAGGTTTTGATAAAAGGCTTGGCCTGTGGGTCGTGAGTAGAACATGCCGTAGCCTCCGCGCAGCACTAGTTGAGTCTTACTGGGCCACGGTTGCCAGGCAAATCCCATCCGAGGGCCGAACGCGTTTTGACCAAGACCGTCATTGCCAAACGTGTTGTTGGCGCGAATCACGCACGACGGCAGCTCGCCGGGAAAGTTGGAGGCGACCATATAACCGGCGGTGCTCCCGCTGGCAGGCGGATTGGGATCAGCTGCGCGCAAGTCGAAGCTGGCGTTTCGTCCCAGCCGGTCTTCAAACTGGCCGAGACGCTCATAACGCAAGCCGAAATTCAGAGTCAGTGAGTTAAGAACCCGATAGTCGTCCTGTGCGAAAAGGGAGCCTTCCCACGCCCTGTATTCGCGGGTGGATAATCCGAAATCATCGAAAGATGCGAAAACGTTGCTGAATGCGCTCCCGTTGTCATTCGCACTAAGACCAAGGAGAAAGTCCGGCCAGCTCAGAAATCGCAAACCTGCTCCCAAGCCTACAAGGTTGACATTGTCCTGTAACCGGGTGAGCGAACCTCCGAATCGTAGATTGTGCGGCCCGCGCACCAGGCTGAAATCATCACTGAAGACAAAACTATTCTGCGTTATCTCTCGCGGGAATCCGGAGGCGATGCTGACGGAGCCCAGAATGCGCAAGCTGGGGAGTTCGTTGTTGTGGCTCATTTCACCTTCGGCTACCCCAATATCGGACCACTTGAAAGGACTTTGTGCCTGCGTGTCCGTGCTTATGCGCGCATAACCGATCCGTGCTTCGTTTAGCGATTTGTTGCTGAAAGTGTAAGTGTGCGCCAAAGAGAAGACCCTGAAGGCGGAATCGCTGGGGCTGAGAAAGCCGGGAATGTTACCCGATGGGTTGACGCCGTTGCCGGGAAAGGTGACAAGTTGATCATTATTGGCAAAGAAAAAACGGGCTGCAATCTGGCTGTTGGGCCGCACCATGTAGTCGACGTTGGTAGAGAATTGGTCCTCACTGAAGTGGCAAGGATCTGAGAGAGCAGCAAATCCTTGCAGAGAGAATGGCTTCGTCGGGTCGATGCTCTGCGGAGTGGGAATCAGCAAGCTTCCGTCTGGAAGCCTTAGATTCAGCAGCGCCAGGGCGGCGTCATTGATGTTGGTTCCATCTGGATTGATGGCCACTCCCCCATGAGCGCCGGTCATCCCGCCGAACAGTTGCCCGAGGGCCGACGCGGAGCGGTCGTCGGTGAGCGGCGGTTCGATGAGATTGGCGGTGCAGGCGGTCCTGGATTGGCCAGCCGCAATACCGTTGACCTGACGCGTGCCCTGATACGAGCCAAAGAAGTGCAGCTTGTCCTTCTTAATCGGGCCGCCAAGGACGAATCCGAATTGGTTCTCCCGCAGTACCGGGCGTGGCGCTTCGATTTGGCTCAAAAAAAAGTCGTTGGCATTGAGAGCTTCGTTGCGAAAGAACTCGAAAACCGATCCATGGAAAGCGGGGCTACCGGTCTTCGTAATCAAACTGACGTTGGCTCCTCCGTATCGTCCGTACGCTGCATCGTAGAGAGCCGTCTGGACCTTGAACTCTTGAATACTGTCGGGATTCGGAAGTGGAATGCCACCGCTACCTCCGGCACTGCCCTGCACGTCGCTTACGCTGATTCCGTCCAGTTGGAAGTTGTTGTCGTACGAGCGAGCTCCGTGCACGAAAATTCCGTCGTTGGACGCCGCGATCTGGGATTGGGCGATTCCACCGAGACCGAGTTCACCGGCGTTATACACGCCTGCCGAAACTCCTGGCGATAAGCTTGCGATCTGGGCAAAGTTTCTGGTGACGAGAGGCAATCCGCTGACGGCTCTTTCATTCACTACTCGTCCCAACGTGACGGAGTCGACTTGAACGAGCAGGGAGTCGGCCGCGACGTCAGAACGCTCGGTCGGCCCCGCTGGCCTGAGATGCAGTTCTAGTCGGACCGTCTCCGTAACATGGATGACCAGGTTCTCGAGAGTTGCCGGTTCGAAGTCAGCCTTGCTGGCGAGGACGCGATACCTTCCCGGCGTCAGCAGCAAAAAACTGAACCTGCCGTTTTCATCCGAGGTGCCGAGCTTCTCCTCGTCGGTGTTCTGGCTAACGATCTTCACTGTGACGCCCGGAAGGATGGCTCCCGACGAATCGAACGCGATCCCGGTCACGGCGCCAGTTGAGGTCGTCTGGCTCGAAGCTCCGAGGGTACAGGCTAACCAAAGGCCAACCGGCAGAAAGCAACCAAGGACAGACGAGAGCCTGGCTGGGCAGAGTCGTTCCTGTGTTCGATGGTGTTGACCACACTTCAAGAATGAAATCCTCTTGGGGAAAGGGGTGCTGACGAGCAGAGTCCGTGGGACAGTCAAGACCTTTTCCCGCTCCAGGAGAAGTTGAAAATATAGGTCTGCCACCGCGCACCTTAACCTGTCAGAACTGACAGTGGTGGCGGTTGGCTAAATAGGGTGAGATTGAGAGCAATTCGGGGTAGAATCCTTGCCTCGCATTTGCACGACAAATCCACGTTTGGGAGGGTGTTTTTCGCCAGGCGATGCTGGTGCTAAGTGCGCAACTCATCGGACCGCCTGCCCGTGCGGGCGCCTCGCAGCAGTGTGGGACTTGCCACTTGAAGACAGTTGCGCTCCTCCTCGCGTCGTGTTTTCTGCTGCAATTGACATTGAGCGCACAAGTTAAGGAAGTCCGGCGGGTGCTGATTCTGAATGATCTCGGCATCATCTCGTCACCCGGTTTTGCGGAAGTCGATCAAGCCCTGTTGGCAGGGTTACAAAAATCTCCGTACCATATCGAACTTTATCAGGAGAGTTTGGAACTCACCCTCTTTCCAGACGAGATTTCCCAACGCCGTTTTCGCGAGGAGTTTGTTCAAAAGTATTCCGATCGCAAACCGGACGTGATCATCGCCGCCGGGTCGGATTCTCTCAAGTTCATTGCGGACCTGCATGAGAAGTTCCTCCGGGATACGCCGGTGGTATTTTGCGCAATTTTGGGGGAAGTTCCCAACGGGCTGGGACCCGACACGCACGTTACGGGTGTTCTGGGCCGATTGCAACCCGAGGAGACCCTGAAAGCAGCACTCCGTTTGCTGCCCGGTACCCGGCACGTGGTCGTCACGGGTGGTACGGGCAAGTTCGACTATCGATGGGAAGCCCTGGCGAAGGAGAGCTTTCAGAAGTACGAGTCGAAGCTTGATTTCACCTATCTCACTGAGTTGACCATGCCCGCTCTGCTGGAACGGTTGAAGAATCTGTCGAGCGATACGATCGTTTACTACACGGCAATCACACAAGATGCCGCAGGAGAGCGCTTTATTAGTTCAACTCAGGCGCTGCCCCTGGTAGCCCGGGCGGCGAATGCACCGGTATTTGTTATGGACGATGTGGATCTTCGACAAGCAGGCGGGGAAGGAGCGGTGGGTGGTGACTTGGTGAACTGGGCTGACGACGCTTCCGTCGCCGCAGGAATGGGGGTGCGGATTCTTAACGGTGAGTGGGTACAGGATATCCCCGTGGTGCGAAGCAATAGTGAATATATGTTTGATTGGCGGGCTCTCAAGCGTTGGGGGATCAAGGAAAGTAATCTGCCGCCCGGCAGCAGAGTGCTCAATCGGCAGCCCGGCTTTTGGGAAGAGTACAAGCAATACGTCCTGCTCGGGGTTTTCATCCTCCTGGCTCAAACGGCGGCGATTCTGGGCCTGCTCTGGCAGAGAAGGCGAAGAAGGAAGACAGAAGCCGACTTGAGAAAATCAGAAGAAAAGTTTTCCAAAACCTTCCGACAGAGTCCGCTGGCGATCAGTATTTCTAGTACGAAGGAAGACCGATACCTTGAAGTCAATCAGACTTTCGAGGAGTTGACCGGGTGGCGTCGTGATGAGGTTGCCGGCCGGAGCCGCTCGGAGATTCAACTCTGGGTGGATTCCAGTCAGAGATCGAGTTTCCTGAAAGACGTTGTCGCATTCGGTAGCGTGCGAGATCTGGAGGTTAAGATTCGGCGGAAAGACGGTCAGATCCGGACCGCGCTCGGGTCAGCCGAGCTCATTGAGGTGGACGGTCAGAAGTGCTGCCTTTCGGTCTGGACCGATATTTCCGAGCGCAAACAGGCAGAAGAGGCTCTTGCCAATGTGAGCCACAAGTTAATCGAGGCGCAGGAGAAGGAGCGTACCCGGATTGCCAGAGAACTCCACGACGATATTAATCAGCGCATCGCCTTGGCAACCCTCGAAATCGAACAACTGAAACTGAATACGCCGGAGTTACAGAATGAACTCCGCGCGCGCATGAACGCTCTTGGCGTGCGCCTGCAGGAAACCGGAATTGAAGTGCAGGCAATCTCTCACCGCCTGCATTCTTCGAAGTTGGAGATTCTTGGGGTCGTCGCGGCCTGCAGGAGTTTCTGCCGGGAGATCGCAGAGCAGCACAAGATGGAAGTTCAGTTTTCGTCTGACGCGGTGCCAAAGAATTTGCCTCCGGATGTCTCACTCACTTTATTTCGGGTCCTGCAGGAATCACTGCAAAACGCCATGAAACATAGCGGCGCCGAACTTTTCGAGGTCCAGTTGCGTGGCACGTCAGGCGAAGTTGAACTGATTGTTCGCGACGACGGCTCCGGATTCGACGTGGATGCGGCGATGAGCAATCAAGGCCTTGGACTGATCAGCATGCGGGAACGTGTGAGCCTGGTGAACGGCGCGATCGTGATCACGTCGAGGCCGATGGGCGGAACTGAGGTCAATGTTCGTGTGCCCGCAGTTGCAGTCAGTGAAGGAAGTAAAATGATATCGGGTGTCGCGTAAGCGGAGAAAAAATGGAACGAGCACGAGTCCTGTTAGCGGAAGACAACCAGGAAATGCGGGAAAGGGTAGAAAAGTTGCTGGGGCCACTCTATGAAATCGTCGATTCGGTGGGCAATGGGGAAGAGGCGATCCATTCTGTCCTGAGCCTTACTCCCGACGTGCTCGTGACCGATATTTCGATGCCGATTCTCAATGGAATCCAACTGGCGTCGCACGTGCGGGATTCGGGCTGTCGTGCGAGAGTCGTGTTCCTCACGATCCACGACGATGATGATTATGTGGAATCTGCCTTTGAAACAGGCGCTCTCGGTTACGTGCTCAAACCGCGCCTTGACTACGATTTGATCCCCGCTATCCAGGCTGCACTGCTAGGGGAGAAGTTTCAATCGCACTAAGGACCGCAAGCCTGGGACCTTCTCGGCCATCTAGCCAACCAGCCTTTCCTCGCCTCAATGATTGTGACATTTAGGGTACTTACTTAAACAAGACCTGTCGCTACTCCGCGAAATTGTTGTATGCTGTGCGCCTTGCCGTCACGCCACACTCCAGGAGAACTCAATCAATGAAGTATTGGGCGCTGGTAGTTGGAATTTCTCTGTCGCTCAGCGTTACGTTTGCTGCCGCACAGGATCAGGATGCCGAAGGCTGCAAAGACGCATCTCTCGTCCAGCGCATGCCCGGCAGCACCATCTCGACGTGTGAACATAAGGAATTTGATTCTGTGGAGATGCCCGTCGGAAAAAACGGAGACGGCGATACGGTCACGAAGAACATCGAAGGCGAGAAGTGGAGCTGGAGCTACACCAACCGCGAAGGTCTCAGCGATGTCCAGGTCTACCGCAACTTCCTGAACGCCCTGCAGAAGGCCAACTGGACGCTCGACTTCCAGAGCCCCAACGGCCAGATCACGGCGCACAAGGGCTCGGACTACGTGTTCATGGACAACATGAACGCCGGCTTTTACTACCAGACCATCGTCCATCTGAAAGAGATGCAGCAGGAAGTTGTCGCTGATGCGGCGTCGATGGACAAAGAGATCAAGCAGAACGGCCATGTCGCCGTCTATGGCATTCACTTCAACACCGGCAAGGCCGACATTCTTCCTGACTCGGAGAGCACGCTGAACGAGATCGTCAAACTCATGCAGCAGGATGCCGCTCTGAAGCTCCGCGTCGAAGGCCACACCGATAACCAGGGCAACGCTGCTGGCAATCAGGCTCTGTCGGAGAAGCGCGCCCAGTCGGTCGTTGCCTGGCTCACGGCTCACGGAGTTGCCGCGGCCCGTCTCACCGCGAAAGGATTCGGCCAGACCACGCCGGTCGCCGACAACTCCACCGAAGATGGCCGCGCCAAGAACCGCCGCGTGGAACTAGCGAAGCAATAAAGCCCGCTGTCCGACTGGGAAAGACAAAGGGGAGGCTCAGACTGAAGACACTCACGGCAATTTGTGCTCTGGCAGTCTTACTCGCTGTTTCTTCGATGGCCTGTGCGCAGCAGCAGGACGATTATTATCTGGCACCGGGCTACAGACTGACTCTTGCGGTCGATAATACCGTGGACCTGTCGCTGATCGTTCTCGGTGTTGATGGCCTGCCTCGCCCGACTACGGCGGACGCTACAGGTTGGCTGATCAATGGGAAAGACAGCAGTGCGCTTGATCCGTCGGATGGCCAATTCCGTACAGGAATGCCGCCGACTACAGGGACGTACACCGCGCCGCACACTGTTCCGAAGAACAATCCGGTCGCCGTCGCGCTCTCCTTCCAGCCGACCTCCGGAACCAAGACCAAGGAAACTGTGGTGTGCAACATCACGATCGTGGAACGCGGCAACAACTTTCAAGTTTCCAGAAAGGGCGGGGCAGAGGATAACTTCGAACTCGACGCCCGCTACTCCACACCCGCGATGCGCGACATGCTGGCGCGCGGCACCGTGGCAGGGCCCGAGCTGATGGTCAACGTCGGCGCCATGCAGCCGGGAGGTGCAGGAGGCGGTGAGAGATCCCATTCCAACGGAACGATGGTCTTGACGATCGCTGGGAGCTCTCCCGGACGGTTCAACTGGACCTTGCCCGGGAGTTCGGCGACGACGGTGATGCTCACCATCGCGGGTAGCTCAGGAGCGGAAATGTACTCCACCGGCGATTGCCTTCCACACGGAAGCAATAACTGCACGCCAACCCCAACGCCGGGGCACACCCAAATCACGTCCTACGATTCCAAAACGGGCGAAGTCGGCGGACAGTTTCAAGGTACTGTCGTGAGACTGGACAGCCAGGGAAGGCCCTCGACCTACGCCTCAGCCTCCGGCAGCTTTCAGGTGAAACTGCAATCTCTGGGTGGACCCAATCCCTGATTTTCGGTGATGATTAGCGCAATAGACGGGGCTTGTCCTCTAATCTTACGTTTAATAAGGACGGACTCTCTCGCTCGAAGTAGGAGAACTCCTCGTTTCGATTATTATGTTTCGATCGATGTGGTTACGAGACCCGCAATGTTACCGTGTTCGTCGAAACCTGCGATGTAACAGCGGATCTCGACTTGGCCAACTCGAAGCACTTTCACTCCCCGCAATCGCCTTCTTAGTAGTTGTTCCAGCGCTCGAAACTTCTTTTTCTCGATCTCACCGTCACCTTGAAAACAACCAACTAGCGGTCTTTCCTCGATCAACTGATCCACTGCCAACCCTGTCTTTTGGATAAACTGCGAGGATACGCCAAGCCGCACTAAGAACCCTTCGGGAGTGAGATCATCCTTTCCCTCCGCCGGTAGGGTGAAAAAGTGGAATGGATAATCGGACTCGCTGATATACGCCAAACCTGTTGCGGCCTCCTCCAATTCGGTACCAAGCGTGCTGTGACTCAAAGTGGAATTCATAAGACATTCTCCAGAACCTTCTGACTCGGGGCATGCTACGAAAACAAACGCTGACAAGAGAAACACCAATTAACTGCCATAGTCGAGACCTATTGTCATTGACAGTGGTCACCGCAGAATGGGCTATGGAACACGGTCGCCTCCAAGTCGCGCAAAGAGGAAACGTGTAGACGAGACATAGAGCAGGGATTACCAGGTACGGTCGCTTTAGCGCATGGAGCAGCTATCGATCTTAGGGGTTCGACGAGGCGGGACTGGTGCGTGAATATCAGTTGGGGACAGATCTCGTTTCAGGATCGAGTGGCGTCGAGTTGTGCCCAAATCTCAAGGTGTCGGCTGCATCGTTCCCGCCCTTGCAACATACGCAAGGACGGGGCAGCCACGGTGTAGCGGTGCTAACGAGTTCAAAAGATGACCACTCGCTCCGCGAAGGTGGGCCACCCGCCCTACTTTCCGCAACCTGCGGGTAATCGATTTGCTGCGTCGGAGTACTCAAGAAAGCTGTTCAGCGCCGCGCAAGCGAAGAGACTCTGTCATTAGGACCTTAAATTCAAAGTCGATCCGGCTTCGGGTTTGCTAGAGCAAAGTGCGGAGTCAGAACCTTGGAAGTCCTAACCCGAAGTACTACGGTTTTTTGCCATGTGTGCTGTGATCCCGATTACAGTTGCCAAAGGGTGTACTTGA
>Ga0335085_10003787_pt1 | contig 25691 bp, 31 predicted proteins | sample Lox_Sample_45_FD_206712 | JGI IMG/M metagenome (GOLD analysis project Ga0335085, IMG submission 206712) | Soil microbial communities from Loxahatchee National Wildlife Refuge, Florida, United States - Lox_Sample_4.5 | ecosystem: Environmental > Terrestrial > Soil > Wetlands | place: USA...
TTCGTATCGCACCACCCGCACCCCACCGAGCAGCCCTGGAGCCGCACGAACACCGAGGGCAGTCCGGCGGTCGCTCCCTCCCCCTGGATCGAGTAGAACGTCTCGGCGATGCGTCCGGTGGCCACGGTCATAAGTTCTGGAAAATACTAACACCTCTTGCGGTGCGGGGGCGCCGTCTGCTATAAGTGGGCTCGATCGGAAAGGAGGATCCCCATGGCCTACAGCCTGACCGATTCCCTTAAGCACAACCGCTTCCACGTCGTGTCCGTCGACAAGGCCGCAGGCACCCTGCGTGTGCGCGGCGAGGCCGAAGCCTGTACCGACTTCAGCTGCGGGCAAGCCCTGGTGGTGACCGACGAGGGCACCAGCACCGATCTCGATCGTCTGAACGCCGGGGACATCGTCACGCTCGAGCAGAAGGACGGCCACGCCCAGCAGATCCGGGTGGTGCGGCGCGTCTGGGAGGAGTACTCGAGCCCGGAGTGGTAGGCCCGCCTTTCTCGATCGTCTCACGAGCCCCGGGAGTGCCCCTCCCGGGGCTTTCGCTTTCGGGAGCGACGGCGGCTCAGGCGATGCCGACGTGGACGGTGACCGTTCCGAGCCCGAGCCGGCGGCAGGTCACGCCGCGCAGGCCGACCTTCTCCATCAGCGCGGACAGCTCGGCCGGCGTCACGAAGCGATCCACCGATTCCGGCAGGTACGTGTAGGCCTCGCGATCGCCGCCCACCAGCTGGCCCACCCACGGCACCACGTGATGAAAGTAGAAGCGGAAGAGCGCGGTGAAGCCGGGAGCGCGCATCTGGGTGATCTCGAGCGCGACCACGCGCCCACCCGGCCGGCTCACCCGTTTCATCTCGCGCAGGCCCTGCTCGAGATCGGCCAGGTTCCGCAGCAGGAACGCGCTCGTCACACAGGCGAACGTACGCGTCTCGAAGGGCAGGGCGAGCGCGTCGGCGGCCATGAGGCGTACCCGCCGGGCCCCCTCGGCGCTGCGCATCTTCTCGCGGGCGACTGAGAGCATGCCGAGGGCGAAGTCGGCGGCGATCACGACGCGGTGCGGGTGCACCTCGGCGAGATCGATCGCGAGGTCGCCGGTACCGGTGGCGAGGTCCAGCGCCGGCCCGTCGGGCGCGGCGATGGTCTGGCGGGCGGCGAAGCGCCGCCAGGCGTGGTGCATGCCGAGAGTCATGAGCCCGTTCATCAGATCGTAGCGGCGCGCGATGCGCGAGAACATCGCGCTCACGAAGCGGGCCTTCTCGACGCCGTGCAGGGCCTCGGTCACGCCAGTCGGCCTCCGATCACCGAGAAGAAGAGGATGACCGCGATGTAGCCGTTGACATTGAAGAACGCGACGTCGAGTTTCGAGAGATCGGTCGGAGAGACCAGCGAGTGCTCGTAGACGAGCAGCGCGGCCACCGCCAGCACGCCCAGCCAGTACAGGACGCCGAGGCCCATCATCCAGCCGAGCAGCGCGAAGGCCGCGATGGTCAGCAGGTGGCACGCCCGCGCGGTGGTCAGCGCGGTCGGGATGCCGAAGCGCGCGGGCACCGAGTGGAGCCCGTGCCGCCGGTCGAACTCCACGTCCTGGCAGGCGTAGATGAGGTCGAAGCCCGCGATCCACACGGTCAGCGCGAGCCAGAGGACGTAGACCGGCGGGTCGAAGGTGGCGCGCACCGCGACCCAGCCGCCCGCGGCCGCGATCCCGTCGGTGAAGCCGAGGATCCAGTGCGAGAGCCAGGTGAAGCGCTTGGTGTAGGAGTAGCCCACCAGGAACAGCACCGCCAGCGGGGAGAGCAGCAGGCAGAGGGGATTGAGCATCCAGGCGGAGAGCAGGAGCAGGACCGCCGAGAGCACGGCGGCGGTGGTCACCTGCGCGGGGGTGAGCAGCCCCGTGGGAAGGTGGCGCTTCGCGGTCCGCGGGTTGGCCGCGTCGATGAAGCGGTCGGCCAGACGGTTCACGCTCATGGCCAGCGTGCGCGCGCCGGCCATCGCGAGCGTCACCCAGACCACGACGTGCCAGCCCGGCCAGCCGTCGGCGGCCAGCACCATCGCCACGTAGGCGAAGGGCAGGGCGAAGACGGTGTGCTCGAACTTGATCGCGTCGAGGAAGTGCCGGACGGCGGCCACGGCTGTGGGGCGGGCGCTACAGGCCGTACTCGGCCCAGCGCCGCGTGACGAGCGCGCGGACGTCGTCGCTCATCACGATCTCCTCGGGCCACGGCTGCCCGATCCCGTCGGCCTCGGTCTTCTCGGTGGCGTCGACGCCGAGCTTGCCGCCGAAGCGGTGGCGGATCGCCGCGTGGTCGAGGTCGTCCGCGGGGCCATCCACGATCACGAGGTCGCGTCTGGGGTCGATGTTGCCGGTGGCGCGCCAGGCAACCTCGGAGAGATCGTGCACGTTCACGTGGTCCGAGACGACCACGATGTTCTTGGCCAGCATCATGAGCCCGAGGCCCCAGAGCGCGTACATGACCTTGCGGGCGTGCCCGGGATAGCGCTTCCTGATCGAGACGATCACCAGGTTGTGGAAGACGCCCTCGGCCGGCATGTTCATGTCCACCACTTCGGGCAGCATCATCCGGATGATGGGCAGGAAGATGCGCTCGGTGGCCTTGCCCAGCCAGTAGTCCTCCTGGGGCGGGCGGCCCACGATGGTGGTCGGGTAGATCGGGCTCCGGCGCCGAGTGATGGCCTTCAGGTGGAACACGGGGTAGTCGCGCGCCAGCGAGTAGTAGCCGGTGTGATCGCCGAAGGGGCCCTCGAGCCGGCGCTCGGCCGGATCCACCCAGCCCTCGAGCACGATCTCGGCCTCGGCGGGGACGTCGATGTGCACGGTCCGGCACGGCACCATCGGCACTCCGGTCCCGCGCAGCCAGCCCGCGAAGACCATCTCGTCGATGCCGGGCGGCAGCGGAGCGGAGCCCGAGTAGATGGCGCAGGGGTCGCCGCCGAGCGCGATGGCCACCTCCATCGGCTGGCCCCGTTCCTCGGCGAGACGCTGGTGCTCTGCCGAGCCCTTGTGGATCTGCCAGTGCATGCCGAGCGTCTGGTCATCGTAGACCTGGAGACGGTACATGCCGACGTTGCGCGCGCCGGTGTTCGGATCGCGCGTGAACACCATCGGCAGCGTGATGTAGCGACCGCCGTCGCCCGGCCAGCAGCGCAGAACGGGCAGGGTGGCGAGCGAGGGATGATCGGTCTCGACCACTTCCTGGCAGGGGGCGGAGCGCACGCGCTTCGGGCCGGCCTTGGCGAGGTCGAAGAGGTCGCCGAGCTTGCGCAGCTTGTCGAACACGGAGCCGGGCATGCGCAGGTCGAGGAGCTTGGCCACCCGGGCGGAGACGTCGTCGAGGCGCTCGACGCCCAGCGCGGCGGCCATCCGCTCCCGCGAGCCGAAGGCGTTGATGAGCACCGGCATCTCGAAGCCCTGGACGTTCTCGAAGAGCAGGGCCACGTTGCGGCCGCCCGCGATCTTGGACACGCGATCCGTGATCTCTGCGATCTCCAGGTCGCGCGAGACGGGGACGCTCACGCGCTTGAGCCAGCCCTCCTTCTCGAGGTGGGCGACGAACTCACGGAGATCGGCGTACGCCATGACGGCGCGACCCCACCTACTCGTGGTAGTACAGCATCACGAGCCAGCCGGCCACGATCGGGAAGAACAGGCTCGAGGCCGTGCGCACCGCCACGAAGTGCCACCCCATCAGGGGCGCCTCCCAGGCGATGATCCGCTGCATGCCGAAGAGTGACCACGCCGTCATGTAGGCCACGAGCGGGCCGAGCGCCATCCCCGAGTTTGCGAGCACCACGAGCAGCGGCACGCTCACCATGGGGCCGCCCGGCGTGATCACGCCGGCGAGGCTGGCCATGACGATGGCGGTGAGGCCGGACCGCTGGCCGAAGTAGTGCGCCACCGTCTCCTGCGGGATCACGACCTGGAGCATGCCGGCGAGGATGAGGGCGGGCACGAGCCGCGGGATGATGAACCAGAGCAGCGCGAGGCCGTTGCGCGTGCCGACGGCCGGGAGGCTCGGATCCTTCAGGTACGCGACCACCGCGAACAGGACGGCGAGCGAGGACAGGATCACGAAGGAAACATCGAAGACTCCGCCTCGCGGCATGGCGGCATTATACGTCAGGTGGGCTATACTGACCGAGCGCGAGGCCTCGGCCCACGCTCCGATCGCATGCGCTGGACCATTCGAGCCAAACTGACGGCGCTGGTCCTCGCGGTCCTCGTGCCGCTCGCGGCGGGTGCCGGCTTCAAGCTGTGGATCGGCACCGTGCCCGCGCTGCTCGCCGCGACGCTGGGGGCGCTCCTGGGCGCCTGGCTCGTGATCGGCCACACCGTGCGCGAGGCGATGGCCGAGCGCCACGCGGCCGAGCGCGCCACCCAGTCGGGTCTTCGGCGCCTCCAAGCGCTCGCCCAGGTGAGCCTGTCGCTGTCGCAGGAGCTGGACCCGGGCCGCCTGCTCCGCCAGATCACCGACGCCCTCGCCGCGCTCACCGGCGCACACAATGTCGTCATGTGGGAACTGGACCGCGAGTCCGGCCTGCTCGTGCGGCGCGCGTGGACCACCGATCCGTCCATCGGCGTCATGGAGCTGCCTACGTCGCTCACCATCGAGCAGGGCGGCGCCGGCTGGATCGCGCGCCATCGCCAGCCGCTCTTCGTGGAGGATATCGCGTCGGACTCGCGCATCATGGCCGCGACCTGGGCGCTGAGCCGCGACCTGGTCGCCTTCGCGGGCGCGCCGGTGACCGCAGGCGAGGAGCTCTTCGGGGTGCTCACGCTGAACCTCAAGCGGGGGCGACTGCCCGAGGGCCACGACCGGGTGCTCCTGCTATCCTTCGCCTCGCAGGCCGCGGCGGCCATTCGCAACGCGCGGCTGTACGAGGAGGCGCAGCAGCGACTACGTGAGCTGCAGGAGACGCAGGCGCAGCTGGTGCAGGCCGGCAAGCTCTCCGCGGTGGGCCAGCTCGTCTCGGGAGTGGCCCACGAGCTGAACAACCCGCTGTCGGTGGTGATCGGTTACGGCCAGCTGCTGCTGAGCCGAGGCGTGTCCGAGGACCTTCGCCGGCCGATCGAGCTGATCGTGGCCCAGGGCGGCCGCATGGCCAAGATCGTCCAGAGCCTGCTCCTCTTCTCGCGTCAGCGGAAGCCGGAGCGGCGCGCGGTGGAGCTGCGCCCGGTGATCCAGCAGATCCTCGGCCTGCGCGACACCCAGCTCGCGCTCTCGAGCATCCGGCTGGAGACCGAGTTCGGGGACGACGTGCCGTCGGCGCAGGGGGATCCGCACCAGCTCCAGCAGGTGTTCCTGAACCTGATCCTCAACGCAGAGCAGGCGATCCTCGGCAACGGGGTGGGCGGGCGACGGATCGGGGACTGCATCCGCGTCACGACCGGCGCGCGTCGCGATGGCGACTCCGTCTGGGTGGTGGCGCGGATCGCCGACAACGGCCCGGGAATCCCGGCGGAGGTGCTGCCGCGGATCTTCGAGCCGTTCTTCACGACCAAGCGGGTGGGCGAGGGCACGGGCCTCGGGCTGAGCGTGTCGTACGGCATCATCGAGCAGCACGGTGGCCAGCTCTCGGTGGAAAGCGCGCCGGGCCGCACCGTGTTCACGCTGGAGCTGCCCGGCACGGTGCCGAGCCCGGCCCTCGGCGAGCTTGCGGCGAGCGTGGGCGGCACGTCGCGCCCTGCCGCCGTGGGCAACGGGCGTCGCGTGCTCGTGGTGGACGACGAGCCCGCGGTCGTGGAGATGGTGACGCGCGTGCTGGATCAGCAGGGCTGGCGCGTCGACGTGGCCGCGGGCGGGCGCGAGGGGCTCGATCGCGTGCGCACAGCCCGCTACGATCTCGTGCTCTCCGACCTCCGCATGCCCGAGCTCGATGGCACCAGCTTCTACCGCGCCGCGGTGGCCGAGCAGCACGGGCTGGCCGCGCGCTTCCTGTTCATGACCGGCGACACCGCCAACCCCGAAGCGTGGCAGTTCCTGCAGGAGACGCGGATGCCGGTCCTCGAGAAGCCCTTCACGCCGCAAGCCCTGCTCCGGGCGGTGGACCGGGTGAGCGCTTGACTTCGGCCCGAGTCCGCGCGTAGTAAAAGGGGTTCATGATCAAGGCGGACCTCGTGTCGGCCATGGCGAAGGCGTCCGGCGGCTCCAAGGTCTCCGCGGAGCGCGCGCTCAACGCGCTGCTCGACGGCGTCTTCGATTCGCTGAAGCGAGGGCGCAAGGTCACGATCGGTGGCTTCGGCACCTTCCTGGTCAGCCGTCGCGCCGAGCGCAACGGACGCAACCCCCGCACCGGCAAGGCCATCAAGATCCCGGCCTGCCGCGTTCCGCGCTTCAAGCCGAGCCGGTCGCTCAAGGAGACGCTGCTCTAGCTCCGCTCGCGCTAACTGCGCGCGTTCCTTGCCTTGACACCCCGGACGACGCCCCCGTACAATGGCCGTCGCTGCTGGGGGATCGTCTAATGGTAGGACGCCAGGTTCTGGCCCTGGTAATGGGGGTTCGAGCCCTCCTCCCCCAGCCACTTTAAGCTTCTGCGCGCTGTGGACACGTAGGTTCGGGCGCGCGCAGCACGGTAGTCGGCCGGCCCCATCGTCTAGAGGCCTAGGACACGGCCCTCTCAAGGCTGAAACACGGGTTCGAATCCCGTTGGGGCCACCACCGTGAAATGCTGATGGAATCCGCATTTCCCTCGCAAATCGGGCACTAGGACGCATGCCCCCCGATGCCCCCGAAAACCCCCGGTTGCCGCTGTCGTTTGGCAACCGATTTGGCAATCGACTCCCGCGCGCGGGTGAGGTGAGCATTACGCTCGACGGGACTTTTTAGCTCTGGGCTCTAGAAAGTGGGCGGGCCATGTCTCCATTGTCGAGACATGAGTTAGTTCAGTCCCCGGACCTAAACTAACCCGCCCGCCCTTCAGTGCATCGTCCGTGTTTGCACAGACGCTCACCGGCGGCTCCAGTCCCGCCACCGGCGGGCATCGGCGACGAGGCGGCGGCCACGAGCGCAGGGAAGGCCATCATCCACGAGCGCAGCGGGCACACAGCGCGGGCAGTTGTGGAGGTGGAGGCGCAGGGTGCGAATGTCGTTGCCCACCTCCTCGACGGGGGCGAGCAGGTCGGACGGTGAGAGCTCCGGTGTCCAGCGCTGGAGCGCGAGCAGCGGGATCAGGTCCGACGTCCAGGCTGCGATCTCTCGGGCCATGTCGTGGACGCCCTCTCGGTGGAAGATCGCCACCTCCTGCTCACTCTACCACCCGGTGTCCGGTGGCAAAAAAACAAACCGAGGCCCGGGTTTCGTCCGCACGGTGGACGAAACTCAGGAGGAGTTTTTACCACCGCGTAGCAGAAACTCATCCCGCTCGTGCTGATGAACGCGCGCGCAAACGACGATGTTGACTTCGCGCGCGTACCTGTTTTAGAGTCGGCTCGAAAGCAAGCGGCCCATAGGGCACGCGAGCAGCAGCAAGGCCAGGCAGTCCTTGAAGTAGGGAGGGCATTCGCCCCCACCCAACCCGCGACGCGGTACGTCCGCGCCGCACGAGGGTATGGCGCATGGCCGCCCGTTTATCGCAACGGCAAGTCTGGGTACCCGTCGATGTAGAAGCCCTCCGAGAGACACGGGCCCACACCTACCGTGACCTCGCCCCGAAGGTCGGGGTCAGCCCCGCCGCGTTGTGCCTCTACAACAATGGCACGCGCCGCATTCCTCACGAGGTCGCAGGCCGCTTAGTCCGCATCCTCCTCGCGGGCGACTGAGATGACCGTCATGGAGCGGCATCTCGACCTCACGCCCCTCGGTGGACGGCGGCACGGGGTCACGCGCTGCATCTTTCATCAGGACGACCGCCCGTCGTTCTCGGTGGACCTGGACCGGGGCCTGTTCAACTGTTTTAGTTGTGGCGCGCAGGGCGGGCTGAAGAAGTTCGCCGAGCTTGTGGGCGAGGCGCCTGCCTCCACCCGCGCGCGGGGCGGCCGACCGCCCGAGAGTGACCGGCAGCGTGCACGCCGTGAAGTCCTCGCGCGCGAGCGGCGGGCTGCCGCGAAGCGGGCCGAGTGGGCGGACTGGTCCTTCGCCAACAACTACGTGCGTCGGTGCTCGAACGCCGCGCGAGACGCGCGACAGGTCGCCACGCGACTCGGCCCTGACCATACTACGTGGGCCTGAGCACCATTGACGGCGAAATTGCTATATCAGTGCCATACGCCTCGGCATGCAGCAAGCCCGCGTCCCGGCGGGTCGCCGTGGAAACCGTAGGACGTCCGGTCCAGCTTCTGGTTCTTCGTTGTCCCAGGACAAGACGAGAAGAACATTGGTCGAGTCCACTACGGGCGCGTCATTCGACGATGACGCCACCAACGGCCGGGCGCAACCGTCCCCCATCGTTCGCCTGCCCTATCCGTTGCCGGTGTGGTAGCGCTGGGTGACCGCCACCTTGACCGGCCAGCCCGCCTCGAGTGGCGCATCGACCGTCGTTCCGTTCGCCACGGCGAGGCGCGCCGCGTTCCACGTCCCGCCGCCGCGGGCAAGCACCTGCGCCACCGTCTCACCGGCGGCCGCCCGTCGTATGCGCAGCCGGCTTTCGACGACGCGCTCCCGGTCGGCCGGGCGCAGCGCCCGGAAGCTCGCCGCGGTCCGCTCGAAGCCCGGACCGTACCGCTCCCAGTCGCCAATGCGGGTCATGCCGGTCACGCGGAAGATGTGCCCGCGATGCGCGATCCAGGTCAGCGCGGCTCGGTTGCCGTCACGCGTGTCGACGACCAGCCGCGCCGTCTGAAGCGCCCCCATCCGGCCCCGCTGGAGGCGCTTGGCCTGGGCCTCGGACAGGCCCTCCTTCCGTGCGCCCGCCACCGGATCCTCGCCAGGACCGACCATGGTCAGCAGGACCACTGCGTCGCCGCCGGGAGCGACGGCGCCCGCCGCGGTGGGGCCGTTGACCGTCTTCCAGCCGGCCGGCATCTCAAAGGCGATGTCGACGTCCGGGTGCAGGAAGAGCGATCCCAGGAAGACGCCATACGCCGGGTTGTTGCCGATCAGCAGCCCGTCGAGGCGCGCGAGGAATGCCGCCCGGGTCGCGGCGACCCGCGCGTCCGGCGCCCTCTTCAGCGAGCGCGCGGCGGCTTCAACGTTCCCGACACGCTCGGGCGTGGTCGGGTGCGTCGAGAAGAAGCGCGGCCGGCCAGGTTCTCGCCCCACCTCCAACGCCTCCTCGCGCTCGAGGGTACGGAGAAAGCCGGCCAGACCGGTGGGGTCGTAGCCGGCGCGCGCCGCCAACTCGATGCCCCGTCGATCCGCATCACGCTCCTGTTCTCGACTGTAGGGCGCCAGCACCGCGCCCGAGGCCAGCTCGCCCGTGCCGCCGACGATGCCGCCGAGCGTCGGGCTGACCGTGCTGAGAATGGTCGCCGGTAGCCCGAAGAGCACGGCAAACGGCGTCGCCACCGCCACCCGCCTCGCCGCGTGCCGCTCGAGCACGTGTGCCATCTCGTGGCCCAGCACTCCGGCCAGCTCGTCCTCACGATTGAGGAGCACGAGCGCACCGCGCGTCACGTAGACCCAGCCCCCGGGCAGCGCGAACGCGTTCGGCTCGGCATCGTCGGCCACGTTGAACCGCCAAGCCACGCCGGGGGTCTCGGCCGCCTGTGTCAGACGACCGGCGACCTGGCGGACGTAGTCCAGGAGCGCGGGGTCCTGAACCAGGCCGACCGTCTCCTCGACCTCTTGCGCTTCGTCCTGCCCGAGCCTGCGCTCCTCGCTCGGCGAGAGAGTGACGCAGGCTCCAGCCAGCATGGCGAGCGTGGCAAGGAGCCCCCTGCTCCACTCTCTCCGCGTCAGCTTCGTCGTTCCCGCTTCGCCTTGGGGCGGCAGGGCCGCGTAGCCTTGCAAGCTCGAGGCGCATCGGATGGGCACGTGGGCGAGTCTAGCAGGACCACCGACGTCGCGGATGCATAGGAGCGAGGGCCCATCGGCGATCGAGCCGACCTTCGACGACTGATGATCGGTGTGGCGACGGTGCCGCACGCAAGTGGGGAAAGGCCGCCCCAGAACCTCTTCCGCAGCCCTGTGGCCGCCGAATTGTAAGGGATTTGGCGCTGGCACGCCGGCTGCTAGTCGGACATCGCCCATTCCAGCGGGAGAGCCGGTCATGATACGGAAGCCAAGACGATCGTCGAACCGTCCGGACATGCTCTACAAGGTCGATGGCCCGTGGGCCATCGACCGGTGGATCAGCTACTTCGGCGAGCTGCGGTCCTCGCCGCTCCCGCCCGCCTCGCCCCCGTCCCGCAGGGTAACCCGAGTCTTCACGGTTGTGGATGGCCACGGCCAGGGCATCGAGATCAGCCGGGCTATCGGGCTGTGAGCACCACCGCGATCTCCCCACCGCTCCCATCGCCGGCTCCCACCCTCGGTGCGAGAGAGCATCTGAACCGCCTGCAGGAGTTCACGAGGCCGAAGGGGCGGCGAGGTGGGTAAACCCGGCGAACAAGGCTTCGTCGACGCGGTCGCCGCCGCCTTCCTACAACGGCGGCTTCACAGCCGGCGCCTGCGTGCCGCCGCGGTGCGCGGAGTCAAGACCGTCTTGGCCGGGGCAGGTGGCGCCCTGAAGATCGACTTCGACCACGCGGCGCCCAGCTTTGCCCGCGCTCCCGCCTGGCTCACGGCATACGCCAACGAGGTCGAGGCCGCTCCCGGCCTGCCCACCGAGACGCCCCATGTGCCGCCAATGTCCATCGTGGTGATGGTGGTGGGCTCGCGGGGCGACGTGCAGCCGTTCATCCCGATCGGCCGTCGCCTCGCCGAGCGTCATCGCGTGCGCATCGCGACGCATCGCGAGTTCCGACCGATGGTCGAGCGGGCCGGGCTGGAGTTCTACCCGCTCGGTGGCAACCCGCACGAGATGATGGAGTACATCGTCAAGACCGGCGGGAGCATCATTCCTTCCCGGCTCGACCAGCTCTGGGAGGATGTGCCGAAGAAACGGGCGATGATCGCCGAGATCCTCGCCTCGACCTGGCAGGCCTGTACGGAAGCCGACCCCGACCAGCCCGGCGCGCGGCCGTTCCGGGCCGACCTCATCGTCGCCAACCCGCCGAGCTACGGCCACATTCATTGCGCCGAGGCGCTGCACATTCCGCTCCACATGATCTTCACCATGCCGTGGAGTGCCACGCGCAGCTTCCCTCATCCCTTCGCCCAGATCGATCCCAGCGTGCATCACCCGGTGGAGAACTTCTTCTCTTACGGCGTCGTCGACCTGATCGTCTGGACCGGCATCAGGGACCTGGTGGACGCGTTTCGCAAGGAGACTTTGAAGCTGCCGCCCCTCACCCTCACCGACGGCGCGGCGCTGCTGGAGGATCGCGAGGTTCCGTTCACCTACCTCTGGCCGGAGAGCCTGGTGCCCAAGCCGGAAGACTGGGGCCCGCACATCGACCTCGCCAACTTCATTCAGTACGAGCAAGCCCAGACCTATGAGCCGCCGCCGGCCTTGCTCGACTTCCTGGCCACCGGCGAGGCGCCGATCTACGTCGGCTTCGGCTCGGTGGTCGCCCAGGATCCCGTCGGCCTCACCCGTACGATCTTCGCCGCGCTCGAGAGAGCGGGCGCGCGCGGCATCGTGGCCGAAGGGTGGGCCCACCTGGGCGGGGGCGCTCTCCCGCCGAACGTGTACGTGATCGGCGACTGTCCGCACGACTGGCTGTTCCCGCGCTGCCGGGCCGTCTGTCATCACGGCGGGGCGGGGACCACGTCCGCCGGGCTGCGCGCCGGGCTCCCGACCATCGTGGTGCCGTTCTTCGGCGATCAGTTCTTCTGGGGGCGCATCGTCGCCAACGCGGGGGCGGGGCCCGAGCCGATTCCCATCCGTCACCTCGACACCGCATCACTCACGGCGGCCTTCGATGCGTGTCGGCGCCCTCAGATCCGCGAGCGGGCGACCGAGCTCGGCGCCCGCTTGCAAGCGACCGATGGGGTGCAGCTCGCCGTGCAATCGATCGAGCGTCACCTCCCGGCGGCCGTCATGTGTTGCTCGCACGACGCGGGCCATCTGGCCGTGCTCTATTGCGAGCCGTGCCGTACTCATCTCTGCGAGGAATGCTGGCGCTCGGAGCACCCGGGCCACGTGGCGCATCCCTATCGCTACGTCGACTGGAGCGGCCCGCCGCCCCACGGATTCCTTGCCGATGCCGCGGAGCTCATCGGGGACGCCGCCCATGCCCTGCAGGCCGGCCTGGCGGAGCTCTTGCCGGCAGTGAAGCCGAGGCAGCAAGGGGTCGTCTTCAGCGACAGGGACGAGTCGGCGCGCACTGGCCACGAGAGCCCCGTTCGAAAGCTTCGCCGCTGGCTCCACGTGTCGTAGGGACGGCGGCCCGTTTAAGGCCCCCGGGAAGGGCGGGCGGAGAGGTCGACGCTACTTGGGTTTGACCTTCACCACGAGGTCCTGAACCCCCCGGGTCGACGCCCGCCGGCGCGGGCGGAGGGTGGAAGCCGTCACGACGACGGTCAGAGCGAGCAGCTCGAAGAAGACCGTGCCCCAGCGTTCGGCACGCTCCGCCCACGCCCCCGTCCAGAGCGCCGGCGCGAGACCGGCGCAGAGGGAGAGCCCGATCACCAGGAGGTACGGCCGGGGAACACCGAAAGTCCAGGTGGGAAACCACCAGATCTGCCCCTTGCGGAACCGGCGCACGCCGAAATGCCGGTTGCACGCGAACCAGAGAAAATCCCAGGTGGCGGTGAGGAGGAAGAATATCGCGAGGAGGTCCGCCTCGCGCTCCCAGGAGCCGCCATAGAGCTGAGGGACGTGGAGGAACAGGAGGATCAACGTCCCCAGGCAGACGTGGTAGCCCGTCACCGGCTTCCCGAACCAGCGCCGCACGGCGCGGTTGTCCCATCGCCACGTGGGGAGCTTCTCCGCCCAGCCATGAGGGCCTTCGATCTGGATCTCGAGGAGGGCGAGGACGAGCGCGATGAGGAAGAAGTACGCTCCGACGGCAAGGGACATCATGTCCCTCCGAAGCGTTGTCTCAGGTACTGCGTGAAGGCATCGCCGATCTGTGGGTGGCGGAGACCGAGCTCCACGTTGGCCATCAGGTAGCCGAGCTTGTCACCGGTATCGAATCGCTGCGCATCGATCATGGTGGCCAGCATGCCCTCACGGCGAGCCAGTCGAGTCATGGCGTCGGTCAACTGGATCTCGCCGCCGCGCCCGGGTCGAGTCTGGCGCAGATCGTCGAAGATTCCCCCGCCGAAAACGTAGCGGCCCGGGAGGGCCAGACGGCTGGGCGCTTGCCCAACCTCCGGCTTCTCGACCACATCTAGCACCGACCACAGGTTGGGACCGTTCTCGCTGACCTTGACGACCCCGTACTTGCTGACCTCGCTGGCCGCCACTTCCATCACGGCGACCGTCGACTGCTGCGTCTGTTCAAAGATGCGCGCCAGCTGCGCGATGCCCGATGGACGGCCCGGCTCGGTGATCATGATCTCGTCGCCCAGCAGGACGGCGAAGGGGTCGCGCCCGATGACAGGCTCGGAGCAGAGGACGGCGTGACCCAGACCCAGGGCGACATGCTGACGGATACTGATTACGCTCAGCCGCGTGATGATCTCGTGCACCGGCTTGAGGAGCTCGGTCCGCCCGGTCTTTTCCAGGGTGTCTTCCACCTCGTGAGAGATGTCGAAGAAGTCCTCGATGGCAGTCTTGCCGCGGCCGGCGATCAGGACCACTTCGGAGATATCGGCGGCGACGATCTCCTCCATGATGTAAAGAAGCGTCGGCTTGTCGACGATGGGAAGCATTTCCTTGGGAACGGTCTTCGTGGCGGGCAGGAAGCGAGTGCCAAGTCCCGCCACGGGAACCACGGCCTTCCGGATCTTCATCGCTTCAGCCTGTCACATATGGGAGCGGGCTGACAAGGCCTGCGCCCGACGACGCCGGCGGCGGCAAGGAACGAGGGGACACTGGCCCTCGGACCAAGACGGATGCCCGTCCTGCAAGGCGTCCCAAGGGCCTCGCGGCAGCGACTCCAGGTTCGGAAGATCGGTGACTGGCGGGCGTGATGGAGCTTGCCGCCTAGGGGCCGCGAGGATTTAGTTCGGCACGGTCGCGTCGCGGAAGGCCCTGATCCCCGCTGCCAGAGGGATAGCAGCCCGATTTCTCGCACCGGGGCTGTCGCGGCCCAGATTCTATTCGCTGTCGGCTTGACCCTGGATAGATATTGGATCGCGGCGGGCACGGGTCGTGCCCAGAGGATTGTGGTTAGCCTGGGCACGTGCAGTCGCAACGTCGGCGCGCCGGCGGCGGTTGTCGTAGGGAGCACGGCGGATGTACACCGGATCATGGCGCTGCTCGTCATTGCGATGTTCGTCGCCGTCGCCGGTTCCTTTGTGGCTGCCGAGTGGTTTGGCCGTAGATCAGTGCTCGGCGAAACGCTCGCATGCTCTACGATCACAAGCTCACCGGCCCTGCGCGCGTTCATCGACTGAGATGCACGGCGAGGATCGCGATCCGCTTGCCCTTCAGGTTCACGCGCGCCTCCTCATCCTTTTCTGGACGTCTGGGTGAAGAACGTACCCAACAGCGGCTGCAGAAAACTCGTAGTGAGGCATGAGAGGTCCTCCCTGCTGCCGCCCGGCCGGTCGTGAGCTGCTGGCCTGTCTCGAGGCCGCCGACCGAAATATACTCCCTCCCCATGGCCGCGGCGAGGCGGCCGCCGAAGGCGCCAGACATTCCGCCGCCGCTCAGCGGGGCTATAGAGGCCCTGGGAAGCCGCGGTGCCGAGCCGAGCCGGGTACTCGGCTCACCTTCGTAGTCGAGCTCGTCTGACCGGCGTCGAATCTGCCCGATCCTGTCCCAGAAACCTCCCGCCAGCTCCAAGAGGTGGGAATTTGGTGGGAACGGACGTAAGAATTTGGCGGGAAAGTGGGGATCGGACCGGGTTTCTCGGAAGCTACCGCCGGGTCTCGGGTGGCCATCAGGGGACTTGAGGACTTCAGTCGCCTGTTCAACCGGCCAGGACCGCGTGCAGCTCTCGAGTGACAACCGGCTCGAGAACCTGGAGCTGCAGGTCGACGTCGACCGCCGTGCACTCTTCAACGACACCAACGTGGAGCGCCTCAGTCGCCTCGTGCGGCGGAATCTGCGCACGATCGGGGTGATACAGCTCCTGGCGCGTGATAAGGTACGCAGCGGCCACGTCGAGACCTGGTCAGCTTTCGCTACCAAGGACCCGCTACCGTCGCCCGCTCGAGCGCGGTAGCGTGGTATCGAGACGAGGGGGCACATGGTATGGCGCAACGGCAAGTGATCGCGGTCGTGGACGACGATGCCTTGATCCGCGAAACGCTCAAGGACCTGCTCGATTCGGCGGGCTTCGAGGTGTCGCTGACGCGCAGGAAGTGACGGCGACATGCCGCCGTTGGAGCCGGATGGCAGCTCTCCTCAGGCTCCTCTGAGGCTCCTCTCAGACCAAGCCATAGGCCACGTGTTGGCCGGCGCGGGGTGGCCGCGACCAGAGTCACGAGGGACCGCGGCTGGACCGCATACGTCAGGCTGGGCACGTAGGGAGCGAGTGTCCAGTCACACACGTCATCCGGCGCATCTCGATAGGTGTCGATCCATCGTCGCCAGCCCTCGAGCACTCCCGGCGTCGCGCGCGGGATCTCGAAGGTCAGCGGTTCCCAGTAGGCGTTGAACATCGCGTGGATCAGCAGCGCTCCGCCTGGCCCGCGCACCGTCACCGCGAGACTGTGCGACTGCGGGCTCACGTCGGCCTGGACCCTGTGATTATCGGGCTATCCACACCGCATGGGGGCAACTGGCAGTTTCGCTGAGCTGCCGTACCGATCGGTGGCATAGGTCCTCCACCTATACGAAGCCAATCGTGACCATGATGGAGACCCAGGCCAGCGCGAACCCGGCCGCCACCGTGATCGGCAGCAAGTGACCGAGGAACACCACCACGGTCCGGTGCTTGAGCCGCGGCCAATCCAACGCCTTTCCCTCCGGCGTCCCGCACAGACGATCGTGCTCGGCGCGCCATTGCCCGATCGCGGAGGCCGCCGCATATATGGAAAGCAGGATCACGATGGGCAACAAGACGCCGACGAGGGGAATGACCACGACGAGGAGCTTGGCGAACGCCAGGGCCACGCCCGCCTCAGGCTTCAGGGCAAGGACCGCCACGAACGTCCCGAACAGGAACGACTGCGAGATGACCAGCCACGTCGTACGCTGGCTGAGGAGGTCGTCTTCGTGCTTGATCTCGGACGCGATCTGGGTGAGTTTGGCGATGAGCAGCTGTTCGTTCACGGGTCGAGGTCTCCTTTCACCGCTCGGGGTCAGCGGCGTCAGTCAACGTCCTGCAGACAAGGCGAGAACTATCCGCAGGAGCCTCGCCCCCAAACGGATTCGAACCTTTCCATCTTCATGGCTGTCGGAGATGGTTCTCGTCGCCGGGAACGATGACGACGGACAACGCCGTGCGGATGGCGCCCGGTGATGAACGAGGCGCGGCCTGCCGTGCAGCGCGCCTGGCCGTACCAACTCGTGAACATCGCGCCTTCCCTGGCGAGACGATCCACGTTCGGAGTGGGGTGGCCAAGAGCGGCGCCGCCGTGGTACACGCCGAAATCAGCCCAACCGGTGTCATCCTACATCAGCTCGACGGTGTTGGGTTTCTTGTCCGCCGCGAGGGAATTGCCGGCGTCCAGCAATGCAGCCAACGCCAACACCGCCATCAGCGAGGCATTGAGCCAAGTGCGATGTTTCGTTCTCATTCTGCTTCTCCTCTGGTTGTGGAACATCAAGTCACCACGCGGGCTGTGGCGGCGTTGCTTGGCACCAGCGTCTTCAGGAGTCACAGTTGGGATCGGTGAAGCGTGGGGGCCAGGCTCTTTGTGCGTGGCACGCTGGCAGACCACCCAAAGTGCAGTCAATAGGACTTTAGTCCTACGAATCAGGCCCGCGCATGGGTTGCCTCCGCGTCCCCTCCACGCGCTTGAGTTCCCCGAGCGCCATGCGCCTGCGCAGCGCCGCCTGATGCGGCGCGCGCGAACCTCGGTGGCGGCCGCCGGCGTCGAAGACCCAGACGCCGGCCGTCAAGAGCCGGCCCACAGGAGGATCGGGCATGGCACATCAGCCGCTGAAGGGGCAGACGGCGCTAGTCACCGGCGCCAGCTCGGGGATCGGGCTCGGGGTCGCAAAGGCGCTCGGCACGGCGGGAGCGGACGGCGCCGTCATGCTCGCGTCCGCGAGTTCGGGCCCGCATCCGGCGCGCCGTCCCCCGCCGTCGCTTCATAGCCCGCCGCCACCTCGAGCAGCGCCGAGGTGATCGCATTCCGGCGAGCCATGTTGTACTCGAGCGTCAGCCGATCCACGAGCCGTCGAGCGTTCTCGGCCGCCAGCCGCATCGTGTACATCCGCGCGAGTTGCTCGCTGACCGCCGACTCGATCACGGCCTGATATAGCCCGACGAGCACCCGCTCGGTCAGCAGATGGGTCAGGAGCGCCGCGGCATCTCCGGCCGGCTTGATCCTGACCCGATGCGTCGCCCGAGGCGCAGCGGGGAGATCTGGTGGGAGGAGGGGACGGATCGTCGGCCCGTACTGGAACCGGCGGACCGGGGCGTTGTGGACCACCAGCAAGCGGCTGACGACCCCTCGCTCCGTCAGCTTGACGAGATCCAGGGCGATCCCCTCGATATCGACGTAGGCCGGCACCGAGAGCGACGGCAGAGATCTGGCGTAGAGCACCGGCCCGCTGGCCGCCTCTAGGAGGCGTCGTCCGCGCCCTCCGAGGCTGAGGTAGGCGATCCGGCGTCCGCTGGCCGCGAGCGACCGTCCCTGCGAGAGTGCCTCGGCGACGACCCGGTCATTGAAGGCGCCACACAGACCCCGCTCCGAGCCGATGCAAAGCAATCCGGTCACGGACTCGCGCGCGGGGGTGCCGAGCAGGGTGGTGCGCTCCCGGCTCTCCAGCGACGCCGCGACCTCCTCGAGCACTCCTTGCAGGCTCTGGGCATAGCGGGCCAGCGGCCTGGACGCTTGCTCCGCGCGGTGCCACGCGATCTCGGCGATGGAGCGCATGGCGTCGAGGAGCGGGACGAGCCTGCCGATCGTCTGGCGATGGGCACCAAGCTCCTGGAGGCTTTCCATTAACCCGCCTTGTCGTGTGACCCGGCGGCGTCAGGGAGGCTGCCCATCGCCTGGTTGACCCAGCGGCCAAGCTCCCGGGCGAGGTCGACGTCGATCGCCTTCGCCGCGCGCACCTGCGGTGCCAGGTGTCCGAACTCGGAGGCCAGGACGATCAGTCGCGCCTCCAGCTCGGCGATCGCCTCGGGTGGAAGTCCATCGAGCAGCCCCGTCTTGAGGGCCCAGAGCTCGGCGACCTGGACCGCCAGCGGCGCCACGTGCCGCTCGGTCTGCCCGAGCACCGCCATCAATCGCTCGCCACGGGCGATCTGCCGCTTGGTCGCATCGTCGAGGATCGCGCCGAACCGCGCAAATCCCTTCATCTCACCGTACTGAGCGAGCTCGAGCCGGAGATCGGCCGCGGCGTCGCGCATGCTTCCCGGCTGGGCATCGCGCCCGACCCGCGAAACCGACTTGCCCACATCGATGGCCGGCAGCTGGCCCTGAGTGAACAGCTCGGTATCGAGGTAGAGCTGTCCGTCTGTCATCGAGATGAGGTTCGTGGAGATGAAGCTCGAGATGTCCCCTCGCTGGGTCTCGAGGATGGGCAAGGCCGTTACGGACCCGCCGCCCAGGGCATCGCTCAGCTTGAACGCTCGCTCCATGAGTCGCGCGTGGACCGAGAAGATGTCGCCAGGATAGGCCTCCCGCCCCGGCGGGCGGCGTAGCAGCAGGGAGAGCCCGCGATAGGCCTCGGCATGACGCGTCAGATCGTCGTACACGATCAGGGCGTGCCGACCCTGGTAGGCGAACCACTCGGCGACCGCACAGCCGGCATATGCCGCCAGATGCTGCAGCGCGGGCGGCTCCTCGGCGTCGGCCATGATGACCACCGTGTGCTCGAGAGCGGCATGCCGGCGCAACTCGCTGAGCACTTCGACGATCGACGAGCGTTTCCGACCGATGCTGGCATAGACGCACACCACGCCCGTATCACGCTGGTTGATGATCGCGTCGAGGGCGATGCTCGTCTTCCCCGTGCCGCGGTCACCCAGGATCAGCTCGCGCTGGCCGAGGCCGATCGGGATCGCCGCGTCGACGGCCTTGACGCCGGTGAACAGCGGCTGATCGATAGGCTGACGCTGGAAGGGCCCTGGCGCCGCCTGCTCGACCGCGCGTTCTTCTGTGATGGCCACCGGCCCCATGCCATCACGAGGCCGGCCGCGCGCGTCGAGGACACGACCCAGCACCCCATCGCCGACAGGCATGGTCGGCACCCGACCGGTGCGCGAGACGGGTGAGTTGGCCTCCACGGCGTCCGCCGTCCCGTAGAGCACACAGGCCACCGCGTCCCGGCCGAGGTCGAAGACCTGCCCCTCGATCCCATTGGTGAAGACGACGATCTCATCGAGCATCGCCCCGTCGAGCCCCTCCACGAAGGCCACTCCGTCACCCACACGGAGGACTCTGCCCAGATCCTCGATACTGGGCCTGAGGCGGATCCTCCGTGCCTGCGATTCGAGCACTTTCAGGCTGGCGTCGATCCCCCGTCGCTGGTCCATCCCGCTACGCTCCCGGGGTGGCACCAGCCTGGCGCTCGAGATCCGCCAGGACGTGGCTGAGGCTCATGTCGATGGCTACCGTGCCCACGAGGACCCGGAGGCCCGCACCCAGCGACGACGCGACTCGGAACGCCACGACCAGCGGTCCCGGCTCGGCCGCCAGGGCCTGGGCGAGCGCCTCCTCGATGTGCGCTCGTAGCTCGGCAGACGGCTCGTACGCCATCTCCACGGTCACGTTGCCGTGACCCTGGGCCAGCGCCCGACGGAGGAAATCGCCGTGCGGGCCATCCAGCTTGAGCCCGCTCTCGAGTAGTTGCTCCACCAGCGCCTGGTGGAACGCGGGCCCGACGGCGGCTTGGATCAGGTCACCGGCCACCGCGACGGCCGTCCGGCGCGCCTCCACCTCCAGACGGATCCGAGCCGTGCGCTCCTGCTCGTCCATGCGGGCGCGGGCCGCATCCAGGGAGTTGGCCGCCTCACGACGAGCCTCCTCGAGCAATTGTTGGCGGGTCTGAGCGGCTTCGACGCGCGTGCGCTCGAGCAGCGATTCCGCATCGGTCTGGGCCTGCTGAGAGAGCGCCGCGAGCCGGGCGCGGTCGCTCTCGGCCTGCTTGGCTCGTTCGTCGGCCTCGCGCAGCCGCGAGAGAATGTCATCTTCCCGTCGCTTCATCATGCGGAGCAACGGGCGGTAGAAGAACCAGGTCAAGGCGGCCAGGAGGATGAAAAAGTTCAGCACCTGGAAGATCAGCGTGGAGAGCTGGATGTGTAGCATCGTTCGGCGCCCTAGCCGGTGAGCGCCCGATCCACCAGGGGATTCGCGAAGAGCAGGATGAGAGCCACGATCAGTGCGTACAGCGCCAACGATTCGAGCAGGGCGAGGCTGATGAACAGAGTCGTGGAGATCTGCTCTCGCGCCGCCGGCTGTTCAGCGATGGACTCGAGGGCCGCCCCGGTCACGCGTCCCTGTCCGAGGGCGCTGAGCATCGTTCCGAGGGTGATGGCGACCGCGGCGAACGCCGTCGAGGCGATGAGTACCCACCCGAGCACTCCGGGCCGGGCCATCGCCTCGCCCAGCCGGCCGGCGAGTGGATTGGCGAAGAGCAGGATGAGCGCCACGATGAGGACATAGAGGGCCTGCGACTCGATCATGGCGAGCCCGATGTAGAGGTTCCGGGTGATGACGGAGCCTTCGTCAGGCTGGCGGGCGAGAGCTTCCACGGCCCTCGTCGCCGCCCTAGCCTGCCCGAGCGCCGGGCAGATCACGCCGACGCCGATGGCGAGCGCCGCCACGATGATGCTGACGACATAGAAGACGGTAGACAAGGGCATCTTAGAGCTCTCCACCGGCCCGAACGGCTCCGCCGATATACACGATCGTGAGCACCGTGAAGATGTACGCCTGGAGCACGCCGATCAACAATCCGAACAGCTCGAGCATTGCCGGCACGACGAGGGGCAGAATCACGAGCAGGATCGCGACGATGATCTGGTGAGACACCGTGTTCCCGAACAGCCGGATCGCGAGCGACAACGTGCGGGTGACGTGGGCCAGGATGTTGATAGGCAGCAGCAAGACGGTCGGCCGGGCGAACTTCCCTAGGTAGCCGAGGACACCTGCTTCGCGCACGCCGTAATAGTGGACCGAGAAGAACACGATGAGCGCGAGTGTCACCGGCGTGTTGACGTCGGCAGTCGGCGCCTCGACGAAGGGCAGAACTCCCATGCAGTTCGCCGCGAGCACGAACACCGCCAGGGTCGCCACCAACGGCAGGTACCTCGTCCGGCTCTCCGTCACCTCTTCGAGCATCTCTTCCAGCGCGCTCAGCCCCCACTCGGCGACCGCCTGCCAACGGGCAGGCCTCTCCCGGATGCCGAGACCCGCGATCAATGCGAGGATCGACAAGAGCACGACCATGCCGAACGTCGTAACCACGGTGCTGGTGACCGGCAACGCCAGGAGCGAGAAGAGGACGTGCCGTTCGAGATCCATGGCCTACCGACGCAGCATCCGGCGGCCGGCGAGGAACGCCTCGAGGGCCGCCAGCGCGATCCCCACCCCGAGCAGGGCGAGCGTCCAGAAGCTGCCCGAACCGAGCCGCGCGTCCAGATAGTGACCGACGAGGACGCTCAGGCCGATGGGAAGGGCCATGAGCCACCCGAGCGAGGTCAGGTACAGCATGCGGTGCCAGAAGCTCGCCCGCGCGGCACGCTGTGCCTCAGGGGTGGCGTCGGCCCTGATGGTTGAAGGTACGGGCCATCCGGCGGTAGATCTGCTCGAAGTGCTTCTCCGCCTCCTGCTCCAGCCCGGTGAGCCGTCTGAGCTCATCATCGATCCCCCGCTCCAATGCCTTCAGATCCATATCCAGGGCCGCCACACCCGAGAGAATTCTCACCGCGCCGGGCTCGACGGTCAGCGCCCCGCCGAGCGTCGCCCCGACCCGCTCCTTCCCCCCGATCCGCACAAGCACGTCTCCCGCCAGCAGGCGCGCCTGAAAGGGCGCGTGGCCCGGGAAGATCCCTTTCCACCCGTCGGCCAACGGCACGATCACCGCGTCTACCGTCCCATCGAACACGGTAGCCAGGGGGGTGAGGAGCATCAGCCGGAGCGAGCTCACGTGGGCTGACCCGGCGGCCCGGGCGCCGTCAGATGGCGCGCCTTCTCGAGCGCCTCGTCGATCGTGCCCACCATGTAGAAGGCTTGCTCCGCCACGTGGTCACACGCGCCCGAGAGGATCTGGCTGAAGCCCTTCACCGTCTCCTCCAGCGAGACGAACTTGCCCGGCATGTCGGTGAACTGGTGGGTGGCGAACAATGGCTGGGTCAGGAAGCGCTGGAGCCGCCGGGCTCGGATGGCGATCTGGCGCTCCGGACCGGACAGCTCCTCGATTCCGAGGATGGCGAGAATGTCGCGCAGCTCCTCGTAACGCGCCAGCACCTCGCGTGTTTGCCGCGCGGCCCGATAGTGCTCCTCGCTCACGAAGCGCGGCGTGAGGAGCCTCGAGGAGGAGGCCAGCGGGTCCACCGCGGGATAGAAGCCCTGGCTGGCCAGTCCTCGCGACAGGACCGCCACCGCGTCGAGATGGCTGAACGCCGTCGCGGTCGCCGGATCGGTCAGATCGTCCGCTGGCACGTAGATCGCCTGGACACTGGTGATCGATCCCCGCGACGTGTTCGCGATGCGCTCTTGAAGCGCGCCCATCTCACCGGCCAGCGTGGGCTGGTATCCGACCGCGGAGGGGATGCGCCCGAGCTGGGCGCTCAGCTCCATGCCGGCCTGCGCGAACCGGTAGACATTGTCGATGAACATGAGCACGTTTTGGTGCGCCCGGTCACGAAAGTACTCGGCCATCGACAGCGCACTGAATCCCACGCGGAACCGCGCCCCCGCCGACTCGTTCATCTGACCGAACACGAGCACCGAGTGTTCGAGCACGCCGGCGTCTCGCATCTGGCGATACAGCTCGTTGGCCTCGCGGGTTCGCTCGCCGATGCCAGCGAAGATGGCCACACCGCGGTGGTGTCGAACGGTGCGCTGCATGAGTTCGATGATCAGCACCGTCTTCCCCACGCCGGCGCCTCCGAAGAGGCCAACCTTCCCGCCCCGCGGGAGCGGCACCAGCAGGTCCAGCGCCTTGATTCCGGTGATGAACGGCGTCGCCGCCGCCTCCTGGTCCACCAGGCGCGGGGGCGACCCGAAGATGGACCGCCGCTCTCCGCCCTGCGGGACGGGCCCCCCATCGATCGGCCGCCCCAACACGTTGAACACGCGGCCGAGGGTAGTCTCGCCGGCGGAAAGCATCACCGGCGCTCCCGTGTCCCGGACGCGGAGTCCGCGCCGCATGCCCTCAGGCGATTCCAGGCTGATGCAGCGCGCGGTGACGGGGCTGACGTACGCGTGGACCTCCATCGTCAGTGGTGCGCGCCCAGGTCGCTCCACGGCCACCGCGTGGCCGATCGCGGGAAGCTGGCCAAGCGGATAGTCCACGTCCACGATCACGCCGTGGACCGCTGCGACGGTGCCGAGAGGAGCTTGAGGCCGATCCGCCATCGCGAGTCCATCGGCGCGCGCCCCATCAGGCATCTGCATATCGTGGTATCCGTCTCCCCCGGCCGGCCGTCAGCCTCTGCGTTCGCCGCCCCATCATGTCGCTGCGTGACGCCGATATCAACTGGCGAGACAGCTGGAGCGGATCCTCGCCACCTCCCGGGACCCGTGGCTCCGTCATTTCTGCGCGACGAGGACCTCCGAAGTGATTCCCCAGGTCGGGATCACCGCCGGTGACGGATCGTCCAGTCGGTCGTCGGCACGAGGCGATTCAAGTGGATCGGACGGCATCCTCCGAGAAGGCCAGGATTGAGCGAGTAGATCCGCTGCCAGATCCATGAGACCAGCCGGCCAGCGTGGGTCAGGACCTCCGTGAGGCTCACCACGCACAGAAACCCGCTGGGGGTCAGGACTCGACGCGCCTCGGCTATGAGAGTCTCGGAGTCCTGGGCGCTGAGCAGATCCAGGACGTACGTCGCCACCAAAACGGTCGAAACTGCCGGATGATGCCTCGAGGTGCATCGAGCCCTCCGAGGACCGGGCCTCGGCGCGTGGCCGCCATGGTCTTAGGCGCTTCCGGGCTAGGCCCACCATCGTCGAGCTTACACCCACGCCCAGATACAGGCTCTGGCGTGGCAGGTGCCTGCTCAGCGGCCGCTCGGCCAGCCGCCCGGTCCCGTAGCCGAACTCGAAGACCGCTGCGGCACGCTCGAACTCCGCATGAGCGACGAGGGCCTCGAGGGCCGGATCTTCGTAAAACGTCTGGAGCTCCTGTCTTCGGCCGAGCCGGTCGTAGAATCGTCGCGCTTCCCCCGCTTCTACCGCGACCTCCTGGGGCTGCGAGTGGCCGGGGAGAGTGAGAACTGGGGACCGGAGCAGGAGCGGCTCAAACAACGTCATCGACGCCCGGCTCCGCATCACCACGCTGCGCGCCGCGAGCGGGCCCGGCGTCGAGCTGCTCGAGTACCTGACGCCGCGGACCGGCCGGCGCGCTCCGGTTGACCTGGCCGCCAACGATCTGGTTCACTGGCATACCACGGTGGTCGGGCCCGATCCGGGCGCTTCGGCGGCGAAGCTGCGCGATGGGCGCGCCGACTTCGTGTCGCCGGAGGTCGTCCGGTTACCCGACCGCGTCCTTGGCTTCGGCGCGGGCTTTTTCGCGCCTGACCTCGACGGTCACGCGCTCCGCGTCACCGGGCTCGAGGGCGCCCGGTGAGGCTCCCTGGTCTCGCCTTCGCGCGGAAAGGATGGTGGCCGACATGACCTGCAAGGAGGCCATCGACGTCCTCGGTGAGTTCCTCGAAGAGAGCCTCACGCCCGAGCCGGCCGTGGAGCTGGAGCGACATCTGCTCGACTGCGCGCCCTGTCGCGCGTATCTTTTGCTCGACCGCCTCTCCGGGTCCGAGGAGCACCAGCTCGCCGCGAACCATCCGCCCCTGGGGATGGATCCAACCCATCGGCCTAAGAGAGGAATTATCTGCACGATGACGAGAGTGCCGGTGGTCGGTGTGGTGGCCTGGCTGCTAACCGCCGGAGTCCCGGCAGCGTCGGACGCCGCGACGGAAGCTGAGCTCCAGTCGGCCGTCTTCAGGGCCAAGCCGGCCGTCGTCATGATCGCAGTGCGCATCGGCGCGACGGCGACGGTGCGCTGCAGCAACGGGGCGACCGCGGTCGTGCGTCCGGGCACGATCGGCGAGCTCGGGAGCGGGTCCATCATCCACCCCGACGGCTGGATCGTGACGAACGGCCACGTCGTGCAGCCCTACCAGGAGGGCGCCGCCGGATCGTTCGCGGCCGAGTTGCTCGAGCAGGCCGTGGCCTCGGCCTGTGCCGCCGAGCTGGACGGCTTGCCCACGCCTGCGCGGACCCAGCGCATCCGCGCGCTCGCCGCCAGGCCCGAGAACCAGGGCGGTCTAGTCGTCGAGCGGTCGCTCGAGG
>Ga0335085_10003789_pt1 | contig 25688 bp, 20 predicted proteins | sample Lox_Sample_45_FD_206712 | JGI IMG/M metagenome (GOLD analysis project Ga0335085, IMG submission 206712) | Soil microbial communities from Loxahatchee National Wildlife Refuge, Florida, United States - Lox_Sample_4.5 | ecosystem: Environmental > Terrestrial > Soil > Wetlands | place: USA...
TCTGACCCCCTTTCACCTTTCTACAGCCCGAGGGTGCTCGCCGACAGCGCCGGGTAGGACGCGGACCAGATCTCCTGGAAGCGGCCGCGCATCGCGAGCGCCTCGGTCTCGTCGTGCAGGCCGAGCGCGCCGCGGAAGAACTGCGCCACCGGCCGGCGCAGGTAGTGGGCCTGGTCGATCACGAGGAAGCTGTCCTGGATGTTGCGGATCTCCTCGTGCGTGCGCTGGACCTGGATCGCGTGCGCGTAGCGGGCCAGCAGCGACATCATGCGCGGGCAGTACTTGGTGACGTGGTCGGTCTCGTGCACCGCGACGTAGATGCGGCGCGTGCGGCTCGCGGCGAGGAACCGCTGCAGCCGCTCGACGCGCTCCGCCGTGTTGAGCCTCAGCGCCGAGAGGTCCGGGTCGAAGATGCGCAGCTCGCGACCGGGCGCCTGCAGCAGCGCGTCGACCGCCTGCTGGAAGTCCGACTCGCTCTCGAACTGCCGGTACTCGGTCTTCGGGGCCTCGTCGCCGTCGCTCAAGCCGCGCGCTCCAGGTGCACGAACCCCGACAAATACCAGCCGTAGGCGAGATCGGCAAGCGAGGCGGGCAGCCGCGCGCGGCCGCGCTCGGCGAGCGCGCGCAGCGCGGGCCGGCCGGGCGCGGCGTCGCCGTTCAGGAAGCATCGCGCGCCGCGATAGAGCATCCGCGAGCGCGGATCGAGCACGAGCGCGCGGCCCCGCAGGCGGCGCGCGAACCCGGCGCGCGGCATCGGCCGGCGCGGCGGCGAGAACACGACGTGCGGCTTGGGCGTGCTCAGGTGCCGGCCGACGAAGTCCTCGACGTCCGCGCGGCGCCAGCGGATCCGGCCGAGGACGCCGGCCGCGTGGCGCACGAGCTCGCGCGGGATCTCGGCTGCGCGTCGCGCCGGCAAGAGGCCGGGATCGCGGTAGGCGGCGCGCGGCAGCCCGCGCTCGTGCAGGTAGTCGAGGAACGCCGCGGCCAGCTCCTCGCCCTGCGGCGCGCGCAGCCCGACCGAGCAGGTGAGGCACTCGTCGAGCGCGACGCCGTCGTGGCCCCAGCCGGGCGGCAGGTAGAGCAGGTCGCCGGGCTCGACCAGGACCTCCTCGCTCGCCGCGAAGCCGGCGATCAGCTTGAGCGGCGCGCCCTCGACGTGGGCGAAGTCGCGCGGCGGCTCGAGCCGCCAGACCCGCCGGCCGGCGCCCTGCACCAGGAACACGTCGTAGGAGTCGGCGTGCGGGCCGACCCCGCCGCCGGGGGCGGCCCAGCTGACCATGACGTCGTCCAGGCGCGCGCGCGGCAGGAAGCCGAAGGCGTCCAGCAGCCGCCGCGCGGCGCCGAGGTGCAGGTCGACGCCGCTCACGAGCAGCGTCGAGTTGCGCCGCAGCGTGGTGCATTCGAGCGGGCCGTGCACCACGCTCCAGCGCGCCCCGCGCCGCCGCACGAGCCGCGACTCGACGTCGGGTCGCGCGGCGAGGCGGGCGAGCTGCGCCGGCGTCGCGACGCCCCGGAATCCCGGAAACGCGCCGCGCACGAGCCGCGGCCGCTTCTGCCAGTGCCGGCGCAGAAATTGCTGCGCCGTCAGGCCCCCTAGCGCGCGAACCTTCATCACCGGATTATAGGCAGCAACAATTTTGTCGCGCGCGGCGCTTGCCGCGCGGCAATCGATGTGCTTTAGAATCGACCGCACCAACGCGCCATGCTGGAGACGGGACAACCCGCGCCGAGCTTCACGCTCCCCGACGCCGACATGCAGGCGGTCAGCCTGTCGGAGTTCAAGGGGCGCAAGCACGTGGTGCTGTACTTCTACCCGCGCGACGGCACGCCCGGCTGCATCCTCGAGGCGTCCGATTTCACCGACCACGAGGACCAGTTCGGCAAGCACGACTGCATCGTGCTCGGCGTGTCGCGCGACGACTGCCTGTCGCACGCGGCGTTCCGCGACAAGCACGGGCTGTCGATCGGCCTGCTGTCGGATCCCGACGGCGAAGTCTGCCGCAGCTACGGCGTGCTGCAGGAGAAGGAGAGCGACGGCGTGCGGCGCGAGTGCCTGGTGCGCTCCACGTTCGTCATCGACAAGCGCGGCGTGCTGCGCCACGTCCACTACGGCGTCAGCCCGCGCGGCCACGCGAGCGAGATCTTCGACGTCATCAGGCGGCTGAAAGCCTGATCGGCTACCATGGGCCCCCGGCGAGGGGGCGCGCGCCATGATGGCAATCCTGTCCTACGGCATTGGCACGCTGGTCGCGGTCGCGATCGTGCTCGGCGTCGCCTTCGTCTTCATCAGCGACATCACGCAGAAGAAGCACGGGGTGCTGCGCAACTACCCCGTGATCGGGCACCTGCGCTACTTCTTCGAGCAGCTCGGCGAGTACTTCCGCCAGTACTTCTTCTCCGGCGACCGCGAGGAGATGCCCTTCAACCGCGCGACGCGCGGCTGGGTATACCGGCTGGCGAAGAACGAGGGCGGCACGATCGGCTTCGGCTCGACCTACGACCTGCACCAGCCGGGCGCGCTGATCTTCGTCAATCACCCGTTCCCGGTGCTGGAGGAGGAACGGTTGCCGACGCCGTCGCTGGCGCTGGGCGAAGGCTACTGCCGGGAGCCGTTCGTCGCGCGCTCGATCGTCAACGTGAGCGGCATGAGCTACGGCGCGATCTCGGCGCCGGCGGTGCGCGCGCTTTCTCGCGGCGCCGCGGTCGCCGGCTGCTGGATGGACACCGGCGAGGGGGGGCTCGCGCCGCACCACCTCGAGGGCGGCTGCGACATCATCATGCAGATCGGCACCGCCAAGTACGGCGTGCGCGACGCGCAGGGCAAGCTCTCGCCCGAGCGGCTGCTCGAGCTGGCGAAGGTCGTGAAGGCGTTCGAGATCAAGCTCTCGCAGGGCGCGAAGCCCGGCAAGGGCGGCATCCTGCCGGGCAGGAAGGTGACGGCGGAGATCGCGGCGATTCGCGGCATCCCGGAGGGCCGCGACTCGATCAGCCCCAACCGGCACCGCGACATCGCGAACATGAGCGAGCTGCTCGACAGCATCGCGCGCATCCGCGACCTGACCGGGCGGCCGGTGGGCGTGAAGACCGCCATCGGCGGCTGGCGCTTCGTCAACGAGCTGGGCGAGGCGGCGCAGCGCCGCGGGCTCGAGCTCGCGCCGGACTTCCTCGTCATCGACGGCGGCGAGGGCGGCTCGGGCGCGGCGCCGCAGGCGCTCGCCGACCACATGAGCCTGTCGATCGACGAGGCGCTGCCGCGGGTGGTCGACGCGCTGATCGAGACCGGGCTGCGCCCGCGCGTGCGCGTGGTCGCCTCGGGCAAGCTCGTCACCTCGGCGCGCGCCGCGTGGGCGCTCGCGGTCGGGGCGGACTTCGTCAACACCGCGCGCGGGTTCATGTTCTCGCTCGGCTGCATCCAGGCGCTGCGCTGCCACACCAATACCTGCCCGACCGGCGTCACGACGCACAACAAGCGCCTGCAGCGCGCGCTGGTCGTCGAGGAGAAGTACCTGCGCGTGGCGAACTACGCGATGAACATGAACCGCGAGATCGACATGATCGCGCACTCGTGCGGCGTGCGGCACGCGCGCGAGCTGCGGCGCGACCACGTGCGCATCGTGCAGGCCAACCAGCAGTCGGTCGCGCTCAACATGATGTATCCCTACCCCGAGCCGCGCTCGAAGGTGCGCGCCGCCTGATGCGCCGATGGAACGGGGACGGGCCCCATGGCCTACGGTTGAAAATGAGGCCGGTCCCCATCTTCCTTGTGGCGTAGCCAGCTGTTCCAGAGCTCGCGCGCCGGGTCGATCAGCTCGGAGGCGGTGAGCCCGACGCCGACGCCGGCGGCGTCGGCGGCGGCGCCGTGCAGGTGCACGCCGAGCACGAGCGCGGCCTCGCCCGAGACGCGCTGCGCGAGCAGCGCGCCGAGCATGCCGGAAAGCACGTCGCCCATGCCGGCCGAAGCCATGCCCGGGTTGCCGGTGGCGTTGACGAACCAGTGGCCGTCGCGCGCGACGACGATGCTGCCGTTGCCTTTCAGCACCACGTGCGCGTTCAACTCGCCGGCGAGGCGGCGCGTCGCCGCGATGCGGTCGGCCTGCACCTCGGCGATGGACGAATCGAGCAGCCGCGCCGCTTCGCCCGGGTGCGGCGTCAGCAGCGTGTCGGCCTTGCGGCGCGCGCAGGCCTTGCGCAGGTCGCGGTTGGTCGAGAGCAGGTTCAGCGCGTCGGCGTCGAGGACGCAGGGCAGGTCCGCCGCGAGCACGGCGGCGACGAGCGCCTCGGCGCGGCCGCTGCCGCCCAGGCCCGGGCCGACGACGATGGCGTCGAGGTCCTGGCCGAGCGCGTCGTCGGGATGGCGCAGCATGAGCTCGGGCGTCGACGGGTCGACCGAGGTCTCCTCCAGCATGCCGACGTAGACGCGCCCCGCGCCGAGGCGAAGCGCGGCGCGGCCCGCCAGCAGCGCCGCGCCCGTCATGCCGGTCGCGCCGCCGAGGATGCCCAGCGAGCCGGCCTTGCCCTTGTGGAAGTTGCGCGGGCGCGGGCGCAGCGCCTCGGCGAAGAGCCCCGGGCTCGCCTTCCACGCGGTCGGCCGCGCGAGCTTCCGCAGGTCGAGCCCGAGCCCGGCGACCCGGATTTCTCCCGCATGATCCGGGCCGTCGAGGGTCAGCAGCCCGGGCTTGAGCGCAATGAACGTGATCGTGTGCGTGGCGCGCACGGCGCGGCCCAGCACGCGGCCGGTGTCGGCAGCGATCCCGCTCGGGACGTCGAGCGCGAGCACCGGGCAGGATTGCGCGTTCGCGTAGTCGGCGAGCCGCGCGAACTCGCCCTCGAGCGGCCGCGCGAGGCCGATGCCGAACAGGCCGTCGACGACCAGGCCCCAGCGCGCGTCGACCGGCAGGCTCGCCGCCTCCGCGGCGCCCGCCACCGTGACGCGGAAGAACTGCTGGCGCAGCCGCTCGGCGACGATCCTCGCGTCGCCGCCGTTGTCGCCCGGACCGGCGAGCACGAGGACGTCCTTCGCGGTGTCGGTGCACAGGGCCGCGGCGAGCTCGGCGCCCGCCGCGCCGGCCCGCTCCATGAGCGGCACGTCCTTCGCGGCCTCCTCGATGCGGCGGATATCGGCGGTGAGATAGATGGGCTCGGACATGGGTCGATTATCCCTATTTCTTCGTGGCGCCGAGCACCGCGTCGGGCAGCCAGGTGGCGAGGCCCGGGAACATCCACAGGATCGCGATCGCGATCACCATCATGAAGAAGAACGGCACGGCCGCGCGCGCGACGTAGTTGATGTCGCGCCTGGCCATGGTCTGCAGCACGAACAGGTTGAAGCCCACGGGCGGCGTGATCTGCGCGATCTCGACCAGGATGACGATGAAGATGCCGAACCAGATCAGGTCGAATCCCGCCGCCTCGACCATCGGCAGCACGATCGACGTGGTCAGCACGATCATCGAGATGCCGTCGATCACCATCCCGAGCAGGACGTAGATCACCGCCAGCACGACGATCAGCGCGTGCGGGCTGAAGCGCTCGCGCGCGACCCATTCGGCGAGCGCGCCGGGGATGCCGGTGAACGCCATGCACGACGACAGCATCGAGGCGCCGGCGAGGATGAACAGGATCATGCACGACAGGCGCGTGGCGCTCATCAGGCTGGTGACGAAGCTCGCGCGCGTGAGCGTGCCGCTCCACCATGCGATCGCAAGCGCGCCGAGCACGCCGAACGCCGCCGCCTCGGTCGCGGTCGCCACGCCCGTGAACATCACGCCCATGATGAAGAAGATCAGCACCAGGCAGGGGATCAGCTGGCGGGCGCGGCGCACCCGCTCGCCCAGGCTCATGCGCTCGACCGCCGTCGGCGTCTTGCCGGGGTTGAGCAGCGCCCAGACCACGAGGTAGCCGGAGAACAGCGCGACCAGCACGATGCCCGGCAGCACGCCGGCGAGGAACATCTTCAGGATCGACACCTCGGCCGCGACCGCGTACACGATCATGATGATCGAGGGCGGGATCAGCAGCCCGAGCGTTCCGGCGCCGCAGAGCGAGCCCACCGACATGCGTTCGTCGTACCCGCGCCGCGCGAGCTCGGGCAGCGCCACCTTGCCGATCGTGGCGACCGTGGCGGCCGAGGACCCGCACACCGCCGCGAAGATGGCGCAGCCGAAGATGTTGACGTGCATCAGCCGGCCCGGCAGCCACCCGAGCCAGGGCGCGAGGCCCTTGAACATCTCCTCCGACAGCCGCGTGCGGAACAGTATCTCGCCCATCCACACGAACATCGGCAGCGCGGCGAGCGTCCACGAGGCGCTCGAGCCCCAGTAGGCCTGGAACAGGTTCACGTCGGGCGGGCTGGTGGTGAAGGTCCGCAGGCCGAACCAGGCCACCGCGCTCATCGCCATCGCGATCCAGAGCCCGCCCGCGAGCAGCACCAGCATGGTCGCGAGCAGCACGGCGGCGATCTCGATCGTGCCCATCAGAGCGCCTCCTGCACGTCGGCGCCGCCCTGGTGCGCCAGCTCGGCGCGCCGGTACGCGGGCGTGCCGCCGGCGAGCAGCACGACGAAGTCGTCCAGCACGGCGATGAAGAAGACGAGCGCGCCGAGCACGAGGCTCATCTGCGGCAGCCAGATCGGGAGCCGCAGCAGGCCCTGCGCCACCTCGCCGAAGGCCCAGCTCTCGTACACGAAATGCATGGCCGACCCCAGGACGTAGCCGACCACGAGCAGCGCGCCGCCGAGCGCGAGCACCTCGGCGCGCCGGCGCGCGCCGGCGGGAAGCCGATCGAGCAGCAGGCCGACGCGCACGTGCTCGCCGTTGCGAAACGTGGCGGCGAGCGCGAGGAACGCGCTCGCCGCGCAAAGCCAGGCGACGATGTCGTCGGCGCCGACCAGCAGCACGCCCAGCTCGCGCAGGCCCGCCTGCGCGAGCATGGTCGCGGCGATGCCGGCGAGGCAGGCCGCCGCAAGCGCGGCGCTCGCGGCATAGAGGCGGTCGAGGAACCGCCTCAAGGCGCTACTTCTTGGCGTAGGCCTTGAGGATCGCCTGGCCGTCGGCGCCGGCCTTCGCCTCCCACTCCTTGGCCATCTGCGCGCCGATCCTGGCGAGCGCCGCCTTCAGCTCCGGCGAGGGCTCGCTGACGGTCATGCCGTTCTTCTTCAGCGTCTCGTCGCCGTCGGCTTCGCGCTGCTTGGACATCGCCCAGCCGCGCGGCTCGGCGAGCTGCGCGGAGGCGAGCACCGCGCTCTGCTCGGCCTTGGGCAGGCGGTGCAGGGCGCGCGTGTTGACGACGATCGCGTTCTTCGGGTTCCAGGCGTTGGTCTTGTAGTAGTGCTTGACGAACTCCCAGGCCTTGGACGCCGTGCCCGTGGCCGAGGAGGTGATCATGGCCTGCATGGCGCCGGTCGCGAACATCTGCGGGATCTCGGGAACCTGCACCACGATCGGGCTCGCGCCCATCAGCTCGGCCAGGCGCGCGGTCAGCGGGCTGTAGGTGCGCATCTTCAGGCCCTTGAAGTCCGCGAGCGTCGAGACCGGATCCCGGGTGTAGATGCCCTGGCCGGGCCAGGGCACGGCGTAGAGCAGCGTCAGGCCGCGCGCGGCGAGCCGCTTCTCCAGCACGGGCTTCTGCGCCTCGTAGAACTTCCAGGCGTTGTCGTAGCCGGGCGCGACGAACGGCACATTGTCGGCGGCGAACACCGGGTCCTCGTTGCCGAACTGCCCGAGCAGGAACTCCGCGATCGGCACCTGTCCGGTGGATACCGCGCGCAGGATGTCGGGGTGCTTGATCAGCGAGCCCGCCGAGTGCACCTTGATCTGCAGCGCGCCGTTCGTGCGCTTGGCGACGTCCTCGGCGAACAGCACGACGTTGCGCGTGTGGAACTCGCCGTCCGAGTAGGGCGTGGGCATGTCCCACTGCGTCTGCGCGTACGCCGCGCCGTGCGCGAGGGAAGCGGCGAGCAGCGCCGCGAGCTTCACGTTCATGAGACCTCCGGGAACCTTCATTCGATGAGCAGGGCGGCCACATCATCGGCCAACGCGAGCGACGCTGTCAATCCGGGCGACTCGATGCCGAACAGCTGCACCAGATGGGGCACGCCGTGCACCGATTCGCCCTGCACGACGAAGTCGGGCGCCGGCGCGTCGCGCGGCGCGATCTTCGGGCGGATCCCCGCGTAGCCGGGCTCGAGCGCGCCGTCGGGCAGTCCCGGCCAGTAGCGGCGGATCGCGGCGTAGAAGCGCTCGGCGCGCTTCGGGTCGACGCGGTAGTCGATCGCGTCGACCCACTCGACGTCGGGGCCGAAGCGCGCGCGCCCGCCGAGGTCGAGGGTGACGTGCACGCCGAGGCCACCGGGCTCCGGCACCGGATAGACGAGGCGCGAGAACGGCGAGCGGCGCGAGAGCGAGTAGTAGTTGCCCTTGGCGTACAGCTCGGGCGGCGCCATGTCCTGCGGGTAGCCTTCGATGCGCCGCGCCAGGCTTGGCGCGCGCAGCCCCGCGGCGTTGACGAGCGCGCGCGCGAGGATCGGCTCCGCGCCGGCGACGCGCAGCTCGAAGCCGCCGGCGCGCGCGGCCGCGCCCTCGAGCGGACTCTTCAGCGCGAGCATCGCGCCCGCGTTCTCGGCGTCGCCGAGGTAGGCGAGCATCAGCGCATGGCTGTCGATGATGCCGGTGGACGGCGAATGCAGCGCCGCGACGAACGCGAGCTCGGGCTCCATCGCGCGCACCTGCGCGGCGCCGGCGCGCGCGACGTCGGTCACGCCGTTCGCGTGCGCCCGGGCGAGGATGCCCTCGAGCTCGGGCACCTGCGCCTCGCTGGTGGCGACGATCAGCTTGCCGCAGCGCCGGTGCGGTACGCGGCGCTCGGCGCAGTAGGCGTAGAGCCGCTCGCGCCCCGCGACGCAGGCGCGCGCCTTGAGCGACCCCTTCGGGTAGTAGATTCCCGCGTGGATCACTTCGGAGTTGCGCGAGCTGGTGTGCGTGCCGATCGCGTCCTCGGCCTCGAGGATCACCACCTCGCGCCCGGCGAGCGCGAGCGCGCGCGCGACCGCGAGGCCGACGAGGCCCCCACCGACGACTACGGTATCGACCCGATCCAAGTTAGGATGCGATTCTAATGGCACGCAAGGATTTCGCCGTCCTCGGCGCGGGTATCGTCGGCCTGTGCGTCGCGCTGCACCTGCAGAAGCGCGGCCGCTCGGTGGTCCTCGTCGACCGGCGCGGCGCGGCCGAGGAGACCTCGTTCGGCAACGCGGGGCTGATCCAGCGCGAAGGCGTCTTCCCCTACGGCTTCCCGCACGATTTCGGCGCGCTCGCGCGCTACGCGCTGAACCGCACGATCGACGCGCACTACCACCCGAGCGCGCTGCCCGCGCTCGCGCCGTTCCTGTGGCAGTACTGGCAGCACTCGCGCCCCGGGCACCACGCCGAGGTCGCGCGCGTGTACGCGAAGCTCATCGAGCACTGCGTCAGCGAGCACGAGGCGCTGGTCGCGGAGTCGGGCGCCGGGGAGCTCGTCGTGCGCGGCGGCTGGATGAAGGTGTACCGCAGCGAGCGCGAGCGCGACCTGCGCTTCGCCGAGGCCGAGGGCTGGAAGATGGAGTTCGGCGTCGAGCACCGCAAGCTCGACGCGAAGGCGCTGCAGGCGGAGGAGCCGTTCCTCGCGCCCGTGCTCGCGGGCGCGTTGCACTGGACGCAGCCGATCCGGGTGCTCGACCCGCACGCGCTCGGCCAGGCCTACCTGAAGCGCTTCGAGGCGCTGGGCGGGGAGTTCCACCAGGGCAACGCCGCGACGCTCGAGGCGGCGGGCGAGGGCTGGACGCTGCGCACGGCGCGCGGCCCGCTGCAGGCGGGCGCGGCCGTGGTCGCGCTCGGTCCGTGGTCGGACGTGCTGACGCGCGCGCTCGGATATCGCCTGCCGCTCGCGGTGAAGCGCGGCTACCACATGCACTACCGCCCGGCCGGCGAGGCGAAGCTCAACCACCCGATCCTCGACACCGAGCGCGGCTACTTCCTCGGGCCGATGCGCCGCGGCATCCGTCTCACCACGGGCGCGGAGTTCGCGCTGCGCGATGCGATCCGCACGCCGGTGCAGCTCGGCCGCGCCGAGCCGATCGCGCGCGACCTCTTCCCGCTCGCCGAGCGCCTGGACGTGGAACCGTGGATGGGCGCGCGCCCCTGCACGCCGGACATGCTGCCCGTCATCGGGCCCGCGCCGAAGCACGCCAACCTCTGGTTCGCGTTCGGGCACGCGCACCACGGCCTCACGCTGGCGGCGGTCACCGGGCGGCTGGTGGGCGAGATGGCGACCGGCGAGCCGCCGTTCGTCGACGCCACGCCGTATTCGGCGGAAAGGTTCGGCGCTTGAGCTGGCAGTTCTGGATCGACCGCGGCGGCACGTTCACCGACATCGTCGCGCGCCGGCCGGACGGGTCGCTCGCCGCGCACAAGCTGCTGTCGGAAGATCCCGAGCGCTACCGCGACGCGGCGATCGCGGGGATCCGGCACTTCCTCGGCGAGAAGATCCCCGTGGAGCAGATCGAGGCGGTGAAGATGGGGACCACGGTCGCGACCAATGCGCTGCTCGAGCGCAAGGGCGAGCGGACCGTTCTGTTCATCACGCGAGGGTTTCGCGACGCGCTGAGGATTGCATACCAGAACCGGCCGAAGATATTCGAGCGGCACATCGTCCTGCCGGAGCTGCTGTACGCGAGCGTGGTCGAGGTTCAAGAGCGGATCGGCGCGCGCGGCGAGGTCCTGCTGCCACTGGACGAGAAGCTCGCGCGCGCCGATCTCGAGAAGAGCTTTCGTGCGGGGTTTCGCTCGATTGCGATCGTGTTCATGCATGGATACCGATTTACCCAGCATGAGGCGCGCGTCGCCGCCCTGGCGAAGGAAGCCGGCTTCACGCAGATCTCGGTGTCCCACCAGGTCAGCCCGCTGATGAAGCTCGTCGGCCGCGGCGATACCACCGTGGTCGACGCCTACCTGTCGCCGATCCTGCGGCGCTACGTCGACCAGGTCGCCGCCGAGCTGAAGGGCGTGCGGCTGCTGTTCATGCAGTCGAACGGGGGCCTCACGGACGCGCGGCGCTTCCAGGGCAAGGACTCCATCCTCTCGGGTCCCGCGGGCGGGATCGTGGGCGCGGTGCGCACGTCGCTGCAGGCGGGATTCGACAGGATCATCGGCTTCGACATGGGCGGCACGTCGACCGACGTCTCGCACTACGCGGGCGAGCTCGAGCGCGAGTTCGAGACGCAGGTCGCGGGCGTGCGCATGCGCGCGCCGATGATGAGCATCCACACGGTGGCGGCCGGCGGCGGGTCGATCCTGCACTACGACGGCGCGCGCTATCGCGTGGGGCCGGACTCGGCGGGCGCGAATCCGGGGCCGGCGAGCTACCGGCGCGGCGGGCCGCTCGCGGTGACGGACGCGAACGTCATGCTGGGGAAGATCCAGCCCGGCTGGTTCCCGAAGGTGTTCGGCCGCGGCGGCGACGAGCCGCTCGACGCCGCCGTGGTGCGGGAGAAGTTCGCGGCGCTGGCGAAGACGATCGGCGACGGCCGCTCGCCCGAGGCCGTGGCCGAGGGCTTCGTCAACATCGCCGTCGGCAACATGGCGAACGCGATCAAGCACATCTCGGTGCAGCGCGGGCACGACGTGACCGGATACACGCTTTGCTGCTTCGGCGGGGCGGCCGGGCAGCACGCGTGCCTCGTGGCCGACGCGCTCGCGATGACGCGCGTGTTCATCCACCCGTTCGCCGGCGTGCTCTCGGCCTACGGCATGGGCCTGGCCGACCAGGTCGAGATGCGCGAGAAGGCGGTGGAGGCCAAGCTCGGCGCGGCGTCGCTCGAGGCCGAGCTCGACGCGCTGGCGAAGGCCGCGTCGGACGAGCTGGTCCTCCAGGGCGTCGAGGCTTCGCGGATTCGGGTCGTGCGTCGCGTCCATCTCAAGTACGAAGGGACCGATACGGCCCTCATCGTCCCCTTCGGCTCCGTCTCCGACATGACAGCCGCCTTCGAAGCGGCCTATCGAAAGCAGTTCTCCTTCCTGATGCCGGGGAAGGGGCTCATCGTCGAAGCTGTTTCCGTGGAGGCGTTGAGTGCGGGGGAAAGCTTTCGCCCCCTTTCCGAAAGGCGCGGAAAGGGGGCGATCGAATTGAAACCCGAGGCCCGGGTGCGGATGTTCACGGGCGGGCAGTGGCACGAGACGCTCCTCTATCGGCGCGAGTCCCTGTCCCCCGGCGCCCGCATCGCCGGCCCCGCCATCATCGCCGAGGCGAACGCGACGACCGTGGTCGAACCCGGCTGGCGCGCGACGGTGACGCCGCTCAACGATCTCGTGCTCGAGCGCGTGGCGCCGCGCGAGAAGCGCGTGGCGGTGGGCACCGAGGTCGACCCGGTGATGCTCGAGATCTTCAACAACCTCTACATGTCGATCGCCGAGCAGATGGGGCTGCGGCTGCAGAATACGGCCTACTCGGTGAACATCAAGGAGCGGCTGGATTTCTCCTGCGCGCTGTTCGACGCGGAGGGCAACCTGATCGCCAACGCGCCGCACATGCCGGTGCACCTCGGTTCGATGGGCGAATCGATCAGGACCGTGATCCGCGAAAACGCCGGCACGATGAAGCCCGGCAACGTGTATGTGCTGAACGCGCCCTACAACGGCGGCACGCACCTGCCCGACGTCACGGTGATCACGCCCGTGTTCGACGACCTGGGCAGGGACATCCTGTTCTACGTCGGCTCGCGGGGACACCACGCGGACATCGGCGGCATCACGCCGGGCTCGATGCCGCCGGACTCGAAGACGGTGGAGGAGGAGGGGGTGCTGATCGACAACTTCCTGCTGGTGGAGGAAGGGCGCTTCCGGGAACAGGAGACGGTCGCGCTGCTCCGCTCCGGGAAGTACCCGGTGCGCAACGTGCAGCAGAACCTGGCCGACCTGCAGGCGCAGATCGCGGCCAACGAGAAAGGCGTGCAGCAGCTGCGCGAGATGGTGGCGCACTTCGGGCTCGACGTGGTCCGCGCCTACATGCGGCACGTGCAGGACAACGCCGAGGAGTCGGTGCGGCGCGTGATCGGGGTGCTGAAGGACGGCGCGTTCGAGCTGCCCCTCGACAACGGCGCGATGATCCGCGTGCGGATCGCGATCGGCGCCGATCGCCGGAGCGCGGTCGTCGACTTTTCCGGCACCTCCGCGCAGCTGCCCAACAACTTCAACGCGCCGTCGGCGGTGGCGATGGCGGCCGTGCTGTACGTCTTCCGCACGCTGGTCGACGACGAGATTCCGCTCAACGCCGGGTGCCTGAAGCCGATCGAGGTGCGCATCCCGCCGGGCTGCATGCTCAACCCGCGCTACCCGGCCGCCGTCGTCGCCGGCAACGTCGAGACCTCGCAGTGCGTGACCGACGCGCTCTACGGGGCGCTCGGGGTGCTCGCAGCCTCGCAGGGCACGATGAACAATTTCACCTTCGGCAACGCGCGCTACCAGTACTACGAGACCGTCGCCGGGGGCTCCGGGGCCGGGCCCGGCTTCGACGGCGCCGACGTTGTGCAGACGCACATGACCAACTCGCGCCTCACCGACCCGGAAGTGCTCGAGTGGCGCTTTCCTGTCCTGCTCGAAAGCTTCGAGATACGGGCCGGCTCGGGCGGGGCCGGCGCGCACCGGGGCGGCCATGGCGCCGTGCGGCGGGTTCGCTTCCTCGAGGCGATGACGGCGGCGATCCTGTCCAACCATCGGCGCACGCCGCCGCACGGGCTGGCAGGCGGCGCGCCGGGCGCGCCGGGCCTCAACTACGTGCTGCGCGCCTCGGGCGAGCGAACGCCGCTCGGGCCGACGGACCGGACCGAGATGGCGCCGGGGGACGTGTTCGTCATCGAGACCCCGGGCGGCGGCGGCTTCGGCGCCGGCCGCCCTCTATAATAGGAGGCGACTCCCCCCGTCCAACGGCATGAATCCCGGCGCGATCTACTCCAAGACAGGCAAGGGCGTACAGGAAGCGTCGGGCAAGACGAGCTTCCTGTCGCGCGGGGATCGCGCCATCCTCGCCGCGATCGACGGCAAGACCACGGTGCAGCAGCTCGGCAAGAAGTTCGATCGCGCCGCCGACGACAAATTCATGGCGCTGCTGCTGAAGATGGACGCCGAGGGCTTCATCCGCGAGGTCTCGCCCGGCACCGTGCAGCGCGGCGCCGCGAACGCGCGGCCGTCGCCGTCCTCGGCGCCGCCCGCCGGGCCGAAGTCGGTGCCCTCCCGGCCGCAGGGCGGCGGCGGCGAGGACCTCGACTTCACGCAGATCTTCAGCGCGCCGCCGAAGATGGAGAAGCCGTCCTCGGTGCCGCCGCCGACGCCGTCGAAGGATCCGATGGCGGCGGCGCGCGAAGCGGCCGAGCAGCGCGCGCGCGCCGAGCGCGAGGCGAAAGCGAAGTCGGATGCCGCGGAGAAGGCCGCCCTGATGAGCACGCAGCAAGTCCGCCTGGACGCCGAGCTGCGCGCCAAGATCGAGCGCGAGAAGGTGATGGCGGCCGCGGCCGAAGGCAAGACGCGCGCCGAGATCGAGGCGCGCGAGAGGGCCGCGCGCGAGGCGAAGGAGCGCGCGGAGGCCGAGGCCAGGGCGAAGCTGGAGGCGGCCGTGCGCTCGCGGGCCGAGGCCGAGAGGAAGGCGAAGGAGGACGCCGAGCGCAAGGCGCAGGAAGCCCGCACCCGCGCCGAGCAGGACGCGCGCGAGGCGAAGGAGAAGGCCGAGCGCGAGATACGCGAGCGGGCAGCCACGGCGGAGCGCTCGCGCTTCGAGGCCGCCGAGCGCGCGCGGCGCGAGGCCGAGGAGCTGCGCTACAAGATCGAGGAGGAGCGCCGGGCGCGGGAGGAAGCCGAGCGCCGGGCGCGGGAGGAAGCCGAGCGCACGCGGCGCGAGGCCGAGGAGCGAGCGCGCCGCGAGGCCGAGGAGAAGAAGGCGCGCGAGGAAGCCGAGGCGCTGCGCAGGAAGTACGAGGAGGAGAAGAAGGCGCGCGAGGAGGCCGAGCGCCGCGCCGAGGAGGAGCGCCAGCGCCGCGAGCAGCACCGGCTGGAGGAGGAGCGCAAGGCGCGCGAGGAGTACGAGCGCCAGGAGGCCGAGCGGCGCGCGAAGGAGGACGAGGAGCGCCGGGCACGCGAGGAGGAGGAGCGCAAGGAAGCCGAGGAGCACCAGCGGCAGATCCGCCTCGCGCGCGAGGCCGAGGACAAGAAGCGCCGCGAGGCCGAGGCGAGGAAGAAGAAGGAGGAGGAGGCCAGGCGCTGGGAGGTCGAGGAGGCGCGGCGCAAGGCCGACGACGCCTACCGCCAGCGCGCGGAGCAGGAGGACAGGGAGCGCGCCGAGCGCGAGGCCGCCGAGGCCACCGAGCGGGCCGAGGCCGAGAAGAAGGCGGCCGAGGCGGCCGATGCGCTCGCGGGGTCGCTGCTCGCGGATCTCGATTCCTTCTCGGCGCGGCAGGACGAGGAGCGCAAGGAGAAGGAGGAGCAGGACCGGCGCGATCGGGCCGAGGCGGAGCGCCGCGCGAAGGAGGATGAGGCGCTCCGGGCCAAGGCGGAGGAGGAGCGGCGCGCGCGCAAGGCCGAGGAGAAGCGCCAGCGCGAGGAGCAGGAGAAGCGCGAGCGCGAGGAGGCGGAGCAGCGCGAGCGCGAGGAAGAGGAGCGGCGGCGGGAGGCCGAGGCCGAGAAGAAGCGCAAGGAGCGCGAGGAGCAGGCGCGCAAGCAGCCGCAGGGCGAAATCCCGATCGGCGCCTCGGACCTCGGCATGGGCGACGTGGCCGAGGACGAGCGCAAGCTCTCGCCCGAGGCCCGCAAGGCGCTGCGCGACCGCGAGCGCGAAGTCGCGCGCGCACGCACGCGTGGCGTCACCGCGGGCGGCAAGGCCGCCGCCGCCTACCGGCGCAAGCAGCCGGTCAACTGGGGCAAGCCGGCCGCGATCCTGCTGTTCTTCGTCCTCGCGATCGGGCTCGGCGTGCTGAACCTGCTGCCGCTCAGCACGGCCGAGTACGAGAAGGTCGCGAGCGAAGCCATCGGGCTGCCGGTGAAGATCGGCGAGGCCCGACTGCGCGTGCTGACCGGCGTCGAGGTCCGCCTGTCGAACGTGTCCGTGGGCGACGCCCTTAAGGTGAAGGAGGTGGTGGCGGTGCCCGAGCTCACGGCGCTGTTCGGCGATCGCAAGGCGTTCTCGCGCGTCGAGCTCGGCGGCGCCGTGCTGCAGCAGTCGGCGCTCGCGAGCGCCGTGTTCGGGGCGATGACGCAGGGCCGGCTGCAGATCGCGCGCGTGGTGGCCCGGGACCTCCAGCTCGAGGGCCCGGTCGCGCTGCCGGCGATGGACGTCGACGCCAGCGTCGGCGCGGGCGGCCGCATCTTCTCGATCAAGCTGGCGGGCCAGAACGTCAACGGGCTGCTGACGCCGCGCGACAAGGACGTCAGCGTCGAGATCAACATCGGCACCTTCGCGCTGCCGATCCTGCCCAAGATCTCGATCGCGGAATTCAGCATGAAGGGCACCGCCGACCGCGACGGGATCGACATCGCCTCGTTCGACGGGCGCCTTTACGACGGCACCATCGTGGGCAAGGGCCGGCTGCAGTGGGGCGGCGAATGGCGCGCGCAGGGCGAGATCGAGGGCCGGACGATGAACGCCGCGGTGTTCTCGCCGCAGATGGTGTCGGAAGGGCGCTTCGACGGCAAAGGGCGCTTCTCGATGGCGGGCGCCGAGCCGGCGAAGCTCGGCGACACCGCGCGGCTCGAAGGGCAGTTCACCGTGAGCAAGGGGTCGCTGGGCAGCTTCGACCTGTCGCGCGCGCTGCAGTCGACCAGCGCGCAGGCGAGCGGCAGCACGCCGTTCACCGAGCTGCAGGGCTCGATGCAGTTCGCCAACGGCGCGCTCGCGTTCCGCGACCTGCGCATGGGCGCGGGTCTGCTCAACGCGACCGGCACGCTGGACATCGACGCCAAGGGCGGGCTCTCGGGCCGCGTCAACGCGGAGCTGCGCAACCTGCGCGGCACGTTCTTCATCGGCGGCAGCCTCGCCGACCCGCAGCTGAGGCGGTGACGATCCTCCAGTTCCGCGGCGCCCGCGCGCTCTCCGACTTCCGGCTCGCCAAGCTCCTCCCGCAACTGCAGCACGCCCGGCCCGGGGTGACCGGGCTCACGGCGGAATATCGCCACTTCGTCGAGCTCGACGCGCCGCTCTCGCCCGGCGAGCAGGCCCTGCTCGCGCGGCTGCTCGCCTACGGCGTGCCGCCCGCCGAGCCGCGCCGCGGCGACGTGCTCTACCTCGTGGTGCCGCGCCTGGGCACGCTCTCGCCCTGGGCCTCGAAGGCGACCGACATCGCCCGCAATTGCGGCCTCGGCGCGGTGCGCCGCATCGAGCGCGGCACGGCCTACTACGTGAGCGGCGCGCCGCGCAGCGACGCCATCGCCGCGCGCCTGCACGACCGCATGACCGAGACCGTGCTCGAGGAATTCGAGGCGGCCGGGGCGATGTTCCGCCACGTGCCGCCGCGGCCGCTGGCGCGCGTGGCGCTCGGCGAGCTCGAGGCCGCCAACCGGCGCCTCGGGCTCGCGCTGTCGGAGGACGAGATCGCCTATCTGCGCGCAGGCTTCGGCGCGCTGGGGCGCGACCCGACCGACGCCGAGCTCACGATGTTCGCGCAGGCGAACTCCGAGCACTGCCGGCACAAGATCTTCAACGCCGACTGGATCGTCGACGGCGGGCGCCGGGAGCGGTCGCTGTTCGCCATGATCCGGCACACGCACGCGGCGCATCCGCGCGGCACCGTGCTCGCCTACGCCGACAACGCCGCGATCATGGAGGGGCGCCTCGCGCGCCGCTACTACGCCGGCGCCGACGGCGTCTACGCCGGCCGCAGCGAGCGCACCCACACCGTCATGAAGGTCGAGACGCACAACCACCCGACCGCGATCGCGCCGTTCCCGGGCGCGGCGACCGGCGCCGGCGGCGAGATACGCGACGAGGGCGCGACCGGGCGCGGCGCGAAGCCCAAGGCGGGGCTGGTCGGCTACTCGGTGTCGCACCTGCGGATCCCGGGCGCGGCGCGGCCCTGGGAGGGCGCGGACTTCGGCAAGCCGGGGCGCATCGTATCGGCGCTGGCGATCATGCTCGAGGGCCCGATCGGCGCGGCCTCGTTCAACAACGAGTTCGGCCGGCCGAACCTGGCGGGCTATTTCCGCACGTTCGAGGCCGAGGTCGGCGGCGTGCGCCGCGGGTACCACAAGCCGATCATGCTCGCCGGCGGCGTCGGCAACATCGCCGCGCGCGACTCGCTGAAGCGGCCGCTGCCCGAAGGCGCGCTGCTCGTGCAGCTCGGCGGGCCCGGCATGCTGATCGGGATGGGCGGCGGCGCCGCGTCGTCGCTCGGCGCGGGGTCCAACACCGAGGACCTCGACTTCGACTCGGTGCAGCGCGGCAACGCCGAGATCCAGCGCCGCGCGCAGGAGGTGATCGACCGCTGCTGGGCGCTCGGCGACGCCAACCCGATCCTCTCGATCCACGACGTCGGCGCGGGCGGGCTGTCGAACGCGCTGCCCGAGCTCGCGCACGCCGCGCACCGCGGCGCGCGCCTGGACCTGCGCGCCGCGCCCTCCGAGGACGCCGGCATGTCGCCGCGCGAGATCTGGTGCAACGAGGCGCAGGAGCGCTACGTGCTCGCGATCGCGCCGGCGTCGATCGAGCGCTTCCGGGCGCTGTGCGAGCGCGAGCGCTGCCCCTTCGCCGTGCTCGGCGCGGCCACCGCCGACGGGCGGCTGCGCGTCGAGGACCCGAAGCTCGGGGACACGCCGGTCGACGTCGAGCTGCAGCTGATCCTCGGCAAGCCGCCCAGGATGCTGCGCGACGTGACGCACTTCGCGCGCACGGGCGACGCGCTCGCGCTCGACGCGCTGGACCTCAGGGAGTCGGCCTACCGCGTGCTGCGGCATCCCGCGGTCGCCGACAAGACCTTCCTGGTCGCCATCGGCGACCGCACGGTGGGCGGACTTTGCTCGCGCGACCCCTTCGTCGGGCCCTGGCAGGTGCCGGTCGCCGACTGCGCGGTGACGCTGCTCGACTTCGAAAACGTCGCCGGCGAGGCGTTCGCGATCGGCGAGCGCACGCCGCTCGCGGCGGTGGACGGGCCGGCCTCGGGGCGCATGGCGGTGGGCGAGGCGATCACCAACCTCGCGGCGGCGCGCATCGGCGGGCTGGATCGCGTGAAGCTGTCGGCCAACTGGATGGCGGCCGCGGGCTATCCGGGCGAGGACGCGGCGTTGTACGACACCGTCAAGGCGGTGGCGATCGATCTCTGTCCCGCGCTCGGGGTGTCGATCCCAGTCGGCAAGGATTCGCTGTCGATGCGCACCGCGTGGGACGGCAAGGAGGTCGTGGCGCCGCTGTCGCTCGTCGTCTCGGCGTTCGCGCCGGTCGAGGACGCGCGCGGCACGCTGACGCCGCGGCTGCGCAGCGACGCGGGCGAGACGGAGCTGGTGCTCGTCGACCTCGGGCGCGGGAGGAGCCGCATGGGCGGGTCGATCCTGGCGCAGGTGCACTCGCGCTTCGGCAGCGAGGTGCCGGACCTCGACGACCCGGCGCGCCTGAAGGGCCTGTTCGAGGCGGTGCAGAAGCTCGCCGAGGCGGGGCTCGTCGTCGCCTACCACGACCGCTCCGACGGCGGGCTCTTCGCCACCGTGTGCGAGATGGCCTTCGCGGGGCGCTGCGGGGTGACGCTCAACCTCGATGCGATCGCGTTCGATGCGCTGACCGAGGACGTGGACGGGTTCCGCCGCGCGGGCGAGGAGCAGCTGTCGGGGCGCGTGCGCGAGCAGGTGCTCAGGTGCCTGTTCTCGGAGGAGCTCGGCGCGGTCATGCAGATCCGTGCCGGCGACCGGACGAGGGTGATGGACGTCCTCAGGGCGCACGGCCTGGGGCCGGAGTCCCACGTCGTCGGCACGCTGAACGATCGAGACGAGATCCGGTTCACGCGCAACGCGAAGCCGGTGTTCGCCGAAAAGCGGGTCGACCTGCAGCGCGCGTGGTCGGAAACCACGTGGCTGATGCAGAGGATGCGCGACAATCCCGAGTGCGCGCAGGAGGAGTACGACCGCATCCTCGATGCGGGCGATCCCGGGCTGTCCGTCCAGCTCAGCTACGATCCGGCCGAGGTCTTCGTCCACGCCGGCAAGCGGCCGCGCATCGCGATCCTGCGCGAGCAGGGCGTGAACGGGCAGGTCGAGATGGCCGCGGCGTTCGACCGCGCGGGGTTCGAGCCGGTCGACGTGCACATGTCCGACCTGATTTCGGGTCGCCTGACGCTGGAAACGTTCAAGGGCTTCGCCGCCTGCGGCGGGTTCTCCTACGGCGACGTGCTCGGCGGCGGCCAGGGCTGGGCGAAGTCGATCCTGTTCAACAACCGCGCACGCCAGGCGTTCGAAGGCTTCTTCGCGCGCAGCGACACCTTCGCACTGGGCATCTGCAACGGCTGCCAGATGATGGCGGCGCTGAAGGAAATCGTCCCGGGCGCGCAGCACTGGCCCGCGTTCGAGCGCAACCGCTCGGAGCAGTTCGAGGCGCGCCTCGTCATGGTCGAGATCGTCGACAGCCCGTCCATCGTCTTCAAGGGCATGTCCGGCAGCCGCATCCCGGGCGTCACCGCGCACGGCGAAGGGCGGGCGCAGTTCGCGTCCGCGGAAGATCGGGCGAAGGCGCTCGTGTGCGCGCGGTTCGTCGACAACCGCGGGCAGGTGACGGAGACCTACCCGTTGAATCCGAACGGTTCGCCGGAAGGCATTACGGGCCTGACCACGGCCGACGGGCGGTTCACCATACTGATGGAGCATCCGGAGCGCGTTTTCAGGACGGTCCAGATGTCGTGGGCGCCGGATCAGGCGGGGGAGGATTCGCCGTGGATGCGGTTGTTCAGGAACGCAAGGGCTTGGGTAGGGTAGTGGGCGACTCCCTCCCGACTTCCAAATCGTCAAGTACGTTCACACGTCCCCGGAGACTGAAGGAGAAACCATGAAAGCGCTTTCGTGCACCGTTGCGACCGCCTCCCTGATACTTGCCGCCGGCACCGCGTTCGCGGACGCGGGCACTCCCTACGGCTCCGCGAAGTTCGAGCCCTACGCCGACATCCAGAGCGTCAAGCAGCTCAGGACGGTGTGGGACTTCAACTTCGTCGACCCCAAGGCCGTCGGCATGGTCTTCAACAACGTCGGCGCGCTGATGAAGGCGACCGCCGAGTTCGGCCCGAACGAGATCGACCCCTTGAAGATCGTCATCGTCTCGCACGGCCCGGAGATCGTGGTCTGGGCGAAGAAGAACTACGCGAAGTACAAGGACATCGTCGACCGCGCGGCGAGCCTCGCGCAACAGGGCGTGCGCTTCGAGGTCTGTCGCAACGCCGCCGCCGCGGAGGGCTTCAGGCCGGAGGACCTGCAGGGCTTCGTCACCGTCGTGCCGGCGGGACCCTATGCGCTCGCGTACTGGCAGGCCAAGGGCTATTCGCTGAACGCCGTCGGCGCGACGATGCCGACGCCGCCGGTCAGCCCCCTGAACCGCGCCGACACGGCGAAGCAGTAGTTGAGAGTCGCCGCGCTCCTCGCGTGCGTCTGCGGCGCCCTGGGGGCGCGAGCCGCGATCGCGGACGAAGAGCGCGCCAACTACTTCAACGATCCCTTCCTGCAGGCGACGAGCGGCATCGCCGACTGCCCGGCCCCCGAGGGGCCGCGGATCACGAAGTCGCAGATGACCGCCGAGGCGCACTCGCGCGCCGAGCGCGGCACGAGCTGCTACCTGGCGGGCCGCTGCCGGCTGCCGAATTCATACTTGTACGACCAGGAAATCATCCCGCGCGTGAAGAAGGCTATCCTTGCGTCCGGACGCTTCGGCGACACGAGCGTGTGGGCGCTGGGGCAGCGGCGCTGGGTCTGGCTCAAGGGCTGCGTGCGCAGCAAGGCGCAGGCCGCCGCCCTCGTGGCGCTGGTCAAGGACCTGGACGACGTCGAGGCGGTGATCGACGAGCTCGTCGTCCGGGAACGCCCACGCTGAATTCATTGCCGCAGGAGTCGCCATGCTGACCCTTCTCAAGAATCTTCCCGACAACACTGTCGGCGTCGCCGCCTCCGGGCAGGTCATCGCCGCGGACTACGAGACCGTGCTCATTCCCGCGGTCGAGGCCGCGATCGGGCGCCACGGCAAGGTGCGCTTCCTCTACGAGCTCGGCAGGGACTTCAAGGGCTTCGCCGCGGACGCGATGTGGCAGGACATGAAGGTCGGCGTCGCGCACTTCCGGGAATGGGAGAAGGTCGCGGTGGTCACTGACGTCGGCTGGGTCGCGCACGCGGTCGGCATGTTCCAGTTCGTGATGCCGTGCCCGGTCAAGGTCTTCGCGCTGAAGGACGAGGCCGAGGCGAGGGCGTGGATCGCGGGCTGAGCTAGCCACCCTCGCGCTGCCGGAGCTTGTTGCGCGCCGCCTCGTTCTCGGCGCGCGCCTCGAGCTGCAGCTTGTAGGCCGCGTAGTACTTGTAGATGTCGCGCACGTAGGCGACGGGCTCGCGGCCGAGCGCCCGGCTGACGGTGACCTCGACGTTGTTGAACCAGATGTCCGGGTCGAACCCCTCGCGCTTCGCGCGCCGGCGCAGCTGGCTGATGCGCGTCGGCCCGGCGTTGTACGCCGCCATCGCGAACAGCGTGTCGTTCTGCGGGTCGATGCCGGGATCATTGAAGTAGCGATCGATCAGCTCGCGCAGGTACTTCGCCCCGGCATGGATGTTGGGCTCGAGCTTGTGCACGTCGCCGACGCCGAGATTGCGGCCCGTGCTCGGCAGGACCTGCATGACGCCGACCGCGCCCTTGTGGCTGTGCGCCTCGGGGTTCAGCCCGGACTCGCGGTAGCCCTGCGCGGCGAGCATCAGGGGGTCGATGCCGTAGCGCTCCCCGTACTTCTGGAACAGCGCCCGCATGGACTCGAACTTCTTCCACTCCGCCGAGCGCGTGCTGTTCTCGATGCGCTCGAGGCGCCGGCGCGTCTGCAGCAGCTGCCACTCGGTCAGCGCGCCGCGATGCGCGCGCGAGGCGAGGAACGCGTTGATCTCCCTGGCGAGGTCGGGGCTGTCCTTGCGGAAGGCCCAGGCGATCTCGCCGCCGGTGCGCAGCGCGAGGCCGGGGTGCAGCGTGATCTTCGGCAGCAGGCGCGCCCACAGCTTCGCCTTCCAGTCGTCGACGACGATGATGGCGATCAGCCCCGCGCTCAGCATTTCCACCAGGTCCTCGTCCTCCAGCTCGTCGGGCACGAGGCGGATCCGCACGGGCCGGCGCCCCTCGCGCTCGAACCGCGCGTTGAGCGCGAGCAGGCTCTCGTAGTAGCTGGAGGCCTCGCGCACGTGCACCTCGTAGCCCGACAGGTCGGCGAGCTTCTCCAGCTGCGGCGCGCCGGGGCCGGTGACGACGATCTCGGAGACGTTCTCCAGCTCCGGGATCGAGAAGTCGACCAGCTCGCGGCGCAACGGCGTGATCGTGAGGTTGGCCACGGCGATGTCGCCGCGCCCGAGCGCGATGCGCTCGAGGATCTCGTCGCGCGGCGTCGGGATCAGCGCGATCGTGATCGGGCGCGAGCCGAGGCTGCGGCGGTACTTGTGGTTCAGCCAGCGCTCGAACTCGTGCACCGAGTCGGCGCTGATGCCGCTCTGCTTCCCGCGCTCGGTGTAGAACAGGGTGCGGCTGTGCGGGAGCAGCGCGCGGATCAGGCGCGCCTGCTTCATGTCGGCGAAGCTGCGCACCGCCGGCGCCAGGTAGCGCTCGAGGTCGAGGTCGGTGGGCGCGCGCGCCTCCTGCGCCGGCGCGGGCGAGGCGATCAGGAGCAGCAGCGAGCACAGGAGGGTCCGGATGGGCGATTCTAGCCCCGCCGCAGGCGCTATCATGGCCGGCATGATCCTGCTCCGGGACCTGCGCTACGTGCGCCTCGGCACCCGCGACCTCGACGCCGCGGCGGGCTTCGCGCGCCACGTGCTCGGGCTCGAACCGGCCGGCTGCGACGCGAACGCGCGCTACTTCCGCAGCGACGCGCGCGACCACACGCTGGTGTACCTGAAGGGCGACCCGTGCGAGCACGCGACGGCGTTCGAGCTCGACTCGCGGGCCGCGCTCGACGCCGCGGGCGAGGCGCTCGAGGGTCTGAGGCGCGACGTGCGGTGGGGCACGCGAGAGGGCTGCGAGCAGCGCCGCGTCGAGGCCTACCTCGCGTTCCGGGACCCCAGCGGCAACTCGATCGAGCTCGTCGCGGGCGCGCACCACAGCGGCCGCGACTACGCGCCGCAGCGGCCTGCCGGCATCACCGGGTTCTCGCACATCGGGCTGCGGACCACGGACGCCGTGCGCGACGAGGCGTTCTGGACGCAGGTGATGAACGCCCGCGTCTCGGACCGCATCGGCGCCGCGCCGCTGCTGCGCATCGACGAGGTGCACCACCGCATGGCGCTGTTCCCGTCCGCGCACGCGGGCGTGCAGCACGTCAACCACCAGGTCGCGGGGATCGACGACGTGATGCGCTCCTGGTACTTCCTGCGCGAGCAGGGGGTGAAGATCGTCTTCGGCCCGGGCCGGCATCCCACCTCGGGGGCCGTGTTCCTGTACTTCGAGGGCCCCGACGGCATGGTGTACGAGTATTCGACCGGCGTCCGGCTGATCCCGAAGTCCGAGGAGGGCAGCTACCGCCCGCGCCAGTTCCCTTTCGAGCCGGCCTCGTTCTGCATGTGGGGCTCGCGGCCCGACATCCCGGAGTTCCGCGAATCGAGCGGCACCGGTGAATCCGCCCCCCGGGAGGTGAGACAATCACGGCCATGAGCGATCCCGAAACCGACGCGCGCCGCGCGCGCATCAAGGAGCTGCTCGCGATCCCCGACCGCGAGCGCAGCGACGCCCAGTGGGACGAGCTCAACGAGCTCGAGATCATGATGGCCGTGTCCAGCCGGCAGGCGATGCCGCGCCCCGACATGCCGCGGGGCAATGGCGGCGGCCAGGGCGGCAACCGGCCGCGGCACGGGGGCGGCGGCAACGGCAACGGCGGCCAGCACCCGGGCAATCCGAACCGCAAGTTCCACAACCGCCCGCCGCGGCGACGGCCGCCGGGGCGCTGATTCCGGAGGGAGGAGCGACGATGGCCAAGTACCAACCGATCGGACTGCTGGTGGGGCGGGTGCTGCTCGCCTATATCTTCGTGGTGGCCGGCTGGGGCAAGATGTTCAAGTTCGCCGGCACGGCAGGCTACATGGCGAGCAAGGGGATGCCGGTACCGGAGCTGTTCCTCGTCTGCGCGATCCTCGTTGAATTCGTGGGCGGGCTGCTGCTCGCGGTGGGGTGGAAGGCGCGCTGGGCCGCCGCGGCGCTGTTCCTGTTCATCATCCCGACCACGCTGATCTTCCACCCGATGTGGGCGGACCCGGCCCAGACGATCAACTTCCAGAAGAACCTGGCGATCATGGGCGGCATGCTCTACGTCGCCCTCATGGGCCCGGGCAAGCTGAGCCTGGACCGCGGCTAGGCGGCGCGGTGGCCGAGATCCGCCGCCACGACCCGGGACCGCTGCTCTCGCTCGCGGTCGAGCACGGCGATACGGTCTACCTCGCCGGCATCGTGGCGAAGGACCTCTCGCAGGACGTGAAGGGCCAGACCGCGCA